>Ga0302319_10015728_pt1 | contig 14007 bp, 12 predicted proteins | sample Bog_T0_2_FD_203319 | JGI IMG/M metagenome (GOLD analysis project Ga0302319, IMG submission 203319) | Peat permafrost microbial communities from Stordalen Mire near Abisko, Sweden - Bog_T0_2 | ecosystem: Environmental > Terrestrial > Soil > Wetlands > Peat | place: Sweden: Abisko, Stordalen Mire...
ATGGCCTCCGATCGCCAGGTGACGCCGGCCTGCCCGACCCCCTGCATCAGCAGCAGCGGGGTCTGGCGGTGGTGGATGCGCGTCAAAATGGTCGTGCCGGCGGCGACTTTCGTTTCATAGACCGCCTGTGCGAGGCTCTCGCCGCCGGCTTTGACCAGAGAGGCGCGTATCTGCCGGGCAACGCCCTCGAAGGCCGGGTTGGGCATGATCAGCGGCAGGTCGGGGTTCGCGAGGTCAGCCAGCGTCTGGATATGGGCCGGATTGCCGGCGAGCACCATGATGGTCAGGTCGTTGGTAGCGAATGAAACGATCGGGGCGGCCAGCAGGCCGCCGTTCAGCCAGGCCTCGCTGGCGCGCTGTTCCGCCATCATCACGTCCGGCTTTACCGTGAAGGTCAGGTTGCCCGACGTGATGGTGCCGCCGCCCTGCATCTGCTTAAGCAGCAGGCCGGGCGGCAGGGTCTCGTAGAAGACACGGCCGCGATAGGCCGGATTGGCCTCGCCGAATGCTCGGACGAGCCCCGCCATGGCGAAGAAATAATTGCCCGACGCGTAGAGCACCAAGGCGGGGTTATCCAGACTGCCGTGGAAGTCGGCCATGTCGTCCATCGGCGGCACCGTGAAGACCAGGCCTTTATCGGGCGCATCGTTGTTGCGGCCGTTCTGCCAGGGCGGATACTGCGCCTCCTGCGCGTCCAACCTTGCGGCGGGGGAATTGGGGGGCGCGGCGGCTGAAGCGGTGAGGGACGCGCCGAGCAGCAGGGGGAACACACGCATTGGGGTCATCGAGCGTAGGCGAAGCCGGCGCTGGCCAGTTCGACCAGGGTGCCGGTGGCGCCGGGGGTCAGAATGACGCCCTCAATCAGGTGGTTGCTGAGTTCAGCACACAGCGCGTCACCGGACAGCTTGTCGGGATTGGTGTCGGATGCGACCAGCCGTTGCGCCAGTTCCCACACCGCGTTGTGGCAGGCGGTGAACACCAGACCGCGGCTTTGCAGGGTGGCGATCGTGTTGCCGTGCGGGGAGAAAATGCCGTTCGGATTGTTGTAGTCTTTCGGATCGTGGTCCGCGACCGCTGCCGCGGTGACAAAGCTGTTGTGGGTGACGTTGCCGCCGGCAAGTTTGGCGAGGCCGTATTTCTCCCACATCGCGTCGTCGTACAGCGCCAACTGGGCCGGCCCGTGGGTGGCCGAGACACACAGGAAGTCGGGGTGGCGGAAGCTCCAGATCTCGGCGTTCATGGCGTTGCGCATGACATTGAGCCAGGGACCGGTCAGGTCGGAGTTGTCCCAGCTCTGCTTGGGGCCGCCGGCATAATGCAACACCGCGTCCAGGGCCTCGGCATCCCACAAATTCGGGTGATCGAGGATCATCGGCACGCTCTTGAAGTCGCGGCGGCGCGGCAGCGCGGCCAGACGTTTCGTGAGTGCTTCCAACGTGGCGGCGCCGGACGGAATCTCGTCGGCGGCGGCCGCGGCGGTGGCAGCAACGGACAGGCCGAACGTGGCGATGCCAAGGGCTTTGAGGCTGTGGCGGCGGGGGGTGAGCATGGCGTTTCTCCGGTTCCGGCGTCAGTCGGCGGTTTGCAGTCTGTGGGCGTTGGCTTTCATCCACGCCTCCATCGGCGGAAACGGCCCGATCCTATGCTGCTCTGCCGGGAACGGGCCGATAAAGGGCGGATAGGCGGCATCGACCGGCTTGCGGGCGCGGTCGGGAAAATCCGCCTCCAGTTCGGCCATATGGGGACGTGGCTGGCCGGAAATGTAGGCAACGACGTCGAACGCGTCGCCCGGGGAAACGACCGGTGCGGCGTAGGTGGTGCCGAACGGCATGTTGGCATGCACGAACCGTGCGGCGGTGATGGTTCGGGCCATGCCGGCGCCGTCATTAAAGCTGTCGGGGCCCCAGAGCGGCGGGAACTCGTAGCGGCGGCCGGTCTGTTCCGCGACGGCAGGCGCGAGGCGCTTGCCCCGGCCGTCGGCGGCATGGCAGGCGGCACAGAGCTGGGTGAACACAAGCTGGCCATGCACCGGGTCGGCCGCAGTCGCGGGCAGCGGAATGGCGGGCGCGCCGCGGCCGTCGAGCGACTCGCCGACCTGTTCGGGGGCGCTGATGAAGCGGATATAAGTCAGCATCGCCTTCATTTCGGCACTGTCCAGCGGCAGCGCCTTGCCGTTCATGCTGCGCTCCATGCAGCCGTTGATGCGTTCTTCCAGCGTACGGACATTGTTCTCGCGGGCGATGTAGGCGGGGAAGACGCCCCAGACGCCGGCCAGCGGCAGGCCAAAGCGCTGGGTGCCGGCCTGGATGTGACAGGATTCGCAGTCGAGGCCGTTGCCGGCATAGCGCTTGGCCGGGTCGGGCGCGTCGGGGCCGATCAGCGAGGAGGTTTTGACAATCAGGTCGCGGCCGAGGCGCACGGTGCGGCCGAATGAATCGTCCGCCAGGCTGGCCGGGTCCGGCACAGTCCAGGGCGGCAACGGCGCCGGCTGCGCCTGGCTGCGGACGGCCGCGAGGGCGGCGACCACGATGCAGAACAGTATCGATTTTGGCACGGACCGCCTTCCTCCCGCTTGGTGCTGTCCTCATGCTAGGATCACCTGGTTTGCGTCAATCCCGGCTTCGGGCGATGGCGCGGGAAGTGGCGGCGAGCGGCGTTCAACAGGGGTTGATGGCATTGATGGTGGCTGGAGGCGGGCGCTGATGGCGGTTTGGTTCACGTCCGACACGCATTTCGGGCATGCCGGGGCGCTGGCGCTGTATCGCCGGCCGTTCGAATCGGTGGCGGCGATGAATGCGGCAATGATCGCTCGGTGGAACGAGACGGTCGGGGCGGACGATGACGTGTGGCATCTTGGCGATTTCGCACTGCGCACCAGCGCCGACGCGGCCGCTGCGCTGCTGCGGGCGCTGAACGGGCGGAAGCACCTGGTGATTGGCAACAACGACCCGCCGGAGATCACCGCGCTGGCGGGGTGGTCGAGCGTGCGGGACTATGCCGAGATCAGCGTGCAGGACCGGCGGCTGGTGCTGTGCCATTACGCTTTCCGCAGCTGGAACGGCATGAGCAAGGGGACGCTCAATCTGCACGGGCACAGCCATGGAAGGCTGAAGCCGTTGCCGCGGCAGACCGATGTCGGCGTGGATGTTTGGGATTTCCGGCCGATCGCGGTCGGGCAGGTACGGGGGGTGTGAGGCGCCCGGCTACTCGCAGAGGCAGCCGTCGGCGGGGCCGGGCATCCGGCGGATCAGATGGTGGTCGATCCATTCGGCGACGAGGCTACGGGCTTCGCTGATCGAAGCCTCCGGGTGGTGGATACGGTACAGTGCCGTGCAGGCCTGGAAGGCGGACATGTCGTCGGAACCGATCTGGCGCAGTTCGCTGTAAGCCGTGACGACGGCACGTTCACACCGTCGGGCGATAAGACTTTCCTGCGCCATTGTCCGAACAGGCTCCTTTGCTTGCGAATCATTCGCATCAAGTCGTTAGCTTACCGATGCTCGTGTGGAACGGCAAGTCAGGAGTACCCCGTAGTGTGACCGCGCCGAAGCCGGTCGTTTCGGACTCAGGTGCTGGCGGCGGTTTCGCGTTTGCGGCCGTCCAGCACCTCACGCAAGCGGCGGGCAAGTGCGGCGTGGTCGAACGGCTTGCCGAGGACATCGGCGGTGCCGGCGAGCGGCGGCGTGCTGGTGAAGGCGTCGCGGGCATAGCCGGTGGTGAACAGCACCGGCAGGTCGGGGCGGCGGCGGCGGGCGGCCTCGGCGAGCTGCACGCCGTTCATCCCACCGGGCAGGCCGACATCGGTGAACAGCAGGCAGATTCCCGGCATCTCTTCCAGGCGGCGCAGGCCGACATGGCCGTCCGGCGCCTCGATCACGTCGTAGCCGAGTTCGCGCAGGGTTTCACCGGTGGCCATGCGGACGTCGTCCTCATCCTCGACGACCAGGATGGTTTCATGTCGGCTGCCCAACGGCATCGCGAGCGGGCCGGCGGTCGCGGCGGGTTCGACGGCGGCGGTAGCGTGCAGCCGGGGCAGAAACAACCGCACCGAAGTCCCCTGCCCCGGCTCGCTGATGATGCGCACATGGCCGCCGGACTGCTTGACGAAGCCATAGACCTGCGACAGGCCAAGACCGGTGCCGTGGCCGATGTCCTTGGTGGTGAAGAACGGGTCGAACGCCTTGGCCAGGACATCCTTGGTCATGCCGGTGCCGGTGTCGGTGATGGCGATCTGGGCATAATCGCCGGGCGCGATCTCCTCCTCGCCGTTGGGCATGGCGTCCCGGGCATTCACGGCGAGGTTGAGCAGCGCGCTTTCAAGCTGGTTCTCGTCGGCGGAGACCTGCCAGACGCCGCCTTGCAGCACGGTCTCGACCTTGATCGCGGCGCCGAGCGTGCGCAGCATCAGATCGGACAGGCCGGCGACGAGGCGGTTCACGTCCACCGTCGTGGGTGCCAGGGTCTGGCGGCGGGAAAATGCCAGCAGGCGCTTGGTGAGGGCGGCGGCACGGTCGGCCCCCCTTGTTGCGGATTCGATCAGGCGCAGGTTGCGCGGATCGGCGATGCGTTCGGTATCTCCGGTGCGGCCGCGCAGGCGTTCGAGGTTGCCCAGGATGACCTGCAGCAGGTTGTTGAAGTCATGCGCGATGCCGCCGGCGAGTTGGCCGATGGCTTCCATCTTCTGCGACTGGCGCAGCGCCTCCTCGACTTTCTCGCGCTGTTCGATCTGCGCGCGCAGGGCGGCGTTGGCCACCGCGAGTTCCTCGCCCTGGCGCGCGAGTTCACGATTGGCTCTGGCCTGGGCGGCCTGGGCGACGCCGAGGACGGCGACGAGCAGCGAGGCCATGACCACCAGCAGGCCGATGACGCCGTAGCGTTCCAGGCGGCGAACCACCGGTTCGGTGAAGGTGCGCAGGTAAACCGTCCCCAGGGTGGCGCCGCCCTGGACGATCGGCGCGGTGACGGTCAGGCCGTCGCCGTCGAAACGCGCCGGCTGGCGGGGCGGGTCGTCGGGAATGGCATCGCGTGGCTGGCGCAGGAAGGCGACGAACGGCTTGCCACCGGCGTCGTAGATCGCGGCGACCTGAACCTCGGGGTTGACCGCGAGGGCGTTGACGTATTCCTGCCCGGCCTGGTGATCGGCGAAGGACAGCGCGGCGGTGACCGTGGTGGCGAGGATGGCGGCCTGGACGCTGACCTCATCGATCTTCTGTTCGCGATAGGTGCGGTCGAGGAACCAGGCCATCGCCACGCCGGCGACGAGCAACGCGAGGGCGGCGGTCAGGGCGATGACCGGGGTAAGCCGCGAGAATGCCGATTGCCTCCCATCGGTTTGATCCATGCGTTATCCCCTGCCCAGGACGCGTGTGGCGAGACTCAACAGCTTCGAACTGACGCTCAGCCCGTTGGCCGCGGCTGCATCCTGATCGATCTCGAAGCGGACGCGGTTGCCGCTGATGATGAAATTGATGATGCCGCGGCTTTGCGGATCGTGCGCGTCATCGGTCATGGTCAGCACCGGCGTGCCGCGCACTGCGGCGAGGATGTCAGCGACCGATTGATCGGCGGAGCCGCCGGCGAACAGGATCTGGCAGTCGCTGGCGCGGCTGACGGTGCGCAGGCGGTGGACGACAATCGGGTGGCCGGCGATGGTCTGGCCGGCGATGACGCGATCGAGCAGGTCGCCGAACGGGTCAGCGCCGACGACGCAAATGCTGACGGCGCCGGCCGGGTCATACAGGGCCTCGCCGGGCCAGGCCACGAAGGGCACGAATTTCGGGATGTAGGCGGCCTTGACGGCGGAGGCGAGGGCCGTGTCCTGCGCCCGAACCGGCGCCCCGGCCGGGAGCAGGAGACTGGCGGCCAGGCGCAGGACCGAGCGGCGGAGGATTGGCGGCGGGCGGGGGCGGGTCACCTCACCAGGTCCATCGCACGCCCAGATAGATGCTGCGCCGTTCGGCGTAAACCTGGCCGGGGGCGACCGGCATTTCCGCCTGGTTCGGACCGAACAGGTTGGAACCGGTGAGCGAGACCTCCACTGCCGGGGTGACGTGCCAGCCGATGCGCGCATCGCCCTGCACGTAGCTGGCCAGCGCGGGATCGATCAGGCCGTCGATGGCACGCACGCCGAAGTCGAACTCGACGTTGTGCGGCAGGTCCATGGATGAGCGGAAGAACACCTGGTAGCCGGGATCGTCGCCGTCCGAGGTCGGCTGCAACTGGTCGGCAGCGCCGTTTTTAACGTGGAAATGCTTGTTCAGCAGGTTGACGCCGAGGGTCAGCTTCCACCACGGCAGCGCGCGCCAGTCGCCCCAGGCCTCGATGCCGGCGGCGGTGCCGGCGCGGTCGTTACTGAGCTGCAGCGGAAACAGCGTGTTGCCGGCCGAGGTCAGGGTGCGCAGGTCGCTGTAGACGTCGTAGTACAGCGACACCGACAATGAGGTGGTTTCACTTGGTTTGCCGCGAAAGCCGACTTCATAGGCGATCAGTTTCTCGGTTTCGAAATCCGGGGCCGGCAGCAGGATGCCGGGCGCCTGCAGGTCGCGGTCGAGCCGCGAGGGGGTGCGCACCGAACGCGAGACGGCGGCCCAGAGGAAGGTCGAGTCGGTGGCTTTCCAGCCAAGCCGGACGCTGGGCAGGAAGTCGAATCCGGTGTAGTTGCTTTCTTCGAATTTATTGCCGAATGTCAACTTTATCGTGTCCGTCAGGGCCACACTATCCTGCGCGAAGAGATCGCCGATGCCCAGGGTGCGGCTGGGCGGAATCAGGGTGGGAAAGACCGCCTGGACGTAGTCGTCCTGGACGATGCGGTATTCGCCGCCCCAGACGATGACATTGCGGCCGAGACTGAAAGTGTGCTGGGCCTGAAGATCGTAATTGTCGGTCGAATCGGTGGTGCCGACGATGACCCGCTGTTCCTCATCGAAGGAGGTCTGGACCTGAAGGTTGGCGCCGTCGCCGAGGTTGCGCTGCCAGCGTCCCTGGATATCGCCCCCGTACTGGCGGCCGTTCATGCTGTCGGTGTTGCGGTAGAAGTCGCCTTGCATGGTGACGGCGTCATCGTTGCGCGTCCAGTCGGAGCGGAAGCCGGTCTGCGCACCGTGCCAACCGTCGTCGGCGCTGTGGCCGCCGGGCAGGTCGGTGAAGCCGAAGCCAAAGCCCGATCCATAGACCCGATAGGTGCCGTTGTCGCCGAAGCGGCCGCCATAGCGGACATTGCCGCTCTGATCGACGGGGCCCGCCTTCAGGTCCACCAGGCCGCCCTGGGTCTGGGCGGAATTGCGGGTGATGATGTTGATCACGCCGTTAACGGCGTTGGCGCCCCAGAGGGTGGCGCCCGGGCCGCTGATGACTTCGATGCGGTCGATATCGGCCAGCATGACCTGCTGCTGGTCCCAGAACACGGTGGAAAACAGCGGCGAATAAATGCTGCGGCCGTCGAGCAGCACCAGCAGCTTGTTGCTGTCGGCCGCGCCGTTGAAGCCGCGGGCGGAGATCACCCAGGTGGTGGCGGTCAGGCGGGCGACCTCGAGGTTGGGGGCGAGACGGAGCGCCTCGGGCAGCGAGATTGCGCCGGAGCGGCGGATGTCGTCATTGGTGATGACGTAGATCGAGGCGGCAGCGTCGCTGAGCGGTTCGGGGCGGCGGGACACCGAGACGACATTGATGTTGCCGAGGTCCTCGATGGAGAGGCCCTGCAACTGTTCGATGGTCTCTGCGGCGCCGGCGTGCGGGAGACCGACGGCGAGCAGCAGGGCGGCGATCGTCCGGCGGCGTGCGGGCCAGCCTTGTCGCGGCGCGACCGTGGTTCGTGTCATCGCTCTCCCCGCGCCCCGCCCGATAGACAATTGCTCAATTATCGCATTTGTTTATCAAAACGGCATGCACTGAACCAATGGCGGATCGTATCGGGTGCGGCTTGAGACCGCGTCCGGACGTTCAAAAGCGCGTGTCGCTCTGGCAGATTTGACGTTTGATAAAAGATAATTGATGCATGGGGAACTGCGATGCGACTAGTTGTCCGCCTGAATTTGCGCAACCTCCGCGTGCAGCGCCAAGCCGCCAAGACGCCAAGGCGATGAAACGCTGAGCGGCGCGTCCATTCCGGCATCGGACTATCCCATTGGCCAAACGGCCATAAATCCTCGCGTCTTGGCGGCTTGGCGCTGAACGCGGTCGTCAAATCGGCACCGTCCCCGCCATGGGTCGAGATACGGCGTGATCTCAAGCCGGGAAATGGCAAACAGCTTGTTGGGATCGCGAATGACGACACAGGCCGTCCGTGATTGCAGTTCTTCAATGTCGAGCGGCCCCAGCGGGAGCAAGCGAAGCGAACTGCGATACGACCGCTCGTCCGCCTGAATCTGCGCAACCTCCGCGTTCAGCGCCAAGCCGCCAAGACGCCAAGCCGCCACGATAATGAAACGCTGAGCGGCGCGTCCATTCCGGTACCGGACTATCCCATTGGCCAAACGGCCATAAATCCTCGCGTCTTGGCGGCTTGGCGCTGAACGCGGTGGTCAAACCGGCACCGTTCCCGCCATGGGTCGAGATACAGCGTCCGTCCGATGCCGGCCGCATCTTCACCGACCTGGTGTTCGGTTCCGCTGCCGGCGAGGTCCACGGCTTCGCTGTCCGCTCGGCAGCGTCCCCGATTCGCTGTCCGGCGCGTTCGGCGAACCGCCAAAAAATACCGCACTGATGCAGCGGCCCAGGCGGGGCGTTATCCCAGGTCCACCGCAAAGCGGGTCAGGTCGGCGAGGCGGCAGTGCCGCAGCGCGCCTTCCTCGGTCGAGCGGAGGACGACCTGCGGGGCGGCGTCGGCCTCGAACGCTTCCTGCCAGCGCGGCGCGCACAGGCACCAGCGGTCGCCGGGTTTCAGGCCAACGAAGCCGAACTCCGGACGGGAGGTGGACAGATCGTTGCCGCGCGCCTTGCTGAAGGCGAGGAACGCGGCGGTCATGACCACGCACACGGTGTGGCTGCCGAGATCCTCCGGGCTGGTTTCACAGCAGCCATTGCGGAAAAACCCGGTCATCGGATCGTTCGAACAGACCCCGATCGGCCCGCCCAGCACATTGCGGGCAGGGCGGCGTCCCGGCCGGCGGCCGGTTTCGTCGAATGGCATGCGGAACCCCTAGGTGATTACGAGTTTGTTTACCATTGGACGCGACAATGACGCCATGAGCGCGCGCATTCAATCCTCCGCCATGGCGATCGCCAACACCTTCGCCTTCAGCGGGATCGAGGCGGTGCCGGTAGAGGTGCAGGTGCAGATCACGCCGGGCTCCCCTGCCCTGGTGCTGGTCGGGCTGCCGGATAAGGCGGTGGGCGAGGCGCGCGAACGGGTGCGGGCGGCGTTCTCGGCGATGGGGCTGTCGCTGCCGCTGAAGCGGGTGCTGATCAACCTGAAGCCGGCGGACCTGGTGAAGGAGGGCAGCCATTTCGACCTGCCGCTGGCGCTCGGGCTGCTGGCGGCGATGGATGTGCTGCCGCGCGAGGAGGTTGCCGGCTATGCCGCGCTGGGGGAATTGTCGCTGGACGGGGCGCTGAACCCGGTGGCGGGAATCCTGCCGGCGGCGATCGCCGCGTCGTCGCGCGATCTGGGGTTGATCTGTCCGGCCGGCCAGGGCGGCGAGGCAGCCTGGGCGGGGCGGATCGAGGTGCTGGCGGCGCCCGATCTGCTGAGCCTGATCAATCATTTCCGCGGCACCCAGGTGCTGACGCCGCCGGCGACGGCCGGTGTGGCGGAGGCGAAGGCGGCGCCGGACATGGCCGACGTGAAGGGCATGGAGTCGGCGAAACGGGCGCTGGAGATCGCCGCCGCCGGCGGCCACAACCTGGTGCTGGTCGGGCCGCCGGGGGCCGGCAAGTCGATGCTGGCGGCGCGGTTGGTCGGACTGCTGCCGGACCTGGACCCGCGTTCGGCGCTGGAAGTCAGCATGATCCACAGCGTCGCCGGGCTGCTGGATGGCGGGCGGCTGGTGATGCGGCCGCCGTTCCGCGAACCGCATCACTCGGCGTCACAGGCGGCGCTGACCGGCGGCGGCCAACGCGCTCGGCCGGGCGAGGTGAGCCTGGCGCATCGCGGCGTGCTGTTCCTGGACGAGTTGCCGGAGTTTCCGCGCCAGGCGCTGGAATCGCTGCGCCAGCCGATGGAGAGCGGGCGCACCACGGTGTCGCGGGCGGCGGCGCATATCACATATCCGGCGCGGTTTCAGTTGGTGGCGGCGATGAATCCGTGCCGCTGCGGGTTTCTGGGCGATGCCGGGCGGGCCTGCGGGCGGGCGCCGCGGTGTGGCGAGGACTATCAGAACCGGGTCAGCGGGGCGGTGCTGGACCGGATCGACCTGGCGGTGGAGGTGCTGCCGGCGACGGCGGCGGAACTGTCGCATGCACCGCCGGGCGAACCGAGCGGAGTGATCGCGCGGCGGGTGGCGATGGCGCGCGGGGCGCAGGCGGAGCGCTACGGGGCGGATGGGCCGCTGTGCAATGCGGAGGCGGACGGCAAGTTGATCCTGTTGCTGCCGGAGGCGCACAAGCTGCTGGAGCAGGCGATGGAGCGGCTGCATTTGTCGCCGCGCGGCTATACGCGAACGATGCGGGTGGGCCGGACGATCGCCGACCTGGCGGGGGCGGAGACGGTGGGGCGGGTGCATATCGCCGAGGCCCTGGCGTTCCGGCACCGGGCGCCGGGACGGTAGCGGCTGAATTTATGGGATTTTCTCGCGGATGATCGGCTGGGTAGCGGCGCGATAAGCTCTGGCGTGCCGCGCGCACATCCGTCAAAGTCCGCGTCTCGAATCGGAGGACAGACGCGTATGGCCGGCGTAACGGGGAAGCGTGGGCTGTCGCCCATCTTTCTGGACCGAACCGTCGCAAGTGTTCAACCGGACATCAAAGCGCGGCGCCGAACCACGAAGCGCATCGTATTCGGTTGGTATGGCGGCAAGTTCAGCCATCTGGATTGGCTGCTGCCGCTGTTACCGGCCGCGCATCACTATTGTGAGCCGTTCGCCGGGTCGGCTGCGGTGCTGCTCAATCGCGAGCCGGCGCCGGTGGAAACCTACAATGACATCGACGGCGAGGTGGTTAATTTTTTTCGAGTCCTGCGCGACGACACGGAACTGCTCGCCCGTCAGATCGGGCTGACGCCATTTTCGCGCGAGGAGTTCTATCACGCACTCAGCAAACCGACCGGCAAGCTATCGGACCTGGAACGTGCCCGCCGCTTTTTCATTCGTGCCAGGCAGGCGCGGACAGGGCTTGCGCAGACGGCAACGCTAGGGCGCTGGGCGAACTGCAAGAACACCAGCCGTTCCGGCATGTCCGGGGTCATCTCCCGCTGGCTCGGCGGCATCGAAGGCCTCGATGACATCGGCGCGCGTCTGCTGCGGGTGCAGATCGAAAATCGACCGGCGATTGATCTGATCCGGCTGTACGACAGCAAACAGACGCTGTTTTATTGCGATCCGCCCTATCTGCACACCACCCGCGGCGACAGCAAGGCTTACGGATTCGAAATGGATGAGGAGCAGCATCACGAACTCGCCGCCGCGCTGCGTCGCATCGCCGGCAAGGCGGCAATCTCGGGCTACCGCTGCGAACTCATGGACCGGCTTTACAAGGGCTGGCGCCGGTTCGATGCTGATGAGAAACATTGCCATTCGATCAAGCAGTTACGACAGGAGTCGGTGTGGATGAATTACTGAGGCTCACAGTTTTTCGAGCAGCAGCGCGAGCGAACGCCGGTCGGCGGTGAGGGCGTGCGCATCCAGTTCCCTGGCAAGTTCCCGCAAGAAATCCGGCAGCGCGTTATCTTGCTGATCCATGAGCGGGAGCCAAAACCGAGCGGCATCCAACACGTCGAGTATGTCGATGCGACGGCCAAGTTCGTCCTGGTCGCGCAAGAAGCCAACGATCGCCTCGGCTTCTACGCTGTCCTTGTCCGGTAGCCAGGCGGTCCGGGTGAACAGATAGCCTCGTCTTGCCTGATGCGCACCCATCTGGTCGGCGAGCTGGCGCAAATGCTCAAGCGAGACGGGTTGCGCCTTGACCTCGCCGACAGCCTGGACGATGTCGTTTGTCTTGCACAACGCGTCATACGGGGTCGGGTCATTGACGTGATGACTTTCAATCGAATTCCAGCCGGACTGCAAATGCGAACCGGCAAACCGCAGCAACGCGATGCTGAGGCCCTCGTGACGGCGGCCGCCGGAGTCGTTCGCAAGCCATTCCGTCAGAAGCCGGAAAACGACCCGTGTGCTGAGCCGAAGCGGAATACGGTAGATCACGACCGATTTTTCGAGCAGAGCAAGCTCAAACCGTGCCAGATGGTTTAGCACGCGCTCCGCCGATGCCGGTTCGTTTCGGACGTAACCGACGATCGCCAGCAATGCATCCGCCCCGGCCAGCCGGGTTTTCCGCCGTTGCACCCACGCCGCGTCAATCGATGGTTCCCGGAACGGATTCGAAACGAACGGGTCCTGGCTCGGCTGCCACGGCGCGCTGCGCTTCTGCGCGGCTGCGACCAGGACCGGTCGAACACCGTCCTTGAACAGCGAGCGAAAATCGACGCCCCCGGCCGTGACCTGAATGATATCAGGCCGGATCTGGGGATCGGACGCAACCGCCGAAATGACCGTGAGGGCAACCAACCGGCAGGTCTCCGCGCCGCCCATCACAAGGGCCTCGCAAGCCCGCACGATGTTTTCGTGCAAAGCATCGAAATCGGGTACTGATTCGGCAACGTCAAACGCGCGCTCCAGGCTGCGGCGCATCCGGGCGGCAATGCCATCGCCGGTGTCGGGACGAGACACCGGCCCAACCGGAGATGATGTTGGCCTGTTGCGAACCATGGATCCTGCGATGCGGTAAGAGGACGAGAGATGCAATCTTATGCGACATTTAGGTTCGCGTCGCGGCCGGGTCGACCAACTGTCCTTGTGGGATTGCCCACCGTCTCGCAGATTGCTGACACGCGATCGACATGGAAGGTAGGACCCCAATGAACCTGTTTGATCTTAAAGGCAAAGTTGCCGTCATCACCGGCGGCAATGGCGGCATCGGCCTGGGGATGGCGCGCGGCATCGCGTCCTGCGGCGCCAGCATCGTCATCGCCGGACGGGACGAGCACAAGGCGGTGACAGCGCTGAAAGTGCTGCACGACATGGGTGCCGAGGCGAGCTTTATCGTTGCTGATGTAACGAAGAAGGCCGATTGTTACGCGCTGATGGCCGGTGCGGCGGCAAAGCACGGGCGGATCGATATCCTGGTGAACAATGCCGGCACGTCGGTGCGGAAAATGCCGCAGGACCTGTCCGAGGATGAGTGGCACCATGTGCTGGACACCAACCTGACCAGCGCGTTTTTCTGCTCGCAGGCCGCCTACCCCGAGATGGTGAAACAGGGCGGCGGCAAGATGATCAATATCGGGTCGATGATGTCACTGTTCGGCGCGCCCTATGCGGTGGCCTATGCGTCGAGCAAGGGCGGCATCGTGCAAATGTCGCGGGCGATGGCAACGGCCTGGGCGAAGGACAACATCCAGGTCAACGCGGTGCTGCCGGGCTGGATCGATACGGATCTGACCAAGCGGGCCCGCGAGCAGGTGCAAGGACTGCACGACAGCGTCGAGAAGCGCACACCGCACGGGCGCTGGGGAACCGCCGACGACATGGCGGGAATTGCGGCATTTCTCGCCAGTCCGGCCTCGGATTTCGTGACCGGCGCAGCGATTCCGGTGGATGGGGGGTTCTCGATCGGCATGTAGTTGACTAATTGCCCATCCGCGCCGCGATATCGCCCAGCACGTGGTGAGCCGACCGGACCGCGCCTTCCTGCCAGCCGGTGATGTACGACATGTGCTCGCCGGCAAACAGATAAGGTCCGTCGCCCTTCAGCAGCAGCGGGAACTGCGTCGCGCGGGCCTCCCGGCTCCATTCCGCCCAGCCGCCTTGCGTGTACGGAATGTTCTTCCAGGCGACCGACACGCCGCGCCCCAGAAAG
>Ga0302319_10015732_pt1 | contig 14005 bp, 3 predicted proteins | sample Bog_T0_2_FD_203319 | JGI IMG/M metagenome (GOLD analysis project Ga0302319, IMG submission 203319) | Peat permafrost microbial communities from Stordalen Mire near Abisko, Sweden - Bog_T0_2 | ecosystem: Environmental > Terrestrial > Soil > Wetlands > Peat | place: Sweden: Abisko, Stordalen Mire...
TGGGACGGGGGACGCTCTTTTTTACTTTTCGAGTCGCGGAGTTGTTACTTCGCGCGCCGGGATGCAGGATCACTTTGGTCCAGCCGCTTTCCCGACAATCGAAATGTTGATAGGCATCCGGCGCTTCATCCAGCGTGATTTCATGCGAGATGATCCATGACGGTTTCGCCCGGCCCGCATGAATGAGGTTGCAGAGATAGCGGTTGTACGCTTTTACATCTGACTGGCCAGAACCCATGTGTAATCCCTTTTGGAAAAACTCGCCCAGGTTGAAAGCGATTTCGCCCGTTTTCGCCAACTTGTCGGCGCCTTTCGGATCTTCCGGGACAAAGACACCCACGACACCGATTCTGCCCGTCGGGCGAACCGATTTCACCAGATTATTCATGGTGAGATTGGGCACCTCATGCCCGGCGGGATCATGACATTGATAGCCGACGCATTCGCACCCGCGGTCGGCGCCTTCGCCATGGGTCAGCTCGAGAATTTGGTCCACAGGGGAGTCCTTCGAGTCGTCCACGGTGATAACGCCGATTTGCTCCGCCAATTTGAGACGGTCCGGATGGCGATCCACGATGATCACCCTGCTCGCGCCCTTGATCATTGCCGAGTGGGCCGCCATTAAGCCCACCGGCCCGCAGCCATAAATAACGATCGACTCGCCCGGACGCAAACCCGCCAGCTCCGTGGCATGCCAGCCCGTCGGAAAAATATCCGACAGCATGACATAATCAGCCTCCTTTTCCTGGGCATCGTCCGGCAGTTTCAGGCAGTTAAAATCGCCGTAAGGGACACGCAGATACTCCGCCTGTCCGCCATTGTATGGCCCCATGCCGGCATAACCGTAAGCGGCTCCGGCAGTCCCCGGGTTGGCCGTCAGGCAAAAACCGGTGAGCCCGCGTTCGCAGTTTTTGCAACTGCCGCAGCTGATGTTAAAGGGCAGGCAGACGCGGTCACCGACTTTGACCTGCGGGACGGCCGGTCCCACCTCAATCACTTCCCCAAGGTTTTCGTGGCCGAGCACCTTCCCCACTTCCACATTCGTGCGGCCTTCATACATGTGAAGATCGGAGCCACAGATGTTCGTCGTGGTGATCTTGACCAGCACGTCGGTGGGTTGTTCGATCTTCGCGTCCGGAACTTCTTCGATTTGGACATTTCGTGGTCCTTTATAAACAAGGGCTTTCATTTTTATCTCCTTACGATGGTTAAACTTTTAGGTTCGACAATTACTGCGCTGCCGGCAACAATCAGCGTATCGCCTCCTTCAGCAGGTAACGTTCCTCTCTCGCAGGCCGTGTTTAGAGGCCGGTTGTGAGCGCCCGGCCGCGCTTCCAGTTGCAGAACGCGATTCTTCGTTTGCAGAATGCATCGCGCCGGTTGGCGGGCCGAGTTTGCGTCTTCTGGAACGAGTTGAGTGTGGAAATACCGTCGCCGGGCGGAACGCCTGTTTTGCCGGCCTCACCACCTGCGTTGACGGCGGACTTTGAACACTCCCTTCCGTTCGATCCGCCCCGCTTCATTCTCCGGGATCGGCCTGAAGGCCCTCCCTACGGCAGGGGAATGTCTTCGATCTTGAAGGAATAGGACTTTAACGAATCAGGGGTGGCCAGTTCCACGATCATTTGTGTGTCTGGCGGCGGCGGGGCATCCAGTCCCGTGTTCCTGAAATCCGCGGAACTCCAGCTCGAGCGCGTCACCAGGGCTGTTCCGCCGCCATCGATAAACTTGAGGCTGATGACCCGTTTGTCGGGATCCTCAATTCATAATTCATACTTTTCCTTTCCCGGGAGCTTTTTGTTGGTTCTTCCGTCAAACGTTCTATGATGCATTTCATGAACCGCCGCTGTATCCTGATCCTCGGGCTGCTTTTCGCCGTTCTGTGGCGGACTTCGCTTTTCGCCGCTTCGCGTGACGCCCAATGGCGCGCCGTGGAGGACGCTGTCAATAAAGGGCTGCCGCAAACTGCCATCATAAACCTCGAATCCATCATCGCCGCCACCCTGAACGAAAAGGCGTATGCGGAGGCAACTAAAGCCATTGCCGAGAAGATCGCGCTGGAAGGGACGATCCAGGGCAACCGGGCCGAGGAACGTGTTGTGCGGCTGGAAGCCGAAATGGCCCGGGCTCCGGCGGAAATGAAGCCGGTGATGGAGACTCTGCTGGCTCACTGGTATTGGGCGTATTTCCAGCAGAACCGCTGGCGTTTCATGAACCGCACCCAAACCGGCGCAGCGCCGGGCGGCGATTTTACGACTTGGGATCTGCCCCGTCTGTTCACCGAGATTGATAAACATTTCCAAGCCGCCCTCGCCGCGGATAAAATCCTAAAAGCGACGCCCATCGCCGCCTGGGACGGATTACTCGAGAAGGGGACCATGCCCGATAGCTACCGGCCTACGCTGTACGATTTTCTCGCGCAAGAGGCGTTGGAATTCTACACCAGCGGCGAGCAGGCGGGCGCCAGGGCGGAAGGGGAATTTGAACTGACCGCTGACAGTCCCATTCTGTCAGATGCAGATACGTTTTTGCAATGGAACCTTGCCAATTCGGCCAGCCCGGAGGAAAAAGCCATTGTCCTTTACCAGCAATTGGAGAGATTCCATCAAAACGACAAAGATTCGTCCGCTTTTTGTGACGCGGATTTGGATCGGTTAGTTTGGGGTTGGAACACCGCCAATGGCGAGGAGAAGAATGAGCGCTTCAAAGCAGCCTTAAAAAACTTCATCGCCCGGTGGGACGCTTATCCGGTCGCAGCCATGGCCTCATGGAATCAGGCGCGCGTCCTGGAAGACGAGGGCGACTGGGTCGAGACGCGGCAGATTGCCTTGCAGGCCAAGTCGGCGCATCCCGGCAGTCCCGGCGCGAAGAACTGCGCGAATCTGATTAATCAAATTGAGGCTAAGGCCGTCAGTATCAGCACCGAGCGCGTTTGGAATTCCGGCGCTGGCATCACCGTCCATTATCGCAATGTGCACAAGGTATATTTTCGCGCGGTCGCGGCGAATTGGGAGTCATACCTCGACCGCCAGCGTCCCCGTCCGGAAAATATCAGCGAGACGGAGAAACATGATCTTCTCGCCCGCCCCGCGGCGCTTGAATGGTCCTCCTCACTTCCCGCGACCCCGGATTTCAAGGAGCGCGCTTTCAGCATTCATGCGCCCGTAACGCTCAGGCCGGGATTTTACTTCATTTTCGCCAGCGCCGATCCCGGCTTTGCTGCCTGGGACAATCAGGTGTCCGTGACGACGGTTTGGGTAAGCGAACTTTCGCTGGTCCTGCGCACCCGCCTGGGCTTTTTTGAGGGCTTCGTTTTGGACGCCGCTTCAGGTGAGCCCATTGCCGGTGCGGCGGTCAATGCCTGGTATCTGGACGAGAATGGCAACCGTGTGAGCCGCGCTCCGTTGACCACGGATACGAACGGTTTCTTCAGCTTTAAGTCCGTGCCGCAGCGCGCGTATTTGTTTCGGGTGCGCGATCACGGACGGGAACTCGCCTCCGCCCAAGACCTCTGGAATTACGATTGGCGCGGCCAGTCCGGCGAAAATTGGCCGCGCCAGCAAACCGTCTTCTTCACCGACCGCGCCATTTATCGCCCGGGCCAGACCATTCAATATAAAGGCATCTGCCTTCAGACCGACCAGCGCGGCGATAACTACACCACCCTCGGCGGCGAGCAACTGGAAGTGGTTTTCCGCGATATGAACGGCCAGGAGATCGCCCGCGCCCGGCATCGTGCTAACGACTACGGCTCCTTCGCGGGCAGCTTCACGGCCCCTCGTGATCGGGTGACGGGCGAGATGCGGATCGAGGCGCAAGGGCGTTGCATGGGCGCGGCATCGTTTAGCGTGGAGGAATACAAGCGCCCAAAATTCGAGGTCACATTGGACTCCCCTAAAGTCGCCCCGAAACTGGGCGAAAAAGTTGCCGTCCCTGGCAAAGCTGCCAGTTATACGGGCGCGGCGGTGGATGGTGCCATGGTCAAATGGCGCGTGGAGCGCCAGGTGCGCTGGCCTTGGTGGTTCAGTTGGTGGCGCGGCAATTTCCAGCCGTCTCCCGCCCAGGAAATCGCGCACGGTACCGCCCGAACCAGTGTGGATGGCGCATTCACAGTCGAATTCGCCGCTCGCCCGGACCTTGCCATCTCGCCCACCAATGAGCCCACGTTTGAATATTCCGTGACGGCCGATGTGACCGATAGCGCGGGTGAAACCCGCTCGGCCGACCGCAGTGTTCGCGTCGGCTATGCCGCCTTGGAAGCCATGCTTACCGCGGATGACTGGCAGGAAACCGCTAAGCCGGTGGCAATCAAAATCGCCACCACGACGCTCGACGGCGAACCACAGGTTGCGAACGGTACCGTGAAAGTTTATCGCCTGATCCAGCCGGCAACGGTAGTCCGGGCCAGAATCGGTGGGGAAGACTATTCCATTGACGGCCAGCCAGAGGCGGATTTGTCGGATCCCAATAATTGGCCGTTGGGTAATGTGCAGGTTGAGCACGGTTTCACGACGGACACCAATGGCGCGGCAACTTTGTCGTTCACGCTGGCGGCAGGTGCGTATCGGGTGATGCTGGATACCCAGGATCGTTTCGGCAAAAGAGTCACGGGCCGGCTACCGCTGCAGGTCCTTCAGCCAGATGCGCCGGCCTTGGCGATCAAAGTGCCGAATCTCGTCGCCGCTCCGGCTTGGGAGTCGCAACCTGGCGAAGTGTTCACTGCGGTGTGGGGCACCGGTTATGAAAAAGGCCGCGCCTTCATCGAAATCGAGCAGCGGGATAAATTTATCCAGCGCTATTGGACCGCGACGGGCCACACCCAACAGCAGATCCAGTTAGCGGTGACCGAAGCATTGCGCGGCGGCTTCACCCTGCATGTCACTCAGGTGCGGGACAACCGGGCTTATCTCACATCGCGCCCGGTTAGCGTGCCGTGGAAGAACAAGGAGCTCGATGTGAAATGGGAGCATTTTGTTTCCAAGCTGGTCCCGGGGCAAAAGGAAACGTGGAGTCTGATCATTTCCCCGCCGAAACCCGTTGCCGGCAGTCCGCCCGTGGCCGAAAGAGCCGCGGCGGAAATGGTGGCGGCCCTGTACGACGAATCGCTGGACGCGTTTGCGCCGTTGGGGTGGCCGCAAGGATTCAATGTGTTCCGGCAGGATTTCAGCACGGCGCAGACTCAGTTTGGCAACGAGCTGGTCGGGTTCCAATATGCTTTCGGCGATTGGTACTCGCACTGGGAATCCGTGGAAATTACTTATCGCCATTTTCCGGCAGCCCTGACGCAGCCGGCCTGGGGTTACGGTTGGAGCAGGCAACTGCGTCAAGGTTTTGTCGAGGGCAGGGGCGGGCTGACAACCTTGTCTGGCGTAGCGGATTTCGCCGGAGCGGTGAATGCGCCGAAACCGGCGGCGATGCCCGCGGCAGGAGCGTATGAATTTAAAATGGCTGACAAGTCCACCCCCATGATTTCGGCGGAGGAGGAAGCCAAATCGCCCGCCAACGGCCTCTCTCGGGCCCCGGTACCCAATCAACCCAAGCCTGACCTCAGTCAGGTCGCCGCGCGCAAGAATCTCAACGAGACGGCCTTTTTCTTCCCCCAGCTCATGAGCGATTCCAACGGTGTCGTACGGGTGACTTTCACCATGCCCGAGGCCTTGACGAAATGGCATTTTCTCGGGTTCGCGCATGATCAGCAGTTGCGCGCGGGTTTGCTCGAGGCCCATGCCGTCACGGCCAAGGATATCATGGTCCAGCCGAATCCGCCGCGTTTCCTGCGCGAAGGCGACACACTCGAATTCAGCGTAAAAATTTCAAACCAAAGCGCCCAACCCCAGCGCGGGGTGGTAAAACTGGCGTTCTCGGATGCGGTCACGCGAAAAGCCGTGGATGTGCTCCTCGGCAACGCCAAGCCGGAAATTGCTTTTGAAATTCCGGCGAAGGAATCGCGCAGCTATTCATGGCGCATCAGCGTGCCGGACGGCGCGCCATTTCTCGTTTATCAGGCGGTGGCTTCGACCGGCACTTTAAGCGACGGTGAGGAAGGTTACTTGCCCGTGCTATCCCCGCGCATTTTCGTGACGGAATCGCTCCCGTTGCCGATTCGCGGCAAGGTTGGAGGTGGTGAGGTGGTGAAAAGATTTAAATTCACCAAGCTCATGGATTCCGCCAAATCTTCCACCCTTCAGCATTCCGGTTTGACCGTCCAGATGGTGTCGCAGCCCGCCTGGTATGCCGTGCTGGCGCTGCCCTATCTCATGGAGTATCCCTACGAATGCAGTGAGCAGACGTTTAACCGCCTTTACGCGAACGCCCTCGCCCGCCACATTGCCGACAGCGATCCGAAAATCCGGCGCATTTTTGATCTCTGGAAGAGCACGCCCGCGCTGGATTCGCCGATGGAGAAAAATCAGGATCTTAAGGCCGTTACGATCGAGGAAACCCCGTGGCTGCGCCAGGCGAAGAACGAGAGTGAGGCGCGTCGAAACGTGGGGATCCTTTTCGACGGGAACCGGCTCAACGCCGAGACGGCGGCCACATTGCAAAAAATGGGCGAGATGCAGCTGGCCGACGGACGCTGGCCTTGGTTCCCTGGCGGTTACGGTAATGATTACATTACGCTCTATATAGTCACCGGCTTTGGCCGCCTGCGGCACCTCGGCGCCGACGTGAGCGCGGCCCCGGCGATCCGGGCATTGGAGCGGCTCGATGGCTGGATGCGCGAAAATTACGATCGCATTCAGAGCGATTCGAAACATCCGGAGGATTATGTCCCCAGCCCGACGGACGCGCTCTATCTGTATGGACGGAGTTTCTTTCTCAACGATATGCCGGTGTCCGGGCCAAACCAAACGGCCGTGGACTTTTTCCTGGGGCAATCGCGCAAATTCTGGCTGCAAACGGACAATCGCCAAACCCAGGCTCATCTGGCCATTGCTCTAAAACGCTTTAGCGCCTTGAACACCTTGAATGACTCCACGCCGCTCAACATCATGAAGTCCCTCAAGGAGCGCAGTGTGACCAACGAGGAGATGGGCCGGTTTTGGCGCGACACGGAATTGAGCTGGTGGTGGTATCGCGCCCCGATCGAGACTCAGGCACTGATGATCGAAGCGTTTGATGAAGTGTCCGGTGACGCGCAGGCGGTGGAAGATTGCCGCGTCTGGTTGCTCAAGCAAAAGCAGACGCAGGACTGGAAGACCACCACCGCCACCGCCGACGCCATCTATGCGCTCCTGCTGGGCGGTAAAAATCTGCTCGCCAGCGACCGGCCGGTGGAAGTGAGCGTGGGCGGAATTAATGTCACACCCGGCATGAATTCCCAGTTGCAACCGCCGAACTCCGAACTCCGCACCCAAGTTGAGCCCGGCACCGGCTTTTATGAACACCATTTCTCCGGTGCCGAAGTGAAACCCAAAATGGGCGAGATTACCGTGAAAAAAATGGATGAAGGCGTCTCGTGGGGCAGCGTGCATTGGCAGTATTTCGAGGATATCAGCAAGGTAACACCTTACGAAGGTACCCCACTGAAGTTGAAGAAAACCTTGTTTACGAAGGTCAACACAACCAAAGGTCCAACGCTGGAGCCGGTGACCGGGCCGCTGGCCGTCGGCGACGAACTGGTCGTGCGCCTCGAGCTGCGGACGGATCGCGACATGGAGTACGTCCATTTGAAAGATCAGCGCGGCAGCGGCACGGAGCCGGTGGACGTCCTGTCGCGCTACGAATACCAGGACGGTCTCGCCTACTATGAATCCACGCGCGACACCGCGACCCATTTCTTTATTGATTACCTGCCGAAAGGCACTTATGTGTTTGAATATTCCACACGCGTGCAGCAGCGCGGCAATTATCAGACCGGCATGGCGCAAATTCAATGCATGTACGCGCCCGAGTTCAACAGCCACAGCGAAAGTTTGCCGCTGGTGGTGAAGTAAACATCAAAGGCGCACAAACCTTCGTTCGTGCTGGATGAGAGATATTCATTCCATTCTGATGGAATGGAAACGAATTAGCCCAGTGTTGCCGCGACCGCGTCGCGGCTATGGCGCAAGACTGTCTAATTAAAATACTTCGAATTGGCTGGGTTGGGCGGGAAGCCCGACCCTTATTCTCAATCAGCGGGTTGACTGTTCCACAATCCGAACTAACTTAATACCGGAAGCGGAATTTCGAAGGCGGGGTTCGATCGAAGAATAGTTTTCTGAGTTGGAGGCACAAATACGCACTAGATGACCGACCGTTATAGAAAGGTTTTTCAGCCAGCATGAACATTCCGCACTCATGTCCGTTCCATCTGACACCCGTGCCCATTGATGGCCACCACCAGCAGACGATTAATCTGCACTTTTCAGGCCGGTCAATCCCGCGTTTTTTTGCGGCCTGCCTGGTTCTCGTGGCTGGCCTTTTCACCTCTCCAGCAGCCAACATCACCCTCAGTTTGAGCGACGCATTGGGCACTTCCAGTTTCGCGTCCGCCGGCAACTGGGATAACTTCGCCGCTCCCGCTGCGGGAAACGCCTATTTCACCGGCACCAACGTCTTGCGGATCCCTGCCGACACCATTGCCCGAACTTTTGCGGGCGATTCCTTGAGCGTGGATGCCGGCGGCCGCCTTCTGGGCAAGACCGCCGGAATCACGCAGATCATTACCGTGAGTAATCTGATAATGAATGGCGGAAATTTTGAACAGGCCAACAATAACAGCGATAGCAGCGTCCTGACTTGGGCGGGAAATATCAATGTTGATCAGGCGTCAGGTGTGGGGGCGATTGGCGACACGACGAACGGCAGTTCGGCTTTTGAAACACTCAATCTCGCCGCTTTCATCAGCGGTTCAGCGCCCCTGCAAATATCTGGATCCACGATCAACGGTGGGCAGGATACCGGCATCGTGGAATTGAGCGCGCCCAACCCCTACAATGGCGTCATCACGGTTTCCGGTCGAGTCATTGCCAGCGCAGCCAACGGTTTGTTGCAGTTAAATAACCTGGATGCTTTGGGCAATGCGACGCTCACCTTGAATACCACTGTGGCGAATCCCGTGTCGTTCAACTCCGGGGTTAATACCGGTGCTTTCAAGGTCGGAGCCCTTGCCGGTACTGCCAGTCAAACTCTGGTGGATACGGCCGGAACGCCGGTTACGTTAAGTATTGGCGGAAACAATAGTAGCGGCACTTTTGGCGGCACACTCTCCGGTCCGGGCGCGCTCGTCAAAATTGGCGGCGGCACAATGAGTCTGAATGGCGCGAACATCTATACCGGGGGGACGACCGTTTCCGGTGGAACTTTGCAAATGGGCAGCCTGTCCGGGGTGTTTTCCGGCGGGGGTACAGTAATTTTGGCGGCTCCCAGCGCGCAGGTTGCCCAAACCGTCACGACCGGGGATACTCAATTTTCCGGGATCTGGGTTGTGGTGGGGGGGTGGCTGTTGGGGGCGGAAGCGGATGCGTTCGGAACCAATAGCATTGTCATTGATCCTAGTTACCCGCTCAATCCGGCGCCGGGAAATTCATTGCTGGCGGGTATCGCTTTGTTAGAGCCAATGTACGATTTGAACAGCGCCGGTGCTTTGACGCTCACCAACGGCGGTCAGATGGTGTTGCACCAGAATTGTGCCTTTGCCGCTGTGACCATCGAAGGGGTTTCCTTGAGCGACGGCGTTCATTCCTTTCCGGAATTGGCCGCCGAATTTCCTGCCAACTTTGCTCCGGGTGGCGTGGGGTATATCACGGTCCAACCTTACGGGACCTTGCCGAAGCCGCCCCCGCAGTCGCCCCAATTCCTTACTCAGCCGGTTCCGCAAACCACCTTTACTGGCGTGACCGCCCAGTTGAGGGCTTCCGTTTATGGGTATCCGGCTCCATCCTTTCAATGGATGGCCGCTGCCGCTGGCAGTGGCATTTATTCCAATCTGAGCGACGGTGGCCAGCTTTTCGGCGCCACTACCACCACCTTGACCATTAGCAATACGGCGTTGGCGAACGCCGGGAAGTATATTTTGGTGGCGTCGAATAGTGGTGGCTCCGTCACGAGCGCTCCCGCCGCCTTTGCCGTTATCGCGGGTCCGGCCGTCATCGGTAATTCCAACGGCGTGACGGTGGGCATCTCCGGCGATGGTGTTTATACCATTTCATCCAGTGTTCCGGCTTGGACGTTCAGCGGCACTCTCGGGCAGATGCCGGTCAACTTGATTGCCGTCGGGGGTGCCGACAATATTGGCTCATACTCTGAATTGCGTTTTGGATACCAAGCCGGCGTCGGGCACTCTGCGGCCATGCGATTGTACACGAACCAGCCGGTGGTTTTGTTTACGGATACCACCTTGGCGCCGGGCACGAACGACCTGGCGTTCCCGCATCTCACAACCTATCCGGCCAATCTCTATCATTTGAGTTATTCTGGTGAGTTTGCCCCCCCGACGTTCAGCGCGTTGAGCCCGGAAAGTCCCTGGCTTTTCTTTGATGCAAATTTTAATTCATTTATTATTTCGCCGGCCACGAACTATGTGATCGCCAGCGATGTGCAAAATGCGGATGGCTCGATTTCCTGCGGAATCAACCCGGCCATCCCTGAGCTGCCCGCCGGTTTTACCCACCGGGCCCTGCTCACGATTCAAACCGGCCTCAATCAGGCGTTTGTCACCTGGGGAAATGTCCTGACCGGACTTTCAGGCAAGGTGCGTCCGGCCAATGACGCCACGGTGGAACTCAATAAACTGGGTTATTGGACGGATAATGGTGCCACCTATTATTATTCCTTTGCTTCTGCTTTGGGATACACCGGAACCCTTTTGGCGGTCAAAGATCAGTTTGTCAGCGCCGGCTTGCCGCTGGGGTACATGCAGTTGGATAGCTGGTGGTATCCGAAAGGGACCGCCGACACGTGGCAAGGGGACCTTACCAACAACCGCGGCGGGGTGAACCAGTTTGTGGCGGATCCCACTTTGTTTCCCAACGGTCTGGCCGACTTTCAGCAACAACTCGGACTGCCGCTCATTACCCATTGCCGTTGGATTGATACCGCCAGCCCTTATCGGTCGCAATACGCCATGTCGCAAAATATCATCGTCGATCCGGTTTTTTGGACCAACGTGATGCAGTACTTGAAAGCGAGCGGCGTGATAACCTTTGAACAGGATTGGTTGAGCGCCAAGTCGCTTCCGGCGATGAATTTGAACGATCCCCCGGCTTTTATGAATGACATGTCCGATGCTGCCGCCACCCATGGGATTAACTTGCAATACTGCATGGAGCTGCCGCGGCACTACCTGCAAAGTTCGATCTACAATAATCTCGTGACTTTGCGAGTTTCCATTGACCGGTTCGAAATCAGCAAGTGGAACAGCTTTCTTTACTGCTCCCGGCTCGCCAACGCTGTGGGGGCCTGGCCGTGGACTGATGTTTATCAGAGTACCGCGGGGCAGAGTGTATTGTTGGGAACGCTGTCGGCCGGACCGGTCGGGGTGGGCGACGCGCTGGGGACGATCAATAAGAATAACCTTTCCCAGGCGGTGCGTACCGATGGATTGATCGTCAAACCGGATGTGTCGCTGGCGCCGGTCGACCAAGTGTATTTGGACGATGCCCAAGGACTGAATCTCCCGATGGTTGCTTCGACTTACGTGGATCACGGTAATTTGCGGGCGCTCTATGTCTTTGCGTACGCCCGGACTTCCACGAATATCAGCGCGAGCTTTACTCCCAGCCAGCTGGGTGTGTCCGGGGCCGCCTACGTCTATGATTATTTCCACCAAACCGGATCGGTCCTCGGTGATGGCAACCCCTTCAACTTTTCCACCAGTTTGGCCAGCAATACCGCCGGAAACTCCTTCTATGTGACTGTCCCAATTGGTCCTTCCGGAATCGCGTTTTTGGGTGACACCAACAAATTTGTCACTTTGGGTAAAAAACGGATTTCCGCGCTTTCGGATACCGGAATTGTGAAGGCGACTGTGCTATTTGCCGCCGGCGAAAGCAGCCTCACCGTGTCGGGGTACGCGCCCTCGCAGCCGTATGCCTGGGCGGTGAATGGGGTTGGCCCGGTGAACTATGATCCGGTGAAACATTTATTTTCGCTGGCGGTCGCTCCGGGCGCTTCGGGGGCAGCGACCCTCGTTTTGAGTCTTTCGCCGGCTCCATTCCTGCAAATTACGAATGTCGGCGGCAATGTGCAGATTTCGTGGCCCGCGACCGCCGCCGGCTACACTCTGGAGAGGGCCACGACCCTTGCGTCCGGGGGTGACTGGACTCCCGTATCCAACCAGTTAAGTGTGGTGGCCGACAGCAACACCGTGTCCGTCTTGCCAGCCGGGCAGGCGGTATTCTATCGGCTTAGGCAATAGCCGAATCATGCCGGCCGCCCGCTGGTTTTATGATTAGGAGCCACTGACAGGGGTGTCCGCCGCGTTTTTACCGCGGGCGTGAACCATAAACCCGCGAAAGAGCGGGTCCCCAAGAACCTTCAGTAAAATCTTCAATAAACGGATAGGGAGTCGAGGCGAGGTGGTGAAGAAGCCTATTGATTGCCGGTTCAGTCACAGGCGCAGCGGGCAATGCCCGCGAATAGAGTTCGTGCATCGTGAACTTTTCATCCAAAACACCACTTGGCCAAGCCAAGCGCGATCACGGAAGAGTAATTGTTCGATAGAATCGGAAACGGAAATAGGACGAATTGGTGTCGACGAAGGTATAAGGCACCGCGTTTGTTTGCAAATATACCCAATTTACCAAATCCGTGGACGCTTCGACAACGGATTGTGAACTAGGCGGACCCACTACCTGGCAGCTGAAATGGGTGGGAGTGTAAGCGGCTGAATTTAAAGCGGGGGCTACATAAACAATCTCGCTGGAAATGGGGCTTTCGGCGCCGGATGCCGTAAATGTTGTTGCGGCAAAGTAATAGGGCATTCCGGCTACGATTCCCATGATGACAGTGTTGGTGACATTTCCCAGCCGAACCACATTCGTATAGTTATGACTGGCCGCGCCATAATAAACTTTGTAGCCGACTACATTGGTGTCGGTGCTTTGATTCCAAACCAGTTTTAAACTGGACGCTGCCGGGGCGGGGGATTCGGCGAGTGCCCACAAAATAAAGAACAACGCCAATCCAAAAACCGAACGTTTCAAACAAGGAAAATAAACTGAACCTGACATTCCTGAAGTCAGTGCATGTGTGATGCCAACTCTCCAATGTTGCAAGAAAAACATGAAAGAGGCTCAGTGGATCGCAGTTTCCAGCCCAACCTTACAAGTAGCATGTCCTGAAAGCCAACAACAAAGATTAAGTTTGTCTAAAGAAGGAACAGAATGAGTCCGCTTTGGTTTTCATGGCCTCGATTCGTTCACACTTGTGACACGGGTATTTGCGGGGCAAATAGGCTGTTGCCACAGTCCATAGACAACATATTAAAGTTGAGGTGATTACAACGCGTGAAGATAGTCGTGGGGTACAATGAGTGTCCTTAGGTTGGCGGGTTTTCCGCCAACTTGGATTTAGCCACACCGCGTCACAATTGAAGGAGGTCTCACGTTTGTGTTTTGGATCGGCGTGAATTTCGTAGCGATCTAAAAGCACACAATCCAAATGGCAACGCCAAAAGAATGCCGGCAATGACTGTGGGTGCTCCCGGAAGCCATGAAACCGCCAAATCCTGCGGAGGAGACCCGCTGGCAGACGCCAGACTGGAGATTGAAAGATCCGCCCTAACCGGGAATGCCAGAGCCATAGTGGACAACACCGCGCTCAATGCGTAAAACGTTTTATTCTTTTGCATAAGTATTTCTTCCTCCTTTACTCCCTATACTCATGACATGGTCCCATCTGATTCTCTACCCTAAAACTGGACATCCTTGTTCGGGTTTGGGACATTTACTTTCGGCCACACCGCTCAAGCCGCATTACCGGGTTTCTTCACTTCGATCAACTTTTCCAACTGACGTGCCAGAGCCTTCTGAGCCTGATCCGGATCCCGGATGCCGAAGATGGCAAATTCGAGAACTTT
>Ga0302319_10015733_pt1 | contig 14004 bp, 12 predicted proteins | sample Bog_T0_2_FD_203319 | JGI IMG/M metagenome (GOLD analysis project Ga0302319, IMG submission 203319) | Peat permafrost microbial communities from Stordalen Mire near Abisko, Sweden - Bog_T0_2 | ecosystem: Environmental > Terrestrial > Soil > Wetlands > Peat | place: Sweden: Abisko, Stordalen Mire...
GGCCTTCAAACCCTTGCCGCCGGCCGAAACGCATAATCAACCGAACCGCCGTGTACGGACCCGTACGCACGGTGGTGTGGGAGGGGAGGGGCCGCGAGGCCTCCCCCTATCCCGATTTCGACGGAACCGAGTTCGCGGGCCCCGCGCGCGAGCGCGTGACGAGCGCCGAGGCGGCCTTCATGTTCATCGGCGCCGAGGGGCCCGGCGGCTCGACGACGAATTTCTCCGCGCGCCTGCGCACGCGGCAAGTCGCGACGGACGACGGCGAACACCAGTTCAGCCTGATCTCGACCGGGCCGTCGCGGCTCTATGTCGACGGCGAACTCGTCGTCGACAATTCGGACTTCGCCTATGGCGAGGAATATTTCGCGACCGCCAGCGACGAGATTTCCGGGTTTCTTCACTTGGAGCGAGGGCGCGCCTACGACATCCTGGTCGAGTGGCGGTCGCCCGAACAGCGGCAGTCGCTGACGCTGACGGCGTTGCGGATCGGCCTCAGCCCCATGGTCGGCTTTGAAGCGATCGAGCGCGCCGTCGCGGTCGCCGACGGCGCCGACGCGGCGCTGTTGTTCGTCGGCCTCAACGGCGAATGGGACGCCGAGGGCAAGGATCGCCCCAACCTCGATCTGCCCGGCGCGCAGGACGAGTTGATCCGGCGCGTCGCCGCCACCAATCCGAATACTATCGTCGTGCTGTAAAGCGGTTGTCCCGTCCTGATGCCCTGGCTCGACGACGTCGCCGCCGTGGTGCAGGCTTGGTATCCGAGGCAGGAAGTCGGGCATTGCATCGCCGACGTGCTGCTCGGCGACGCCGAGTCCGGCGGCCGGCTGCCGCAGACCTTCCCGCGACGTCTCGAGGACGATCCGACCCGGATCAACTACCCCGGCGAGGACGGCCATGTCCGCTATGGCGAAGGCGTTTTCGTCGGCTATCGCTATGCCGAGAAGGTCAAGATCGCGCCGCTGTTTCCGTTCGGTTTCGGGCTGTCCTACACCCGCTTCGAAGCCGGTCCGCTGCGACTCGACAAGGCGGCGCTGGCGCCCGGCGAGACTTTGACCGCGTCGATCGAGGTCAGGAACGTCGGCGACCGCGCCGGCTATACGGTCGTTCAGCTCTACGTGCGTGACGAGAAAGCGAGCGTCGCGCGTCCCGAAAAGGAGCTCAAGGGCTTCGCCAAGGTCGCGCTGGCGCCTCGGGAGACAACCGTCGTCTCCCTGCCGGTCGACATGCGCGCCCTCGCCTTTTTCGATGTCGTCGGCAAGCGGTGGATGGCGGAGGCGGGCGAGTTCACTTTGCTCGCCGGCTTCTCCAGCGCGGAGATCGTCGGATCGGCGTCATTCGTCTTGATGGGTGACTGGCGCGATCCAGGCTAAATAGGGCGCTCGAGCGGCGTGCGGCTTCTACAGGATGCTGATCATCCGTGCCCGGCGGGCCCGCCCGCCCGCGAAGGCCCGAACATCCGGGCGACCCTTTCCCATCGAGGAACCGCGCGAAGCGCGGGCAACGGCATGGGAGCCTGTACGTGATCGAGAAACTGTCGGGTGCACGCCTCCCAAGAAAAGCGCCGTGCGAAGGAACGCGGCCTTTCGGGTTCGTCGGCGAGCTGCAAGGCTCGCGTCACCGATCGGCCCAAATCGTCATCCACCACGGCGAACGCTTCCGCCTCGGCGCTCGCGAATATGTCCTTCGGTCCGGGCGCGGAAACGGAAGCGATTCGAAGGCCGGCGGAGCAGGCTTCCAGCAGTACAAGTCCAAAAGTGTCCGTTGACGACGGAAATACAAACAGATCGGCCGCCGCGTAATGCCGCGCCAATATCTCACCAGTCAAGGCCCCGAGGAAACATACGTTCGGATATTCAGCTTTCAATGCTTCCAACTCTGGGCCATCGCCGATGACGACTTTGGCGCCCGGCATCGACAGATCGAGAAATCGCCGCAAATTCTTCTCGGGAGCGATCCGTCCGACACTCAACAAAATCGGTCGCGGCAAATCCGAAATCATCGGCAAACTCTTGCCATACGGCTGGAACAATTGGGAATCAACACCACGAGACCACCGCGCGAGACGGCGAAAGCCATGGCGTTGCAGCAATCTTTCAAGAGAATCTGTCGCCACCATGACCGCGCTGGCGGGGGCATGGAAGCGTCGCAAGACGGAGTAAGTCGCCGCTTGAATGAACCCGGCCAGCCAATGGGGCGACCGCACGCCGAGATATTCCGGGAACCGCGTGTGGTACGCTGTGGTGAATCCCAAGCCTCGTTTCAGACATAGGCGCCGCGCCGCCCAACCTAGTGGCCCTTCGGTCGCGATGTGAACAAAGTCGGGTTGAAATGTCCGCAGCAACTGCGCCAAACGTCGCCCCGCGAACAATTCCAATGTGATTTCGGGATAAAACGGCGCCGAAAAGGCCATTCGTCGATTTTTCTCGGGCCCGACGATGAGAGCCTCGTGACCCAGCCCGAGAAGCTCTGTCGCGGTCGCCTCGAGAGTTCTGACCACGCCATTGATTTGCGGTCTCCAAGCGTCGGAGACGATGAGAATTTTCAACTACGCGACTCCACGCGGGGCGGAACGGCGACCGCCCGGATGATGGCTGTATTGACCGGCCCGGCGAGCGAGGCGGCGATGCGCCTGAAATCAACTGGTCCTGTCGGCATCACCAGACCCAGGTCACCATCGCCGTGATAGGAAGTCCCACCCCGATTCCCAAGAGCGTTCCCGCCAGGACATCGCTGGGATAATGATGCGCCGTCGCAAGTCTGGACCATGCCAGACAGAAGCCCAACACGATGCTGGAAGGCAACGCGGCATGCCAGAAGATATCGATCGGCACGAAGACGCCTGTCAGCGTCATCGTGTGACCACTTGGAAACGAGTATTTGTCCAGGGGCGCCGCGAGGCATTTCAGATTGGTGTCGATCACATATGGACGCGCCCTCGAAAAGTATCGCTTCATTCGCGGGTACAAGGCGTGAAGAATACCATTGGTCGCGACCACCGCGACGAGTATTCGCAATCCGGAATACCCCCAGCGAAGGAATATGGCCGCCATTATCACCGGATAAATCCAGCCGTTGCCGAGCTTCGTGAACGCCACCGCGCATGTCTTGGCCATCGGTGATTTCGTCGAACGAGCTGCGGCTTTCACCACCGACAAGTCGAGCGCATACAGGCGATTGGCGACGCCAGCCCTATTCAAGCCGCTGTCGGCGGCGGTCCCTCGTCTAGCGAACTCGGTCAATTCATGGTCTTCCGGGAAGCCTCCATCGACCTATCGTCCGCCACTCTATCATACTAATTTCGCGCGCTCGACGCTTTGGGCCCTTTGTCCACGACATCTTTGACGCGGCGCCGCGTCGCGGCCAGCGATGGTGCCCTCATCACTTCGTCAGCCTGACCGCCCGGATGGCGAGTTCGGTGCGCGAGCGCGCGTGCAGCTTCGACAAGATGTTGCTGACATGGTTCTTCACCGTGCCCTCCGCCAGTCCGAGCGCGGCGCCGATGTCGCGGTTGGACTTGCCAGCGCCGACGAGATCGAGCACGACGGCCTCGCGCTCGGTCAGCGGTTCATCGGGCGCGGCGTCGGAGTCGGGCGCGGGCGCGCTTTTGATGCGCCGAAAATCGTCGAGCACGCGCCGCGCGATGCGGGGCGAAAGCCGCGACAGACCGCGCGCGGCGTCGCGCACGGTGGCGAGAATCTCGCTCTCCTCGGCGTCCTTCAGGAGATAGCCGATCGCGCCGGCGAGGATCGCGGCGAAGATCAGATCGTCGCTGTCGAAGGTCGTCAACATGACGACGCGCGTCGCGGGTTGGTCGCGCGCGATCTGTCGGGCCGCCTCGATGCCGTCGAGCCGCGGCATCTTGATGTCGAGCAGCGCGACGTCGGGCCGCGTGAGCTTCGCCAGCCGCACCGCCTCCAGCCCGTCCACCGCCCTACCGACGAGATCGATGTCCGCCTCGGCCTCGAACAGGGCTTCGAGCGAGCGCCGCGAGACGAGATGGTCCTCGGCGATCAGCAGACGGATTTTGGTCTTCGGCATTTCCGGCCTTCTCGCGGCGGCGTGGCGACCCCAAGACAAAATACGCGGGGAACTTACGTCAATGAAGGGGTCATAACGAGGGCATGACCAGAGTCAAGCGGGCGCCGCCGCCCCGCGCGGCGCCGATCGTCAAGGCCCCGCCGGCGAATTTCGCCTGTTCACGCATGCCCACGATCCCATAATGGCCGGACGGCCCAGGGTCGGGGGCGAACCCGATGCCGTCATCTTCGATGCGCAACACGATCTCGTTTTCCGCCCGCCGCAGCGACACGGCGACCGCACGCGCGCCCGAATGGCGCTCGACATTGCGCAGAGCCTCGCGCGCGACCCGAGCTATCGCGGTCGCCTGCGTCGGCGTGAGACCGGTCAGGTCGGGATCGAGATCGAGCGTCACGCGCATCTTGGGGCGCAACGCGTCGGCGGCGGCTTCGATGAGCGGCGCCAGCGCCTCGGGAACTTCGAATTCGGAGCGGATCGCCCCCACCGCCTCGCGCGCGGCGCGCAGCCCCGACCGCGCATCGGCCTCGGCCTCCGACAATTCCGCCTTCAACGCGCCTTCCGGAGCGGCGCGGCGGAGCAGCGACAGCCGCGCGAGCGTCGTCACCAGCGAATTTATGAAGGTGTCGTGCAAGTCGTGTGCGATGCGCAGCCGCTCCCGCGCGAGCGCGGCGAATTTCGCCTCTTCGTTGGCGCGGGCGAGTTCGGCCCTGATCCGCCTCACCTCGGTGACGTCGCGCCCGACAGCTTGAAATTCGCGTAGGTCCCCTTCGTCGCCGAGCCAGCGCACGTTCCACCACAGCCATCGCGTCGCGCCGTCGCCTCGGCGCACGGGCTGCTCGAACGAAGCCGGCCCTCCCGCGCACATGTCCATGCGCCACGGATTGTCGCTCAGCGGCAGCGGCAGAACCGCGCACGCGGACTGGCCGATCGCCGCCTCCGCGCCCGCGTCGATCAACGCCGCCGCCGGGCCGCTGACGAACGTGAGCGTGAGGTCGGGGGCGAGGCGCAGCACCGCGTCGTCGGTGGATTCGACGATGTCGCGATAGAGTGTGCTCGAAACCCGCAACCGATCCGCCGCCGCCGCCGCTTGCTGTTGTAGAAGCTGCCGTTCTCGCCTTTGCTGGAACAACAGCCGATCGAGTTGTTCCGTGCCCTCGTCGGGCGCAGCGACGACGACAAAGCGGCGCGTCGCCGGATTCCAGGCGACCGAGACGTTGACGCGGCCCACGTTCGCCAAGCCGATGGAAGGCAGGATCAAAGGCGGCGCGTCGTCCACACGCAGGTCTTGAAGCGCGGATTCCATCGCGAACAGGAGGCCAGACTCGGCGCAAGGACGCCCCGGTTCCGGCAGCCAATCCGCCAGCGCGCCGCGCCGCTCGCGCACCACCAGATCCTCGCCGATCGCGGCGAAGCCGATGCGCGCTTGCGTGATCGCGAATTCGAGATCGAGGGACGTCGACGGCTCCATGCGCCCCATCTTGTCGAGGCGGCGCCGGATGGCAAGCGGCGCCGCGTTTCATCATAACGAGTTAACTACCCTTTATTTTTACCGGCGGCTTCGGTAGCGTCGAAACGCGTCCGGCAGGGGGAATTGCTCCGGACATCCCGAAGTCAAACCTTAACAAAATGGGAATTGCCATGCTGAAAGAATTCAAGGATTTCCTGATGCGCGGAAATGTCGTCGACCTCGCGGTCGCCGTCATCATTGGCGCCGCGTTCAACAAGATCATCGGCTCGCTGGTCGACGGCATTTTGATGCCGATCATCGGCATTTTCGGCAAGGCGGATTTTTCCAATTATTTCCTGCCGCTCTCCAGCGCGGTGACGGCGACCAACCTCGCCGACGCGAAAAAGCAGGGCGGCGTGCTCGCTTATGGCGATTTCGCCACCAATATCATCCAGTTCGTGATCGTCGCGGCCGCTTTATTTCTCGTCATCAAGGCGATGAACACGGTGAAGAAGCCAGCGCCGGCCGCCCCCACCGCGCCCCCACCGCCCAGCGCCGAGGTCGTGCTGCTGACCCAGATCCGCGACTCCCTGGCCAAACCGTAAAATCATTCGTAAAGCCGAGCGAGGCCGCGTTCCCCCGCGGCCTCGCTTTTTTATCCTTGCGGGCGCTTTCACGCTCGTCCATGACGCGCCGATGCGAGACATTTCCCCCGAGCCGCCGTCGCCGCGCGACTGGCTTTCCGAAATCCGGCCAGCGACGCGGTCCATCGAACAGAGCGGCATCGTCGAGGTCTTCGACTATGGCCGCAACCGGCAGGGCCTGATTCCGCTCTGGGTCGGCGAAGGCGATCTGCCGACGCCCGGCTTCATCGTCGAAGCGGCGAAGGCCTCGCTCGATCATGGCGAAACCTTCTATACCTATCAAGCCGGCATTCCGGATCTGCGCGCTTCGATCGCGCGCTATCTCACCCGTGTGCACGGCGCGGCGCCCGGCGGCGGCGATTTCTCGCCCGAACGGTTCTTCGTCACCATCGGCGGCATGCACGCGCTCGACATCGCGGTGCGTCTGACCGTCGGGCCAGGCGAGGAGGCGTTGATCCCTTCGCCGGCTTGGCCCAATTTCGCCGGCGCGCTCGCCGCCAACGGCGCCCGCGCCGTCTTCTCCCCGTTGCATCGCGGCGCGCGTTGGGAACTCGATCCCGAGCGGCTCGCGGCGGCGGTCACGCCGGCCACCCGCGCGATCATGTTCAATTCGCCGGCCAATCCGACCGGCTATGTCGCGACGCGCGACGAACTGATCGCGGTGGTCGACCTCGCGCGCCGGCATGACCTCTGGATCATCGCCGACGAAATCTACGGACGGCTGACTTACGACGGCCTCCGCGCGCCCTCGTTCCATGACATCATGGCGCACGACGACAAGATTCTTTTCGTGCAGACGCTGTCGAAGAACTGGGCGATGACGGGCTGGCGCATCGGCTGGCTGGAGGCGCCGCCGGCGCTCGGTCCAACGATCGAGAACCTCGTGCAATACTCGACCTCCGGCGTGCCTGTTTCGGCGCAACGCGCGGCCATCGCGGCGCTCGACCAGGGCGAGGCGTTCCTCGCTGAAACGGTCGCGCGCATGCGCGTCTGCCGGGACATCATGTCCGAGGGGCTGGCGGCGACGGGCCGGGTTAGCTTCGCCCAGCCGCACGGCGCCTTTTATCATTTCGTGGAAATCGAAGGCGAAACGGATTCGCGACGTCTCGCGCTGCGGCTGGTCGACGAGGCGGGCGTCGGCGCCGCGCCGGGCATGGCGTTCGGACCCGGCGGCGAAGGCTATCTCAGGCTGTGCTTCGCCCGCGCGCCCGACGACATCGCTGAAGCGACGCGTCGCCTCGCGCAATGGCTATGGCGGTAAAGCTTTGCCGAAGCTTCCCGAATCGCTCGCGCGGCGCGCGGCGGAACTGACGGGCGTCGTCGCGGCGGCCGTCGCGGGCGGCGGCGCGCTGGCTTCCCTCGGCGTGCCGGCGGGGTGGCTTTCGGGCGCCATGCTCGGCGTCGGCGCGCTCGCCGCGGCGGGACGCGCCACGCCTCTACCCACCGCCGTCCGGCAATTGGCAATTCTGTCGACCGGCGTCGGCATGGGCTCCGGCCTCACGCCCTCGACGCTGCACACGCTCGCGCGCTATCCGATTTCGCTACTTTTGATGGCGGTCGCTATCGCGGCGATGACCGCCGCGTCCTATCTCGTGCTCGTCCGCGCGCCCGGCTTTTCCCGCCGCACCGCGCTCTACAGCGCCATTCCCGGCGCACTGTCCTATGTGTTCATCGTCGCCGAGCCCTCGGGGGCGGATATGCCGCGGCTCGCGGTCATCCAAGTGTTTCGCATTTTCATTCTGATGGCGCTGGTGCCGATTGTCGCGCGCGCGGGCCTCGGCGCACAAATCGCGCACTTCGCGGTCGATCCCATCTGGATGACCGCCACGCTCGTCGCCGCCGCGGCGGCGTTCGGCTGGCTGCTCGAGAAGCGCGGCGTCGCGAGCGGACCGCTCTACGCGGCGATCGCCATCTCCGCGCTCGCGCATGGCCTCGGCTGGGCGCCGGGACGCTTGGCGCCGGGCGTGCAGATCGCCGCGCAGACGCTGGTCGGCGCCTGGGTCGGGACCCGCTTCACCGGTTTCGACTGGGGCCTGCTGCATCGCACGTTGATCGCCGCCGCGACCTCGTTCCTCGCCGCCTTCAGCGTCGCCGCCGGCTTCGCGTTTCTGGCGACCCGGGTCGTCGACGTGCCCTTCGCCGAGGCGCTCGCCGCTTTCTCTCCGGGCGGGCTGGAGGCGATGATCATGATGGCGTTCGCGCTCGGGCTCGATCCGCTGTTCGTCGGCGCGCATCATCTGGCGCGTTTCTTCATGATCAGCCTCGCCCTGCCCTTCGTCGCGCGTCGAATCGGCGGCGCGGAAGCGGCGCCTATGGTTGACGCGACGCCGTCCGAAAGCGAGACTATCTCGAAGATTTGATCGCGCGTGAAGCAAGAGGCACTATGACTTAATAGTCTTGGACATCAACGTCTTACTGATTTCAAAGACGATCTGAACCGAACGCCCGCTTCATCCCGGTTTAGGGTCTATTCCGACGCCGATTCATCGAAAGCTAATCAATAGCGCGCTCTATCATTAACTCGCGAAGCGCTAAATTGCCGCAGGTAGGACGCATATCGCGCTCACACGCCAAGGTACCCATGAGCAAGATATCTTACATCCTGATCGCGTTTCTCGCGGTCGCCGCCCTTGATGTCGGGATCGCGCGCGCCCAGCCGGCGCCGTCGAGCGAAGCGCCGATCTCGTGGCGCGTGGGGGGGGTGCTCGCGCACAGCGAGATCTGGCCGAGTTACAGATCCCGTTTCGTTCGCGAGGATGGCCGCGTCGTCGACACCGCCAACGGCGGGATCAGCCATAGCGAAGGCCAGGGCTATGGACTGCTGCTCGCGGTCGCCGCCGACGATCGCAAGTCTTTCGATCGCATCCTGACCTGGACGCTCGATCATCTCTTCACGCGCCAGGATCGCCTCGCGGCTTGGAATACGCACGACTCCAACGATTCGGCCGACGCGGACATCCTGATCGCCTGGGCCCTGGCGGAAGCGGCCGACCTGTGGCGGGAACCCCGGTATCTCTCGCTCGCGCAAGCGATCGGCAAAGACATCGCCGGCCGTCTGCTCGACACGGACGCGCGATTCGGCGTCGTGCTGAAGCCGGGCGCCCGGGGTTTTTCCGCTCAGGAGCGTCGCGACGGCCCCGTCGTCAATCTCTCGTACTGGGTCTTCCCCGCGTTCGAGCGCCTCGGCCAATTGGCGCCCGACACGGACTGGGCGCCGTTGCGCGCTTCCGGGCTGGCGTTGCTGTCGGCGGCGCGATTCGGCGATCATCATCTGACCTCCGATTGGGTCGCGCTGGGGGGAGCCTCGGCGGCGCCCGCGCGGGGCTTTTCCGCAGGCTTCGGCTACAATGCGGTTCGCCTGCCGCTTTATGTTTTTTGGAGCGGCGCCTCGGCCCCGGACCTGATGCGCGATTTTTCCGTCGCCTGGGATAACGGCGCCTTCTCCAAGCCCGCGCTCGCGAGCGAGGCGGACCCTGCGGCTTCGTTCGTAGAGCCCGGCTACAAGAACATTCTTTCGCTCGCCCGCTGCGCCGCTTTCGGAGAAAAATATCCGAGGGATTTTTACGATTACACGGCGGAGCAGAACTATTATCCCGCCACGTTGAGCGCGCTGGCGATCGTCGCCGCGGCCACGCGCGGCGGGCCCTGCCTCGATACGGCGGCGATGAGCGCGCTCATCGGCGGCGCGGCGCTCACCCCGGCGACCGATCTCGCGCACGTCGCGTTCCCCGCCGAGCCCGTGGTCGCGAGCGGGGACGCGCGGCCGACGCCAACCGCCGCGGTTGTCGCCGCCGCGGCGCCGGCGGCGTCCGCCTTCGAACTCCTCCCTGCGATTCCCACCGCCGATGGCGATGGCTGGTTCATGGCGATATTGGCGATCGCCGGGGCCGTCGCCATCCCGGCGCTCCTGGGCGGGATCGCCTTCTTGCTGTATCGGCGCCGCGCCCGAGCGCGCAAGCAGCGCCTAGAAACCCTGTTTTCGGCGCCGGCTCCGGTGGCGCAGGTCATTCCTCACGCGACGCCCCGGACGTTGCCGCACAATCCCTACCACGAGGCGACATCACCCGCGTTGCTCGCGCATCAGATGGAGAACGCCGCCGCCGCCAGCATCGAGTTCGGCAAGACCCTCGGCGTCATATACTTCGATCTGGGCGAGCGGCCGCACGACAAGCGCACGCGGGACGCCCAGAGCTGGGACCACGACGTTTCGGAATTGTTGGAGCGCCTGCAAAACGTCCTGCGTGGCACGGATCATGTCGCTTTCATCAACGATCACGAGGTCGTCGCCTGCATCGGCCTGCTGCCGGGCCTGACCGAATTGACGAGCATCGCCAACCGCCTGCGCAACGTGGGAGGGTCGTCGCCGAGGTTCTCCTCGGCGTTCGAGCCCGCGGCGGGGCTGGCCGTCTATCCCTTGGGCGGTTATCGCGGCGAGGAGCTCATTCAGTCGGCGCGGGCGCAGCACCGGCTTCAATTCCTGCAAGCCCATCTCGAGGGAGCGACCTTGGAGAAGCCGGCGCGACGTCGTATCGCGGCGCCGAACGAGACGGCGGGAACCCTCGAATATTCGACGGCTTCGCAAGCCCCCCGTCGATCGAAAAAGCCACGTTCGCCCTTAGTCTGAGCCTGCCAACGCCTGACGCCCTCTAGCGATATTGCGTCGCACAATCTATGAAGAGGGATCGTCAGGAGATTGTCATGGTTGCTCGCCCGCGCCGCAGCGTGCTCTATATGCCCGGGTCCAACGCCAAGGCCATCGCCAAGGCGCGGACCCTGCCCGCCGACGCGATCATTCTCGACCTCGAGGATTCGGTGGCGCCCGACGCGAAGGTCGCCGCGCGCTCGCAGATCGTTCAGGCCGTGCGCGAGGGCGGCTTCGGCGCGCGCGAAGTGGTCATTCGCATCAACGGCGCCCATACGGCCTGGGGCGAGGACGACCTCACCGCCGCCATCTCCGCCGCCCCGGACGCTATCCTGCTGCCCAAGGTCGACGGACCGGGCACGATCATGTACGCGGCGCGAGCGCTTCGCGACGCCAACGCCCCCGCGAAGACGCGGCTATGGGCGATGATGGAGACGCCGATGGCGATCCTGAGCGCCGGCTCGATCGCCGCCACGGCCGCGGACCCGACCGCCCGCCTCGAAGTGCTGGTGATGGGGCTCAACGATCTGGCCAAGGAAACCCGCGCCCGCCTCGTCCCCGGCCGCGCCGTGTTCTCGGCCTGGCTCACCCTCTGCGTCGCCGCGGCGCGTGCGCACGGCTGCGACATTCTCGACGGCGTCTACAACGATATCAAGAATCTGGACGGCTTCCGCGCCGAATGCGAACAGGGCCGCGAGATGGGCCTCGACGGCAAGACGCTGATCCACCCGAGCCAGCTCGACATCTGCAACGAGGCGTTCGCGCCGAGTTCCTCGGAAATCGAGAGCGCGCGCGCGATCATCGAGGCTTTCGACCGGCCGGAAAATTCCGGCAAGGGCGTAATCCAGCTCGACGGCAAGATGGTCGAACTGCTGCACGCGCAAATGGCCCGGCGAACCCTCGCCATCGCCGAAGGCATCGCCGCGCTCGCGGCGGCGTGAGGCTGGAAAGCTTCAAGGCGGAAGCGTATAGCAACCGCTGAATTCCAACCCGACCGTCGGAGGCCTCTTCCCCCCCCCTCGTGGGGGAGGGCCGGGGTGGGGGGGCGCCACGGACGGAGATTGAAGGTGTTTCCGCGTCACGATCTTTTTCGTGGCGCACCCCCCTCCCTATCCCTCCCCCACAAGGGGGGGAGGGGACTGTCGCGGCGCCGGACAAGCCCGGGCATGACGGTCTACTAGGCAACGGAGCCCATCGCATGAGCGAAGACTATCATTCCCTGTTCCAACTCGGCCCCGATACGACGCCTTACCGCAAGCTAGGCTCCGAAGGCGTCAGCGTCACACAGGCGCTGGGGCGCGAGATACTCGTCGTCGCGCCGGAAGCGCTGACGCGGCTCGCCGAGCAGGCGATGATCGACATCAATCATCTCTTGCGCCCCGGCCACCTCGCCCAGCTCGCCAAGATTCTCGACGATCCGGAGGCGACCGCCAACGACAAGTTCGTCGCCTATGACTTGCTCAAGAACGCCAACATCGCCGCCGGCGGGGTGCTGCCGATGTGCCAGGACACCGGCACGGCGATCGTCGTCGCCAAGAAAGGCCGTTGCGTCTGGACCGAGGGCGGCGACGAAGCCGCGCTCGCCGCCGGCATTCGCTCGGCCTATGTGAAGAAGAACCTGCGCTACAGCCAGGTCGCGCCGCTGTCGATGTTCGAGGAGAAGAACACCGGCGACAACCTGCCCGCGCAGATCGACATTTCCGCCGAGGGCGAGGACGCGTTCAAGTTCCTGTTCATCGCCAAGGGCGGCGGCTCGGCGAACAAGACCTACTTCTACCAGGGCATACCCTCGATCCTGACGCATGACCGGATGATCGCGTTTCTCAGGGAAAAGATCCTGACCCTGGGCACTTCGGCCTGCCCGCCGTATCATCTGGCGATCGTCATCGGCGGCACCAGCGCCGAGCAGACGCTGAAGACCGTCAAGCTCGCCTCCACCCGCTATCTCGACGCTTTGCCCACCACTGGCGACAAGTTCGGTCGCGCGTTTCGCGACACGGCGATGGAAGCCGAAATTCACAAGCTCACGCAGCAGCTCGGCGTCGGCGCGCAATTCGGCGGCAAGTATTTCTGCCACGACGTGCGCGTCATCCGCCTGCCCCGCCATGGCGCCTCGCTGCCGATCGGACTCGGCGTCTCCTGCTCGGCGGACCGGCAGGCGCTCGGCAAGATCACCAAGGACGGCATTTTCCTCGAGGAGCTGGAGCACGACCCCGCGCATTTCCTGCCCGTGGTCGATGAATCCACGCTGGGCGGCCCGGTGGTGCGCATCGACCTGTCGGCGCCCATGAAGGACATTCTCGCGGAGTTGAGCAAGCACCCGATCCGCACGCGCCTCTCGCTGACCGGCACGATGATCGTCGCGCGCGACGCGGCGCACGCGAAAATCCGCGAGCGGCTAGATCGCGGCGAGCCGATGCCCGACTATTTCAAGAACCATCCCGTCTATTACGCCGGCCCCGCCAAGACACCCAAAGGCTACGCCTCGGGCTCGTTCGGCCCGACCACGGCGGGGCGCATGGACAGTTTCGTCGATCAGTTCCAGGCGGCCGGCGGCTCGATGGTGATGCTGGCCAAGGGCAACCGCTCCGCCGAGGTGCGCAAGGCCTGCGGAACCCATGGCGGGTTCTACCTCGGCTCGATCGGCGGCCCGGCGGCGCGGCTCGCGCAGGATTGCATCCGCAAGGTCGAGGTGCTCGAATATCCCGAACTCGGCATGGAGGCGATCTGGAAGATCGAGGTCGAGAACTTCCCCGCCTTCATCGTCATCGACGACAAGGGGAACGACTTTTTCAAGGAGCTGAACTTGGGGTGACGAGGCTCACGCCGCGCGCATTTCTTCTATCGCGTCGATCTCCGCTTTCATCGCCGACGACCGCGACGTCAGATCAAACGCGGTCTGGAGGTTCATCCAGAACTCCGGGGACGTCGCGAAAAACTTCCCCAGTCTCAGCGCCGTGTCCGGCGTCACCGGGCTTGCTTCCGCGACCACACGCTCGATCCGCGTTCTCGGCACGTTGAGATGCTTGGCGAGCCGGCCCGCGCTCATGCCGAGAGGCGCGAGGAATTCTTCACGCAGGATTTCGCCGGGGTGTACGGGCGGGTTGATCGCTTTGACCATGTCACACATCACTAGACGATCGATTCCGTAGAACCGCACCTATAGGGGGGATTCCCTCGGGGCGGGAGGGCGCCCATATTCCCATTCGGTGATTTTCCGAACAGGGAGA
>Ga0302319_10015734_pt1 | contig 14004 bp, 13 predicted proteins | sample Bog_T0_2_FD_203319 | JGI IMG/M metagenome (GOLD analysis project Ga0302319, IMG submission 203319) | Peat permafrost microbial communities from Stordalen Mire near Abisko, Sweden - Bog_T0_2 | ecosystem: Environmental > Terrestrial > Soil > Wetlands > Peat | place: Sweden: Abisko, Stordalen Mire...
TTCGCTAAATATTGCCGGTTGAGTTTTGATCATCTGACTACGGAGTCGGCAGCTCGACTTTGGAGCGCCGGAAGTGGCCTCCTCAGCCCAACACCCGCGTCGCTCTAATGCGTTCCTCCAGAACTCCTCCGCACCCTCTTCACCCGATAAAACACCGTCAGCCCCGTCACGCTCCCGCACGTCAGCAAACTCGCCGCCATCCCCAATATCAGCGACCAGTCGTGCTGAAACACCCCGTGCACAATCCCAATCGCCTGCAGCACGCTGAACCCGCCAAACGTGATCAGCGAAATCCCCTCATCGCTCTTCTTTCTCCACACCGCCAGCACCTGCGGCACAAACAGCAGCGCATTGCACCCCAGCCCCAGCCCAAAAATCACCGCCACAATTTCCTTCATCCAATCATCCCTTCGTCTCCGCGCCCCAATTCACTCTTTCAATTCTTCGCCTCTTAACGGCTTCACTTCTTCCCTGTTCCCTGTTCCCTGTTCCCTGTTCCCTCATACCCGAGACCCCAGACCCTAGACCCCAGACCCAAATTTGGCTAAATTCCTCGCCTTCGCCTTGGCCGCCTCTTCCTCGCGCGTCCGCGCCGCGGCCGTCGTCTCAAGCGATCCCAGCAGCCGCGCCGAAGCCGCCGACACCTCCTCCACCGCTCGCAGAAACGCCCCTTCATTTGATTTGGCCGGCTTCACCATCCCGCTCACCTTCCGCACGTATTGCAGAGCCGCCGCGCGAATCTCCCCCTCCGTCACCGGCGGATCGAAGTTGAACAGCAGCCGGATATTTCTGCACATAGGCACGCCTCCCTTGCCAAATTTATCTCTCGCTCCATCATCGCCCGCCTGCGCCGCCCTTGTCCCTGTAGAATCTCCCAAACGCCTCTCGGCAGGCCCACCATAATGACCTACTTCGACCAGGTTTCTGAAGCCGCCGCCTTTCTCAAATCCCGCATCGGCTCGCTCACGCCAAAAATCGGCATCGTCCTCGGCTCGGGCCTTGGCGCTGTCGCGGACGCCGTCACTCATCCCGTCTTCATCCCATACGTCGAGATCCCCCACTTCCCGCAATCCACCGTCATCGGCCACTCCGGCCGCATCGTGGCCGGCCTACTCGGCGGAGTCCCAGTCGTCGTCATGCAAGGCCGCGTCCACTCCTACGAGGGCTACTCGCCCGCCCAGGTCACCTTTCCCATGCGTGTGCTCGGCGCTCTTGGCCTGCGAGCAGTCATCCTTACCAATGCCGCCGGTGGAATCCAGCAGGGCTATACCATTGGCCAGCTCGTCGCCCTCGCCGACCACATCAACTTCATGGGCTTCAATCCCCTCAACGGCCCCAACGAACCGCGCTTCGGCTTCCGCCCTGGCGCAGGCTTACGGTTCTTCGACATGACCGAAGCCTACTCCGCGCGTCTCCGCTCGCTTGCCCGGCAGGCCGCCGAAGAAGAGGGCTTTCCCCTCGAAGAAGGCGTCTACCTCGCCGTCCCCGGCCCCAGCTTCGAGACCCCCGCCGAGATCCGCGCCTTCCGCATTCTCGGCGCGACGCTCGTCGGCATGTCCACTGTGCCCGAGACCATCGTCGCTCGCCACATGGGCCTCGAAGTCCTCGGCATCTCCTGCGTCACCAACCTCGCTTCCGGCCTTGGCGCGACCCCGCTCAGCCATGAAGAAGTCTTCGAGGCGGGCCGCCAGGTGGAGCATCGCCTCGCACGCCTCTTCGAGCGCCTGGTCCCCCGCATCGCCGCCCATCTGGAACAGCAACCGTGAGCAGTCTCGACGGTCAAAGCCCTCCACCAAGACTCCGCAGTCCGCAGGACCCCGTCGTTATTGCCGTCGCCGGCTGTTCCGGCTCAGGCAAGACAACCCTCGCCGCAGAACTCGCGCGCACGCTGGGCGGAGTCCACTTCCAGTTTGACAATTACTACCGCGATCTCGCCCACATGCCCTTTGCCGAGCGCCTTCAGCAGAACTTCGACGACCCTGCGTTGATCGAGAGCCCGCTCCTCATCGCTCACGTCGCCGAGCTGGCCAAGCGCCGCGCCATAGCCCGCCCCACCTATGACTTCTCCACATACACCCGCGTCCCCAACCTCACAGAGCCCATATCTCCCGCTCCCTTTCTCCTTATCGAAGGCCTCTTCGCGCTACACTATCCAGACCTCCTGCCGCTTTACAACCTGCGCGTATACGTCGAGACTCCTGACAACGTCTGCTTCGAGCGGCGCCTGCGCCGCGACATCGAAGAGCGCGGCCGCACGCCCGAGTCAGTTCGCGCACAGTATGAAGCCACGGTTCGTCCCTCCAGCATCGCCTTCGTCCGCCCATCCGCCGCCCATGCCGACCTCCTCATCGACGGCACCGGCGACCTCGACTGGAAGGTCGAGCGCGTCCTCTCTGAAATGCGCGCCCGCGGCCTTCTTGACCCTGTCAATCTGTAAGCCTTCTATCATTTTGGCCCCCATTCAGAACCGGGACACTCCAATCTCTGCTGCCTGTTCTGGTTCGTTTACTAAAGTTTCATCCCCAAATCTACTTTTCCGCATCCAACCTATCGATAAGGTAGGCGTGATGACCCGTGTCTCATTGGCATCCTTGAAGCGCAGCGCCGCATTCTGGCTCAGCCAGGGCGTCTCGCCACGCCGCCTCGCCCTCACGCTGGCGCTCGGTCTCGCCATCGGATGCAATCCGGTCTTTGGAGTTTCCACTCTGGTCTGCGCTGCTCTTGCCTTTGGGCTGCGTCTCAACCTGCCCGCAATCCAGGCGGCCAATTACGCGGTCATGCCGCTCCAGCTCTTGCTGATTGTCCCCTTTGTCCGCCTCGGCGGCTGGCTCTTCACCTCTAGTCAGGTTCAAGCCACACGCGCCTCTGTACTCGCTCACGCATCGCCGCTCGTTCTCGTTCGGGAGTTTGGCGGCCTCGCCGCTCAGGCTTTGCTTGCCTGGCTCATCATTGCGGTGCCAATGGTCATCCTTCTCACTTTCGCATTCACCCCGCTATTGCGCCGCGTCCCCGCTCTCGCAGCCGCGGAAGCCGGAGACTAAAGTCCGCCCCCAGCTCCCCGTTCCCCGCGCTCAGCCCCCGCGTTAAAAAGCTCCAGTGTCTCTGCGCCGCTCATTTCGCCGCATACGAGTCCGGTACAGGCTGCGCGCTATCCACCCACGCCGTCAGGATCATGTCCCGCAGCATGCTCGCGCCCGCCGCCAGCCGCTCCGCAGTAAACGCTCGCGACTCAGAGCTCCCTGCCCCAACAAACCCACCCGCCTTCTCAAGTTGATACACCTTCTCCACAAACGTGTTCGTGTGCCTGAGATATTTCACGTAGCTGTCGAAGACGTCGCCCTCAATCAGCTTTGGCTCAGTCATCTTCGGCCGTACATCGGACTCATGCTCGTTGGCCGCAACAAACGGCCCCTCAAACTGCCAGTGGATCTCGTGCGCTGTCGTATAGCCGTTCGGGTTCGGGCCGATCCAGCCGTTGTATTGAATCGTCGTGTGCAACGGCTGTGACGCGTCGCCTACATAATGCCCCAGCCATCCCTCATAGAAAATTGCCGCCGCCTCCACTTCCCGCGTGCTCTTGCCTGCCGCCGCAAGCACCCTGTACTCGCGCAACGCGGCTTTCAGCCGCTCCCACACTTCGGCTGCCTCCCATGGCTGCAACCCGATCTTCTCCGGCCGTTCCCCGGCGGCAAACACCTTCGCTTCAAAGTCCAGCCGATTTCTCGGCAGGGGCCCCAGCGCATCCGCCGGCTCCAGGTCGATGAAGTGCTCCGGCGCCTGCGCCGCACTCAATTCGGGCTCCGCCTTCGAGCGCCAGCGGTCCGGCTCTGGCCCCAGGTACTCGATCTCCGCTACTGCGGCCTCCGACCGAAGGAACCCCGGCACGCTGTCCGGCAGCGTCGTCGCCGCCAGCCGGTTGATCATGCGGTGACCTTCATTCCCCCAGGCAAATGCCGGTTCCGGCGCAATGACCCAACCTACCATCAGCGCCGCGGCCCATCCAATCCCACGCGACAGATACCTCATGCGACTCATGCCGAAAGTATAAATGCGCCCGTTACTGGCTCGCTTCATCCGGCCCCGCCCCAGTTCAATTTGCGTGGAGAGTCTTGAATCGAGCGCATATACTACGGGCAATCCGCGCCGGACGCCCGACGCCTTAGCTGAGAGTTCGGGAAAGCCCGTCGCGGGAGATCTACGGCACCTCCACCGCCACTCAAAGTAGAAACCGCTGGGAAATTGAAAACGGTTTCGGAGTCAGCCGGGATTGCTTGGGTTTCCTCACTGGGGGAGTGATGCAGGACGACGCCAATGGACCAGTCGGAATTGAACCGGAAGAGCCTGCCCCGGAAACTCCGGCTGGAATCCTCTTCAATTGGCAGACTGGCGTCGGCTTCATCCTCTCGGCCATAGTCGGAACCATCCTCGCCCGGCTCGCCGACCGCCCCATCATCGACGGAATTCTGGTGCTCACCTCCTGCGCCGCCGTCTGCGTGCTCGCCCTTCGCCTCGTGCCACCCGCTGTCGACGCGCTCAGGCTCGATGCCCTCATCTCCCAGCCCCTGCGCGAGCTTCTCGACTCCGCCGGACCCGCTGTCGTGACCATCAGCGCCGACGGCAGGCTCTCCTTCATCAATCCCGCCGGCGAGCGCATGCTCGGCTACCATGCAGAAGAGCTGATGAATGCGTGGACGACGGTCCAAATCCTGGCTCCGGGCGAAGGTGGGCGCCTCCTAGCCGAATTGGCCCGCCTGTGCGGCAGCGGCGCGTCCGTGCCCGAAACTCCTGCCGAGCGGATGGCCGAGTTCATGCAGTTGCTCCGCTCCCTGCCTCCCAGTCGAGTTCCCGGCTTCGATGCACAACTCCGCCGCAAGGACGGAACCCAGCTCCCCGTCACTCTCCACTTCTCCGCGCTGCGCAACTCACGCGGTGTCGTCACCGGCCTCGTCGCCATCGCCATCGAGCAAAGCGGAACGCAGCGCCATGACCAGGACCAGCGCGAATCGCAAGAGCGATATCGCGACCTCTTCGAGAGCTCAAGCGAGATGATCGCCACCCTCAGCCCCGCAGGCCGCTTCCTCTACGCCAATCCCGCCTGGAAGCGTTGCTTCGGCAAAGATAATTCCGCGCTGCTCGAGCTCAACTCATTTGAAGAGCTCTTCCAGCCCTCCGCTCGCAGCGAAGTAGCGGCACTCTTTCGCCGGGCTCTCGATGGCGAAGCCATCGACCGCTCTCCCCTCCGCCACCACACCCCTGACGGCCGCGTTCTCGACTTTGAGTTGAGCCTCAGCCAGCGTCAGAAAGCCGGAAATCCTCTTGCCATCCGCTGCCTCCTGCGCGAAGTCACCCAGCAAAAGCAGCGCGAGCACCGCCTAGCCCTGCAACTCGTGGTCAGCCAGATCGTCGGCGAAAATACCTCCTCTGAAGCCGCCGCCATGCGCATCCTCGAGGCAGTCTGCGTGTCCCAGGGCTGGGACATGGCTGTCAAATGGGTCGTCAACGCCGACGAAAAGCGTCTCGAGTTCAGCTCCGCCTGGGGCGCACCCGGCCGCAACGCCGAAACATTCATCCAGGAGAGCATGGGGCTCACCCTCTCCCGCGGCTCTGATCTGCCTGGACGAGCCTGGCAGGATGGCCGCTCCATCTGGATCGCCGACCTTGCCTCCATGCCTGCAAGCCATCGCATCAAGGCCGCCATCAGCCACGAAATGGCCTCCGCCTGGTCGGTCCCGGTGCGTGTTGGCAGCAGGGTCCTCGCCGTTCTTGAGTTCTACTCCTCTTTCCATTTGCAGGAAGACCGCGAAGCCCTCGCAGCCGTCGAAACCGTCGCCGCATCCGTCGGACAGATGATCGCCCGCTCTCAGGAGCAGGGCCGCGCCGAAGAGCTGTCCCGCCGTCAGGAGATCCTCCTCGACTCCGTCGCGGACGGCATCTGCGGCGTCGATCGCCGTGGCCGCGTCAGCTTCGCCAATCCCGCGGCTGCCCGCCTGCTTGGAACCGACGCTGCCAGCATCGTTGGCAAGCCGGTCCACGAACTGCTGCACGGCTTTGCCCCGCCCAATCGAAGCTGCAGCGACGACTGCCAGCTCCTCCGCGCCGCAGGCCGCCAGAAGTCCCACTCTGGCGAAGACACCATCTTCCGTGCCGATGGCAATTCCTTCCCCGCCGAGTACGTCCTCACCCCGATCTCCCATCAGGGCCGCTTCTCCGGCTCCGTCCTTAGCTTCCGCGACATCACCCAGCGCTACGCCCTCGATCGCCTCAAAGATGAGTTCATTTCCACCGTCAGCCACGAGCTCCGCACCCCGCTTACCTCCATTCGCGGCGCTCTGGGCCTGCTCTCCTCCGGCATCCTCGGCCAGGTCAACGAAAAGTCCGCCAACCTCCTCCGCATCGCTCTCACCAACTCCGACCGCCTCGTTCGCCTCATTAACGACATCCTCGACCTGGAGCGCATCCAAAGCGGCAAGGAGCCTCTGGCCTTCCGCCCGATCCAACTCGCAAATATCGTCCGCCAGGGTATCGAAGGCATGCAGCCTGTCGCCGAATCCGCCGGCGTCCAGCTCATCCACGACACAACCCAGGTCGAGATCACTGCCGATCCCGACCGACTCCTGCAGGTCGTGACCAACCTCCTCTCCAACGCGGTTAAGTTCTCCCCGCCCGACTCTACAGTCTCCGTCATGCTGCGCCCAGGGGTAAGCGGCGTCACTCTTTCCGTCATCGATCAGGGCCGTGGCGTTCCCGCCGACAAGCTCGAAGCCATCTTCGGCCGCTTCCAGCAGGTCGATGCCTCCGACTCTCGCCAGAAAGGCGGCAGCGGTCTCGGACTCGCCATTTGCCGCACCATTGTCCTGCAGCACACGGGCCGCATCTGGGCCGAGCGCAACACCGTCCGCGGCGCTACCTTCCGTGTCTTCCTGCCCTATCAGCCCGCCGCTCACGAAGCACCGGAGGTCGCGCCAGATCCCGAACTCGCCCGGTTGACCATTCTTGTCGCAGACTCCAATCCGCTCTCTCGCCTCCAGACCACCTCGGTTCTGGGCCGCCACGGCTACCGGCTGCTTGAAGCAGCCACCATCGAGGCCGCGGCTGCGGCAAATCAAAAAAACCTCCATGCGATCCTGCTGCAGACATCCCTTGACGGCTTCAATGGACTGGAAGCCTTGCCCCTGATTCATCGCCTCGACCGCGAGTCAAGCCCAGTCATCGTGCTCACCAGCGTTGAAGACCGGCCCGACTCCGAAGTCGCCGCGAACGGGATCTCAGCCGTAGCCCCAGCCACCCTCCGGCAAGCCCCACCCGACCCTGCCGCGTCTACCCGGCCCGCAGCGCCCGTCTCTCTGCACTCCCGGGACGACCAATTCCTTGCCGAGCTCTCCCGTCTGCTCTGCGAGCCAGGAGAGAAAGCCACATTTCTACTTGTCGAGCCGGACGCCGAACTCGCCTCATCGCTCACTCGGATCTTTGCCGGAGAGACCATTGAAGTTCATATCGCACTCTCTTACCAGGAAGCGATGGACAGGCTCTTCACTTTCCAGCCCGATGTGCTCCTGCTCAACCTCGGCCTCGTCGATGGCGATTCCTTCAACCTCGTCGACTGGCTCCGCCTTCACAACCGCCTCGATCGCCTGCCTATCCTTGCTTACTCCAGCCGCGATCTTTCGCTAGCCGACTTCCGCGTCCCCGTCACGCCCAGCCAGCTTCTCGTCCGTGGTCGCATCCAGCCAGGCCAGCTTGAAACTCTGGTCCTCACCATGCTCCGCACTGCCGGCCCGGTTGGGGATTCAGTTTCCCCCGCATCCGGAGTCCAGAAACGCTGATTTGTTTTTTTCAGATTTCATCCAACCAGGAAGGTTGATCCATGGCCCACAAGATCCTGATCATCGACGATGAAGAAGACATTCGCGAGGTCGCTGCCCTCAGCCTCGAATCAGTTGCCGGCTGGACCGTGATCACAGCCAACTCCGGCGCGCAGGGACTCGCACGTGCCATCGAGCATCAGCCTGACGCCATCCTCCTCGATGTCATGATGCCAAGCATGGACGGACCCACCACCTTCCGCGAACTCCGCAAGAATCCCCTCACCGCTTTGATCCCCGTCCTGCTCCTCACCGCCAAAGTCCAGGCTTCCGACCAGCGCCGCTTCGCCGATCTCGGCGTGCAGGCCATCCTTTTCAAACCCTTCGACCCCCTCACGCTTGCTCAACAGATCTCAAGCGTCCTTGGCTGGAAATGATTCTCCGGCCGCTTTTTGGATCAGTTCCGTGCCCCGTCCATTCGCCTTCTTCTCTGCGAATGGGCGGGAGACCAGGAAGTCAAAACTACAAACACCTCTTCGAATTCCTGTCATCGCCCGACAAACCTTCGATTCTCACAACTTCAATCAAATCCCAATGTCCACGCCCCAACAACCCGACCTCACCAGCGCGCTCGATCGGATGTGGCTCCAGTTTCGCCCGCAAATGGAAGAGCGCTTGACCGCGCTTGAGGCAGCCGCCAACGCCCTCGCCGCAAACGCCCTTTCCCCCAGCGAGTGCGCCGCCGCCGCCTCTGCGGCCCACAAACTGGCCGGCGTTCTCGGAACCTTCGGCCTCGCCTGCGGCACCGACCTTGCCCGCCAACTCGAGCTTTACTACTCGGCCGTTTCCACATCTGCTTCCGCGCAATACATCGAATCCCTCACTGCCGAACTCCGCTCCCTCATCGCCAATCGCAAAGCGTAAACTGCCTTTGGTGATGCTTTCCGACCCATTCGCGCCGCAGCTCGACCTCACCTTCAACGAGCCGCATCCAACACGCCGCATCTGGCCCGTCCGCGAGCTCGTCTCCCAGGTCCGCGAACTCGTCGAACAACAGTACGGCGACGTCTGGGTCGAAGGCGAAATCTCCAACTACCGCCCCGCCCCCTCCGGCCATCTCTACTTCACGCTCAAGGACGCCGACGCACAACTGCCCATCGTTCTCTTTCGCCGCCAGGCCATGCTGCTCCGCTTTCGCCCCGAGGACGGCCTCCACGTCCTCGTCCGCGGCCGCGTCAGCGTCTACGAGCAGCGGGGCCAGCTCCAGCTCGTCGCGGAGACAATGCAACCTGTCGGCGCAGGTTCGCTCCAGCTCGCCTTCGAGCAGCTCAAGGAGCGCCTCAAGGCCGAAGGCCTCTTCGACGCCGACCGCAAGCATCCACTCCCCGCATTCCCACGCACCGTCGGCATCGTCACATCGCCGACTGGCGCGGTCATCCGCGACTTCCTCAACATCGTCGCCCGACGCCACTCCTATCGTCGACCTCATCGTCCTTGCCCGCGGCGGCGGCTCGCTTGAAGACCTGGCCGCCTTCAACAGCGAACGCGTCGCCCGCGCAATTGCATCCAGCAGACTACCCGTTGTTTCTGCCATCGGCCACGAGACCGACTTCACCATCTCCGACTTCGCCGCCGACCTCCGCGCACCCACGCCTTCCGCAGCCGCCGAGCTCATCACCGAGGCGCAGCACAAGATCGCCGAGCACCTCGCCACGTATGAGCATCGCCTCGAGCGCGCCGCACGCTTCCAGCTTCTCCAGGCCCGGCAGCGCCTCACCCGCTCCGCGGCGGCCGACCGCACCGAGAGCCGCGTCTCCATGCTTCTCCATCGCTTCGCCCAGCGCATCGACGACCTCTCCCAGCGCCTCGACTCTTCGCTCGACCGCGCGCTTCGCCTTCGCCAGTCCAGCGTCGGCGAACTCGCAGCCACCGTCCTCCGCCACGATCCGCGTCAGGCCCTCGCCCAGGCCCGCGAGCGCCTCTTCGCCTGCCGCACCCGCATCGACCGCTCCACCGAGCGTCTCCTTCAATCATTCGCTGCCGCCCTGAGCTTCCTCGACGCCCGGCTCCACTCTCTGTCCCCGCTATCTGTCCTTGAGCGCGGCTATGCTCTCGTCCTCTCGGCCGACGGAGCCCTCGTCCGCTCCGCTGCACAGCTCGCCACCGGCGACTCGGTCACCACCCGCCTCGCCGACGGCTCCTTCACTTCCCGCGTTGAATCCACCACCGCTGCTGAATCCCCATCCCAACCTCCTGCTTCCTCGACAATATCCAAAAAGAGAAAGTAGTCCCGCACCATTCACCCCCGAAGATGTGCTCGTCCCGTCGAGGGTCTTCGTTCCGTGGGTGCATCGCATCCACCAGGGTGCCCTTACGGATGTTGCAGCAACTCGCTCGCGCTTTGATGTTCCGTCACAACGGCATTGGAGCTCTGAACCAACAGCCACCGCTTGCCTTCGCGCTTCCAGATGGCCACAACTCGTATCGGTATCGGGGGCCGTCCCCCCAGAACGAACGGAATATCAAACGCGATCGAAGCCATCGACCCCTCTCGAACAAGGCTCTCGTGCTCCATTGCGCCGAAGTGAACCGCTCGTCCCCACAGTTGATGGTCCTCGCTCATGAGCTTGTACACTGCCTCTGCGCCCTGTGCGAATTCAGCCTTATCGCTGCCATACATCGTGATGCGTCTTGGATCGATCAGGCTGGCGATCCCGTCTCGATCGCCTTTGGCATAGGCGTCAAGGAACGCCTGCGTCCGGCTTCGAATTACGGAATCTTGCGACCAGCCGGTCAACGTTAATCCCGCAACAAGCGCGGTGGCAACAGCAATGGTTCGAGCAGTTTTCATGCCAACCCTGTACGCGCCGCCCCTTTTGACAGTTCCACACGGATCGGTAACTCCTTCTTCTGCTCAAGCAAAATCAGCCGCAATCCAACGTGGGCCCTCGCTCTCCGGTGAGACAAAGCCTCGATGGCTCCTGCCGACCCCTGTGCCATTGGTGTCCCTTGCGATATCCTGTTCAAGGGACGGGCCTTAAATATCCGCCGTGCTTCGCCGTTCTCTATTTCGCCATCCGAAATCATCTCCTCCTCCAAGGGCCTAATGACCGCACCGCACACGCGCAAACTTTTCGGCACTGACGGCATCCGCGCCATCGCTGGTGAATTCCCCCTCGACACCACTACCGTCTACGCTGTCGGCCTCGCCCTCGGCCACTCCCTCCACTCCGACACAGCTCGACTAGACAAGCAGCCCGCCGTGCTCCTTGGCCGCGATACTCGCGAGTCCAGCCCGTGGATCGCCGCCACTCTCGCCGCCGGCCTGCGCGCTGCTGGCGCCACGGTCCGGTCAGCTGGCGTCGTTCCTACCCCCGCCGTCGCCTTTCTCGCTCGCACTCACGGATTCCAGGCAGGCGTTGTCATCTCCGCATCACACAATCCGTGGCGCGACAACGGCATCAAGCTCTTCGGCGCAGACGGATTCAAGCTCTCCGACTCGGTCGAGCTTGCCATGGAAGACGATATCCTCCGCCACGCCTCCAAAATCCAGCCCCCCGATCCCGCCTCGCTTCCCCCCGTCGAAGATCATGCCACCCTCCAGGCCGACTACATCCAATTCCTGCTCGACTGCGTTCCCGGCCTCTCCCTCGCCGGATTGCGAATCGTGGCCGACTGCGCCAACGGAGCCGCTTCTTCCATTGCCCCCGAGCTATTCCCCCGTCTCGACGGCGAAATTGCCTTGCTCAACATCGCTCCTGACGGCCGCAACATCAACGACCGCTGTGGCGCGCTCCATCCGGATAACATCGCAGTCGAAACTCAGGAGCGCGGCGCCCAGATCGGCCTCACCTTCGACGGCGACGCCGACCGCTGCATGTTGGCCGGCGCTCACAACAACGTCATCAACGGTGACGCTATCCTGCTCGTGGCCGCGCGCGACCTCAAGGCCCGCGGCCTGCTCACCGGCGATCTGGTCGTCGCCACCACCATGTCCAACATGGGCCTCGAAGCCGCTCTCAAGCGCTCCGGCATTCACATGCTTCGCGCACCTGTCGGCGACCGCTATGTCCTCGAGCAGATGCAGGCCAATTACGCCGCCCTCGGCGGCGAGCAGTCCGGCCACATCCTCTTCCCGCACCTCGCCACCACCGGTGATGGCCTCCTCACCGCTCTCGTTGTCTTGGATCTGATCGCCCGCTCGGGCAAGACCATTGAAGAACTCACAGCCGACCTCAAGGTTTTCCCCCAGGTCATCGTCAACATCAAGGTTCGCGAAAAAAAGCCGCTCGATTCCATCCCCGCAGTCGCAGCCAGCATCAAGGCCGCCGAAAACGAGCTGCGCGACTCCGGCCGCGTCGTAATTCGCTATTCGGGAACCGAGGCCCTTGCCCGCGTCATGATCGAGGCCGAAAGCGAATCCGCCATGAACCACCACGCCGACGCTATTGCCGATGCCATCCGCACCGAGCTCGGCGCGTAACGAGATTGAGCAAAATCAATTCCGGCGCGCGCACCTTGTTTATAGAATCGGGTGCCCCAGGTCTCGCTTCTGAGACCTGGGAACCACCCTGAAACGCAGCGCACATTCCTTACAGATCCCGCCAGTTTTCCCCAAACCCCAGATCCGCCACCAGCGGTACATCCAGCTTCACCACGCCTTCCATCTCCGCCCGCACTAGCTCTTCCACTTCCGCCGTCTCGTCCGCCGGAACCTCAAACAGAAGCTCGTCATGAACCTGCAAGACCATCCGTGTCTTCAATTTCCGATCCGTCAGCTCTCGATCCAGCGCAATCATCGCCAGCTTGATCAGGTCGGCTGCCGTCCCCTGCAGCGGCGTGTTCACCGCCGTCCTTTCCGCAAACCCTCTCTGGTTCGGGTTGCGGCTCTCAATGTCAGGGATCGGCCGCACCCTGCCGAACATCGTCCGCACACTCCCTGTCCTGCGCGTATCTGCCAGGGTCTTTTCAATAAACGCTTTCACGCCCTCATACCGCGCAAAGTATCTGTCGATATACGCGCGCGCCTCCTGCTGCGGAATCCCCAGCTGCGCCGCCAGCCCGAACGCCGAGATCCCATAAACGATTCCGAAGTTCACCGCCTTGGCCCGGTTCCGCGTCTGCTTGGTCATCGTCTCCGCCGGCTCGCCAAACACTTCGCTCGCGGTCAGCGTGTGAATGTCCTCGTTGTTGCGATATGCCCTCACCAGCAGCGGATCCTGCGAGAAATGCGCCAGCAGCCTAAGCTCAATCTGCGAGTAATCCGCCGACAGCAACTGCGTTCCCGGCGCAGATGTAAACGCCGCGCGAATTTCCCGTCCCAGCTCTGTGCGAATCGGAATGTTCTGCAGATTCGGATTGATCGACGACAGCCGTCCCGTCGCCGTCGCCGCCGCCTGAAACGTCGTATGCACGCGCGACTCCGCATCCGCCAGCGCGGGCAGCGCATCAATGTAGGTCCCCTTCAGCTTCGATAAGTGCCGGAACTCCAGCACCAGCCGCGGCGCTTCATGCTGCTCGGCCAGCGCCTCCAGAACGTCCTGCGCCGTCGAAACGTTCTTGCTCTTCCCCCGCGCCGCCGGAGCCGCCAGTCCCAACTCCTTGAACAGCACCTCGCCCAGTTGCTTCGGCGAGTTGATATTGAACCGTCTCCCCGCCAGCGCGAAAATCTTCTCGCCCACGCGCTCCAGCTCCGCAGCAAACCGCTTCGACAGCCCATCCAGCACGCCCAGGTCGATCCGAACGCCAGCCTCTTCCATGCGGAACAACACCGGCGCAAGCGGCAAGTCGATTTCCTTGTACACGCGCTCCACGCCTGCCTTTTCGACCTCTGCCTTGAGCGCCGGCACCATAGCGCGCACCGCCAGCGCCCCTGCAGCCGGCGTCGACGGCGCAGCCTGTCCATTCCGCGCCGCTACATCCGCCAGCGACTGCGTCGCGTGTGTCGGGTTCAGCGCATACGAAAGCAGCATCGTGTCGTCCACCGCGCCACGCAACTCCACGCCTTGCGCCTTCAGCGCATGCAGCGCCTGCTTCCAATCGTGCACCTGCTTCGGCACTGCCGCATCTTCGAGCAGCGCCCGCAACTCCGGCGTCAGCGAGAGCGTCAGCCCCTTGCCCGCCTCCGCACAAACGCCCACTGCCGATCGCGCCTTCCGCTCCACAGCCTCCGCCACATCCAGCAACGACAAATTCTGCTGCG
>Ga0302319_10015735_pt1 | contig 14003 bp, 6 predicted proteins | sample Bog_T0_2_FD_203319 | JGI IMG/M metagenome (GOLD analysis project Ga0302319, IMG submission 203319) | Peat permafrost microbial communities from Stordalen Mire near Abisko, Sweden - Bog_T0_2 | ecosystem: Environmental > Terrestrial > Soil > Wetlands > Peat | place: Sweden: Abisko, Stordalen Mire...
AACGCTCCTGGAAGCAGTTTCACCGCGCCTGCGAACTGGTGCGCAACGGACGCATAGGCGACGTGCAGCATGTCGAGGTCGGTCTGCCCGGCGATCCTTCGGGACCGGACGCTGCGGAGATGCCGGTGCCGCCGACCTTCAACTACGACGCCTGGCTGGGCACCACGCCGGTGGTGTACTACACCGAGATCCGCGTGCATCCGCAAAAAGGTTTCGACCGTCCGGGATGGCTGCGCTGCGAACAGTTCGGCGCAGGTATGATTACGGGCTGGGGCGCGCACCATGTGGATACGGCCCATTGGGGCATGAACACGGAGCTCACCGGGCCGGTGGAGATCTGGGGCACGGCCGAATTCCCCACGCATGGATTATGGAACGTGCACGGGAAGTTTAAGACCGAAGCCCGGTACGCCAACGGCATGACGATGTCGATTTCAGGTGACTATCCCAACGGCATCAAGTTTATCGGCTCCAAGGGTTGGCTCTTCGTGACGCGCGAGGGGAACGTAACGCCCAGCGATCCGGTGCAAGGCAAGCCTGAGGGCAAGCCGTTGGAGGCCAGCGATCCGAAGATTCTGGATAGCGTCATCGGGCCGAATGAGATTCATCTGGCCACCGCCGACGAGCATCACGCTAACTGGCTCGACTGTGTGCGGACTCGTAAGGAGCCGCTGGCGCCGGCCGAAATCGCGCACCGGGCCTGCTCCACTTGTCTGCTGCATCATATCGCCATGAAGGCCAAGCGCAGGCTGTATTGGGATCCGGCGAAGGAGCGCTTTCAGAACGACGACGAAGCTAATGCTTTGCTGAGTAGGCCACAGCGGGCGCCGTACGGGTTCAAGTCGTAAGTTAGGAACTCCTGAGGTCGCCCCGCAATTTCAGCCTGGCGGGGAAAATGGGCTGAGCCATTCCTTTCGATGGCGAGAGCTTCGCAGGTGGGCAGGCGAGCACCGCCTGCCCCACCTGCGGGCTCACTGCAAATTCCACGACGTCGGGAGTTCTGAAGTTACGAAGTACACACCCAGGGCTAACGCTCCCTTACGGTTAATGCCGCATAGTTTTGTCGATAGGAGTCTGTCTGCAAGAACAGTGGGGCAGCCAATCGTGGCTGCAGCCGGCTTTTAGCCGGCTCTTTCGGGACACGAGCACTCGTCGACGGCCCCAAGAGCCGCCTGGAAAGGCGGCTGCAGGCAGGATTGCCTGCCCCACAACAAATGCAGAATCTCAGTTGTGGGAAAAGTATGCGACATTACCCTTACGGTCGCGGCTCGGTAAGCGATTTCATCCCGAGCCGGGGCGCCAATAGAAAAGGGGGCCGATCTTGCGATCGGCCCCCGGTGACCTGCAATACAGGGTTTTAGAAGTGAATCCGCAGTCCGAACTCCATGGAGCGCGGGCTGCTCGCCTGGCCGGTGATCTGGCCGAACGAGGACGGGCTGGTGAGGTTGAGGCTCGCACCGCCCGGCTGGAAGTGGTTCAGGATGTTGGTGAACGTAAAGAACAACTGGGCGCCCACGTGCTCCTTGTAGAGCGCCAGATCCTTCACCACCTGAGCGTCCAGGTTCCAGGTCGGCAGGCCGCGCAGACCGCCGGCCCCACCACCGCAACTAGTGTCGAGACCCAGCACGCAGGGCCGGAACTCGGCGTAAACCGCAGCCGGATTGCTGAACTGGTTGAGGCCGTACAGAACCCCGGAGTGGAGTGCGGTTCCGACCGAGTTGGTTCCGAAAACCAGGTTGGTACCGCTGCCGCCGGTGACGCCGTAATGCGCCGATGAACCACCCGTGAAAGGCCCAACGCCAACGGCATTGTCCGAGCTCGTATTCGAGTCCGCACTCACGGCGCTGGTGCCGGGCGTGGTCACTTCGCCGAAGGCTTCGCAGCCGCTGCAACTGCCCTCGCTGTAGCCGACCGCGGTGGGGTTACCGCTCTGCGCCGTGAACAGCGGAGAGATGGTCCATCCGCCCAGGAGGTGTCCGAGCACACCCTGCTGCCGCTTGAAAAACGGCACGTCGTAGTACATGTTCAAGTTGTAGATGAACTTGATGTCGTAAGGCTGGGCACCATAGTTGGCAGCCTCATTGAATGGATTCAACGCCGTGTAGCTGCTGCTTGCCTGTACCTGGTTGCCAGTGCCCAGCGCCCGGCCCCAAGTGAAATTGGAAGTGGAAGTCAGGCCGTGCCAGGTGTTGGTGCGCACGGTAGCGAACAGTGCGTTGTAATTTCCCCACCCCAGGCTGGTAATCATGCCTATGGAGGTGGCCTGTCCGTTTCCGCCGTTATACCCTTGGCCGTACGTGCTCCGGGGCAATATCCAACTGCTGGTGGCGTCCATCTTGTTCCAGAGGTCGGATACGGCGGTTTCCTTGATCAGCGAACCGTAGCTGGAAGCCACAGCGGCCGAGCAACTGGCGTAGCCCTTGCAGAAGGCCGAATTCGCCCCGCCCAGCGCGGTTTCGAAGAACGGCTGTGCCGTTACGGCGCTGGCGCTCACGCCATTGAAGAACATCTGCTCATAGAGTTGGGCATAGGCACTCGCGAACGTCTGGCCGCCCAGCGTTTCCATCGTGGGAACCGAGTCCAGATTGAGTTCCTGGTATTCGTTCTTGATAATCTTCCCGATATAGCCAACTTCCAGGTGCAAGTGCGAGTTCAATTCGCGCTGCACGGTCAGAGTGAGGTTGTCGGTGCGGTCCGGTTTGAAGTTCGGATCGAGGGACTCGGAGTCCACCGATTCGGGATACGTTCCGCCGGGATAATATGGCTGCGGTAGCGTCGGTGTGGCCGCCGACAACGGCGCAACCAACCCGTCGGTGCCGATCCGGAACGCCGTGGCCGGGGTCGCGAAGCCGCTTCCCGCGCAAGTTCCGTTCGAAAGCGGGTTCACACAGGTGACGCCTTGCAGCAGGCCGGGGCCCAGCAGCGGTACCAGAACCAGGTCCACGCCGTTCAGACGTCCGTAGATGCGGCTGTATCCGCCGCGGATTACGGTCTTGCCGTTGCCGAATATCTTGCCGAGCAGTCCGTCGCTATAATGCGGGTTCCAGGCAAAGGATACGCGCGGGCTGAATTCGCCGTAATACGGATTGTAGGGGTACTTGAGTCCCGAACCCACGCCTCTTACCAGCTCGTAGCCGATCTGCGGCGTGTACATAGATCCCTGTAGGGCTGCCGCTTCCCGTTGGGCGAGGAACGACGCCGTCTGGATCGGTTGACCGTTGGAGTCCACCAGCGCCACTTGCTCTCCGTTCTTCTCGTAGGGCGGCATTTCCAGGTTCCATCCCAACCCATAAGTCAGGGTGAAGCCAGGCTTCATGTGCCACGAGTCCTGGAAATAGACGCTGTAATAGGGAATTATCGCCTTATCGGTAGCTGGAGTACCGAGCGGTTCCAGATTCAACCCGGCCGCCGAGCGGGTGTACATCACCTGGGTGGAACTGAGCATGCCCAGAGCTTCGGCATATTCCGTCTCGTAAGTGGAGATAGAGCCCGACGGAACCGAGGCAGGAATCCACGGGCTGGCTGTGGAGCCCGCTGGAACCCAACTGAATCCCGCGTTTTGGGACAGGTAGGCGGTCTGATTATTCACGCCGGCTCCGTTGTCCGTGCGCGAGTGGTAATCGAAATTCCGCGCATAGGCGCCGCCGAAGGTGAACATGTGATTTCCCTTGAGCATGTTCAGATCGTCGCGCAGTTGCTTATCCTGTCCGTCCCAGAAACGCTGACGGATGCTCTGCGTATTCACGTTATAGGGGATCAACGCACTGGTGCTTTCGCCGCCGATTTCCAGCGCGCCACCCAGGCCGAAACCCTGCGCCGGGCCGGCGCCGTCGGACCACTGCCAGAATTGCCGCACGTAGCTGAACACGAAAGCGTTGGTGGTTGACGGATTGACCACGCTGGTCAATCCCGCGGTCCAAACCGAAGGCTGCTGCGGCCGGGGAGCGGTCGCGGTGGGGACACCGAACTTATCGCCGGGCAATGCGCCGCCGACGTCGATTTGGTTGCCGGTCAGGCTGACCAGTTTATAGTCGCGATAAGTGACATAGAAATGCTGCTTGTCGCTGAAATCGTGATCGATGCGGCCCACGTAGTTGTTGGTAACCAGAGGCTCGCGGATGCTCGAAAGATACCCCTGCGTGTTATAGCTGTCGCCGGCCGCCGGGTTGTTTTCGAGCGGCATCTGCGTGCTCCAGATCTGATTGACGATGGGGTTGAGACCGATGTTGCGGGGGTCGCAAGCGCCGGCCGGGCACACCGCCGGCTGATAGGTAGTGCCGCCCACGGTAACCGGGTTGGGCCCCAGATTAAATGCAAGCTCCGAGCCTGCAGTGGATCCCGGCACCTGGATCACGCCCGCCCGCAGCAACGCCGAGGGCACGGTCTTGGTGTACACGACCGCATTGGGATACCGCAGCCCTTCATAATTGGCGAAGAAGAACCACTTGCCGCCCAGAAACGGTTTGGGAAGGAGCGGGCCGCCGAGGGCGCCGCCGAAACGGCTGCGATGGTTCTTGGGAAAATCGGGCGGCGTATCCGCGAACGTTTGACTCCCGTAGGTGTACGGAGTGTGGTTGTTGGTCCAGCTATTGGCTAATCCGATCGCATTGTCGAAATAGAACATATACGCGGCGCCGTGGAACTGGCTGGTGCCGCGCTTGGTGGTCATCTGAATCTGGGCGCCGGACGAATTGTTGAAATCCGAGGTCTGATTGCTGACCGATACCTTGAACTCTTCAATGCTCTCGATAGGCGTCGGGATCACCCCCGAAGGGCTGCCGTTAGTCTGGCTTCCGCCGATACCGTTCATATTGGTCTGGTAGGTGGTAACGTTCCCACCCATGTCGTCGGTAACGTTGGCGCCGTCGAGCTGATAGGTATTCAAATCTCCGACGGCTCCGGCCGCGTTACCGCTGGGCGTGGTGGCGGGTTGCAGCACCGCCATGGAAGTCGCGTCGCGGCCCAGGTTCGGCAGCACCATCAGCGACTGTTGGCTCAACGTGTTGCCGACCGTGGCGTTCATGGTCTGCAACTCCGCTCCGATGGTGGCCGACACTTCCACGGTGGTGGATGTGGAACCGACCTTCAGGCTGGCGTTGATGGTCAGCGCCACGCCGACATTTACACCCTGCGAATTCACGTCGTAAGTGGTAAATCCCTGTTTGATGAACGAGATGTTGTACTTGCCGGGCGACACCGAGGGGAAAGTGTAGCGGCCCGCCTCATTGCTGACGGTCGAGAACGCGGCGCCTGTACTTATTTCGGTGATTTTGACGGCGGTGCCTGGAACGGCGGCGCCGGATTCATCGGTCACTTGTCCGGCGACCGTCCCGGACGTGCTGGTTTGAGCCCTTGCCGGTACGGCGGTGAAGCCGAATACCAGCGCTAAAGTTATTAGAGATACTACTAACCACGAGCTGTTCCGCGTAGAAACAGTTGTACCCCACAACGTCATGTTCAACTCCGTTACCCCAAATGTGCCTAATTTTGGTGACTAGGCCGAATAGCGAATAATGGGGTCGATTGTAATGCGGGAAAGAGCCCAATGTCAACGCAAAGTTTTGATGGGGCCTATCAGTTTTGGCCTCTGGAGTCCTTCAGCGCTCATTCCAAGCTACTTAACCTGGCCTGACCGGTGCGTCCGGATGGGGGGTAGAGTAGATACAGTCGGCGCTGCGCAAGTCCCTCTTGCCGGAAAAATTAAAAAATAAAATGGCGCCCGTCTTTCGGACCACCCCCCCAAAGAGGGTCGAAAAAGGGGGTAGAAGTGAAGCTGAAATCCGAACTTCATGGAGGATTCCCCCCGGCCTCCGCGTTGGCGGAGCCCGCGCAAAGTCTTGATCGAGCCAATCAATTCCAGGAAGGTAAGTCCTCTCTTCGCGTCCGGCCGGAGTTATAGTAGCTATAGTCAATGCTGCGCGATCCCAGTCTGATTCCTCTCTCGCACCAACACCACAACGGATTGGTTCTGTGTGTGACGACGCGGCGGTCGCTCGCGCAAGACTCATCCCCGGAGAACGTCGCCAGGCTGGCGCGCCGCATCGTCGACCGGTACGAGTTGGAGCTGATCAACCACTTTGAAATAGAAGAGCAGGTGCTCTTTCCGGCGTGTGGCCCCATGCCCCTCATTGATGAGTTGCTCGCCGAACACCGCGCCATCGAAGCGTTTGTTCCTCCCCTGCGGACTGCCCCGTCCGCCGATCTACTGGAGCAGTTTTGCGGGCTCCTCTCAACCCACATCCGCCGCGAGGAGAGCGAACTCTTCGAGCAGATCCAACGCGCCCTGCCGCGCGATGTGCTGGACCGCGCCGGCGCCGAGATCGACCGCCGCGCCGTCCGAGTCTGCTTATAAAGCTTTCGGCGAGCGGCTTTCAGCCTTCCGGGCAGCCGCGTCTATCCCCAGCAAGTGCGCGATATTCAGCGCATTCGACCGCGTCAATATGCCGTCGCGCAGTGTGTAGTCGAATCTAATATCCCCGCCTTCACCGGTGTCCTCGAAATGCACATTGCGCCCCGGCAGGCCGCCCGCGGCAATTTCCGTCAGCGTCAGATCGTGGGTGGTAATGGCGCCGATGGCGGACCGCAGCAGCAGCGCGCGGACTACCCATTCGGCGGCGATCCTGCGGTCGTGGGAATTCGTTCCGCTCATGATTTCGTCGGCCAGGAACAGCATGGGCCCTTCGCCCGCCGCCTGGATCATGCGCCGTAACCGGTCCATCTCGGCGAAGAAATGCGACCGTCCGTCGGTCAGCGAATCCTGCAGGCGTATCGCCGCGCCGATCGCCAGACGCGACAGACGCAGCTTCCGGCAGCGGACGGGCGCGCCCATCCACGCCAGCACGGCATTCTGTCCCATGGCCCGCAAGAAGGTGCTCTTGCCCGACATGTTCGATCCACTGACGATGAGGAAGCGCGTGCCGTCCCCCAGTTGTACGTCGTTACGCACCGAGGTTCCGGTATCCAGCAGGGGATGGCCCAGGCCCTGTGCGTCGAATTCCGGCTCGCCTTCCAACAGATCGGGCAACACGTCGTGCGGATGTTCGCGGGCGTAGGCGGAAAGCGAAATCAGCGCTTCGAATTCGCCCAGCACCTGCAGCCACTCGATCAGTTCCCGTCCATGGTGGACGCGCCACCGGTCGATCGCCATGGCGAATTGCGTGGCCCACAGCAGCCCGTAGGAGACCAGCGTAAACATCGGATTGTCGCGCAGATCCAGCCACTTGACCAACCGCCATAGCCGCCGCATGCGGGCCGATGCACTGCTGGCACCGTGGCCCAAGCGGCCCTCCAAGAACGCCAGTTTGGGCGACGAGAATTTTCCCCGCTCCACAATCCGCAGCAGTTCGCAGAGAATCGGCAGTTCAATAGAGGGAAGCTGGACCGATTCCAGTACTAAGCGTGCGCGCTGCGAAAATAGTCGCACCAGGAAAATCTCGAGCAACCCGACGGCCGCGGCAGTTCGCCAGAAATCCTCGGGCGCGAGCGCGTGTGTCCAGTACAGCACCGGAAGCACCAACGCGGCGGCCGCCAGGGCCAGGGCCGCCGGCGTGGCCCACCGCGGAAAGGGTGAAGACACCTCCGCCAACCAACGCTGGAACGTCTCGGGACGGCAATTGGACACCAGACTTTTGCCCGCCACGGCCAGGCGCTCCCGCAGATCCTGGCAATCCGCCAACTCCGCCACCGCGGCCCGCCGCGCAAGAACCTCTTCCCTGGTCGCGGGCGTCTTCATCCACCGCGCCAGAGTCTCGCGCCCAACGTGGGTCCGCGCCGAGCAGAGCAGTTGAAACAACCCACCGCGGCCGAACAAGTCGAGATCGGTGGAGTAGAAATGCTCCGCGTCCTGGAAGTCCTGCCCTTCGTCCAGAGCGTCCCAATTCAGTGTGAGGCGCGCGATTCCATGCCGGTAGTACTCCTCCAGGCAGCGTATTTCCTGCGCCCGTTTACTGCCGCGCGCCATGCGGCGGAGCAGGTAACCGGCAATCGGGATGAGCGGAAGCGGGGTCCATAGGGGGAGGCTTTTGACGCTCGCTGCCTGGTAGAGGACCACGGCCGCTACGAGCCCCAGCAATAACAATCCTCGCGAGGCCGATTGGCGGCGCCGTCCGTTTTTCTCCGCCGACCGGTGCAATTCTTCCGCCCGGCGTTGGTACGAGTCCAATGGAGTTTCATTCGCCACTGGTTCCAGCTTACTGCCTGGCGGGGCATGCTTTTTAGCGTAGTCGGAAGTTTCAGAAGTTCGCTAACGTCAGAACTCCCGATGTCGTGGAATTTGCAGTGAGCCCGGAGGTGGGGCAGGCGAGCACCGCCTGCCCCACCCGCGAGCTCTCGCCATCGAAAGGAATGGCTCAGCCCATTTTCCCCGCCAGTTTGAAATTGCGGGGCGACATCGGAAGTTCTAAACGTGTTGTTCCCGATCGCTCCCTCACGGTCCCTCACGGTCGCGGCTCGGAATGAAGCCGCCTACCACACGTGGCAGGCGTGCACCGGAGCCATGGGCTGCCCCGGCTTGCACGAGAAGGCCTTCTGAAACTCCGGCATATTCACCACCACGCCGTTCACGCGGAATTCCGGGGGCGAGTGCTCATTGGTCTGCACCTGCAACCGCAGCGCCTCTTGACGCGCATTTTCGCACCAGATTTGGCCGAAAGAGAGGTAGAAACGCTGCTCCGGGGTGTAGCCGTCGATCTTAGCCGTCTTGTCGCCGATGGTGTTCAGCAGCGCCATCAAAGCGACGCGCGCTCCGCCATTGTCGGCGGTATTCTCGCCGAGAGTCAGCTTGCCGTTGACGAAGGCGCCGGGCGCTACCGAGAAGCCGCCGTACTCGTCGGCCAGGCAGGCCGCGCGCTGTTGGAATTCCTCGGCATCTTTGGGAGTCCACCAGTCTTTGAGGTTGCCGCGAGGGTCGAACTGGCGGCCCTGATCGTCGAATCCGTGGGTCAGTTCGTGCCCGATCACCATGCCGATGCCGCCGAAGTTCACCGCGTCGTCCACGTTGGTGTAGAAGAACGGCGGCTGCAGGATGCCGGCGGGGAAATTGATGTTGTTCATCTGCGGGTCGTAATAGGCGTTGACCGTGGGCGGCGTCATGTCCCACTCCAGGCGGTCCACGGGCTTGCCGATCTTATTCAACTCGCGGTGAAACTCGAAATCGTCGGCGCGGAAGCTGTTGCCCAGGGGGTCGTCGGGCTTGATCGCGACGCTGGAATAATCGCGCCAGCGGTCCGGATAGCCGATCTTATTGGTGACGGCCTTGAGCTTCACCAGGGCCTGCTGCTTGGTGGCCGGCGTCATCCAGTCGAGCTTTTCGATATCCTCGCCCAGCGCCTTTTCGAGCGCGTCCACCATTTTCAGAGTGCGCGCCTTGCCTTCCGCGCCGAAGGTCTTCTCGACGTAACTGCGGCCCAGCGCCTCGCCCAATTCCTGGTCGGTGAAATCCACGCAGCGCTTCCAGCGCGGCCGCATGGCTTCCGTTCCGCTCAGCGTCTTGCCATAGAAATCGAAAGTTTCCCTGGCGAATGGCGCAGGCAGGTATGCGGAGCTGCTGTGTACCAGTTGCCAGGTGAAATAGGTCTTCCACACTGCCAGCGGGGCGCCTTCCACGGTGGCGTTGATGGTCTTCACAAACTCGGGATAAGAGACGTTGATGGATTGAAACGCGGGCGCGCCAGTGGCCGCGAAGTACTCGTTCCAGCGGAAGGCGGGGCTGAGCGCCGCCAGTTCCGGCTTGCCCATCTTGTGATAGATCTTGTCGGGATCGCGGCGCGAAACCAGGTCGAGCGAGCCCTTGGCCAGGGCTGTTTCGAACTGCACGATGGCGGCGGCATCGGCTTTGGCCTGGTCGGGCTTCTCGCCGGTCAGTTCCAACATGCGCTGCACATGGACCACATACTTCTGGCGCAATTCCACGGATTTGGGATCGTCTTTGAGGTAGTAATCGCGGTCGGGCAGACCGAGGCCGCCCTGGTCGAACTGCGCGATCACCGCATTGGAGTCCTTGAAATCCTGGCCGGAATTGAATTGAAACAGGGCGCCGACGCCGATGGCGTGCAGGCGGGCGATCTCATCGGCGAGCTGCGCTTTGTCGGTGAGGTTGCTAATGCGGTCGAGTTCCGGCCGCAGTGGCGCGAGGCCTTTGGCGTCGATGGCTTTCTCGTCCAGGCATGCGGCGTAGTAATCGCCGATCTTCTGGGTAGTGGCATCGCGGCCGGCGGCGGGCTTGGATGCCTGTTCCAGAATTTCGTGGAGGATATCGCGGTTGCGATCCATCAGTTCGTTGAAGCGGCCCCACATCGCCTGGTCGGCCGGGATGGGATTCTTCTTCATCCAGGAACCACATGCGTACTGGTAAAAATTGACGCACGGGTCGACGGATTTATCGATGGCGGTGAGATCGAACTGTGCCGGTCCGCTGGCGCGGCTGGCATTCGGTTGCGCGGACAGGACGCAGAGTGTGAGCGAGGCAACAACCGTGAACTTCAACAATGGCGGCTCCTTGTTCTTACTGTAGCGTACTCGTTTCGAGGGAGACTCCCCCGAAAAATGACCCTGGTCATTCGTCCGGGATGAGATCGCAGAATTTGGGATGAGCCCGGAGGTGGGGCGGACTTCAGTCTGCCCCACCTTCGAAACGCTCGCCAGCGAGTGGCGGCCCCAGTGGCTCACCTTATTTCCCCAGGCAGCCCGAAATTGCCAGCGACATAGGGAGTTTGGAGACTCGTCTCGACGCGTATTTCCGGCCATTCCCGGCACTCCCTTACCGTCAGACCGTCTTGGCCCATAGTAGATAGAACGAAATAGCGCTCATCCCGAAGATCGCCGCGATCACAATCCAAGCGAAAACTTCCTGCTTTCGTTCGTCCTCGTACGTTACCATTTCCATACCTCCCTGGACGCTTCACTGCCTGGGGTTCGCCGAAGGACCCGGCGGCGGCCCGCTCCACTCGGCATCCGTCAACTTCCACCCGCCTCCCAGCGCCTGGTACAGTTGCACGATCGCCAACCGGCGATTCAGCTCGGTTTGCGCCAGCGCATTTTCGGCCGGAAAAAGTTCCTGCTGCGCTTCCAGCACTTCGTAATAGCTCGACTTACCCGCGGTGTACCGCTGCGTCGCCACATCCACGGCTTCCCGATACGCCTGCACAGCCGTGGCTTGACGTGTTCGCACCTCTTCCAGCTTCTGGCGATTGAACAGCGCGTTCGACACGTCCCGGAATGCCGCCAGCGCGGCACGCTCATACTCGATGCGGGTCTCTTCCCAGTGGGCTACAGCCTGGCGCTTCTGGGCCCGCAAAGACGGCCCTTCATAGATGGGGCCGGCGATACTCGCGGCCGTGCTCCACACGGTATTGGCGCCCCAGGCGAAGGACTCCAGCGGGCTGCTGGCACGGCCCAGAAGGCCGGTCAAACCGATCTGCGGGAAGAATGCGGTGCTGGCGATTCCCACCTGCGCATTGGCCGCGCGTACCGCCAGTTCGGCCTGCAACACATCCGGCCGCCGTTCCAGTAGAGCCGATGGCAGACCGGCCGGAACCTCCGGAGGAACCGTCTGTTCCAGCAGCGTCCCCTGGCGCGGAATCGGACCGGGATCGGCGCCGATCAGCAGCCGAATTTCGTTTTCCTGGATGGCGATCTGCCGCTCCAGATCGGGAATGTTGGCCCCGGTGGAGGCCATCGCCGCTTCCGCCCGCGAGGTTTCCAGCCGCGAAGCCGTTCCACCTTCCAGCCGTGCGCGGAAGATCTTCAGACTGTCCTCAAAGCTGGCGGTGTCGCGGCGGGCGATGTCCAGGCGCAGGTCCAGGTCCAGCAGCTCGAAATAGGACTGCGCCACCGTGCTCCCCAGCGAGAGCATCACGCCGCGGCGCCCCTGCTCGCTGGCCAGAAAATTCGCCAGCGAGGCTTCATTGGCCCAGCGAATCCGGCCCCACACGTCCAATTCCCAGGTTGCGCCGAAACCGGCCAGCAGGGTGCCGCGAGTTTTTCCGCCGGACTCGGACACCACGCCCAAAGATTCATTCTTGCCGGCACTCACGCCGCCCTCATACCCCACCGAGGGATAGTATTGCGACCGCGCCTGGACCGAAAGTTGCCGCGCCTGTTCCACCCGGGATATGGCGATCCGCAGGTCCTGGTTATGGGCCAGCGCGGTGCGGATCAGGCCCTGCAGCGTTTCGTCATGGAAGACCTCCCACCACGGCAGATCGGCCATGGAAGATTGCTGCGCCGCGCCCTCCGGTCCACGAAACGCCGTGGGCGCGGCGACGGCCGGTTTGATGTACTTGGGGCCGATGACGCAACTGCTGAGGAAGCTCGCGAGCACTACCAGAGCGGCGCCGGGAAAAATTCTCCGCATGCTAGTGACCCCCTCCCGGCAGGCGCCCCTTGGCCGGCTTGCCGCCTAATCTTTCCATCAGGTAGAACGTGACCGGAATCAGCAGCACGGCGATCCCGGTAGCGGCCGTCATGCCGCCGATAACGCAACTGCCGATCACCCGCCGGGAGATGGCGCCCGCGCCGCTGGCCATCCACAGTGGAACGCAGCCCAGCACGAAAGCGAACGAAGTCATGAGAATGGGCCGCAGCCGGAGCTTGGCCGCCGCCAACGCGGCGTCCATGAGGGACATGCCCAGTTCGTAGCGCACCTTGGCGAACTCCACAATCAGAATGGCGTTCTTGGCCGCCAAGCCGATCAGCATGACCAGCCCGATCTGCGCGTAAACGTCGTTGGTCATCTTGCGCAGCCACAGTGTGCTCAACGCGCCGGCCACCGCCACGGGAGTTCCCAACAGAACGCTCATCGGCAGGGTCCAGCTTTCATAGAGCGCCGCCAGGATGAGGAACACGAAGACCAGCGACATCCCGAATATCACCAGCGGGGACAGACCCTGGCGGGCCACCTGCTCCTGGAAGGACATGCCCGAATAATCGAAGCCCATCTCGCGGGGCATGGTCTGCTTGAAAACCTGCTCCAGCGCGTCCATGGCCTGTCCGGAACTGTAGCCCGGCGCGGCGGCGCCGAAGACCTGGGCGCAGCGGTAAAGGTCATAGCGCTGGGTGAATTCCGGACCGTAGATGCGTCTGATGTTGGTGAGCGCGGAGAGCGGCACCATGCCGCCCTGTTGGTTGCGGACGTAAAACTGGTCCATGTTCTCGGCGCGCGTCCGCTGTTCTCCTTCGGCCTCCAGGAAGACGCGCCACTGGCGTCCGAAGCGGTTGAAGTAGTTCACAAACGATCCGCCCATGAAGGTTTGCAGCGTCTGGTACACGTCGCCCAGAACGATGCCTTGCGAAATGGTCTTGTCGCGGTCCACATCCACATAGACTTGCGGAATGGTGGGCAGAAAAGTGGTGCTCAGATTGGTCAGTTCCGGCCGCTTTTGGGCCGCCTGCATGAATTGCTGCAGGTTGGAATTGAGGAAGGCGATATCTCCGCCGGAGCGGTCTTCCAGAATAAAAGTGAATCCGCCGGACGAGCCCACGCCGGGGATCGCCGGGGGCGTGATGGAGAAAGCCGTGCCCTCGATCAGCCCCGACAACTTGCGGTTCAGGACGCCCACCAGTTCCGACGCCTGCTCCTCCTTGCTCTTCCGCTCGTCCCACGGCCGGAGCTTGAGGAAGAAGAATCCGGAGTAAGTGTTCTGCACGCCGCTCAGGAAGTTATACCCAACTACGCTGCTATACGTTTCGATTGCCGGCACCTGTTTGACGATTTCCTCCACCTTGCGAACGGCCGCATCGGTCCGCTGTAACGAAGCGGCATTGGGGAGCTGCACCGAAAGCAGCAGGTAGCCGAGGTCTTCTTCCGGCAGGAAGCCGGTGGGCAGTTTGGTGCCAAACCATCCCGCCAGTCCCGCGCACCCGGCCAGTACAGCCAGCGCGATGGCCGACTTTCGAATCAGCGCCCGGCAACCGGCGACATAGCCATTCCGCCCGCGCTCGAAGAGGCGGTTGAAAATCTTGAAGAAGCTCCCTAATGGCCCTCGGCGGCGCGGCTTGGCCGGCCG
>Ga0302319_10015736_pt1 | contig 14003 bp, 20 predicted proteins | sample Bog_T0_2_FD_203319 | JGI IMG/M metagenome (GOLD analysis project Ga0302319, IMG submission 203319) | Peat permafrost microbial communities from Stordalen Mire near Abisko, Sweden - Bog_T0_2 | ecosystem: Environmental > Terrestrial > Soil > Wetlands > Peat | place: Sweden: Abisko, Stordalen Mire...
TCTCATACCAAACATGCCGGAACAACGACTGCGGCCGCTCATCGAGCGATACCAAGAACTCCTACGCCAAAACGCCATCTTTTCCGGGGCGTTCGGTCTCGCATGAAAATGAGGGGATACTTGAGGCTGCGATCTATCCAAAATTTCGTGGACACCGAGAAGGAAAGGAAATACGGGGTTTAATCGAAAAGCACCGATTAGCATCGGCAATTTCCGTGTTTTCGTCTCTTGAATATATGGTCGCTCAAGCGCCAATGATTGGCGGAGACGTATTGCTATATTTATTAAATGGGCGAAATAAGGGAACGTATTCCATTCAGAGATTTCTTGTATGTCTGCATGTTCTTACGTGTAGTGAAATTAACAGCGCGGAGCGGGTGAAGCAAAGAAACGAAGTGTTGAGGTATATAGTCGATCCTATTTACATAAAGGTTCTGAATTCTATTCGAATATAACATCCTTCCTCTCAGTCGGTACGAAATCGGAGTTCTCGCCCGCGGAGACCGTAGCGTTCGCGCGCCTCGCGCTTCCCCGCTCAAGCGATTCACGACAGCGGAACATCGAGCGCCGACGCCAAGCGCGCGAGCGTCGTGGGCGCTCCGGATCGGCGCCCGGTTTCCAGATCCGACAGATAGCCCAGCTGTATCTCGACCTTTCCGGCGAGCGTTTCCTGCGACAGGCCGCGCCAGCGGCGAATTGCGGCCAAGCGACTGTTGTGCTTCAGCAGAGCGCTGGAAAGCTCCGGCGGCAGCACGGGGCGGCCTTCGGCTTGCCATTCCGCCTTGGCCTCGATGTAAGCCGCCGCGTCGGTGACGTCCTCTGCGGCGTCGTCGGAGAGCGCGGCAAGCCGCTCGTATTCTGCGCGTGGCAGGATCGCGAGTTCGTCGCCGGACGGCGAAACGATGAACTGGACCTTGCTCATGGATACCTCTGTGCGGTGAAGGCCCATTCTATTCCCCGCGAATCCCACAACAATTCGACCGCCAAGCGCCGCCCCTTCACTCCGGCCAAAACCCCTCGTCCGTCGCCTCCTCGAACCTCCACGGACACACCTTCGGAAAGCCGTCTTCGTCGATGCTCGTCTCCTTGGCGGCTTCGATGACGGCGCTGCCATAAGCGGTCGTCATCGCCTCGTCGGTCCTGGATTTGAGGCTGGGGTTGTCGGCCATGTGGTCGGCGACGGCCTTTCTCTGCTCTCGTATCGTCAGGCGCCAGCTTCGGCTGCGAAGGTTCGGCTGAAATTTCCATTTCAGGAGATGGGCGAGCAGGACGGCGAGGCGATTGACGAGTTCACGCTTTTCCGTTCTCCCCATGCTCTCGATCTCCTCCGCGATATGCGCGATGTCGGCTTCGCTGAGCTTGCCGCTGCGCAGCAGTGCGGCCTGCTCGTTCGCCCAGGCATAAAAATCGGTGTCGTAGGTCGTGCTCACGCTCGAGCCTCCGGAAGGGGTTGCAACGCGAAAGTTACGCCGAAGACGAGGAAAAACAAGATTTCGCGTTCGAAGGGCCTGCCGGCGCTCCGAAAGCACCGAACGCTTCGCCCATTTTCCCAGGCAGCGTCGCGGCGACCGCCTATCCCAAAACGTCCGGCCGGAAAGGCGGCGAGCACGCCAGACCGAGTTCCGTGGCGACGGCGTGGAGCCGCCGATCGTGCGTCCAGATCCGGGCGTTGGGCGTCAAGCTCGTCGCCGCAAGAAGGCAGACGTCGACATAGCCGATTCCGCGTCCGAACAAGGCATGGCGTTCGACGAAGCCGAGGACCTCGCGATCGGTCGCGACGCTCGCGCGCGGCAGGGACGAGAGCGAGCGCAACACGATCCCGCGCCGGCGAAGACTACCCAAGCCGATTTCGCCGACGATGTAAGGGTGTATGCAGACGGCCGCCCTGTCGAGCAGGCCCGCCAGCGTGTCGTCATGGGCGCGCAGATGGCCAACCCACACGGACGTGTCGGCGAGGATCACGCGCGCTCCGGGCGCCGCCTCGGCGCCGTCTCGACCTCGGGTTCGCTCCCGCCCAGGCGCGCCAGCCTTCGCGCGCTCTCGCGTTCGATCAGCGCTTTCAGCGCCTCGCGGATCAGCCCGGATTTCTCCTTCAAGCCGGTGAGTTCTCGCGCCTCGGCGACGAGTTCGTCGTCGAGCGCCAATGTCGTTCGCATGAGAAGCTCCTCGCAACGGCACGAATGATGTCATCGTTCGATGACGAAATCAATGTCGTCGGTCGTCGCTTGGCAGGGGTCGCGCGAGGTTGACGAGTGTTGCGTCGTGAGACACGCTGGACCGGCGCGTCGTCGACAACCCGCCGATGTCCTCGTGAGAACCGCTGCCATGCCCCTCGACCTCCTCATCCGCGGCGCGACGCTGCCCGACGGCCGCACAAACATCGACATCGCAGCCCAGGCCGGCCGCATCGTCGCCATCGAAGCCAACATCCAAGCCGAGGCTGCGACGACCATTGACGCCCACGGCCGTCTCGTCACGCCCCCCTTCGTCGACGCGCATTTCCATATGGACGCGACGCTGTCGCTTGGCCTGCCCCGCCTCAATCAATCCGGCACGCTGCTGGAGGGCATCGCGCTGTGGGGCGAGTTGAAGCCGCTGTTGACGCGGGAAGCCATCGCCGAGCGCGCGCTGAAATATTGCGATCTGGCGGTGGCGCGGGGCCTGCTCGGCGTTCGCAGCCACGTCGATATTTGCGACGACCGGTTGCTCGCCGTCGAGGCGCTGCTCGAAGTGAAGAAACAGGTAAAGCCCTATCTCGACCTGCAACTGGTCGCTTTCCCGCAGGACGGCTATCTACGCTCGCCGACGGCGGCCAACAATCTGGAGCGGGCGCTGGATCTCGGCGTCGACGTCGTCGGCGGCATTCCCCATTTCGAGCGCACAATGGCGGACGGCGCGGCCTCGGTGAAGGCGCTGTGCGAGATCGCGGCGAAGCGCGGGCTGCGCGTCGACATGCATTGCGACGAGAGCGACGATCCACTGTCTCGCCATGTCGAGACGCTGGCGGCCGAGGCGCATCGGCTGGGCTTGGGCGACCGCGTGACGGGATCGCATCTGACGTCGATGCACTCGATGGACAATTACTATGTCTCAAAGCTCATTCCGCTGATCGCAGAAAGCGGCATCAACGCGATCGCCAATCCGCTCATCAACATCACCCTGCAAGGTCGCCATGACGCCTATCCGCGCCGCCGCGGCCTGACGCGGATCGTCGAGTTGCGCGACGCCGGCGTATCGGTCGCGCTGGGGCAGGATTGCTGTATGGACCCCTGGTATGGGTTGGGGAGCGCCGACATGCTCGAGGTCGCCCACATGGGCGTGCATGCGGTTCCGATGACGTCCCGCGCCGACATTCGCTGGGCGTTCGACGCGGTGACGGAAATCCCGGCGCGTATCCTGGGGCTTGAAGACTATGGTTTGCGGGTTGGCGCCTTTGCCGATCTCGTGGTGTTGCAGGCGGCCGACCCCATCGAAGCGATCCGTCTGCGCGCCGCTCGGCTGGCGGTGGTGCGACGGGGACGGCTGATCGCCTCGGCGCCGGCGCAGGTCTCGAGCCTCGATCTGCCGGGACGTTCGGCCCGGCTCGATCCCGGCGATTTTGCGGCGCGGGAAACTTAAGCGACCTCGCCGATTTCCTCAAAAGCGGCGACGGGCGCGCCCCAAACGATCCGGTTGGGGCCGAAGCGGACATCGACGCAGTCGCCGGCAGGGCGACCACGCGCAGCCAATCGGTACTGGCACAGCACGACACCTTCCGCGCCCACGGCGACGCCCCATTCGACGACAGCCCGCGTCGTCGGCCGCACCCGGATTCTCTGACCTTTTTTCATCGTCGTCGGCTCCGTGTTGAAGGAGCGGCGAGGCCGGCGCCAAGCCGGAATTTTCCGCACTGCATCATAGTCTTGTTGCGATACCTGATTGCAAGGCTAATTAATCGACAATCAGTCTAATACGCAGGCAGTGTGCACGAAAATTATGCATTTCCTTTGAGTCTGGAGACAATATGCGCCGCGCGCACATTGAGCTTGCTCGGCTCCAAGGCGGGCGCCATCGGCCGCCAGCCGCCGACGCGGGCCGCCAGCGCGGCGATTCGTGGGCGCATGTAGAGCTTCTGGCTACGCCGGTAATAGTGTTCGAACCAGGGTTTGATCTCGGATATAGGCTCTCCAGCGAGGCGGAATGCTTCGCTGACCGCGATCTGTTCTATGTTGAACTGCGCGAGCCCGGAATCGAGGAAAGCATCGACCAGCGCGACCGCCTGCTCCAGTTGCGGAATGTGGCGACGGCAGGCGGCGACGAGCCCGGAATTGAACATGCGACTTTCAGCCGCACCATATGTGTAGCGACCCAGCCCCGGGATTTCGGCGGAAAATCCTGACGCCTCGGAATAGGGGTCGGCGCGCTCGAAATGATCCATCACGACGCCGCCGGCGGCTTGCCGTTCGGCGAGCGCGTCGGCGAAGCCGCGGCGGATGAAGGTGTCGCTGTCGACGAGCGCGCAGATCTCGTCTTCGTTGGCCAGCGCGTCGATGAGCACGCAGGGCTTTACCCGATGCGCATAGTCCCCGCCGTGCGTCCAGGCGGCGAAATGCGGCGCGAGGTCCTTCGTGCGCACGTTGGCCGGCAGGCTGGCGTAGACGGCGGGCTTGTCGGTGTAGACGACGACGGCGGGCTCGCGTCCGCGATACTCGTACAGCAGCGTCGACAGCGAGTATTTGAGCTCGACGGCGATGTCGGGGGAGGGGCCGTAGTCGATGTAGACGAAGGTGGTCATGGGGGACCGAGACTCCCTCTCCCCGCTTGCGGGGAGAGGGTTGGGGTGAGGGGCCGGTCGTAGAGCACGACGGCTGGGGGTTTCAAGCGGTTATGAATCACGAAACGGCGTATCGGCGTCCGGCGGCCCCTCACCCTAACCCTCTCCCCGCTCCTTCGACAGGCTCAGGATGAGGGCGGGGCGACGGGATCCCGACCGCCCCTACCTCACCAGCACGTTGCGGAACTGCCAAGGGTCGGTCTCGTCGATGTCCTCGGGGAACAGGCCCGGGCGGTCGGTGAGCGGGGTCCAGTCGGTGTAGACGCCGACGACTGGGCCGAGATAGGGCAATTGCACTTCCAGGCAGCGCTTGTAGTCCATCTCGTCGGCCTCGACGATCCCGGCTGTCGGGTTCTCCAGCGCCCAGACCATGCCGGCGAGCACGGCGGACGTCACCTGCATGCCGGTGGCGTTCTGATAGGGCGCGATCTCGCGCGTCTCTTCCACCGAGAGCTGCGAGCCGTACCAATAGGCGTTCTTGCCGTGGCCGTAGAGCAGCACGCCGAGTTCGTCGATGCCGTCGACGATCTGGTCCTCGGTGAGGATGTGGTTGTCCGGCTGCATCTGCCCGGCGCGGCCGAACAGTTCGTGGAGCGAGAGCACGGCGTCGTCGCAGGGGTGATAGGCGTAGTGGCAGGTCGGACGGTAGACCGCCTCGCCCTTGTCGTCGCGCACCGTGTAATAGTCGGCGATCGAGATCGACTCGTTGTGGGTGACGAGGAAGCCGTATTGGGCCTGCGCGGTCGGGGTCCACGAGCGCACGCGGGTGTTGGCGCCGGGCTGGTTGAGATAGATCGCCGCGCCGCAGCCGGTCCTGTGACGGCCGGCGTTGGCGGGCGCCCATTTCTCGTGTGTGCCAAACCCGAGTTCGGCCGGCTGCATGCCCTCGGACAGGAAGCCTTCCACCGACCAGGTGTTGACGAACACGTTGCGCGGCTTGGGATGCTTGGCGCGCTGGGTGTCGCGCTCGGCGATGTGGACGCCCTTGACGCCGAGTTTCTGCGCGAGCTTGCCCCAGCCCTCGCGGGTGGTCGGCTCAGGCCTCTGATGGCCGGCATCGCGGGCGAGGTTTATCAAAGCCTGTTTGACGAACCAGGAGACCATGCCGGGATTGGCGCCGCAGCAGGAGACGGCGGTCGTTCCGCCCGGATGCGCGCGCCGCTCGGCCTGCACCGTCTCGCGCAAAGCATAGTTGGTGCGCGACTCGTTGCCCAGCGACTTGTCGAAATAGAAGCCCGGCCAAGGCTCGATGACGGTGTCGATATACAGCGCGCCGATCTCCCGGCAGAACCGCATCAGGTCGAGTGAGGAGGTGTCGACCGACAGATTGACGCAAAAACCCTGGCCCGCGCCGGCGGTGAGCAGCTTGCCGAGCAACTCGCGGTAATTGTCGCGGGTGACGCCCATATGGAAGAATTTGATTCCGCGCTCGTCGAGCAGCGCGCGGTCGCTGTCGTCGGGGTCGATGACGATGAAATGTTCCTTGTCGAAATCAAAATGGCGCTCGATCAACGGCAGCGTGCCGCGGCCGATCGACCCGAAGCCGATCATCACGATCGCGCCTTCGATGCGTCCATGTTTGGGCCATTGCGGCATGGGGAAGCTCCGATTTCAAACGAATTTTGTGCGTTAAAGCCTCGCGAGGGGGGCGGCGTCAATAGCGCGGACCGACGCAGAGCGTCGCGAAACTGTCATGTTGGGGGACGATGCTTGATATCATAATCTAGATTTGATATCACTGGCGTAGAGAGGATCGCAATGCCTGCCGTAATCGTTCGAAATCTGTCTTCCGAGACCCATCGGGCGCTCAAAGCCCGCGCACGCACGCATGGGCGCAGCACGGAGGCCGAAATTCGCGCTATTCTCGAAGCGGCGACGCGGCCGGAAGGGGCCACGGGGATTGGCTCGGCGCTCAGCGACCTCGGCCGCGTCTACGGCGGCGTCGATATCGAAGTCGAACGCGAGCGAACGCCGTCGGAACCGATCGACTTCGCATGATCCTCGTCGACACCGTCGTCCTGTCCGAGCCGATGAAGTCGCGGGGCGATCCAAAAGTCGCGACGTGGCTCGACCGTCAAGCGCCGCAGACGTTGTATGTGTCGACGATTACGGTCGCCGAGATCCTGTTCGGCGTCGCGGCGCTGCCGCCGGGGCGGCGACGACAGGGTTTGGCGGAAGGATTCGAGGCGGTTCTGGCGACGAGCTTTGCGGGGCGCGTGCTGGCGTTCGACATCGCCGCGGCGCGCGCCTACGCGACGCTCCGCGCCGCGGCGAGAGCCAAAGGTTTTGCGATCACGCCGCTCGACGCTCAGATCGCCGCGATCACGCTCTCGCGCGGCTTTGCCGTCGCTACGCGCGACGAAGGCCCGTTTCGCGCGGCTGGCGTGGAGGTTGTCAATCCGTGGACGGAGGGCGCGGAGTAGAGACCTGCGTCCGTCAAAAAGCTTTGGGAAGCCCCGCCTGACGCAAGATCGCGTTCGCAGTGTGTCGGCTCGGGATGCCGACGGGAACCGGGAAATGCCGTTGCGTCAGCGGGCTCATCCAAATCTCATGACTGCCTTTGCCCTGGCGGACAAACTGGCATCCCGCGGCTTTGAGCTTCTCCCGGAGCGAATCGTCGAACGGGGCGCTATTCACGCAGCCGCCGGGACTGCTTCGCGCAACGCAGTAATCTGAATGAAGATGTCTCCTGGTCCGAGATCCGGATGGTTCAGCGGGACGACATCGAGCGCCATGCGCGTGATCTTGTCGAGCAACTCGTCGAGCGTCGAAGCGTCGGCGGCGGCCGGAATTTCGTCGCAACTGCCGCTCCAGACCTTAGCCTCGGCGTCCCAAATCGTGGAAACGGTGAAGATAACGGGTTTCGACATCGAGGCTCCACCGGAAGTTTCCGCCGCGTCGGATCGCGTTCGAACCTAATCCCGCAGCCACGCGCGCGCAATTGTTGAAGTCGGCGTGTCCCGTCACACCCGCGCGCCGAGCCAGATCACATGCCGCGCTCCGCCATGCACGCCCCCCGCGCGAACCCGCTTGTCCTCGACGGCGAAACCCGCCTTCGCGAACCGCTTGGCGAATTCCCGGTCTGGACCCTGCGACCACACGGCGAGCACCCCGCCGGGGCGCAGGGCCGCCCGCGCCGTCGCCAGTCCGCGCAGCGAATACAGCCCGTCATTGGCGGCCTGCGTCATGCCCTCCGGGCCGTTGTCGACGTCGAGCAGGATCGCGTCGTAAAGCGGCTTTGCGTTTCGTATCAACGCGGCGACGTCGGCCTCGACGAGTTCGACTCTGGGGTCGTCGAGACAGCCGCCGAACAGTTCCGCCATCGGCCCGCGCGCCCAGCGCACGACGGCGGGGACCAGTTCGGCGACGACGATTTTCGCGTCAGCGCCGAACGCGCCGAGCGCCGCGCGCAGCGTGAACCCCATGCCGAGTCCGCCGATCAGCACCCGCAGCTTGGCGCGATTGGCCAGTTTCGCCGCCGCCAGCGTCGCCAGCGCCTCCTCCGATCCGAACAGCCGCGAGGTCATCAGTTCGGCGACGCCGAGTTTGATGGAAAACTCGGGACCCCGGCGCATCAGACGCAATTCGCCGCCCTGAGGCAGGGCGGTGCGGTCGAGTTCTATCCAGGGGATCATGGGGGCGTCCGAGAGCGGGGTTCACGGGCGGCAGTCCTATAGGTTTGCGGCGACGCCGACTATCGGCGAGGCGGCGTCATGAACCGCTCATGCCGATGCGGGATAGACTTGTCCCGCGAGTTTCCGCTTTGAGATCTACGGGGACGATTCCATGAACGCCATTGCCAAACTGCTTGTCGCGGGGGGATTGTTGATGTCCGTTTCCATCGTTTACGCTGACGAGCCCACCAAGATCGCCTTCGTCGACACCGGCAACACCGGCCGCAGCGTCACCGCGGAAGCCATCGCCAACGAATACGTCGCTGCGAAAAAGCTGCATGTGGCGATCATCTCACGCGCCGTCGACATGGACCTGTTCGGCGTCGCGCCCGAGGCCAATGCGGCGACGCTGCTGAAGCAGCGCGGCCTCGACGTGAGCGCCCATCGCGCCCAACAAGTGACCGCCAACGACGTGCGCCACGCCGACGTCATCCTGACCATGACCGCCAAACACCGCGACAAGCTGCTGGCGCTGTTTGCCGAGGCTGCCGACAAGACCTTCGTGCTCGGCGAATTCGCGACAGGCGAGGCCAGAGAGATCGCCGACGCCTATGGCAAGCCGATGGAGGTGTACGAGGCGATGGTCGCGCAAGTGGCGGACTACGTGCCGAGCGCGATAGAAAAGGCGATCGCCAAGACCGGGAAGAAATGAGGGCGCGTCGGACACTGCGGCGTTAACGCTGTTGCGCAGGGCGTTGCGGGGCGCAACTCTGGCGGCGCGATCGTCGATCGTCGCGCGACCGGGTTTCGAAGGGTCGCGCGAACCTCAAACCGAGGGTCATGGTTATGAATATCAATTTCAAACACCTTCTGGCGCTCACCGCGCCGTTGTTTATCGCCTGCGCGCCGGCTGTCGCCGCCGGCGTTAATTTTGCCGGCGAATGGAGCGTCAGCGGTCAAATCGTTGCAGGAAACCTGTTCACGATCGTCAGCCCGGTCTGCAGGTTCCAGCAGAACGGAAATCAACTGACGGGCACATGCACGGGGCCAAACGCCAGGGGCAGCGCGGTCGGCCTCGTCAACGGCGCCAGCGTGTCCTTCGAATGGCAAATGCACGCGACCGACAGTATCGGCCTTTCCGGCGTTTCCTCGTTCAACGGCCGACTCGGTCCCGACAACGTCGTCAGGGGATTGTGGACATACTCGGGGCGACCCGGAGCGAGCGGGCAATTCAGCGCGCAACGAACCTGACGGGGGCCGGCGCCTCGCCTGACGACGCCGACAAGACCGTCGTGCTCGGCGAACTCGCGGCGGGGGAGGCCAAAGAGGTCGCCGACGCCTGTAGCAGGCCGATGGAAGTCTACGAGGCGACGGTCGCGCAAGTGGCGGGCCACGTGCCGAGCGCCGTCGAAAAGGCGATAGCCAAGACCGGGAAGCGGTGAAGAGGAGGGACCCTACATGCCTCGGATCAGCAAACCTCTGAAGGACGCACGCTTCAACCTGCGCATCGATCCTGCCTTGAAGGCGGCTTTTACGGCTTCGACCGAGGCCGAGGGCAAGCTGGCCGCGCAGGTCGTGCGCGATTTCATGCGCGGATATGTCAAGCAGTGCGAGCGCCGCGCCTTCACGGCGGACGCTCGAAGGCAGTCGCGGGAAGCCGCGATTGCGGCTCGCGATCCGCGCAGCGACGAATTTGCCGTCATGCAGGAGATGGAAGCTGAACTCAGCGACCCCGGCTTTTGGGCGGAGTGATAGCCATGGAACGCGGCGACCTCGTCACGATCGCGGTATCCGGCGATTACGGCAAACCGCGTCCCGCGCTCGTCATCCAAGCCGACGCCTTCAATGAACTCGGCAGCGTCACGGTGTTGCGCCTCACCAGCGAATTGCATGAATTGCACGATTGGCCGAACCGCGAAATTGCGCTATCCTCCGCCTATGCCGGAAGCCGATGTCAGTCTCATGCTTTCGATCTTACGCGAGATTCGCGCGGAAGTTCGTGAACACCGAACGCTGCTGCTTCAGTTGGTGGACGCGGGGCGACGACGTGATCGCAGATTTGACGATATCGAGCGTCGGATATCCGATACCCGTGACGAAATCGAACTCATGTTGAAAGGCGAGCTGCTGGGCCGGCTCGCCCATTTTGAGACGGCGATCGACGAGAAACTCGACCGGATCGCCGACCGAATCGCCGTCCTCGAAACGGCGCCAATCGCCCCCTGATCCCCCCCTCAAATCCCCGCCGCCCCGCCGTCCGCCCGCGGATCATGCGCTGCCGCGACCTCGCCGCGCGGAAGACGCAGCAACGCGCCGGCGTGGCCGAACATGTCGCGTTCCCCCGCGCCGCGCCGCTCAACCTCATGGCCGGCGCGCATCAGCGCGCTCGCGGTGACGTCGTCGTAGGCGTCCTCGATCTTCACGGTCGCGCTCGGCTCGCCCCATAACCGGCCCCACAGATGGCGCGGGGCGGCGACCGCGTCGGCGACGCCGGCGCCGGCGTGGATGCGGGTGAACACTTGCGCCTGGAACTGCGGCTGGCCGTCGCCGCCCATCGAGCCGTAGGACAGCATGCGGCCGTCGTCGTAGGCGGCGAGCGGCGGGTTCAAGGTGTGGAACGGGCGGCGTCCCGGTTTGAGGCCACGCGGCGATTTTTCGTCGAGGGTAAAGGCGATGCCGCGGTTCTGCATCAGCAGGCCCGTGTTCGGCAGCACGCAGCCCGAGCCATATTCCCAATACACCGACTGGATATAGGAGACGGCCAACCCGTCGCCGTCGATGGCGCCCATCCAGACGGTGTCGCCTTCTTCCGCCGGCAACGGCCAGGGCGCGGCGCGGCGCTTGTCGATGCGCTCGGCCTCGCTCTGCAGGAACGCCGGCGAGAGCAGGCGGCCGAAATCCTCGTTCGGCAGGTCGAAGTCGAAGCCCACGCGGTCGCGCACGCGATAGGCGCGCTTGGTCGCCTCGATCAGCGCGTGGGCATGGGCAAAGCCTTCCGTGCGCGTGACGGCGAGCCGTTCGTAGATCCCGAGCAGGATCAGCGAGGCGATCCCCTGCGTCGGGACCGGCGTGTTGTAGAGCGTCGCCCCCTGGATGCGCATCGCCAGCGGCTCGCGCCAGCGCGCGGAATAGGCGGCGAGATCCTCGCGCGACACGGGCGAGCCGATGCGCGTCAGATCGGCCGCGATCTCGCGCGCGATGTCGCCGTGATAGAAATCGTCGAGCCCGGAATGGGCGAGATGGGACAACGTCTCGGCAAGGCGCGGCTGCTTGCGGATGTCTCCGGCTTTCGGCGGTTCGCCCCCAGGGTAATAATGCTCCTGGAAGCCGGGGGCGGCGAGCAGGCCGTCGAGCTCCTTCGGCCGATAGCGCGCCTCGGAGGCGGAGATCGGGACGCCCGCTCGCGCATGAGCGGCCGCTCGCTCGATGAGCAGTTTCAGCGGCAGCCTGCCGCCGAGCGTGGCGGACAGTTTCAGCGCCTCCGCCCAGCCGCCGACGGCGCCGGGAACCGTCAGCGCCGCGGCGGGGCCGCGCACCGCGATCGTGTCGCCGAGTTTCCGGTAACCTTCCACCGTCGCGGCTTTGCCGGCGAAGCCGCAGGCTTCCACCGCCCGCGCCCGCCCCCCGGGCTCTCGGATCAGCCAGAATCCGTCGCCGCCGAGCGAGTTCATATGCGGATAGACGACGGCGACGGTCGCCGCCATGGCGACCATCGCCTCGATGGCGTTGCCGCCCTGGACGAGGATGTCGCGGCCGGCTTCGGCCGCCAGACTATGCGGCGCGGCGACGGCGGCGCGGGAGAACACGGGTTCACTGCTCAATTTCGAGGCTCCTTTGCGCTGCCGGCTTGCCACGGCGGAATTCATGCTATAGCCGGAGCGACGTCGACACCAAGAGGGTTTACGCGTGGCTCAACCCAGCAAGATCAACGTCGTCAACGCCGTGACGCTGGCGAGCGTCGGCGTGCTCGTGGGGACGGAATTCGTCGGCGCCGGCGGCGCCGCCGGCTGGGCGATCGGCGGCCTGTTCCAACTCGGCGACATCCTCACCCATTTGCTCGAAGCCGTGTTCATACTCACCGCTTTCGTCGGCTTGTATTTCTTCTTGCGCGCGGCGCTGGCCCACGAGCCGATCCGCGGCTGAGCCTTGCGCGAGACGGCGGTTAATCCGTCGGCGAGAGGCGATGTAACGAATTTCTTACCTTATGTGTCGTATAGGCGTCAGAAGGTGGGTCGCGGCGCATGCGCGCTCGCGAAGGCATGACGCCGTTCCGCCCGATAGGCCGCATCGTTGCCGGAGAGGCTAGCGGAGTTCGTCGGCGTTTGCGCTGACGCCCACTTTCGATGCAGGGCGAGGCGCCCGGGCCATGTTCGCTCAGCGGGTCGTTCCCGCGATGTGCGCTCTTACCCCGGTTCGGATTGCAGATGATGAACGCTTCCACGCGTCCCTCCCGCTTCGTCGAATTCACGCGTTCCATCCGAGCGCGCCTCGCGGCGGTCGTCGCGGTGTTTTCATTGGCGATGATCGCCCTCTGCGCTGCGCTGACGTGGCTGCAGGCGGACGAGATCTACGCTGGACGCCGCGATCAATTGCGCAATGTCGTCGAGGTCGCCGTGAAGGCGATCGACGGCGAATATCAACATTTCAAGGCGGGCAAGCTCAGCGAGACGGAAGCGCAGGAGCGCGCCAAGGCGATCGTGCGCGCGCTGCGTTACAATCAGGGCGACTATTTCTTCGTGACGGACGACCATATGGTCACGATCGTCCATCCCCGCCCCGATCAGGAAGGCGTTGACGGGTCGGGGCAAAAAGACCCGACCGGCAAACTGTTCTTCGCCGAGATGCGCGATGTCGTGGCTCGTGACGGCAAGGGATTCGTCGAATATCAATATCCCAAACCCGGCGCGGCCATCGGTCAGGCGTCGCCGAAACTGTCCTACGTGCAGGGCTACGCCCCTTGGAAATGGATCGTCGGCTCCGGCGTCTATATCGACGATCTCCGGCAGAAGATCCTGAGCCGCGCGCTCGTTTCGGCCGGCGTGGCGGGGCTGTTCCTGATCGTGATCGTCAGCTTCACGGCGTTGCTGATGCTGCGCCTGTCCAACCGGCTGACTGCGTTGGGTTCGGCGATGACGCGCCTGGCGTCCGGGGAAAGCGACTCCGTGTTGCCCGCCGTCGTCGGCGACGACGAAGTCGCCCGCATGACCCAGGCCGTGCGGGTGTTCCAGGACGCGGCGGGACAGAAGGCCCGGCTCGAAACCCAGGCCGAGGCGGCGCAGCGCAAAGCCGAAGCCGCGCGCGCAGCCTACGACGCGGAGCGCGCCGAGCGCGAACGCAGCCTCAAACAGACGACCGAGGCGCTTGCCGTCGGTCTGGAGAGGCTCGCCAACGGCGATCTCTCCCACCGCATCGCCTCGGAGTTCGGTCACGGTCTCGACGGGCTGCGGCTGAACTTCAACGAGTCGCTAGAGCGCTTGCGGCGCACGATGCTGGGAATTCGCGCCAACGCCGAGACCATCAAGACCGGCGCGCGCAAGATTTTCGCGGCGGCCGGCGATTTCTCAGAGCAGACCGGG
>Ga0302319_10015737_pt1 | contig 14003 bp, 10 predicted proteins | sample Bog_T0_2_FD_203319 | JGI IMG/M metagenome (GOLD analysis project Ga0302319, IMG submission 203319) | Peat permafrost microbial communities from Stordalen Mire near Abisko, Sweden - Bog_T0_2 | ecosystem: Environmental > Terrestrial > Soil > Wetlands > Peat | place: Sweden: Abisko, Stordalen Mire...
TCATTAACGACACGGGCTGGAAGCCCGTGCCACGTTCAAGGCCGCGTTCAAGGCCACGTTCTAGCCGCGTCAATTCTTCGCCAGGCGCTCGAGGGTCTCGCGGAAGCGGGCGGCGTCCAGGGGCTTGGCGAGATACTCGTCCATTCCCGCCCGCAGGCACCGCTCGCGGTCGTCGATCTTGGCGTCCGCGGTCAGCGCGATGATCGGGACGCGTCCGCCGCCGTTGGCGGCCTCGTCCTCGCGTATCAGCCGGGTCGCGGTCAGTCCGTCCATTTCCGGCATCTGGCAATCCATGAGGATCAGGTCGTATTGCCCGGCCCGGGCCTGCGCCACGGCCGCGCGGCCGTCGAAAGCGAACTCGGGGCGATGTCCCATGCGCTCGAGCAGGACGCCGGCGAGGCGCCGGTTGAGCGCGTTGTCCTCGACCACCAGCACCCGGAGCGGGCGGCACCCGTTGGCGGCCGGGCCGGCGCCCGCTTTCGCCGGATCCGCGGTGTCGGACTCCGGGGCGACCGACTCCACCCGCACCCGCGCCGTGAACACCGAGCCGCGGCCCGGCTCGCTGCGTCCCTCCAGCGAACCATCCATCAGCTGGCACAGCCGGCGCGAGATCACGAGCCCGAGGCCCGAGCCGCCGAAGCGCCGGGTGATCGAGGAGTCGGCCTGGCTGAAGGAATTGAACAGGCGCGCCATCTGCCCGGGGGAAATCCCGATGCCGGTGTCGCCGACCTCAAACGTGATCTCGCAGCGGGCGGACCCGTTGGCGGCCGGGGGGGCCGCCGACGCGGAGACGCGCACGGCCACCGCGCCCGCATCGGTGAACTTGACCGCGTTGGACACCAGGTTGACCAGCACCTGGTTGATGCGGGTCCGGTCGCCGCGCAGCCGGGCGGGCACCGCCTCGTCGATCACGCAGTCCAGTTTTAGGCGCTTCGCCCCGGCGGTGGACGCAAACAGGCGGAGGACGTCGGGCACGATCACCCGCAGATCGATGCTGGTGTGGTCTAGCTCGATTGCGCCCGCCTCGATCTTCGAGAGATCGAGCACGTCGTTGAGCAGGGCGAGCAGCATCTCGCCGCTGACCAGGATCGAATCGACGAACTCGCGCTGCTCCGGGTTGAGCTCGGTCGACTCCAGCAGCCGGGTGTAGCCCAGCACGCCGTTCATCGGAGTGCGGATCTCGTGGCTCATGGAGGCGAGAAACTCCGATTTGGCCTCGTCGGCCGCCTCGGCCTTCTCCTTGGCCAGGGCGAGCTCCGAGGTGCGGGCCGCGACCAGGTCCTCGAGGTGCCGCCGGTGGTTGCGCAGCTGGTCGAGCGTGATGCCGGCGAAGAAACCGGGGATGCCGAGGCAGAAGGCGAAGGTGCCCATCTCGAAAATGGGGCCGAAGGGCATCGTCCCGGGAAAAGCGAAGGGGCCGATCCCGCGCGCGGTCGCCGCCAGGCCATAGACCGAGATGATCAGGACCGAGGTGGCGACCCCGCGGGCGCCGCAGACAATCGCGGCCACCAGGGCCAGGGGAATCGCCAGGTAGATGGCCAGCGAGAGGACGTGAAAGCTCAGCCAGCAGACGAAGAGGGCGAGCGCGATGTTCAAGCCGTTGAAAAAAACCTGCTGGGGCCGGGTCTTCGCAATGCCGCCCTCCCACGGCGCCAGGAGCAGGGGAATGACCAGAAACACGCCCAGGGCGTCGGAGATCGTGATGATGCCGGCGCGCTGGAGAAATCGCTCCAGGTTGTGCCCCTGCAGGTAGCCGAAGGCGGCGATGATCCCCGTGATCACCGCGCGGTTCAACAGCGCCGGGAGCAGGGCCACCGCGAAGGTGAACTTGAGGAAGTTCCAGCCGTCGGCGAAGGGGGAGATTTTCAACCACCGCTTCCAGATCAGGCACCCGAGCGCTGGCTGCAGGGTGTTCACCGTGCACAGCAGGTAGTAATAGGACTTGGACGGCATGAGGCCGTGCTGGTGGAGCAGGACGTCGCCGACCCAGTTGCCCAGCCAGAGGGTGGGCAACGCCGACCAGCCAGGCCGGGTGAGCAGGGCGGCCAGCCCGATGCCGGTCGGCAGCCAGATCGCGTTCAGGTTGGTGGGCGGAAGCGAGATCAACACCGGCGTCAGCGACGTGGCGGCGACCAGGACCACGAGCAGGATCACGTTCTCAGCCACCAGCACCAGCCAGTCGATTGCCCGGCCCTGGACTGTGACGGAGGGAACTGGGTGGGGGAGCGTCACGGGTTCGCCCTCAGTATCATGCTGATGGGGCGGGACTTGTCAGGCCTAATGTGCCTGGGGGCGATACCCTAGGCAGATCCGCGTAGTTCAGGCGGCCCTTGAGCGCGGCATGCCTTGAACGTGGCATGGGCTTCCAGCCCATGGTCTCATGAGTTCCTGGGCTGGTAGCCCAAACCACGTTCGGACAAGACGCCTGCGCTACCTCTTTTCCAGCAATTGATCGATCGTCGCCGAGGAGAGCGGGCGCGTTTGAAATTCCCGCGGCTGCAGGGCCGTTGCGACCGCGACGATCTCGGCGTCGGAGCGCCGCCAGCCGTAGTGCAGGGCGATTTCGACCAGGGCGGAGGGCACCCGCGGGGCGGCGGAAAACTGCCGCAGCGCCCGGAGCAGGTTCTCCCGGTCGTCCAGCTCCGCGAACAGCGCCACCCAGAGGATGGCGGGGAGTTCATTCTGGCGCAGCGCGAGATCCTCGCCCCGGTACCACGCCGGCTCGCTGATGATCGCCTGGGCGCCGGCCGATCCGAACCGATTGACGAGGAAAACGCGATGCAGGTCCGCATAGGCGGGTTGCCACGCGCGTTCGCGCCAGAGGGCGGCGATGACCTCGTGGCTCTCGGTGATCGAGAGCAGCGCGCCATCGAAGCCGCACTCGGCCTGCAGTTCATGAAAACGGCGCGGTTGGCGCAGGGCGCCGAGATAGCGCTTGACCGGGGTGACATCGGTCAGGCGCGAGTCGCCGTAAATGCGCAGCTCGGGAAAATGGAATTCGAGATACCCCCCGTCGGCCATGCGGTTGAAGATCGACCCGGCAAACCCGTTGGCGCGCAGGTAGTCGGCGAAGCCCAAGGGATAGGAGGCGGGAGATTCGCTGATGCCAAACCCGTAGGGCATGCCCATCGACCGGTAAAACCCGCTGGACACGACCCACCCGCCCAGTCCCACGGCCAGCGCGGTCACCCCCCAGGCCACGGCCGGAGGAGAAATCCCGCCGGGGAGGATGCGGGGGCGGACGGCCGCGATCAGCGGCGCACCGAGGAAGACGAGCAGGGGGATGTTCCGGAACGCGACGGCGCTGAGCAGGAGACCGAGGCCGGCGAGCAGGAGCGCGAACCGCTCCTTTCGGGCCGCGGTCAGGGCGGTCCAGATGGCGGCGGCCAGCAGGGCCGCCCAGGCGCACCAGAAGAGATCGACGGTCCAGACCTGCGCCGGCACCGCCCAGGTGGGTAGCGCCTCCTGGATGGTGAAGCGCAGCTGCCGGAGGACTCTCGCATACACGGCGATCTCCGTCCAGTTCCGGAACCCGAAGGGCGAGGCGACGCTGGCTAGCGCGGTGAGCGCGAGGAGCTGCCAGAGGCCGCGCCGGCTCCCGGGCGACACCTCGGCATTGGGACCGGCGAGGCTAACGATCCGCAAACCGACCAGGATCGGACCGAACGCGAAGTAGCCGTGGACGTTGGCCCAGATCGCCTCGACGAGAGCAAATCGGATCAGCTCCCAGCGCCGCGGAGGTTCCCCGGTCCTCCAGGTGGCCAGCCAATGGATTTGCATGGCGAGGAAGGCATAGGAGAGAACCTCCGGGCGCTGCTCGTAGCGGGTCTGGCAGATCACGACGGCCGCCAGCGCGAGCGCCGCTCCCGAGGCTCCCGCGCGGGGCAGCCCGGTCGTCCGCAGCCAGAAGGCAAAGGCGGTTCCCCAGCAGGCCATGAAAAACACACTGACCGCGCCGATGCCGCCCAGGGCAAATGCTCCCCGCACCGCCAGTTGGAATATCCAATAGAGGTTGATGAAGCCCGGCTGCTGGAGGATCAGGTTGTCCGCCGGCTGCACCGTGAGCGTGCGCGCGATCCGTTCACCGAGATAAAGGTGGTACCATATATCCGGCCCGAACCACTGGTGGCAGAGGAACAGGACAAGGAGGGCGGCGACGGAGAGCCAGGGGAGCCAGCGGGGGAGGCGAGTCACGGGAAGGAGGGAGGCGGATGGCGAAAGGCGGAAGGCGGAAGTTGTCAGTGGATAACTTCCTGAGGAACTACTGGGAAATCTATGCCCTCCTGTCGACTCCGCTCACCCCCATCCAGCTGCCAACTTTCGCCTTTCGCCTTCCGCCATCCGCCTTTCCTTCCTCCTACCTCCCACTTTCATAGTCCAGATACGGCCCCAGCCATTTCTCCGCCTCGGCCACGGTCCAGCCCTTGCGCTCGGCGTAGTCCTCGATCTGATCCCGGCCGATCTTGCCGACGCCGAAATATTTGGCCTCGGGGTGGTTGAAGTACCAGCCGCTGACGCTGCTGGCCGGATGCATCGCGCAGCTCTCGGTCAGGGTGATGCCGGTCGCGGCCTCGGCTCCGAGCAGCGCGAAGAGCCCGGGTTTCTCGGTGTGATCAGGGCAGGCGGGGTAGCCGGGCGCGGGCCGGATGCCGCGGTAGCGCTCGCGCAGGAGGTCGGCGTGGCTGAGATTTTCGCTCCGGCCAAAGCCGCAGAGCTCGCGGGCCCGCTGGTGCCACAGCTCGGCCATGGCTTCGGCCAGCCGGTCGCCCAGGGCCTGGGCCATGATCGCGGAGTAGTCGTCGTTCGCCGCGCGGAATGCGGCGGCGAAGTCCTCCACGCCGTGCCCGGCCGTCACCGCGAAGCCGCCGACATAGTCCAGCCGGTCCGCGCCGCCGGGATCCCGGGGCGCGATATAGTCGGCCAGGGCGTCGTTCGTCTGGCCCGGCGGCTTGTCGAGTTGCTGGCGCAGGGTATGGATGACGGCGACCCGGCGGCTGCGGGCCTCGTCGGCGTAGATCTCGATATCGTCCCCCACGGCATTGCACGGCCAGAAGCCGATGACGGCGTTGGCGGTGAAGCGCCGCTCGGCGACGATGCGTTCAAGGAGCCGCTGGGCGTCGGCGAAGAGTTTGGTCGCCTCGCTGCCGACCACCGCGTCGGCCAGGATTTCGGGATAGCGGCCGTGCAGCTCCCAGGCGCTGAAGAAGGGCCCCCAGTCGATGAACGGTACGATGTCGGCGAGCGGCACGGCCGGGAAGGCGCGGGGGCCGAGCACCTCCGGGCGGGGGATGTCAACCGCCGCCCAGTCGAAGACGGGCCGGCGGGCCCGGGCCGCGGCGAGGGAGAGCAGGGGGCGCCGGTTGCGGCGCGCGGCGAAATCCTGGCGCTGGCGCTCCTGGCTCGCGCGGACCCCGGTGAGGAATCCCGGCTTTTCCCCGTCGCTCAGCAGCGAGCTCACGACGTTGACCACCCGCGAGGCGTCGAGCACGTGGACCACGCCGGGCGGATACTCGGGGGCGATCCGGACCGCGGTGTGCGCGGCGCTGGTGGTCGCCCCGCCGATCAGCAGGGGGATGGCCAGGCCCTCGCGCTTCATCTCCTTGGCGGCGTGCACCATCTCATCGAGCGAGGGCGTGATCAGGCCGCTCAGCCCGATCACATCCACCTGCTTCTCCCGCGCGGTCGCGAGGATCCGTTCGCAGGGCACCATCACCCCGAGGTCGATGACCTCGTAATTGTTGCAGGCCAGGACCACCCCGACGATGTTCTTGCCGATGTCGTGCACGTCGCCCTTCACGGTGGCGAGGAGGATCCGCCCGTTGGGGCGGTTGGTTCCGCCGGCCGCGGCGTGGAGGCGCTTTTCCTCCTCCATGTAGGGCGTGAGCAGGGCCACGGCCTTTTTCATCACCCGGGCGGACTTCACCACCTGCGGGAGAAACATCTTGCCGGCGCCGAACAGGTCGCCGACCACGCGCATGCCATCCATCAGCGGGCCCTCGATCACGTTGAGGGGGCGGGGATAGCGGGCGGTGTCGCGCCGCGCCTCCTCGGTGTCGGCCTCGATGAAGGCGTCGATGCCCTTGACCATCGCGTGGCCGAGCCGCTCCTCGACGCTGCCCTGCCGCCAGGCCAGGGACGCCTCGGCCGGCGGGCGGGGCGCCCCGGCGGCCGCCACCCCGGGCTCCCGGGCCTTGATTTCCTCGGCGAAGGCGACGAGTCGCTCGGTCGAGTCGGGGCGCCGGTTCAGCAGCACGTCCTCGATCAGCTCGCGCAGGTCCCGCGGGATCTCGTCGTAGACGTCGAGCATCCCGGCGTTGACGATCGCCATGTCGAGGCCGGCCCGGACGGCGTGGTAGAGGAACGCGGAGTGCATCGCCTCGCGCACCGGGTTGTTGCCGCGAAAGGCGAACGAGACGTTGCTCACGCCGCCCGAAACCTTGGCGTGGGGCAGCGTCTGCTTGATCAGGCGCGTGGCCGCGAGGAAATCGACCGCGTAGTTGTTGTGCTCCTCGATGCCGGTCGCCACCGTGAGGATGTTCGGGTCGAAAATGATGTCCTCGGGCGGAAAGTCCGCGCGGTCGACCAGCAGCCGGTAGGCGCGCGTGCAGATCCGGAGCTTGGCGGCGCAATCGGCCGCCTGGCCCTGTTCGTCGAAGGCCATGACGACGGCGGCGGCGCCATAGCGGCGCACCAGGCGGGCGCGGCGCAGGAACTCCGCCTCGCCGTCCTTGAGCGAGAGGGAGTTGACGACGCCCTTGCCCTGCAGGCATTTCAGGCCGGCCTCGAGCACGCTCCATTTGGAGGAGTCGATCATCACCGGCACGCGCGAGATCTCCGGCTCCGCCGCGATCAGGTTGAGGAATTTCACCATCGTGGCCTCGCCGTCGATCATCCCCTCGTCGACGTTGACGTCGATCAGGTTGGCCCCGCTCTCGACCTGCTGGCGGGCGATGGCCACCGCGGCATTCCAATCCCCCGCCTTCACCGCCCGGGCGAATTTGGGCGATCCGGTGATGTTGGTCCGTTCCCCGATGATCAGGAACTGGGCGGCGGCGTTGTTCACGGGGCGGCTTGCGCTCAGTTGACGACCAGGGGCTCCAGCCCGCTCAGGCGCAGCGCGGGCGCCGGGGACGGGAGGCGCCGGGGCGGCAGGCCGCGGACGGCGGCGGCGATCGCCGCGATGTGGGCCGGGGTGGAGCCGCAGCAGCCGCCGACGAGGTTGAGCCACCCGTTGGCCGCGAATTCGCCCAGCACGCCGGCCATCTCGGCCGGGGTCTCATCGTAGCCGCCAAAGGCGTTGGGCAGGCCGGCATTGGGAAAGCAGGTGACGTAGCAGGCGGCCAGGCCGGCCAACTCCTCGACGTAGGGCCGCATCGCGCGCCCGCCGAGCGCGCAATTGATGCCGACGCTGAAGGGCCGGGCGTGGGCGATGCTGGCGTAGAACGCCGCGATCGTCTGCCCGGAGAGCGTGCGGCCCGAGGCGTCGGTGATGGTCGCGGACACCATGACGGGCACGCGGCGGCCGACCGTGTCGAACAGCGCCTCGAGGGCGAAGAGCGCGGCCTTGGCGTTGAGCGTGTCGAAGATCGTCTCCACCAGCAGCGCATCCACCCCGGCGGCGAGCAGGGCGCGCGCCTGCTCGGTATAGGCGGCGGCGACTTCGTCCCAGGAAGTGGCGCGGTAGTCGGGCCGGTTGACGTCGGGCGACAGCGACAGGGTCCGGTTGGTGGGGCCGATGGCGCCGGCCACGAAGCAGCGGCGGCCCGGCGTGGCGCGCTCGGCCGCGCGCGCGGCCGAGAGGGCCAGGGCGGCGGCGGCGGCATTGAGCTCGGCCACCAGGTGCCCGGTCTGATAGTCGGCCTGGGAGATCGCGGTCGAATTGAAGGTGTTGGTCTCCACCAGGTCGGCCCCCGCGGCAAAGTAGGCGGCATGGATCGCCCCGACGAGGTCGGGCCGGGTGAGGCAGAGCAGGTCGTTGTTGCCCTTCAGGTCGCAGGGGTGGGCGCGGAAGCGCTCGCCGCGAAAGTCGGCCTCGGTCAGCGCGTGGGACTGCAGCATGGTCCCCATCGCGCCGTCGAGCACGCCGATCCGCTCGGCGAAGAGCGCGCGCAGCGCGGCGAAAGAGGGGGACTCCGAATTTCGGACTTCGAATTTCGAATTTTCTGCCATGGAGGTGGTCCCAAGGTGGGCGGGGAGCAGTCTCTTGGCAAGTGTCATATCTATGAATATGAATATGATGATATGTTTTTACTTGCTGTGCAACCCGACACTCCCGTGTCTCCTCGTGCGTCAGCCCTGCCGACACCCATGATCATCTGCCCGCCGCCTCCGCGGATCCCCCGCGGCCTGCTCCTGCTCGCCGCCATCGCCGGCCTGGCCGCCGCCCGCGGCCAGGACGTGCCGGCGGCGTCGCCCACGGCCGGCGGGGACGTCACCGCGGTTTCCGGCGCGGACTTCGCCCGGGAGCAGCGGGGCACGCTGGCGGACGCGCTGGGTGAGGTGGCCGGCGCGTCGGTCTTCGCCTCCGGCCAGCTCGGCGCGCCAGCCTCGCTGTTGCTCCGGGGCGCCGACTCCGACGAGACCCTGCTCCTGGTGGACGGCATCCGGCTGAACGACGCGAACATCGGCTACGGCGGGTTTCTCGGAGGCGCCGCGATTTTTCCGACGGACCGGATCGCGGTGGCGCTCGGGCCGCAGAGCACGCTCTACGGCAGCGGCGCGGCCGGCGGGATCGTGGCGCTTTCCACCCCGGAGGGGGTCGGGGCGCCGTCCGAGAGCATCGCGGCGGAGGCCGGCTCGTTTTCCACCGTGGATGCCTCGATCGCCGCCCAGGGAGCGGCGGGTAAATGGGCCTATAATGCGGCGGCGGCGGAGACCCGCACGGACAACGACCGGATCAATAACGCGTTCCACGGCGAGGACCTCGCCCTGCGCCTGGATTTCAACGCGGGGCGATACGCTGCGGTCGGGGCGACGCTGCGCGGGTTCGACTCGCGGTACGGGGACCCGGGCGACGCCTTCATCAATGATCCCGTGGCCCATACGACGGAGGAGAATTGGTTGGGAACGCTCTTCGCGAATGTGGAGCTGACCCAATATGTCGCCAGCCGCCTGACCCTGGGCGGCCAGGAACGCTCCTACGATGCGCTGGGGGACCCGGCCGGGGTGTCGCCGCTGGCGACGGGCGACATGGCGGACCGCCGCGGGATCGTCGACTGGCAGAATACCATCCAGATGACCCAACAGGATCGACTGGTGGCCGGGGTGACGGCCGAGGAGGACACGGTGCGCGAGACCGGGGCCAGTCCGATCGACCGGCGCCAGGCGAGCTATGCGCTGTACGGCGAGGATGACTGGAATCCCCTGCAGGGGGTATACCTGACGGGCGCGCTGCGCCGCGACGATACCGACACCTTCGGGGCCGCGGGCACCGGGCGGGTGACGGCGGCGCTGGTGACGGCGCAGAACGCCCTGAAGTTGCGCGGCAGCTACGGCACCGGGTTCAACGCGCCGAGCCTGCTCGATCTCTACGGGAGGAGCGCTGTCATGGTGGGAAATCCCGCCCTGCAGCCGGAGCGCTCGCAGGGCTGGGATTTCGGCTGCGATTTCTACATCCCGGAGAACCAGGGCGCGGCGAGCCTGACCTGGTTTCGCACCGACTTTGAGAACCTGATCGTCGACGAGGCCGCCAGTCCCACCGTCCCGGAGAACGCCGGAGTCGCCCGGACCCGCGGCGTCGAGGTGGCGTTCAAGACCGTGCTGGCCGGCATCTTTCAAACCAAACTGACTTACACCCGACTCGAGGCGGACAATCTCACCAGCGCGACGCCGCTGCCGCTGCGGCCGCGCTACGACGCCGGGCTGGACATCTGGTCCGATTGGGGTCGGGGATTCAGCCTCGGCGCCGGCGCGGGTTGGGTCGGGAGCCGGGCCGACGTGGACGCGCAGACGCTGGCCGACGTATACGATCCCAGTTATGCCGTGGCGCGGATCTATGCGGCGTGGAAGATCAACGGTCATCTGACCGTCAAGCTGCGGGTCGAAAACGCGCTGGACCGGCAGTACGAGCCGATCAACGGGTACCCCGCGCTGGGCACGGGGATATTTGGTGGGGCGGAGTGGCGGTTCTGATGGGGGTGGGGCTGCGCGTCCCGGCGACGCCGGATTGGACTCTGACTCCCAAGGACGTGGCAGGGGCTTCCAGCCCCTGTTATCAACGAACACGGGCGGGAGGCCCGTGCCACTTCCTATTGATAGTGAACCACCCGGATCTTCTCGAGCGTCACCAGCCCGCCGCCCATGATGGCCCGCAGCTGGGGCAGGAAGGAGTTGATCTTCTCCTCGGCATCCACGATCTCGATGATGAGCGGGAGATCCACCGACAGCCGCAGGATTTTCGCCGTGTGCAGCCGGCTGCTGGCGCCGAAGCCCATGGCCCCGCGCAGCACGGTGGCGCCGGCCAGTCCCGCTTCACGCGCCTTCAGCACGATCGCCTCGTACAGCGGCTTGTGCTCCAGATGGTCGGACTCCCCGAGATAGATGCGGAGCAGGAGAGAATCGGCGGGCAGGTTCATAGGGGCATCAGCGGGCCGAGTTGACGGCGGCCCCCGCGACATGGCCCAGCCACACGGCGACCAGGCACAGGACGACCGACCCGACGATATTGACCCCGGCGTGCAGCCATTCGCCCTCCTGGGCGAGAGTGAGGGTTTGGAGGCTGAAGGAGGAAAAGGTGGTATAGCCTCCGCAGAAGCCGACCATCAGGAAGGTCCGAAGTTCGGGGGTGGCGAACCACCGCCCGTCAGGTCCCGTGCAGGTCCAGATGAATCCGATCACGAGGGAACCCGTCACGTTGATGGCCATCGTGCCGAGCGGGAAAACCGACCCGAGGTGGGTCGTGGCGAAAAGGTTGCTGATGTAGAAGCGGGACACGCTGCCGAGCGCGCCGCCCAGGGCGATGAGAAGATAGAGCTGCATGACGGTTCCAGGAGTTGCCGGTAGGAGTCATCAGCACCGGCAGGCCGTGCAGTTTACCCTTGCGGGAAGGCAGAATCCATTGCCTGAGTTCAGGCAAAGCATGGGACGATTTTTGGCAAGCGCGTTTCTGGCCGGGGCCGTCCTCGCCGGGGGGGCCGTCCGGGGCGCCGAGGCCGCGGCGGCGCGGGTGGTGGTGCTGGCCAATCGCGACGACCCCGATTCGGTGGCCATCGCGGAGCACTACGTCGATGCGCGCGGCGTGCCGCGGGCGAATCTCGTCGCTTTGCCCATGCCGCAGACCGAGACGATCACCTGGCCGCAGTTCGTCGCGACGGTCTGGCAGCCGCTGCAGGACGAACTCGTGCGCCGGCATTGGATCAGCGCGACGGCGACGGCCGGCACCGACGGGGTGGGCCGCCGGCAGTACACGATCTTCGGCCACCGCATCGCGGCGCTCGTCGTCTGCCGGGGGGTGCCGTTGCGGATCGACCACGATCCGGCCCTGTACGTGGCGCGGGCGGGCGCGGCGGGCCGGAGCGAGTATCGCACCAACGCCGGGGCGGTGGATTCCGAGCTGAGCCTGCTGGCCCGGAGCGGCGGCTATCCGATCAACGCGTGGGTGCTGAACCCGCTGTTCGGCCGGGAGCACCCGAGCGATCTTGAGCGCGCCCAGGTGGTGGAGGTCGCGCGGCTCGACGGTCCCACCGCGGCCGACGCGCGCGCGCTGGTGGATCGCGCCCTCACCGCCGAGCGCGCGGGGCTGGTCGGGCGGGCTTATGTGGTGATGGGCGGCAGCCAGGCCGAGGGCAATCGCTGGCTGGAACGGACGGCGGCGCAGATCGCGGCCGCGGGTTTCGACACGTCGGTCGATCGCGGACCGGGCGGACTGCCGCTGGCGGCGCGCTGCGACGCGCCGGCGCTCTATTTCGGCTGGCACGATGCGGACCTCGACGGACCCTTCACCCTGCCGGGGTTCCGGTTTCCACCGGGTGCGATCGCGTTGCACATCCACAGTTACTCGGCGAGCACGTTGCGCTCGGTCGACACCGGGTGGTGCGGCCCGCTGGTCGCCCGGGGGGTCACGGCCACCCTGGGCAACGTCTTCGAGCCCTACCTGCAACTGACCCACCGGCCCGACCTGCTCTTCCGGGCGCTCGCCAGCGGGGCCACGCTGGGCGACGCGGCCTATTATGCGCTGCCGGTCCTAAGCTGGCAGTCCGTGCTGATCGGTGATCCGCTCTATCGCCCGTTTGCCGTGGCGCTGCGCGAGCAATTAAAGGACATCGACAGCCTGCCGGCGGCCCTGGCCGGCTACCCGGTGCTCCGGCTGATGCACCGGCTCGAGTCGGAGGGACTACCGGGCGATGCCGTGGCGGTCGCCCGCGCGGCCTTGCGTGAACGGCCCGGGCTCCTCGTCCTGATGGTCGCGCTGGCCCGGCGCCTCCAGCAGGATGGCAAGCCGGAGGAGGCGGCGCTGGTCCTCGCGCCGGCCGCGAAGATCGGGGATCTCGCGCCCGACCAATGGGCCCTGGCGCGCGACGCGGCGCAGCTCCTGGCGTCGACCGGCCACCCCGCGGACGCCGGTGCGGTCTATCGCCACCTGTTCGATATCCGGGCGATGCCGGTCGAATTGCGCGCCACCTGGCTGGTCGAGGCGCGCCAGATCGCCGTCGTGGCCGGCGACCTCAAACAGGCCAACGCCTGGCAGAGGGACCTGGACGCCCTGACGACTCAGCTGCAGGCGGAACCACGCTGACTCGGATGGCGCCGCTGGCGGTATTCCTGAATTTGAACAGGAAGCCCGGGAAGAATGCCTGATGCCTCAAGACCTTCCCGATCTTCCCGACCTTCCTGTTCAAAATTTCCCGGGTCAGAGCGTGGAGATGATCCGGTCGGCCAGGCCGTAGGCGATGGCCTCGTTGGCGTTGAGGTAGAAATCCCGGTCGGTATCGCGGCCGATCTTCTCGATCGACTGGCCCGAGGCCTCGGCGAGGATGTGGTTCAGCTCGGCGCGGATCTTCTCCATCTCCTGCGCCTGGATGTTGATGTCCGCGGCCGGGCCGATGAATCGGCCGGAAATCAGGGGTTGGTGGATCAGCACCCGGGCGTGGGGAAACAGCAGGCGGCGCCCCTTCGGGGCGCCGCTCAGCAGGATCGAGCCCATCGATGCGGCCATGCCGGTGACCACCACGGTGATGGGCGCGCTGATCAGCTTCATCGTGTCGAAGACCGCCATGCCCGCGGTGATGGATCCGCCCGGGGTGTTGATGTAGAAGGTGATGTCCTTGGCCGGATCCTCCGCCTGCAGGTAGAGCAGCCGTTCGCAGATGTCCTTGGCCGACTCGTCGGTGACGGCGCCCCAGAGGAAAATTTTGCGCTGCTCGAGGAACTTCCGCTGGATCAGGGTCGCGGTCGGCGAGGTCGGCTTGGTTTCCACGGCAACCTCGGGCTCATCGTCATCGTCGTCGAGGCGGGGGAGCGAGGCCTGGCGGCCGGGTTGGAGATTGGAGAAGTGGGACATACGCCCTCCACTGTGGCGAGCTTGGCGCGTTTGGCAAGGGCGTCCAGGGGCGGAATTTTGAACAGGAAGTTCGGGAAGACCGGGGAGGTTTCGAGGCGTCGGAACCCTCTTCGCGAACTTCCCGCGCTTCCTGTTCAAAGGGTTGCCAGGTGGATCGGGAGTTCTCATACCGATGGGGTGGAGAGCATTTCCGGAACGATCGTCGATGCGGTGAACCGGCGCATTTTCGAGGGGACGATCGAGTGGTCCCAGGGGATCATCCGCCGGGTCCGGCCCGGGCGGCGGGGCCGCCATGCCGGCCTCATCATGGCGGGCTTCGTCGACGCGCACATCCATATCGAGAGCTCCCTGCTGCCGCCGCCGGAATTTGCCCGCCTGGCGGTGGCGCACGGCACCGTGGCCACGGTGTCCGACCCGCACGAGATCGCCAATGTGCTCGGGGTCCGGGGGGTCGACTACATGCTATCCGAGGCGCGCCGCACGCCTTTCAAATTCTGCTTTGGGG
>Ga0302319_10015739_pt1 | contig 14002 bp, 12 predicted proteins | sample Bog_T0_2_FD_203319 | JGI IMG/M metagenome (GOLD analysis project Ga0302319, IMG submission 203319) | Peat permafrost microbial communities from Stordalen Mire near Abisko, Sweden - Bog_T0_2 | ecosystem: Environmental > Terrestrial > Soil > Wetlands > Peat | place: Sweden: Abisko, Stordalen Mire...
AGACGCGCAATGTGCTGCCCGTACTGCCGGCTGAGTTGCGCCAGCCAAACATAGGTGCTCTTGGCGATGAGTACCGTGTTCGGCATCCAGGCCGTGTCGGGCGAGAACTTCTCATACTCATGCGCCGGATCGCCGAATACCGGCACCTCGGCGGTGGCCACAACCGATGGGCCGTACTCCTGGCCGCTCTCCCGGCGGCGCTGGGCTGCTGCCGCGGCGTTGGCCTCTGGCGGATGGAACTGCTTCCAGATGGCGATCTCTTCTTCGTGCAGAACCTCGCTCGCAATCTCCAGCAACTGTGCCAGACTGTCCCCCAGCAGCGGCTTCCAGAGCTTGCGAATCAGGGCAAGCTGCTCCCCAAGCGAGCGTGGCGAGCCAACCGCCGGCGCGCGGAGCAGTTCCAGCAGACTCACCGGCTTGGAGTCCTCAAGGGGAATCAGCGGGCGCGAGGAAAAGTACTCCGGCAACTGCTGCGTCACCTGGCGATATACCGTCTGCTCTGCCAGCGACTTGTCTTCAAACAGCTCTTCGAAAGGCTGGAAGGCCTCATTGGTGTTCGCGGTCCACAGCAGCAGCATTTCTTCAAGCGCGGCTGCGCGGTGCGGCATGCCGTCCGTGGCGCCCGCCAGCCATTGCCGTGGAGTTTCAAGGCCGCGAATCACCGTGCTGCCCGGAAACTGCTCCACGAAGGTGAGCAGCAGCGTGTCCAGTGCCTCAGGAGTCACCTGCGCGGAAAACCAGTCCAGGGCGCTGGTAATCACCTCGGGGTCGAATTCCTCGCGGTAGCGGGCAAGCAGCACGTGGCTTGCCTCGTCGATGAGGCCCATGGCGTAGAGCTGTCCGGCATGAACGGTGCGTTCAGGATGGTTCTGGGCGTCGCGCACCTGGTTCATCTTGTGGGCAAACTGCCGGCAGGCGGCCACATTGGCAAACACCACGTTCCCGGTGGTTGAAAACAGCGTCTCCGCAAACTGATACCGGTCGCGCGCATTCCGCGAAATGTGGAATTCCATCATAAGGAACCGATCTCCCAATCTCTTCCCGCTCTTTTGCCTGCCAACCGCCCGCCCGGATTCCGGCTTGCCCCTTAGTTCTCCAATCCGGCGCGATGGGAACCAAGAGTAAAGTACCACCAATATAGAAGACCGGGCCCATCCCAGGCTGCCCGCTTTCGAGACGCCTGTATTCACTTCGGAAACCGTTCCCGGCACCCCGCTGGCCAAGGCCATCTCCATTCCTCAACTCAACCCGGCAATGAACCAATCTCCGCAACAGTTGAGCCTCATCAATCCGCCCAGGCACGGACTAATCCGAGTACCCATCAATTAAGATGTTGCTTACATCTGGAGTTCCCTGCGCAACGGGATGGCTGCAGGCTGCGCGCCAGGCACTTTCGCCAGTGGGTGAGTTCAATGATTATTTCCAGCGCGCCAATGAGGATCAGCTTCGTAGGCGGCGGCACGGATCTTCCGGACTTTTACACCAGGTACCCCGGCCGCGTCCTCTCCACGGCAATCGACAAGTTCATCTTCATCGCCATCAACAACTGCCCGTTCACCAATCACATTGCCGCGCGCTACTCCATCTCCGAGGATGTCTCGCATCCGTCGGAACTCAAGAACACCCGCATCCGCGAAGCTTTGCTTGATCTCGGCATTGAGAGCAACATCGAGATCGCCTCGTTTGCGCCCATCCCGGCCCGCACCGGACTCGGCTCCTCCTCCAGCTTCTCCACGGCGCTCATGAAGGGCCTTTCTGCCTACGTTGGAAAGAGACTCGACAAGCGCGAGGTCGCGGAGGCCGCCTGCCGGCTGGAGATTGACCTGGTAAAAGAGCCCATCGGCAAGCAGGACCAGTACGCCGCGGCCTTCGGCGGGTTGAACGTGCTGCAGTTCAATGCCGATGGCTCGGTGGACGTGGAGCCGGTGCTTCTGGACTACAAGAAGCGCATGGACTTCGAACGGCACATCATTCTTTTCTTTCTGGGAACCACGCGGGATGCCTCTTCCGTCCTGACCGAGCAGAAGGCAAACACCGGCAAGAACTTTGAGACCCTCAAGCGCATGTCAGACTCTGTGCCTGTCTTCAAGGAAGCCCTCTTGCACGCGGATTTCAAAGCTGCCGGAGAAATGCTGCTGGAAGGATGGAACCTGAAGAAGCAGCTTGCCTCCAACATCTCCAACTCCCGGATCGACACCCTCTACGAAGTGGCCCTGGGCCAGGGCGCCTGGGGCGGCAAGATTCTGGGCGCCGGCGGCGGTGGATGCCTCATGATGGTCGCGCCGCTTGAACGGCGCAAGGCTGTCGTCGAGGCGTTGCGCGCGGCCGCTAAGGCTGAGGGCTTCGACGGCGCATGCGAAATCCCCATCGGCTTTGTGCAGACCGGCACCGAGATCGTTACCAACTCGAACGGGAGGTAGGCAGGGATGGAACAGTACATTCAGCAGTTCTCTGAGAAGGCCATCGACCTGCTGCGCGATCTCCCCAGGGTCGAAATCGCCAAGGCGATGAACATCCTCCAAGCGGCATTCGAGCGCGACGGCCGCATCTACGTCATCGGCAATGGCGGCTCGCTCGCCCTGGCCACGCACTGGGTTGCGGACTTCAACAAGACCGTCTTCAGCCACAACCTTGAAGAGCATGCGCGCAGGTTTCAGGCCATCCGGCTGCCCACCACGGAAGAAGAGCTCACCGCCTGGGCCAACGACGTGGGCTACGACATGGTCTTCGCCGGGCCTTTGCGGAATTACATCCAGGACTCCGATGTCCTCATTGCGATCTCCAGTTCCGGCAACTCCGAGAATGTGATTCGCGCCGTCGAACTGGCCCGCTCGCACAAAGTTCCGGTCATCGGCATCTCAGGGTTCGACGGCGGACGCCTGAACCCCATCTCCGACGCAAAGATCCTGGTTGCAACTCCACCGGGCGAGTTCGAGCTGGTGGAGGGTATCCACGCCATCGTCCTGCACATCTTCACCAAATACTTCAAGGAGTACTTCGATCACGTGCTCCTGCTCAAGAAGCAAACGCAGACTGAAGGCGCATAGGCCGGACGCAGCCCATCGCCCATGTAAACTCAGGTTGGGCCAAGCAGCCTGCAAGAAGTATCAATTGGAGCGGCAATGAGTCGAGTTCTGGTTACCGGCGGCGCTGGTTATGTGGGTTCCGTCTGCGCTGAGGAGTTGCTTCGGCAGGGCCACCAGGTTTCCATCGTCGACAACCTCTCCACCGGCCATCGCCACGCAGTTCCCGATGGAGCCGAGTTTCACGCCATCGATATCGGCAATGCCGCTGACCTGCGCGCGGTTCTCTCCGCAAATCGGTTTGACGCCGTCTTTCACTTCGCTGCCAAGGCGCTCATCCCGGAGTCGGTCACTAACCCATCCATTTTTTACGACGTGAACTTCGTTGCCGCGAAGACCATGATCGACGAGATTCGCCAGGCGGGCATCAAGCGCGTCGTCTTCTCCTCCACCGCGGCCGTCTATGGCGATCCGGTCGAGATGCCCATTCCAGAAGACCATCCCAAAGCGCCCGTCAACTCCTATGGCGAAACCAAGCTCGCCTATGAACGCCTGCTGGAATGGTACGCGAAGGCCTACGGCCTCAGCGTCTGCGCCTTCCGCTACTTCAACGCGTCGGGCGCAACCCAGGCCCATGGCGAGGAGCATGTGCCGGAGACCCACATCCTGCCGCTTCTGTTTGAGGCCGGCGTCGGCGAGCGCGAGTTCTTCACCATCTTTGGAACCAGCTACCCCACGCCCGACGGCAGTTGCCTGCGCGATTTCGTCCACGTGCTCGACATCGCCCAGGCGCACATCCTTGCCATGAAGAAGGAGTTTTCGCCGTCGTTCCGCGCATACAACATCGGCCTCGGCAAGAGTTACTCGGTCAAAGAGATTCACGCCCACGCCGAACGGGTCACCGGCCTCAAGATACCCATCCGCGAAGGGGCCGCGCGCCCCGGCGATCCAGCCGTGCTGTGCGCCAGCCCCAAACGCCTGATGGAAGAGCTGGGTTGGAACCCCGTACACTCCAGCCTCGATAACATCATTGAAACCGCGTGGGCATGGAAGAATCGCGCGCGCCCGGCCACGGCAGCGAGCGGCAAATGAAGGCCTTTCTGCTGGCGGCCGGCAGCGGCACGCGCCTGCGCCCGCTCACCAACAGCATTCCCAAATGCCTCGTGCCGATTCAGGGCACTCCCCTGCTCGCAATCTGGCTGGCATGGTGCGCAAAGTACGGCATCCATCAAGTGCTGCTCAACTCCCACGCCCACAGCGAAAAAGTCAGCGAATTCCTCGCCGCCTACAGAGTGCCGGTCGAGATCACCCTGGCCTACGAGCCGGAGCTTCTTGGCAGCGCAGGCACCCTCCATGCCAACCGCGCCTTCGTCGCGGAAGATCCAGAGTTCGCCGTCCTCTACGCCGATGTACTCACCAACTGCCGGTTCGACCGGATGCTGGAGTTCCACCACCAGCGCCAAGCGCCGGTCACCGTGGGAACCTACCGCGTCGCCAATCCGTCGCAGTGCGGCATCCTGGCCTCGGACGAAACGGGCCGCGTGGTGGAGTTTGCAGAGAAGCCGGAGGCGCCGAAATCGGACACCGCGTTCAGCGGCCTTCTCATCGGCGGGCCTGCCCTGATGGAGAATGTCCCCGCACGCACACCGGCGGATATCGGCTTCGATGTGCTTCCCGCCCTGGTGGGGCAGATGTACGCCTTCCCCATCGCCGACTATGTCTTCGACATCGGGACGATCCCGAAGTACGAGCAGGCCCAGAACGAGTGGCCCGGCTTGTAGACCAGGCGACGACGGCTCCGCTACGATACAGCAGGTGACCCGGTCCCGTCGCTTCAGTTCAACTCTGAAGGAAGCTCGAATGTCCGCCTTGAACGCCCCCGATACGTCGCAGCCTGAGCAACCCTCGGCAGCTCCCGTTCGTTCCCTCGCCTACCTGGCCAGCACCTACCTGGGGCTCTCCATGGTGTTTGTCATGCGCGAGGTGCGGCAGCTTCGAGAGCTCGGCCTGAACATCGACGTGGCCTGCATCAATCCGCCCGACCGGCCGCTCAGCGCTCTCACCGCCGCGGAGGCGGAAGAAGCAAAGCGCACCTACTGCATCAAGGACCACGGAGTTTTCGGGGCGGTCGTAGCTAGCATTCAGACGCTCCTTGGCAATTTCTTCGGCTTCGGTCGCGGTCATCGGCTGGCCCTGCGCCTGGGAGGCCTGGACCTCCGCCGGCAGTTCTACAACACTCTCTATTTCACCGAAGCGCTGATGATTGGCCAGTGGATGCGCAGGAAGGGCCAGAAGCATCTGCACGTTCACCTTGCCTCGCAGGCCGCAACCGTGGGCATGTTGGTGCACCACATCTTCGGATTCGGCTTCTCCATCACCGTCCACGGCCCCGACGAGTTCTACGATGCCAAAGGCCAGTACCTTGCGGAGAAGATTGCCGCCGCCGACTTCATCTGCTGCATCACGGCCTTCACGCGAAGCCAGCTGATGATGTTCGCGCCTTACGAGCAGTGGCACAAATTTGTGCTTGCGCGCGTGGGCATTGACACCGCGGTCTTCTCGCCCCAGCCGCCCCATGCCCCGCGCGACTGGTTTGAAATCCTCTGTATCGGCCGCCTGACCCCCGCAAAAGGGCAACACCTGTTGATCGACGCGGTGGATGAGCTTGCTCGCCAGGGACGCTCCGTCAGGCTCCGCCTTGGTGGCAACGGCGCGGATGAGGCCTCCCTTCGCCGCCATGCCGCGCGCATCCAACATCCCGAGTGCGTCCTCTTTGAAGGCGGGGTCAACCAGGATCGTATCCGCAGCCTCTATGCTTCAGCAGATGTGTTCTGCCTTCCCAGCTTTGCCGAGGGGCTCCCCGGCGTCTTGATGGAAGCCATGGCCATGGACATCCCGTGCATCACCACGAACATAACGGGTGTTCCGGAACTGATCCGCGACGGCGTCGACGGGCTGCTGGTTGCGCCCTCGGATGTCGAGGGCCTGACAAAGGCGCTGGCTCGATTGATGGACGACGAACCCCTCCGCAAGAGCATCGCCGCCGGCAGCCGCGCGCGCGTACTTCAGTTGCACGACCTGCGCCGCAATGCTGAAAGGCTGGCCGGCATCTTTGCCGAGCGCGTAAGGCCCTAGAAGCTATCTCATGAACCGGTTTTGAAAGGGCACGGCTTTCGCCGTGCCGCAAAATGACCAATAGAACCGCGGGCTTCAGCCCCTTAGGGATGTCTTCTACGGGCTGAACGGTGTTTATGAGACGGCATCTAGTCCAGCGCCTTGTGGAAGCGCAAGATCGCCAGCGTGAGCAAGCTGAATGCCAACGCCGCCATCGCAGCCATCTGCGGCCACAGAATATCCATCCCCACGCCCTTCAGATAGGTTCCCCGCAACACCACGAGAAAATAGCGCAACGGCATCGCGTAGGTGATGTACTGCATCCATCGCGGCATCGTGCTGATGGGGAATCCGAAACCTGAGAAGGTGATGGCCGGCATGATGAAGAAGAATGCGGTCACCATCGCCTGTTGCTGTGTGGCAGAGACAGTAGAGATCAAAAGACCGACGCCCAGCATGCAGAGCAGGAAGAGAACAGCGCCAACTAAGAGGACAAAGATGCTTCCGCGGAAAGGCACCTGGAACCACAGCGTTCCGACCAGCGCGATGAGCGCGACATCGAACAGGCCGATCAGAAAGAACGGAAGCGTCTTGCCCAGAATGAACTCAAACGGACGAATGGGCGTAACCATGATCTGTTCCAGCGTGCCGATCTCCCGTTCGCGCACCACGGCAAATGCGGTCAGCAGAACAACCAGCACCAGGGTGAGGCTGCCGATAACCCCAGGCACAAAGAACCAGCGGCTCCTCAACTCCGGGTTGTACCAGGGACGCGCCTGAAGTTCGACCGAGGGAATCGCCTCCACCAGTTGCGGAGCAATGCGGAAGATGCGGTCGCGCTGGTAGCCCTGCGCAAAGCCGAGCGCAATTTGCGAGATGTATCCTGATGCGATCAGCGCGGTGTTGGAGTTGGTGGCGTCCACGATCACTTGCAGCGGCGCGGTCTCGCCCTTGCGCAGCTTCTGGGCAAAGCCGGCATCGATCTCAATTCCTACCGTTGCCTTGCCCTGTTCGATCAGCTCGCCGAGTTCCCGCGAATCGGCAAGCTGCCGCTGCACGTTGAAGTACGGGCTTGACGTAAAGCGCGACACCAGCTCGCGGCTCTCCTGGCTGTGGTCCAGGTCAACAACCACGGTGGGCACCTGGCGAATCTCGTACGTCGCCGCGTAGCCGAAGACCAGCATCTGGATGATCGGCGGACCAATCAGGATAAAGCGCGTTCGCTTGTCGCGAAAGACCTGGATGAACTCCTTGATCATCATCTGCTTCAGGCGTCCCAGCATCGCTTCTCTCCTAGGGTCTGTTAACCCTACTCCAGCCTCTTGTGGAATGCGCGGGTCGCCATCAGCCCCAGCACGAACGTAAACAAAGCCAGGGGAACCAGGTCGGCATAGAGCAGCGCCGTCGGCGTACCCTTGAGAAAGATCTTCTTCAGCAGTGAGACATAATAGCGTGCGGGCAAGATGCGCGTAATCCATTGCAGAGCGACAGGCATCTGCTCAATGGAAAACAGAAAGCCGGAGAGCAGGAACGCCGGCAGAAACGTGATGATGAGCGCGATCTGGCTGGCGGCAAACTGGCTCTTGGCAAGCACCGAGATGAAGAACCCGAGGGATAGCACCACCACCATGAACATGGCCGATGCAATCAGCAGGGTCACCACCGAGCCGCGGAACGGAACATGGAACCAGTAGATGGCGATCAGGGCGCAGACCATCACGTCCGCCATCCCTAGCACAAAGTACGGCGCCAGCTTGCCGATCATGATCTCCATGGCGCTCACGGGCGTCGAGATCAACTGCTCCATGGTCCCCCGCTCCCACTCCCGAGCAATCGTGAGCGAGGTAAGAAACGCGCCAATGACCGACATGACCAGCGCCAGCACGCCGGGGATGATGAACGCGCTGCTGGCCAGGTCTTCGTTGTACCAGGTGCGCGTCTCCACGCTCAGGACTGCGGGCTGGATGGTCTGGCCGCGCTGCTGCAGCCAGTCGATCTGCACCGCGGAAGAGTAGCCTTGAACCACCGCCTGGGTGTAGCCGATGAGCACGTTGGCGGTGTTGTCGTCGGTGGCGTCAATCAGCGCCTGCACCTGGACCGCGCCGCCCGCGCCCAGCCGTTGCGAGAAGTCCCATGGAATGACGATCCCCATCTTCGCATCCCCGTCGTCGAGCGCCTGCTGGATGGCCGGGTAACTCGCCACCACCTTGGCTACGTGGAAGTAGGCGCTTGCCTGGAAGTGCTTCAGCAGGTCCTGGCTCTGCTGGCTGCCCTCCTGGTCGTAGACGTAGACCGGCATGCCCTTCAGGTCCAGATTCACGCCGTAGCCGAACAGCAGCATCAGGGTGACCGGCATGATGATTACGATGAACAGGCTGCGCGTATCGCGCAGGATCTGGATCACTTCTTTGCGGGCCACGGCCAGCAGGCGCGTGAGGCTCATGATGTGTGCTCCTCTCCCGCTTCGCGCGTTGTGGTGAGAGAAACAAAGACGTCTTCGAGCGTGGGGCGAATCTTCACCATGCGGCTGACTCGGACGCTGCGATCGGCGAGATACTTCGAGATGCGCGGCATGTTCGCGTCCGCGTCCGCGACAACCAGATGCAGAGCATTGCCGAAAACCGCCGCGTCCATCACTTCCGGCGCAGATTGCAGCGCCTCAACAGCAGCGCCCAGCGGCTCGCATTCGATCAGCAGCAGCTCGCCCTTCATGGAATTGCGCTTCAGCTCGGAAGGCGTGCCCAGGGCCACCATCTTGCCGCGAAAGATCAGCGCCAGGCGATTGCAATACTCCGCCTCTTCCATGTAGTGCGTGGTCACGAACACAGTCACGCCTTCCGCGGCCATCTGGTGAATCAGGTCCCAGAACTGACGGCGCGTGATGGGGTCCACGCCCGATGTGGGCTCGTCGAGAAAAAGAATGGGCGGCTTGTGCAGCACCGCGCACCCCAGCGCCAGCCGCTGCTTCCAGCCGCCAGGCAGCGTGCCGGTGATGAGATTTTCCTGGCCCTTGAGGTTGGCCATCTCCAGCGCCCACTCGATCCGCGCCTGCAGATCTTTCGACGGCACGCGGTAGAGCCCGGCGAAGAGGCGCAGGTTCTCGATCACCGTCAGGTCGTTGTAGAGCGAGAACTTCTGCGACATGTAGCCGATGTTCTGCCGCACCGATTCCGGATCCCGCGCCACATCGAATCCTGCAACCTGCGCGCTGCCGGAGGTAGGTCGCAGCAGGCCGCACAACATGCGAATCGTCGTGGACTTCCCTGCCCCGTTGGGGCCGAGAAACCCGAAGACCTCTCCTTTGCGCACTTCCAGGCTCAGACGATCGACCGCAACGAAATCGCCGAAGCGCTTCACAAGGTTTTCGACCACGACGGAGTTTTCAAGCTCAGGCATAAACTTCGCCTCCTCCAACCGCATCGACAAAGAGGTCTTCAATGCTGGGCGCCACCTGCTGAATCGCATCGAAAGCAACGTGCGCGCTTCTGAGCCGCGCCTCGAACTCGGGAATGCGCCGGGCTGCATCGTCCACCACCACGTGCAGGCCTTCGCCGGTCAACACCAGGCTGGAGATTCCCTCGGCGTGCTCCAGAGTGAGCCGCAGGCTGCGCGGGTCCAGCGATGTGACAGACAGAACGCCTTTCCTCAGTCCGGCTTTGAGGTTCGCGGGCGTATCGCAGAACAGCAGTTTGCCCTGGTGCATGAGAGCAACACGGTGGCAGCGTTCGGCCTCGTCAAGATACGCGGTCGAGGTGAGAATGGCCACGCCTTCTGACACCAGCTCGTAGAGGATGCGCCAGAAGTCCCGGCGCGAGACCGGATCGACACCGGTTGTGGGCTCATCGAGCAGAATGACCTTGGGCCGATGAATGAGCGCGCAGACCAGGCCGAGCTTCTGCTTCATGCCACCGGAGAGCTTGCCCGCCAAACGCTTGCGAAACTCGCTCATGCCCGCGGCTTGAAGCAGTTGCAGCGAGCGCGTGGTCCGTTCGGCCTTGTTCACGCCGAAGAGGTCGGCATAGAAGCGAATATTCTCGTCCACGGTGAGGTCTTCGTAAAGCCCGAAGCGTTGCGGCATATAACTGAGCGCGTGCTTGGCGCCCTCGGGATTGCGCACCACGTTGAAGCCGCCGACCATGGCCGTGCCCGCATCGGGAGGCAGGATGCCGGCCAACATGCGTAGCGTGGTGGTCTTGCCTGCGCCGTCCGGGCCCACCAGGCCGAAGATCTCTCCGGGGCGCACGTCAAAGCTCACGCCATCCACGGCGCGCACTCCGGGAAAGCTCTTCACCAGCCCCTCGGCCACAATCGCGGATTGGAATTCGCTCGGCATTATTTCGCGGGGGCGGTTGTTGCCGGAGCCAGTTCGAGCGTCGCATCCGCGGGCATGCCGGGCTTCAGCTCGTGGTTGGGATTGTCGATATCGATCTTGATGCGGTAGACCAGCGTCACGCGCTCCTGGTAAGTCTGCACGCTCTTGGGCGTGAACTCCGCGGTGGAAGCGATGAAGGAGATGCGCCCGTGGTACTTCTTCCCCGGATAGGTGTCCGTGGCGATGGTTGCATCCTGGCCCCAGCGGATGCGGCCCAGATCGGTCTCAGCAATATAGGCGCGGAGCCAGATGTGATCGAGATCGGCAAGCGTGACCACGGGTGAGCCGGGAGAGACCACCTCGCCCAACTCCGCCTCGCGCACCGTAATGACGCCGGCCGAAGGAGCCCGCAGCGTAGCGTAATCCAGGTTGATGCGCGAAAGGCCCAGACTTGCATGGGCTGCGTTGAGGTTGGCGTGGGCAATGGCGATGTCTTCCTTGCGGCTGCCCTCCTGCGCCTCGTTGTACCGCTGCTGCGCGGCCTTGCAGAGCGCCTCGGACCGCTTCAGCGCGGTGGCCGCCAGGTCGCGCTCCTGCGCGGAGACTTCGTCCTTGGCAAACAGCTGCTGCGCGCGGTCGTTGTCCACCTTCTTCTCGGCAAGGTCGGCCTGCGCATCCAGCACAGACTGCTCTGCCGCCTTCACTTCCTGCTCGCGCGTACCGGCCATCGTCAGCGCCAGGTTCGACTCGCGCACGCGAACGTTGGCCTCGTCGATACGCACCTTCTGCTGCGAATCGGCGTCTTCAAGCCTGGCCAGCAACGCGCCCGCTTCCACCTGCTGCCCTTCCTGAACAGGCAGGTCGACGATACGGCCGGGCACCTTGAAGCTGACCAGACTCTCGTGCGCTTCAATGTTGCCGGAGAGCGTGATCTGGTTCGCCGGCACGGGCTTCTTCGTCAGGCGCGGATAAAAGTACATCCCCGCCGCAATGGCAGCGGCCAGCAGGATGACAATCGGGATCAGTCGTTTCATCGTCTTCAAACCTCGTATGCGGGATGCGCGATGCTCCCCCGCGTGAATCCGCTTATTGATTCCCAGAGAACTGCGCAATGTTCTTTTCCGTGTCGCCCAGCGCGCGGGCCAGGGCGAACTTGGCGTCCGCGTGGCTCTGGACCGCCAGAATGTAATTCTCCTGCGCGCGGGCAAGCTCATCCTGCGCGGTCACAACCTCGACGTTGTTCGTGGTGCCGGATTGAAAGCGGTCCTGAGACAGCTCAAGCTCACGGCGGGCCAGTCCTTGGCCTTCCGCGGCAACCTGCACCTGTTGCGCGGCTGATTCAAGATTGAGCAATGCCTCGCGGATCTCTTCGTCCACGCCGCGCCGGAGATCGGCGATCTGGTCGTCGATCCGCTTGAGGCGGCTGGCAAGCTCCTGCGCTTCGCCGTTGCGATCGCGATCGAAGACGGTGAAATCGATCTGGCCCTGAATCAACCCAGTCGGCTGCATCCCGCCCACGCTGCGCCCAATGGCGCCGAAGTTGCCGTTGACGCTCAGCTTGGGCAGGTAGCGTGCGGCGCTGGCGCGCTGCTGCTCCACCAGGCTCTGGCGCTGGCTGGCAAGGGAGAGATAATCGGACCGCGCCAGTAGAGCGGCGGGCACAAGCGCCTCAATCTCAGGCTGATTCAAGGCTTGAAACCTGAGTGGCTCGGATAACTCCAGCGGCGTGCCGGGATTTAGGCCCAGGTTGCGCGCCAGCGCCAGCAGCGACTGCTTCGCCTGGTTCTCAGCCACCAGCAGTCCCTGGCGGTCGTTGGCCAATTGGACCTCGGCCCGCAGCACGTCCACGCCGGTCGCCGTGCCGGCATCGTGCTTGTCCCTGGCCAGCTTGAACAGCGCGGTCGCATCGGTCACGCGGGACTGAGCCGCATCGGCGCGCGCCGCGGCCGACTGGGCGTTCAAATAGAGCGCGGCGATGGCGCGGACGATCATGTCCCGCGCGTCGCGATAGTCCAGCTTGCCGGCGTCGAGCGCCAGTTCGCTGGCCTTCAGACTGCGGCGGCTTGCAAGGTCAAAGACGTTCTGCTGCGCATAGACGCGCACGTCGTAGTTGGAGAAAGGTCCCACCACCTTGGGCAAGCCGGGCACGGAGATGCCCATTGCGCTCAGGTCGCGGTTCTGCGCGTTGGCGTAGGTCTGCGCGCTCACCCGCGGCAACAGCGCGGCCGACAGCGCACGCATGCGGACACCCTCGGCCTCTTCCACGCGCGTGCCCGCCACCAGCACGCCCAGGTTGGCCTGGAGCGCCTTCTGGATCGCGTCCTGCAACGTCAGGCGGTACGGCGCCGGCTGCTGCGCCGCGCCGCTCGGACAGGCTGCCTCACTGAACAAGAAACTCGTCCAACACAGGACGACGGCGATTCTGGAACTCGGCTTCATGTCGTTTGCTCCCGCGATTGCTCTTGCTCCTGGCCTGGTGTCGCGATCGCTCGCCAGAAATGCTGGAAACTATCCTCAACCCACGAGGAAAGCGCAGGCTCCCCATGCAACGACCAAAAAAGCATGGTCCCTGCAAACGCCTGCAGAAATTGAATGGCGACCCGTTCCGTGTCCAGCCGGGGATCGATCTCACCCCGGCTTTGGCCCGCCGCAATCACCTCGGCGATAACCCACCGGCCCCTCTGCATGTTCGATTCAATGATGTTGCGCACACCCTCGCTGGCCAGAAACGAGGCAATCAGGGCGCGGGCCAGATCGGGGCTTCGGCCCGGCTCTTCGCTGAGTCCGCGCAACAGCCCCAGCAGCACCGACTGAACCGTCCGCTTCCCAGTACTGGCCAGAGAAGCGGCTTCCCTTACCTTGCCAATCTGGATCTCGGCCATCACGCTCAAAATGTGGTCTTTGCTCTCGAAGTAATTGAAGAAGGTTCCCTTGCCAACATCTGCAGCTTCCGTAATATCTTCAATGGTCACGTTAGGAAACCCGCGCTCGGCAAAAAGCCCGAGCGCTGAGCGAAACAGCCGCAGACGCGTCTCAGCGGCGCGGCGCTCGCGGCGCCCTATGGCTGCCGGACTGGCCGGCTTCGCGGCAAGAGGCGGCTCGGCGGGCACGGCACGGCGGAATGGTTGACCTTTATTCATATTCGGCTGTTACTCATATTTGACCGTCAGTCAGTTATATAGCGCGAAGCTGCTCCCCTGTCAAGCCAATGTCTATGAATTCATGCTCTTGCCTGATGGGAAGGGAGAATCTGTCCGGCGCGGGTGCGCGAGGCCGGGTCTGAGAGGCCCAAGTGCATACACCACGACCCGATGGGATTTTGGATGCATCACAGGACGATGTGATGTGACACGAGTCACATTAGTGCCCATTCAGGCATGAACAAAGGAAATCCGTAAGCAAACCCTTCATTTTCAATTCCGGAATCTTCGCATTCATTCCACAAAGTGGGATTGCGTGCGGCCCCGTGACCGTGGTCACGGCTTGCTCAATGGTCGCGGCGTAGAACAATTTTAGACAGCGAACCGGGAGCAGCACCTTTAAGCTCAGGGCT
>Ga0302319_10015741_pt1 | contig 13999 bp, 11 predicted proteins | sample Bog_T0_2_FD_203319 | JGI IMG/M metagenome (GOLD analysis project Ga0302319, IMG submission 203319) | Peat permafrost microbial communities from Stordalen Mire near Abisko, Sweden - Bog_T0_2 | ecosystem: Environmental > Terrestrial > Soil > Wetlands > Peat | place: Sweden: Abisko, Stordalen Mire...
GCGTCCCGGTTGGTGTCCTGCGCATTCCTTCTGCGCACCGCCGAGCGCAATCGCGCCGCCAACTCGCGTAATTGAAATGGCTTGGTAATGTAATCGTCGGCGCCTGCGTCGAGCGCGAGTTCTTTGTCGTCCTGGCTGTCCATCACCGTCAGCATCAGAATCGGTAAGCGCGGAATCGCGCGCCGGATGCAACGGCATGTTTCCACGCCGCCCATGCCGGGCATATCCACGTCGAGCAACACCGCATCGAACCGCGACACGCGGACCAGCGATAACGCCTCCTCGCCACGGGCCGCTTCCGCAACCGTAAAGCCCATGCCGGTAAGCGTCACACGCAATGCCCGCCGCGTCGAACTGTCGTCGTCCACCACCAGGATAGTGCCTTCCGCTGCAACCGGCGATTCCGTTGTCAATGCTTTCTCCTTGCAAAGCCTGACCAGACCGCCGTAAAGAACTCGTGAGGAGCGGGAGACATCATCGTGAACAGACAGCGAAAAAAATCGATTCCGCATAGATGCGTCTGCTCACTGGGCCAATTCGAATGTGCCCGAGCAGACCGGGAGGCAATGCACTCGCCTGTGAGCGCTTTTGTAGCCTCCTGCGTTTATCTAATTGACTTTGAGGGTCGAAGCATGAACCGCTGCCCGGCGCGAGTTCTCAGCTTGAACCAGCCCGCGGCATCCGTCTTACGCCGGCCCAGCGATCTGTTCCCTTCGGCGTCGCTCGAACTTGCTACGATAGACCATTAGTTCGATGAGGATTCATGGCAATTCCGATCCTCCACTTGCACCCTTCGGCGAGAATGCTTGAGGCGCCGCGCGAATGTTAAGGAAAAACTCTATGCGCCGGATGCGCCCGCTCTCTCTTCTCGCATTGACTTCTAGCCTCTTCTCGTTCTGCGCATTGCTGTGCCGAACCGCCGCGCTGGCCCAATCCGCTGCGCCCGCCGTGCAGATCGTCGCTCAAATCGATGAAAACAATCTTGTTACGCTGAGAGGTGACACGCACCCGGCCGCCAATGCCAGGAACGACCGTGGCCCGGTCTCCCCCGACCTGCCCATGACCGACCTGATTGTGGTGCTGAGCCGCGACCCCGCGCAGCAGGCTGCCTTCGATAAATTTGTTGCCAGCCAGTACGATCCCGATTCGCCCAATTTCCATCAATGGCTAACGCCCGAACAGGTTGGCGACGGCTTTGGTCCATCGCAAACCGACATCGGCGCCATTTCAAACTGGCTTACCGGCCACGGGTTCTCGATCGGCGAAATCCCCAGGAATCGAATGTCCATTCGCTTCAGCGGGTCCGCGGCGCAGGTCGAGAGCGCCTTCCACACTGAGATCCATAACCTCGAAGTGAAGGGTGTTGCGCATATCGGCAACATGAGCGACCCGCGCATTCCGGCAGCGCTGACGCCGGCCGTTGTTGGCGTCAAGTCGCTGCACAACTTCTTTCCGCGGCCGCTTCACCGGATGGGCAGCAAGGTTTCAAGAGACTCCGCCACCGGAAAGTGGCAGCGCGTCGCCAATCCTTCGCCCCCCTCCGCTATTGATTCCGCTGCCGGCAGCGCAACGGCAAGGCCCGCCGAAACGCGCCCGCAGTTCGGCATCAATGTACCCGCCAGCGGCTCCAGTTCCGCCTACCTGGTGGAAGATGTTGCGCCCTACGACTTTGCCACCATCTACAACATTCTTCCTTTGTGGAACGCGAGCAAACCGATTGATGGAACCGGCGAAACCATTGCCATTGCCGGAACCAGCGACATCGATCTCTCGGACGTCACCACGTTCCGCAGCACGTTTGGCCTTCCCGCATACACCTCCGCCAACCAGCCCACCGTCGTCTCCGGCAACGGCCAGCCGCTCACCGTTTGCCCGGATCCCAACTACTACTGCACCATTGACGACCTGATTGAGAACTCTCTCGACGTGGAGTGGGCCGGATCCATTGCCAAGGGCGCGAATATCAATTTGGTTTCATCGTATCCAGCCTCCCAATCCGACGACGGCCTGTACGATTCCGAGAGCTATATTGTCGGGAGTTCGCCGCTTATAGCTCACATCATGAACGTAAGCTACGGCTTGTGCGAACTTGGCAACGGCACTTCCGGCAATGTGGAGTACTACAATCTGTGGGAAACAGCGGCTTCTGAAGGAATCGCCGTGTTTGTGGCTGCCGGAGATGCAGGCTCTGCAAGTTGCGACGACGGCGGGGACCAAGGCGGGAATCCCTATTCCGCCCAGTATGGCCTTTCGGTCAACGGCCTGGCGTCTACGGTTTATGACACGGCCGTGGGTGGCACCGATTTCAACTGGTGCTCTCTGACAGCAACGGCCTGCACAGCCGCGCCGTACTGGAAGTCGACCAATGCCGCCAACGGGTTAAGCGCCATAGGCTATGTGCCCGAGGTTCCCTGGAACGACACCTGCGCAAACCCGCTCACGGTGGCCTTTTTGGAGGGGTGGGCGACAAGTTCGTATGCGAATAATGTTGGCGGAGTAACGGACCCAGAGTCCGGCTGCAACTTTGTGTACAACAACTGGCAGACCGTGCAGAATAACACCGGCGGCAGCGGCGACGGCGTGAATCTGTCTTATCTTGTGGATACGATCGGCGGTTCAGGCGGCGCCAGCGGCTGCGTCGTGAACGATGGCGCCGACGTATCCACTTGCGTTTCCACAACCACCACCACAGGCCCCGCGTTTGGCTCTCTTAAGCTTGTCGCAGATGGATGGCCCAAGCCCACCTGGCAAACCGGCGTTACCGGAATTCCTTCCGATGGCGTGCGCGATCTGCCCGATGTTTCGTTCTTCGCCTCCGACGGCTTCCTGTCCAGCAGTTCTTACCTCATCTGCGTGTCCAGCGTGGCGGCTTGCACGTATACCACCAGCGCCGAGCCGTTTGCGCAGGAGGTGGGCGGGACCTCGGTTGCGTCTCCGGCCATGGCCGGCGTTATGGCTCTGATCGATCAGAAGACCGGCGCTGCGCAGGGAAGTCCCAACGCCGAACTCTACAAGCTGGCTGCCAAGCAGAGCTATACATCCTGCAGCGCTGAGAAGGCCTCCATCACCGACGGCTGCTACTTCAACGACATCGACACGGATACCAACGCCATGCCGTGCGACTATGGCGCAACCGAGGGCGATCCATCCGTACCCGGCATCCAATCACCCAACTGCACACCGGTCCACACGGGAGATCTGATCGGCATTCTATCCGGATTTAACGCCGGTGTGGGATTTGACCTGGCAACAGGCCTGGGATCGCTGAACGTGGCGAACGTGGTCAATGGCTACTCCACCACTACCGCCGCCGGGACAGCGACCGTGACGGTAACCCCCGCTTCGACCACCGTGAGCGCTACCAGCGCCTTGAACGTCGCGGTGACTGTGGCTTCCACATCCAGCGGCGGAGTGACTCCGACAGGTAATGTGACGCTTTCGGGAGGCGGTTACACCTCATCCGCAGAGACGCTTGCAGCCGGAGCCTACACCTTTGCGATTCCAGCCAACAGTCTTAGTGCGGGCAGTGACACGCTTTCGGTCTCCTACAGCGGCGACTCGAATTTTGCCCCCGCCACCAGCACTGCCAGCATTACGGTAACAGGGTCCACTTCTTCCGAAACGTTTACGGTTGCTGCAACGGCGCCGGCTGCCGTTGCGCCAGGGACGTCGGGTTCTTCCACCATCACGGTAACTGCGACGGGCAATTATGCGGGAACCGCCACGCTGGCCTGCGCGCTTACGACTTCTCCATCGGGTGCGGTAGACGAACCCACCTGCTCCATCTCGCCTACGACAGTGGTGCTAAGCTCGACGAATACGAGCGGAACAGTGACGGCCACCATAGCCACCACCGCTGCCACCACCAGCCAATTGATGCGTCCTCGCCGGCGCCCCAACGACGGAACATGGTTAGGCGCAGGGAGCGCGGTTTTGGCATTCGTTGTCTTTCTGGGAATTCCGGCGCGGCGTCGCACCTGGCGCCGGATGCTGTCGGCCATTGCAGCGTTGGCAGCGCTCAGCGTTTTGTCCGCATGCGGCGACTTCTGGGAGGCTCCCTCAGGCAATTCAGCCGCGGGAACGACCACCGGCACATATACCTTCACAGTGACCGGGACGGGAAGTCCCGCAGTCACCGCGGTCACGACGACGTTTTCTCTCACCGTGAATTAACCTGGTTCAACTCCATCGCGCCAGGGATGGACACGATCCTCGAGCTCACCTGCAGATTTCCTGCCGTTGAAGCGAGGGCTGCCGAGGGCCCAATTTGTCCACAAGGCTCAGCGCCGCATTCACCGCGGAGATGACCTCGCGCACTTCGTCGTCGGTCATGGTGTCGTAGAGCGGCAACGTCAACACTCTTGATGCTATGTCGCGGGTCACCGGCATCGAGGCAAGCGCCCCCTCGTCGCGGAAGTATCCGAGTTCGGCAACGTGCGGAGAAAAGTAAGTGGCCGAAGCCACGCCGCGCCGGCGCATCTCTTCCCGGATCATCTCGCGGAACGGAGCCATGTCTTTGGGAAGCAGCGTGGACGTAAACTGGTGCGCCTGGGAATGGGACTTGCGCGGCTGAAATGAGAACCTGTGCAGGCCCTTGCGATAAAGGTCGATGATGCTGGAGCGCCGATCAGTGACACCGTCGATGTCTTCAAGACGCAGATTGGCAAGCAGCGCGACGACTTCGCTCATCTTGCCGTTCAGCCCCATCAGGTTCACATTGTGCTCCTCGCCGAAACCGAAGTTGCTCATGCTGCGCAGTGTTCTGATCAGCTCCGGGTCGGCGCTGTAGACAAGGCCGCCTTCGGCGGTTGAAAAGGCCTTGGTGACGTGCATCGAGTAAACGACTGAGCCCGAGAAGCCGGTACCGAATCCTCGCCCATCTTCGCTGACGGTGCCCAGCGAAGCGGCTGCGTCGATGACTACAGGGATGTCATACTCGCGCTGGATCTTCTCGTATCTCTCGATATCGATGTCATAACCAAAGGTGGCGTATGGAACGACGACCGCGATGTCATCGCGATATTTATCCAACAACCGCCGCTCCGATGCTTTGTCGGCCGACCAGTCCCACGGGTTGATGTCGCAGTAAAGCGGAATGAGCCGGTTCCACACCGCCGCCTGCGCAGCCGCGGGAAACGTGAAGGAAGGCATCAGGGCATAACGGCGCCGGGATTTGGGACGGCATTCGATGGCCTGCCGAATCGAGATCATCAGCCCGATGGTCGCGTTGCAAACGGTGAGGCACTCGCCTTCGCCGCCAAACATCCTGGCCACCAGGTTCTGCTCGAAGCTGACGCTGAGGGGGCCGAAGTTGCTGAGGATTGCCCGCTCCTCAATTTCGCGCAGATACTTTGCGGATTCGCTGAGCTTTGCGGGGCTGGGTTTGCAAAGAGGTATTGGCATATCAGTCTCCCGTCCCAATGGCCACGGGTGTTCTTTGGCCTGCGCGGCTGTCGGTGAGGTGTTTAAACGCGGTTTGCGGCACCCTCCGCAGCATTGCAAGCGCTCCCGCTGTGGACCTGAGAACCGCATTCGCGATGATGGAGCCCACATCGTTCTGCCACAGCCATAGCCCATTCGCCTGCCCAATGAAACTGGGCTCGCCGCCAAGCTTTCCGCGTGGCACAAAGCCCGCAGCCAGGCCAATTCCGTACAAACCCGGAATGGGGCCGCTGCTGCTGTCCATGACTCGGCAACGGTCATCGACCATCGGCGCCTTGGGACCCATGTGCGCAAGTAGGGGAATCTGGGCGCCGTCCGCGTCGAGAATCCGCAGCGCGTTGGGCCTGTATCCAAGCGCGGCCACCACCAGGTCAGCGGAATCGATGCACTCAACCGCTTCAGCGTCTTCCTGCATCAGTCGATGCAGCTTCATGCGAGGCTCCGGCGGCCGTCCGCCAATGCTAAACAACCGCATCAGCAACTCGCGCGAATCCAGCCGCATTCCCGCAAAGCGGAAGACGCGGTTCGTAATTGGGCACAGGTCGCCTGGACCAAACTCGGTGTAGCCGTCGGCAATGGCTTCTTCGGGACTTGTGTAATATACGCGCAGCGGACGCCTGTGGAACAGGGTGACGGCGCCTTCATCGAACTGCACGCCCTCAAGGCGATTCAGCAGCGTGCAGGCTGCGGACATGCCGCTGGTTGAGCCGCCCACAATAGCCACCCGGGGATTGGCTTTGCCCGCAAGCAGCGCGGAAACGCGTGCCGCGCCGCCGTTACCGATTACTTCGCCCGATTGCAAGAGGCGATCACCCCACCGTTCCATCAACGGCTTTCCTGCGACCCACTCGTGCTTGAGCCTAACCGGCGGCTGGGCCGCGCCAGTGGCGAGAATCACACACTCCGCCTCGATGCTCCGCTTGTGTCCATTCGCATCCGTTACCGCCAACAGCCAACTGCCGTCGGGCTGCAACCGGGCGTACTCCGCAGTGGTCGAGGTCATTACCGCGCTCTCAGGGAAACGGGAGAGGATGCTTTCGATCGCCTGCCCCACCAATGCCAGCAACTCACCAGCTTCGCTCAGCGGAATAGCATTCGGTCCGGCAGCCGCGATCTTCCGGCCTATCGGAGTTTCAAGAATCCGATGCAGCGCGTCTTCGCTGCCGGCCCGCAGCGGATCGACAAAGGTGGTTCCCGTGCTGTCGGAGGTTATGGCGTAGGTCCCGATAAGTCCCTGGCCGATATGCGGGCTTTGCTCCACAATCAGCAGTCCCTGCCGCAACAGCTCAGTCAGCGTTCCATCCTTATGCGCGGCAAGCAGCACCGCAATGCCGGCAGGGCCGCCCCCCACGATAACCACACCGAATTGCCGCTTGAAGGTCGTCATAGTTTGCACCGAGGCAACAACAAATCACCTACAAACATCGAGTGAAGCAGTCTGGCCGAAAAGGTTTTCTCAGCCGTATTCAAAGCATCGAACAGCGCAGGCACGCTGTCAATCCACGAAAGTTGTACAAAATACAACCACTTCGGGCATGGAGCCGCGCACGTTGCCTGGGGGGATATCTGTTTAGACGTAAATCGAGCAGATGCGTTACTAACAGCCTCACTTTGGTTACTTAGGATGTATTCCTATTGCTGTGCTCGCCCGCCACGCAGCCTCCATTGTGCCTCGCGGAAAAAAGTCGCGAGCATCGCCTTGCTCTTGCCGGCAATGTTGTCCATCAGGTCTGGTGTGCGGAATGCCTTCAGCGCCGCCACGCGCGCCGCTTCAAAGTCGCCCTGTTCTCTGAAGTGATAGGCGAGTCTCTCGTATATTTCGCCCTTCCCTGCGCGAACGGTCCGCCGCCATTTTGATGGAAGGACGTTTTCCAGAACTTCAAGGAACCGCAAATCAAGATTCTCCCCATAAACCGAGCCTTTGCTGTTGTAGGCGCTTCCCTCGGTAAACGTGTAATCGGCCATTAGGCGGTCGAGCAAGACAATGTCTCCCGAAAGCCCGGCAAGCACCAGCACCGGCCAATCCACCAGGCCGGGAAGATCGAAAAACCATTGCGGCAGTCCGTGATGAATCCCATTGCGAAACATGATGGTGGCAGACAACAGAATGTTATGACGAATAATCTCCGCGGCCCCGTAGCGGCCTGGAGGCAGGAAAGGAAAACTTGCTTCCATCACCTTTCCATCGTTGGTTACAGCCCTCCCGAAGTGGCCGCATGCGCTCACCGCAGGATCGGCTTCCATTGTTTGCGCCTGCATCTCCAGCTTTTCCGGCGCAGTCCAATAGTCGTCCGCGTCGAGCCATGCAATATATTTTCCCCGGCATTGCTCAAACGTTTCATAATAGTTGCGCTGCATGCCGACGTTAGCGCTTTGCTCCAGCACTCGAATCAACTCAGGATTCCGCACTCGATAAGCGTTGGCAACCGCAACGGTTCCGTCGGTGGAGCAGTCGTCGCCTATCACAATCTCGATGGGAAAACTTGTCTGTTGCATCAAGATGCTGTCGAGGGCCCTCGCAAGCCATTTCTCCGAGTTGAAGGCTGTAACGCAAACGCTGACCAATGGAACAGGGCTGGTTGCCGAAGAACCGTGACTTGCCATGCGCAACATTATATTTCGCTGTTTCGGAGTGTCGCCGTTTCCGGCATGTCCCACTGAGCGCCGCCGAACAATTTACACTGGTGGGGAGTGAAAGCCCCTGCCCAATCGGTCCAGCCCAGCCGCGGTGAGTTTCTTGCGCTCGCAAAAGAGCATACTCTCGTCCCTGTTTGCCGAATCCTCACAGCCGACCTCGAAACGCCGGTTTCCGCCTTTCTGCGCGCGGCGTGGCCCCAACGCGAGTGCTTTCTGCTGGAGTCGGTTGAGAATGGCGAGCAGGTGGGACGCTACACCTTCATCGGGCTCGCTCCATTCAAGCGCATCGTGGCGCGAGGGCGTCAGATCGTTATTACCGAAGGAAAGAAGACGGCGCACATTGAGGGCGACATCTTCGACGTGCTGCGCAACGCGCTTGGCGGCCAAAAGCCGGCACGGTTGCCTGGGCTGCCGCCGTTTACCGCCGGCGCGGTAGGCTTCTTCTCCTATGACGCCGTGCGGCAAATCGAGCGCCTGCCCTCGCTGGCCAAAGACGAGTTGGGCGTTCCCGACGCGTGCCTGCTCTTCTTCGACGAGGTGCTTGCCTTTGACCATGTGCGCAAGGAGATTTGGCTGGTGGTAACGGCGGATGTGACGCGAGGCAAGCCGGCAGACGCGTATGCGAAGGCGGTGGCGCGGTTGGCGAAGATGGAAAAGCGATTGGCGCAGCCGCTGCCCAAGCTCCACGCTGCGAAGCATAAGGGCAATGCCAAACTCCGCGTGAAGCACCGCACCGCGAAGAAAGATTTCATCGCCGCCGTCGATCGCATGAAGGAGTACATCGCGGCGGGCGATATCTTTCAAGCCGTTATTTCGCAGCGCTTCGACACAGAGCCGGGCACAGACACCTTTCAGGTTTATCGCGCGCTGCGCACCGTGAACCCCAGCCCATATATGTACTTTCTGCGCTTCTCGCCGGAGGGAGCGCTGGGTAGTGCGCCCGCCAAGTCAAAGCGCTCCTCGAAGAAGCTGAACGCGCCGCCCATCGAACTCGCGGGCTCGTCGCCGGAACTGCTGGTGCGCGTGCATCAGGGCAAGGTGGAGTACCGGCCCATCGCCGGAACCCGCCCGCGCGGCGCAACGGAAAAAGAAGACGAAGCGATGGCCGACGAGATGATCCACGACGAAAAGGAGCGCGCCGAGCACGTGATGCTTGTGGACCTGGGCCGCAACGACGTGGGCCGCGTGAGCCAATTCGGCAGCGTGAAGGTGGACCGGTTCATGTTCATCGAGCGCTACTCGCACGTGATGCACATCGTGAGCACCATTGAGGGCCGTCTCAAGCCAGAACTGACAGCCGTAGACGCTCTGCGCGCCTGCTTCCCCGCTGGCACGCTCAGTGGCGCTCCCAAGGTGCGGGCTATGGAGATCATCGAAGAGCTGGAGCCGGCCCGCCGCGGCACCTATGGCGGCGCGGTGCTCTACGCCGACTTCAGCGGCAACCTCGACTCCTGCATCGCCATCCGGTCCATGCTGGCCATAGGCGGCAAGGGCTACCTGCAAGCCGGCGCGGGCATTGTGGCCGACTCGGTGCCTGAGCTTGAATATGAGGAGTCGATCAACAAGGCGCAGGCGGTGATTCGGGCGATTGAGCGGGCGCGGGGCTGTTGATCAGTTGCGAAATCAATTCAGCAGGTGTTTGGCTTCTGAATCCCTTATCGCATCCAGGCCTCAGGTTTCCAAAACGGATAATCCGAAAGCCGCGCCGCGCCGACCAGGAAAGCCACGCCGATGACCAGAACAACCGGCACAATCGTCCACCGGCCTTCGGCCACGTCCATGCAGACATCGAGCAATTGAATTAGTCCAACCAGGACCATCAGGTTGCCGAGCGCGCGCCTCGCTCCAAGGGCCAGAAGCGCCATGAGCATCAACGCGATGGCCAGATTGCGTGCAACCAGATATCCCGCATAGATGCGCACCGCTCCGTTGATCTCGTCGTCGGGCGAAACGAGCAACGCCGGTTGAGCTAGAGCGATGACCGCGCCCATCGCGGTGAGCAGCGCGCCCAGAATTACAATCACGCGCAGCCACCATGCAATGGGCTGGTTCCCGGGTGCTTGCGGCGCCGCCATTATGCCCTTTGCGCTGTTCTGTTCCGTCATAAGAACCTCAGCCGGCGCAGCAATAGCACAGACGCCAGTTTGATTCATTACGGCAACGGTCGCCTCGCGGTTCCTCGAAATCTCACTCCGCCCCAAAGATGCGCCTAAAGAACCTTCCCACGCGGGTAAGGAACCCAGCCTTCTTCTGCTGCGCGGGCGCATTCGCGGGCGCACTTGCTCCGGTTCCAGCCGCGGGCGCTTCACCCGGAGTCGCGGCAGCCTTGGCGCCATGATCCTCGCCTTTGTACACCAGCGGCTCGATCTGCTGATTTGCGCCGCTTCGCTCTCCAGCGCTGCCGGCAGGCGCGGCCAGCGGCGCAAGCCCCTCGCTCTGCGCCAGAGGAAACTCATTCCCCACCGGCGCGTCCGGCGGGCATCCGCAAGGCTCTTGTTCCTGGTCCACCACCTCGCGCAGGCTGCCGTGCTGGAACATCACCCGCTGCCCCGCCTGCACACGGTAATCTCCGCCGTCGAACACGCTTGAGACCAGGACGTAGGGCGCGTCCACTCCGGCATTGTCCACGCAGGTGTCGCCGTGCTGGCCCAGGCGCACCTTTACCTCGGCCGCGCCGGGTCCGCCTATCAGGATGCGGAAGTTCGGCGTCATCAGAATGTCCGCGTTGCTGCCGGTTGCAAAGCTCGCCTCGATGGCCCCATGGTCCATCGCCATCAGCAGGCCGGGAGTTTCTCCCACGGGAACGCTGGTGTCGGCGGCCAGTTGCACCGTGGTCGAAGCGCACACGCGCAGCACTCCGCGATGCGGCAGAATCACCTTGGTGGTCGCCGCGCCGGAGGAAACCGAGCCGCTGGAAGCGATAATCGCGTTGCCCTGAGAAACCTCAAGCGCGCCGGTAACCTTTGCGCCGGCATCGGGATTCCTGCTGTCGAGCGCGATGATCGCGATGGGGCCGGAATCCGCCTGTGGAACCTGACCTGCATGCGAGTCTTGCGCGCAAAGCGCCGGAGCCGCAGCCAAAGCCGCCGTCAGGACAACAAATCCAACCAGAATCGCGCGGCTCATCCAGACTTGCATTGGCAATCGCATCCCATCTACATAGCAAGAAAGTTGCGGATCATCTGGTGTCCGCCTTCGGTCAGCACGCTCTCGGGATGGAACTGCACGCCCTCGATGGGCAGCGTGCGGTGGCGCAGGCCCATAATCACCGACCCGCTTCCGTTGGCAGGCGTCCGCGCCGTCACTGCCAGTTCGGCAGGTAGCGATTCCTCTTCCACAATCAGCGAGTGGTAGCGGGTGCAGGTCAGCGGCGTGGGCAGCCCGGTGAAGATCCCCTTGCCGTCGTGATCCACCGGGCTGGTTTTGCCGTGCATCAGTTGCCGCGCGCGCACCACCTGCCCGCCAAACGCCTCGCCAATGGCCTGGTGGCCCAGGCAAACTCCCAGTATCGGAACCTTGCCGGCCATGTGCCGTATCAGCGGCAATAGGATGCCCGCCTCGCGCGGCGTGCAGGGCCCGGGCGAAAGCAGAATGCGGTCGGGCTTCAGCGCCTCAACCTGCTCCACGGTGAGCTCGTCGTTGCGATACACCTCGACCTCCGCGCCCAGTTCGCCCAGGTACTGGACCAGGTTGTAAGTGAACGAGTCGTAGCTGTCGAGGACGAAAACCATGATTGAGTCCAGTGTAGCGCGCGGCGCAGGCGCAGATTTCCATTTCCCGCGTCGAACATTCGAGGTATAGTTTCTCTATCGTCGGCTGAGGGTCCCAATGAACCGCATTGCCAACCTGCTTCTCATCGCTGCCTTCTGCGCCGCGGCAAGCGCGCAGACAGCGCAGCCCCCGCGAACGCCCGACCGTAGCACTGCTGCGAAGGTTTACATACAGGACGGCGGCGTTAACGAGGTGCTGCAAAGCATCTACATTCCCCCGCTGCTCAACGCGCCCTTCACCGCCATCGTCCACACCGAGTGGACCAGGCCTATGGCCAACGGCGGGACATATACCTTTGTGAACCAGCGCATGGTTGCGCGGGACAGCCGCGGCCGCATCTACGAGGAGCGCTGGCTGCTTGCGCCCAAGGGCAGCGAAGACCAGTCGCAGATGAACGTGATTCAAATTGCCGACCCCGTGGCACACACGCTGTATAACTGCTTCACGCTGCAAAAGCCGCATCGCTGCGCGCTCGAGAAATTTGCGGAGCTCGCCCTCACATCGTACAGGCCACCCGTCCTGGCCAGCGGCCCACTGGCTAACAACCAGGGAACCCGCAACCACGAGGATCTGGGCAAGCGCTTAATTGAGGGGATCGAAACCGTGGGAACCCGCGACACCGTGGATTACAACGCCGGAGTGATGGGCAGCGACCAGCCGTTTTCCATTTGGCGCGAGTTCTGGCAGTCGCCCCAGATCGGCGTCAACCTTTATTCTGAGGTGGCCAATCCGTCGGTGGGCAAGCAGGTGTTCACGCTGAGCGACGTGCTGCTCTCCGAGCCCGACCCCAGGCTCTTCGATTTGCCCGACGGCTTTGAAGTGATTGATCACCGCAAGCCGCCCGCTGTGGAGCAGCCGCAGTAACGCCAACACCTTTGCGAATGATCGATGGCCGATGAACGGTTGCGCGACGGCGGCACATCTGTAAAACTCCTTACGATGGTTCTCCATTTTCTGGTTCAAGGTCGCGTTCAGGGGGTTGGCTTTCGCTGGTTCGTACACCGCGAGGCCAGCGAACTCGACCTGCGCGGCTGGGTGCGCAACACCGAGAACGGCGAAGTGGAGGTGGTAGCGCATGGCGACGAGGCCGACCTTGCCGAACTGCGAGCCAGCCTTCGCCGGGGGCCGCGCGGAAGCCGCGTAGACCACCTCATCGAACATTATCTCGACGAAAGCGAAGCCGCCGGCCTCAGTTCGTTCCGCATTGAAGGCGCCTGGTAAAAAACAGGGCAAGCGTCAAAGATCAGGGGTCAGGCGTGGAGCTTTGGGATTGTTGCACTTTTCTGCTGCAGGCCCGCTTCCGCTGAGCGAATGCCTGAGGTTCGGAGTTGATCCCTGATCCCAAACCCCTGAACCCTGATCCCTGTCTTCTATAATTGTTTGGGAAGACGAACCGGCTTCGCCTGTTTCATTCCCGCAAATCCACGCACATCAACGGAGCAACCTGCCCCATGGCCGAAGATCGCAAGCCAGTAAACATTGAAGCACTCAAGTCGCTGGTGCGCACGGTGCCCGACTTCCCCAAGCCGGGGATCCTGTTCTACGACATCACCACGCTGCTCAAGGATAGGACCGGCTTTGCGCAACTGATCGACGCTCTGGCGGCCCACTACATTCCGCACAAAATCGACCTGGTGCTGGGCATCGAGGCCCGCGGATTCATCTTTGGGCCGGCGCTGGCCTACCGGCTCAACGCGGGATTTGTCCCGGTGCGCAAGCCGCGCAAGCTGCCCGCTCCCGTGGCTCGGGTGACTTATGACCTGGAGTACGGCTCCGACAGCCTGGAGATTCACCTGGATGCGATCCAGCCCGGCCAGCGCGTGGTGCTGGTAGACGACCTGCTGGCCACCGGCGGCACCATGGAGGCAACGGTGAAGCTGGTAAAGCAACTGGGCGGAGAGATCGCCGGCCTGGCCTTTGCCATCGAACTCGACTTTTTGAAGGGCCGCGAACGGTTCACAGAATACGACGTATTCAGCCTGCTTCATTACGACGAGTAGATGGTACCTGCCTCAAGCGCCGCCAAGCCGCCCGGATGCGGCTTTGCCGCCGTTTACGGTAGACGAAGCCGGCGCACCCAAGCAGGCCGCTGCCGAGCAATACCAGGCTGTTCGGCTCAGGCGTAATCGTGGCTGGAGGATCCTGAACA
>Ga0302319_10015744_pt1 | contig 13996 bp, 11 predicted proteins | sample Bog_T0_2_FD_203319 | JGI IMG/M metagenome (GOLD analysis project Ga0302319, IMG submission 203319) | Peat permafrost microbial communities from Stordalen Mire near Abisko, Sweden - Bog_T0_2 | ecosystem: Environmental > Terrestrial > Soil > Wetlands > Peat | place: Sweden: Abisko, Stordalen Mire...
TGAGGTGGACCGTGGCCTTTACAAGTAACGCCGGCCGGACCCAATCCTCGCTGGCGGAGATCAACGTAACTCCGCTGGTGGATGTAGTCCTGGTGCTGCTGATTATCTTCATGATCAGCGCGCCGGTGCTGCAATCCGGCATCGACGTCTCTGTCCCCAAAACGCGCACTGTAAAGGAAATCACCGAGCAGCGTCTGGTGTTGACCATCGACAGCAAGCAGCGGGTCTTTCTCGGCGACCGGCCGGTCAATATTCATGAGCTGGCCCAGAAGCTTCGCCAGCAGGGAACCGATCCTGCACATCAGGTCATCTATCTGCGCGCCGACGAGCAGGTTCCCTTTGGCGCGTTCGCAAGTGTCATGGACGCCGTAAAGCAGGCAGGGGTTACGAATATCTCGATCGTCACCCAGCCCCTGGAAGCCAAGGCCGCAGTGCCCAATGGAAATTAGCGCTCATGGTCAGTCTGCTGGAGGGTACGGAACAACTCGAGCGGGAATTGACGCCGGATCGCATCGCCGCGCCCGCCGCGGGTTCAATTGCGCTTCACGCCGCCCTGTTTGGCTTGCTGCTGGTTTATGGAATCCTGAACGGATTCTTTCATCACCATTTCTGGGGTAATCCGGGAGCGGGCGGCGCTATCCAGGTGCAATTGGTTTCAGGCGCACTGCCGCTGCCCTCGGATCAGCCGGTCAATGACAACGTGCTGACCACGCAAACCCCCAGCCAGGCGCCCGCCGCGCCCACTCCCAAAGCCACGCAGGCGGAGGATGAAACTGCTATTCCCATCTCTGGCAAGCAGCCGAAGAACAAGCCCGAGAAGCAGACCCAGACCGCGCAGAAAACTCAGCTCCACCAGCCCCAACCCAAAGAAGATAATCGCGCCCAGTTTGGCGAGCAATCGGGTATGTCCGTGCAGCGGTCAACGCTGGCACAGACCGGCGCTGTGAATTCTCAGGTAACGATTGCCAACGGGGACTTCGGCTCACGCTTCCCCTGGTATGTAAATGGCATCAAACTCAAAGTAAGCCAGAATTGGATTCGAGGCCAGGTGGACCCGCACACATCCAAGGGGGCCGACGTGCAAATCTACTTCAAACTCAATCGGCAGGGCGTTCCATCTGGCTTCAAGGTGAACACCGCTAGCGGGAGCCCGACGCTCGATCGATCATGCCTTTTGGCCACCGAGCGCGTCGATACTTTCGGGGACTTGCCCAGGGACTCCAACGACCAATGGCTCGACGTAACCTATGATTGTACGTATTGAGTCCTGGCGCGAGGTAGGCGCTACGCGTTCCCACTCGTAACTGGAAGGACCGATCAAACGAATGAAGACTCATCCCGTTCTCTTCCCCTTCTTTGCATTATTCCTTGGGATTTTTCCGGCTGCGCACGTTTCCGCACAGGACTGGGTTCACACCGGCACCAACCTGGGGGCTGACCGCATCCGCATTGCAGCAGCTGATTTCAAGCCTTTGGGCGGCGATCCTCAGACTCCTGCGTTGAAGGCCACCTTCGATGCCACTCTCTACAATGACCTGGCCAGCGCCGGCATCTTCGACATCGTCTCCAAGAGCCTTGCGCCACAGGCAACCCCCGGTACGCCGCAGGAGATCGCGCTTTCCCAGTGGTCCGAGGCCCCAGCCAACGCCGCGATGGTAGCCTTCGGGTCGCTCTCGGCCGCGAATGGCCGGATTCTCGTCTCCGGCTGGCTCTTCGATGCGCGCAACACGGTCAGCCCGCAGGTTCTCGCTAAGCAGTACAACGAAGCGGCCAGCCAGGACGCGGCGCGCACCATCGCTCATCGATTTGCCGATGAGATCATCCTTCGCCTGGGCGGAGGCATCAACGGCATCGCCGAAACCAAGATCTACTTCGTAAGCTCCCGAACCGGATCCAAAGAGATCTGGGCAATGGATTACGACGGGCAGAATCAGCGCCAGGTCACTCACCTGGGAACCGTTTCACTGTCGCCGCGCGTCTCTCCAGACAACTCGCGCATCGCCTTTGCATCGCTGGGACGCGAAGGATGGGCCATCCGCATGTACTCGCTGGACCTCGACCGCCTGGTTGCGTTTCCCGCCGGAACAGTGGGCGGCAGCAATCAATCTCCTGCATGGTCGGCGGATGGCGCAAGGATTGCCTTTTCTTCTTCCCGCACCGGAGATCCGGAGATTTGGGTTGTGGACGCCAGCGGCGGAAACCTGCGCCGGATTACCAATTTTCGCGGTCCCGACGTGTCACCGACTTGGAACCCCAAGACCAATGCGCAGTTGGCTTGGGTCAGCGGCCGCACCGGGTTGCCGCAGATTTACACCATGGATCAAGACGGCGCAAATATCCAGCGCCTCACGGACGGGGGCTACGCCATTTCGCCGTCATGGTCGCCGAATGGACAGTTTTTGACCTTCAGTTGGAATCGCAAGTATGGCCCCGGAGACCCTGGCGGACAAGACATCTACGTGATGGACATCTCAACAAAGCCGCTGAAGTGGCTCCAGATCACTCACGAGTCGGGAAGCAACGACTTCCCGTCGTGGGCGCCCGATGGCCGCCACATCGTCTTCGAGCGCGCCATCGGCGGGCATAGCCAGATCTGGTCCATGTTGGCCGACGGTACCGATCAGCGCCAACTCACGCAGTCCGGCAGCAACTTCATGCCCAACTGGAGCTGGAAGTGAGCCATTTCCTTTGTCGTGAAGGCGCGCAGTGTCGCATACGATACAAGCCTTCTCGTTTCTCTCGACTATCATGGTTACGTTGCCCAATCTCTTTGCCGCGTGTTTTTTGAAAGGTCGAAGCAGGTCGTTTTGGGCCGCCATCGCAGATCGATTTATGGCAGTGGGCATCTAAACATGCAGGGAATAGCGGTCAGGATGAAGGCAGGGAACTGGCGGTTGGGCGCAGCGAAAAAGGGCATGGATCGTTAGGAACGCAATTTTGAGTTTCTTGGAAGGAGTACTCAATTGAATCGACGGTTTCGCATTCTGGTACCAGTTGTTCTGCTTGTAGCTTTGGTCGCCGTTGCGGGTTGCAAGAAAAAAGATAATATCCCACTTTCAAGCGCAACGACGGCGCCGTCGACCGAGCGCGCACCTGAGCCTCTGGCGCAAATCACCGCAACACCCACCGTGGTCTCGGCCGGAGATCAGGTCCAGCTTTCCTGGCGCACCTCCGATGCAACCAGTGTTTCCATCGACGGCATCGGTGACGTACCCACCACCGGCGTAAAGACAGTGACGCCGAGCGTGTCCACAAGCTATCACCTCGTGGCGCGCGGTCCTGGCGGCTCGGCAGACTCGACGGCTCGCGTCACGGTGAACGCGCCACCTGTGGTTTCCGTTCCGGTCAGCACGGTCAGCTCCGAAGAGGAATTCAAGGCCAGCGTCCAGGATGCCTTCTTCGACTACGATACCTACGACGTTCGCAGCGATGCTCAGGAAGTGCTCTCCCGCGATGCGTCCTGGCTGGCCGCTCATCCCAACATCAGCATCGTCATCGGCGGTTATTGCGACGAGCGTGGCTCCAACGAATATAACCTTGCCCTCGGCCAAAATCGCGCCGATGCCGCCAAGAATGCCTTGGTCACCGCAGGTGTTGCCGCAACGCGCATCCGCGTTATCAGCTATGGCAAGGAGAAGCCATTCTGCTCCGAGTCGACCGAAGAGTGCTGGCAACAGAACCGTCGCGCCGGATTCTCCCTGGACCGCTAGGGCTATCCCGCGATTTTGAAACTTCGGAAAAATGGGTGTCCCAGGTCTCGTCTTTGAGACCTGGGAAACTCTGTCCCCTGGTAGTCCGAAACTGAGTCTCTGAGAAGGTTCCCTGATCCTTGGTTCTTTGGACCGCGAATCAACGCTCTCCGACCCCTGTTTTCAATGGTGAGAATATGCTGAAATCCCCCAAGCTTCGCATTCGTCTTATCGCAGCGGCCTTCCTTGCATCGGCTCTGTGCTCCCCTTCCGCGCACGCCGCCTCGAAGGAGATCATCGAGCTGCAAACGCAGGTGCAGCAACTGATTGACATGGTGCAGCGGCTTCAATCCACGCTGGACACCCGCCTGGGCGTCGTGCAGCACCTCGCCGAGCAGACTGCCGACGACGCCAACCGCGTGAGCGCGACCGTCAATGCCCTACAGCAGAAGATCAATGCACAGAACGAGGCGGGTGGCGGCAAGCTGGACACCGTCTCCGGTCAGGTGCAGTCGCTGAACGACTCGGTCGACGAGTTGAAGTCCCGCATTGCCAAGCTCGACAAGTCCGTCCAGGAGATGCAGGCCCAATTGCAGAGCGTCCAGGCTCCCGCCGCCGTTGCGCCCTCACCAGGGAATGCTGTCGCCAATCCGTCGGTTCAAACTGTCCAAGACGCGCCTGAGGGTGTTCCTGCTTCCGTTGCGCCCGCCGCCAATCAGGCTCCCCCGCTCCAGGAGACCTTCCAGGCCGGTCTGCGCGACTACAATTCTGCCCGCTATGATGTGGCCGCCAGCGAGTTTCAGGATGTGCTCCACTACTACCCGCTCGACGATCTGGCTGGCCAGGCGCATTTCTACCTCGGCGAGATTGCCTATCGCCAGATGAAGTTCAGTGAAGCGATCAAGGATTTCAACGCCGTGCTCGAAGGCTTCCCCGGGGGCCCCAAGGCCCCGGCAGCACAACTCCGAAAGGGTTTCGCGCTCTTGCAGATGAAGGACAAGAAGGATGCAGGCGTGCGCGAACTCAGGCTGCTCATCCAGCGCCATCCGCAGACCCCGGAAGCCGCCCAGGCGCGCACCAAGCTCAATGCCCTCGGCGTTCGCATCACTCCGGTGCCGGCGCCTGCTCAGTGAGCCAGATATCAGTGGGCTGACGCAGTTTTGCCGGGCAGCGCCGATTGAGCGGCGGCTTGGATGTTCAGATGCCTGGGGGCCTTGGCCTTCAGGGGAAAGCGGCTTACTAGATTTCGGATGGCTCATACGAGACTACTGCCGCGCCAATACATGATCTTGGGATTGGTCGCCGTTTGCGCGCCACTTGGCGACACCTGCCTCTCGCGCGGCATGACCAAGCTTCCGGCCATCACGCTGGCCCATCCTGCCACGCTCATCGCCGCGGTATTCACGCCTTGGATTACATTTGGCATTGCGCTTCTGATTGGCTTCTTTGCCAGCTACCTCACGGCTCTTTCCTGGGCCGACCTCACTTACGTGCTCCCCGCCACGGCCTTCGGCAACGTCATCGTCGCCTTGCTGGCTCGCTTCTGGCTCCATGAACCCATCTCTCTCGAACGCTGGGCGGGAATCGTGCTAATTACCGTGGGGGTGGGATTCGTGGCGCATGGGCCATCGTTGACTGAAAGACCTGCAATCGAGGGATCTGCAACGGAGGGACTCGCACTCGAAGGACAGTCACCTGCCAGGGCATCGGAACCAGCTGTTCGAACCGCGGAGGAGCTGCCGCGATGACGATTCCCATTCCAGCATCAACTACCGGCTTCTGGGCCGCCGCTGCCATGATCGCGGCCATCGTGCTCTGCTCCACCACCGGCGAAGTGCTTACAGCCGCTGCCATGAAGTCCCTCGGCGACCTGGATGATATTCGCGCCCACTCCGGCCTCAAGGGCGCGATCCGCGCCGTCCTAACCTGCCCTCTCTTCTTTGTGGGGGTCGGCTTTCTGGCGCTGGCTTTCTTTTCTCTGCTGCTGGCCTTGAATCACCTGAACCTGAGCCTGGTCGCGCCTGCTTCGGCCTCGCTCACCCTGGTCACCAATGCCATCGCCGGCAAGATCTTCCTCAAGGAAAACGTAGACCGCCGCCGCTGGACCGCCGCCGTGCTGGTCTGCATCGGGGTTTATCTGCTGGCGCATTGAAAAGCAGGGAACAGGGAATAGGGAATAGGGAACAGGAAGGACGCGGCCCGAGAGCTAACCAATAAGACGCATCAAGCCGCACGGCTTAAGGTCCGCTTCCAGAATGCTCCGTGGTTCGCCGGCGCAGTTGCACAGAGCCTCCGCCGCCAGATGCCCGCTCCGCGCCGCGCTCTCCATCGTCGAAGGCCAGCCCGTCGCCGTCCAGTCTCCAGCAAGAAATAGATTCGGCCAGGGCGAAACAGCCGTGGGCCGCGCAGCATCGATGCCCGGAGGCACGCCGAACGTGGCGCGCATCTCTTTCACCAGCGCAACCTTTTCCAGCTTCGCCTCTTTCACGCGCGGGAAAAACGCCGCCAGCTCTGCGACCGCTTGCTGAATCGCCTGCTCGCGTGGCAGCGCCGCAAAGGCCCGCGTAGCGCTCACCACCAGCTCGATATAATGACCGCCGCGCCCGGTTTGGAGCCGCGACTGGTTGTACATCCAGTGAATCTCGCGATCCAGCAGCACGGCATGTTCCAGATCGGTAATCTCGCGGTCAAACCACAGATGCACGCTGCAGATGGGCCAGTGCTCGTGCTGCTCAACCTGCTTCGCCAGACCCGCCGCTCCTTCTGCCTGAGGCAGATGCGGCAGCAACTGCGCGGTCGCCTCAAATGGCAGCGCCATAACCACAAAGTCTGAAGTCAACTCGCCGGTGCGCGTCCCAATCGTCCACTGAGCAGTGGCGGCATCCCACGCCGCGCCCTCGACGTGCGTGTTCAACCGTACGCTGCCGCCGCGCTCTTCAAGAAACGGGGCCACGCTATCGTAGAGCCTGCTCAGCGGAACGCGGCTCATTCCCATGCTGCCCGCTTCGGCTGAGTTCAAAAACAGCTCCCGGATCACCTTTGCGGCATAAGGCACAGCGATCGAGTCGATTTCGGCATTGAGCGCGCTGGCGATCACCAGCCGCCAGAAGCGATTCAGCGCTCCCTCGGTCTGTTTGTGACGCCGCAGCCATGCGCCAAGGCTCTCGGTCGTGCCGGTTGGAATTGCGCGCATGAAGGCGCTGAAGGCCCGGCCCAGCGCGATCTTGTCGCCAAGCGTGAAAGCCTTGGCAGCCATCAGCTTGGGCAGCCCATGCAGCGGAGCGGGAAGCCACGAAGGCCCCAGCGTGGACTGTTGCCCTCCCGGCTCGATCATGGTCATGTCGCGGGTCCAATGAATCTGGTCCGCGACCCCAATGCGTCGATAGAACCCCTGGAGATTGGTGCAGCAGCCGAAGAGAACGTGCTGGCAGTTGTCGATCACTTCGCCGACGCCTGGATGGAGATAGGAGCTGGCCCGGCCGCCCAGGTAACCACGCCGCTCAACCAGTTGCACGCGCAGCCCGCCTTCGGCAAGGGCGCAGGCAGCGCTCATTCCAGCCACGCCTCCGCCCACCACCGTGACGGTCCGCCCCGAACTCTGCTGCAAACCGTTCAACGTCTCGTCCAACTTCCGCGAAACGAACTAGCCTTACAGGTCGCTTTGAAAAGGCACGGTCTCGAAGAGATTTTCTAAGCGCCGGCGCTTGCCGGGGCTGGCGGATCGGCATGTTTGGCGCGGGCGATCTTGACCATCTTGTTGCGCTCGGAGCGAAGCTTCATGAATGCTCTGGCCTCGACGTAGAGCCGGGGCAGATCGCGATTCACAAACGCCTTCCACACTACGCGAAACGCGGCCTTGGGCCGGAAGTAATACTCGTCGTAAAACTTGTGCACCATCTCCATCACGTAGTCGGTCGGCAACCCCGGATACTCGATGTGCGCCATCTGGTGGCCGCCGCCGTCCTCCATGCGCTCATTAGTGATGAAGCCATTGGCTTTGGCGTAGTCGTAGAACTCGGTGCCAGGATAGGCGTGGGCGATGGAAACCTGGATGGTCTCGCAATCCAGCGTCTTGGCAAAGTTGATGGTGTTCCAGATCGACTCTTTGGTTTCGCCGGGGAGGCCGAGAATGAAGTCGCCATGAATGGTCAGGCCCAGATCGTTGCAATCCTTGGCGAAGGCGCGCGCGCGTTCGACGGTTGCGCCCTTCTTGATGTTCTTGAGAATCTGCGGGTCGCCGGACTCGAAGCCCACGATGAGGAGGCGGCAGCCAGCTTCCTTCATGGCCTTGAGCGTGTCATAGTCGGTGGTTACGCGCGAAGTGCAGCTCCAGGTGATGCCCAGCGGCTTGAGCTTCGCGCACAGCTCGACGGTGCGGGCTTTCTGAATGTTGAAGGTGTCGTCGTCGAAGAAGAACTCCTTGACGTCGGGGAAGTTTTGCTTGGCCCATGCCAGTTCGGCTGCAACATCGTCCGAGGACCGCTTGCGCCAAGCGTGACCGCTAAGCGTCTGCGGCCACAGGCAGAAGGTGCACTGCGCCGGGCATCCGCGCGTGGAGTAGAGCGCAATGTAGGGATGCAGCAGGAATGGCACGTTGTAGCGTGTCACGTCCATGTCGCGCTTGTAGATCTTGGTGGCCCAGGGCATCGCGTCGAGGTCTTCGATCTGCGGGCGATCGGGATTGTGGACGATCTTGCCGTCCAGCTTGTAGCTGATGCCGAGAATCTCATTGAGCGGCTTGCCCTTGGCAAACTCGACTACTGAATAGTCGAACTCGCGGCGGCAGATGAAATCCAGCACGGAGCACTCATTGAGCGCGCGATCCGGGTCGGTGGTCACCGGCGGGCCGACAAACGCAATGCGGATGGCGGGATTGGCGGCCTTGATGGCCTCGGCCAAACGCTGGTCGCCCGCCCAGCCGACCGTCGAAGTAAAGAGCACGAGGAACTCGTACCCCTTGCAGATGTTGATCGTCTCTTCAGCGGAGACGTGGTGAGGCGGCGCATCCAGAACGCGCGACCCTTCCAGCAATCCGGCGGGGTAGGTCAGCCAGACCGGGTACCAGTAGGACTCAATCTCGCGCGTAGCCGGCCAGCGCGAGCTCGCGCCACCGTCAAAGTTCTTGAACGAGGGCGGATTCAGCAAAAGTGTTTTCAGGGGCATAGGCATCCCCTCCATTCTAACATTCCGGCGGTTTTTCGACCCGATTTCTACTTGTTTATCGCAAAGACGGCACATCTGAATTGAAATGTTGGTCTTTCATTAGCGTTCAGCCGCTACAATGAGAAGAAATCAGCGCCAATTGGGGGAAATTCAATTCGATTGGACCATACCTTACGCGAGTACAGTTCAGGGGAGTGGTGGGAGCGGATCCGGTATGTACTTGGCCGGTCCAGTCGTTCTCTCCTAGACCGACCACTGTTGGCATTGACGCTTGGTATCGCGGCAAGCACAATCATAAAACTCTTCAGACTCAACGCTCGTGAGCTATGGTTGGACGAGTCACGTTCTGCATTTTTCGCGACCCTGTCGTTTCACGACCTCGTTCAGTATTGCATAGGCGACACCGCACCTCCCCTCTACCACGTTCTGTTATGGTTTTGGGTGCGCCTGAACTTAATCAGGAGCGCACAGGCGGACATGCGAATATTCTCTGTGCTTCTGAGCGTCGTGGGCGCTCTAGGGATGTACGCTCTGGCACGAACTTGGCTGGGCACAAGAATGTCGGGAACTTTGGCGGCATTGCTTTTTGCATTTTCCCCGATACTGTTTGTTTATTCGTTCGAAGTCCGACAATACATTCTTTTACTTTGCTGCGCGATCGCGGTCCTGATCGTCCATCATCAGGTCGCCGTGGAGTTTCGAGCAAGGCTGAGCGGCCTGCTTCTATATAGCTTGTTAGCGATTCTGCTGTTCTATAGCCATTATATCGGCATTTTCATCCTCCTTGGGCTGTTGGCGGACTGGCTGGTCGCGACACGGCTGCAGGCAAGAAGACTAGCGGCATTGAGTTTTGTCGTTGTTCTCGTTTCCCTTGCCGCGTCCCCGTGGATCCCCATCATGTTGCGTCAACGCGAGTTGATGAAAAGCGTTTACAGTACCCAAGAAGCCGGCACAACTGATCCCACGTCGCTCTCTTTTGCCTCACCAGTCGCTCAACCCCGGATGCGTGAGACGGCTGTGAGCGTTATCCGCAGCATTGCGGTCGTCGCTGGCTTCTTTCCAGCGAAATCCTCAGCCTTCATGGCTATCCTCGCGGTTCCCTTGGTCGCGTCGCTCGCAGGGGTCGGCCTATTAATCGTCCGGGGCGATCGCACGTGCCGGATGGTCGCCTGGGTCTTCCTGCTAACTGGGCTTGGGCTCTTCGGGCTTGGCATGAACTCGACTCGATATTTTCTGGCGCTGATACCGCCGCTGATACTAGCCATATCCAGAGTCGTGCAATCCTGGTCGGAAAACAGGCGCTGGAGAACAGCAGGCCTTATCGCGGGTTCATTGCTTCTATTCATTTACATCGCGGGCTTTATCCGACAATCAGCAGTACGATACCCAAATCCTTGGCTTAATCTGGTTGCAACCCTGCAGCCCGCTTACAGAGACGGAGATATTGTGGTATTCGATGTACTATACGGGCAGATTCCTTTTGACTTTGCTGCTCAACAGGTTGGATTCAAAGCTCGTGAGGACGGCTTTCCGGAGACGATCTATCATTGGTGGGAGCGGCAACCGGTCAAGGTCTGGGGCGGACCAGTGCTCCGGGAATCGGACCTGGATGTGACCATCAAACGCGTCGTTACCGCCTCGAAAACAAAGACTGTTTGGCTGGTCTTATTTGAGGTGAATTACTACGATCCCAAAGATATGTTATTGGCGCGACTCCGTGAACTTGGGCACGCTAGGGAGGTTTTCCACGAGGTTCCGCAGGCGTCAGATGCCATCTCGACCCCCCAAGGCCTGCGATTGATCCGCGTCTCCCTGCGAAAGTAGGTAGATCATCGCTCTTTAGTAATGTCCAACGTGGGGCTCGAATCGCTCAGAACCCTTCGCCCTTGGTTAGGCGATCGGTTTGGCCATTGCAACGTGACTGTGCCATCGGAGACCTGCCCCATCTTTCTCACCTAGCACTCCTGCGGGCAAAATGGCGACTGCGGAAAGGAGCCTGGCAGGAGAATATCTCGGAGGCTTTCGCCAATTCATCTTTTTCTATATACGGGCCGAAATCTGCGCCCTTCATTGTCCAATACCTGCGAATGCGCCGGCCCCGGTGTTCACCCCTACTTTGCGTGCAATTCGTTGAGCCAGTCTTCCATGTGGCCGAGGGCGCGGAGGAGGTTGAGGCGGGCCTTGGCCAGGTCGAGCGAGGCGTCCAGCGCATCCTGGTATTTCTGGCGCTCGTCTATGCGGGCAAGTTGTTCGGCTTTGGGGGTCAGTTGGGGCTGGGCGTTGAGGCCGGTCTCAGCGCCGTTGCCTAGTTCGAGCTGGGTGAGTACGGTCTTGAGCTGCTCATCGGCAATCTGCTGCTTTAGACTCGCAACTTCGGCCAGGGTATCCAACTCGCGCAGGTTGCCGGTGAGCGTGGCAATCTGAACATCGTTCTGTTGCCGGGACTGCTCGGCTTCGACGGTGGCGCGGAGGGCTTCTGCGGCCGTTGCCTTGGCTTTGGCGCGCAAGAAGAAGTCGAAGAAGGGAATGTTAATCTGCGCGCCAAAACTCACATTGTTGGGGGTGAAGTTCTTGTAATAGGTTGAATAGCTGTTCAGCTCGTTGGAGTCGTAGTTGTACACCGCTCCGAATCCGATCTGGGGCCTGCGCCAGGCCAAATCGTCGCCTTTCGACTGGTGTTGCTTCGAGAGTGCCAGGGAGCCTGCCGCGTCAATGCCAGGCAGATTGCGCGCAGCGCGATCTGCCGTGATGGAGGGAATCTCTGGAATGCTGGCATGGTCGGGCAGGATGGACCCCACAGGCATTGCTGTGAGGACTGCAAGGCGCTTGGCCAGCGTGGCGGCTCGTGTTTCGAGATGAAGCCGCTGGATCTTGAGCTGAGCCACTCTCAGACGCGTCTGCAGCAGATCGATGTCGGAATCGACGCCGGCTTCGGCGCGCTGCTGCTCAATTCGAAGCAAATCGCTCGCGAAAGCTTCTTGCTGATTAGCCGCAGCCAGTTCCCGGTCGACTGTGTCCAACTCAATGTACGCATCGGAGGCTTCAAGCGCTACCTGTTCCTGGGCGTCCTTGAGGCTAAGATGAGCCGCTTCAAGGCCGGCACGCGCCGCCTTGGTGTACTGGCGCTGCGAAAAGCTCAGCACCAGCGACTGCATGGTGGCGCTGCCCACCGAGGGCTGGCCGGTGGGGAAGCCATGCGAGTAGCCAACGTTGGAGCCGATAACAAAATTGGGGATATACGCATCCTGGGTCTGTGCGAGCGAGGCTTGAGCCTTTTGCACATCGGCCTCGGCAAGCTTTACTTCACTCGAATTGCGCTGGGCCAGGTCAACCACTGTGACCAGCGAAACCTGCGCCTGAGCCAGCAAGGAGGCGGCCAAAAGCGCCATTGCCGCCAGGACGGGCTTCCAGGGAGTGCGCGAATTGAAGAGGAAACTCACGTTTGTCGTCCAGTCAGAACTTGAATCAACGGCCATTCTGAATCAATGGGGATTTTTTTCCGTTTCCGCAACCTGCGCGGGTTTGTATTCGTGCGCCATGGCAAAGGCAGCGGCCCGTTCGCGGCTTCCGCCTGCCGCGTCGCCGAGCTGGTCTTTGAGGCGCGCCAGCCGGAAATGGGCCACAAACGCTGGCGCTTCCTCGGTCTTCGCCGAGCCATTCAGATACTCGTCGAACATCCTGGCAGCGAGCGAAGGGTCGCGGTTGGTTTCGGTCAGCAGCGACGCGCCATCGTAAAGCGCGAGGCCAGAGTGCTTATCGCGCTCCGCCGCGGTAGCGCCGCTATGCACCGCTGTTTCCATCTCAGTCCACTGCTGGCGACGCCGGTAAAAGCTGGCCAGATCCATCCACTTCGAAGCGGGGTGGGCTTCTGCCGCAATCGCCTGCTTGAACTCGCGCTCCGCCGTCCCGTAGTCCTTGCCTTGCTCGGCGATGCGGCCGCGAAGCTGGTGAGCGCGGGCTGGATCAACCTTGTCCAGTTGCGCCGCGATGTTCTGCGCTTTCTCGACTCCTCCGCCTACAATTCCAGGGGCTTGCCGGTAGAATTCACCCAGATCTGCCAGAGCATCGGTGTTTCTCGGATCGAGCCGCACGGACTCTTCAAACTCCGATCGCACGCGCTTGGCCAGCGAATACGCGCTCATGAAAGAAGCCCGGTCGGCCTTCTCACCCAGGGCGCGGGCCAGCCACAGGTGAAACACGGAATTCTGCCCGTCCAGCCGCACCGCTTCTTCGCATTCAGTTACAGCCACACTCCATTGTTCGAGCGTAAGGCGAACGCGGCATGCCACGTTGTGAGCCACGGCCAGATTCGCCGCGGACGAGGGAAGGGAATTGAGCAAGCCAAGCGCTTTGTCCGCCTCGCCAGCTTGCAAGTCCGCGCCGGCCTGGGTCAGGATCTGCGAAAACGCCGCCAACTGCTCACTGGCCGGGGGGGGCATGGAAGACTGAGCGGGCGCGCAGGTGATCGCGGCCGCCGCTAGCAACGCAGCGGGCAGAGCCTTCATCGCCCCGAAAAGCATCCTCACGGGACAACCTTGATGGGAATCCCCTCCTGCAAGGGCTGCCCGGTGGTTGTTCCCGTTGCCACCCAATCTCCCTCGTTGAGTCCGGAGAGGATAGCTGCCCGGGTGATGTTGATCGCGCCCGTAGTGACAGGGGTACGCACAAGGCCGCCGTTAACCACCTTGAATACGTAGGGCTTACCGTTCTCTGAGTGAAGCGCTTCACGCGGCACGCCGAGGGAGTTTGGTTCGCTGGATGTGGTTACCGTGACGGTCACATTGGTATCGGGCAGCAGATCGCCGTCGCTCCTGCCGATCTCGACTAGCACCTCGCCCACGCTGCGCGTGCCGTAAATGCCCACGGTCGAAGGCAGGCGTGCAATTTGTCCCTGCAAAGCGTGGTCCGGTTTGGGATCTCCGTCCCACTTGATCTGAATCTTCTGGCCCACGGCCAACTTGCCGATATCTGGCTGGTCGAAATACGCACGGACGCGCTCGTGGCGCAGATCTGCCATCTCCAGCAGCAGTTTGCCATCTTCAACGAACTCCGTGCGTCCCGCGTCGAGCTGGTAGACGGTTCCGGCGATGGGAGCATGGATCGAAGTCTCGGCAAGAACCTGGCGCGCCACGCTTAGATTGGCT
>Ga0302319_10015745_pt1 | contig 13996 bp, 13 predicted proteins | sample Bog_T0_2_FD_203319 | JGI IMG/M metagenome (GOLD analysis project Ga0302319, IMG submission 203319) | Peat permafrost microbial communities from Stordalen Mire near Abisko, Sweden - Bog_T0_2 | ecosystem: Environmental > Terrestrial > Soil > Wetlands > Peat | place: Sweden: Abisko, Stordalen Mire...
AATCCGCTATGAATTCTCTGTTGTCCGTGCGATCCTCGACGATGAGAATGTTCGCCACGGTTTAATGCTACACTTTTTCCATGGACAAACCATAGTTTTTCGCTTGACGATGGTATAGTTTTTTCTGAGTAAGGCGATATCCTACAAGTGGGCTGTCTGTCTTACATAAATAATACCCTGGTAAGTACATACTTATCGGACTGCCTTGCAACGAAAGCCAACTTAATTGCCTGCACCAGGGGAACCCGTCGGCTATCAATTCGGCAGCCACTCCACCAGGTTATTGCGAATCACGTACTGAACCATCTCCGCGTTGTTGCGGAGGCCGGTTTTGACGCGAACTCGAGCCCGGTAAGTACTGACGGTCTTTACACTCAGATTCAACGTCCGGGCAATATCCCCGACACTTTGTCCGCGGCCGATGCTGAGCAGTACATTCAGTTCGCGGTCCGATAGCCGTTCGTGAACGGGCTGCGATGAATCCTCAGTAAGGTTGTTAGCCAGCATCTCCGCGACCTTACTGGTAATGAATTTACCGCCCCTCATCAACTGCCGAATCGCTTCCAGCAGAGTGTCTGAAGGCGCCGACTTGGAGAGGTACCCCGAGGCACCCGCCCGCAAAGCGCGCGTAGAGAACTGCTCTTCGGGGTGCATGCTCAGAATGAGGACAGGAAGCTTCGGTCTTTGTTCCCTGATCTCTTTGAGAAGTTCCAGTCCGTTCTTTCCCGGAATGGAAAGGTCGAGCAGTACAAGATCCCATGTCTGATTCCAGATCGCGCTCATGGTCTCTGAACCATTCGAGGCTTCACCCACAGACCAATGGGGAAAAGAACTGAAAATGACACGTTTCAGGCCTTCTCGCATCAAGGGGTGGTCATCAACAACCAATATCCGTCTCATATGTCGATAAAGGAATGGACCCACTGCCAATAAGGCAATATCACTATACCACTCATTCTACAGACAAATACCGACAGATTACTCATCCTGTTACTGACGCAGATCAGGGCAATACGCCCGCTCGTCGCCCTTGTCGACTCTTCCGATGAGGTGTATGAGACCGATTCCCGCGTGACTCTGGGCGTTACAGAAGTCGCGCTCCGGAGAATCAATCGGCTCCTTCGGGGAAGGTGTTACTCTGTTCGCTCTTACCGAGACCGCTTGTCTGACTTCCACTCCGAATCCTGGGCGGCACCCAGGCTTGGCACTGGTCACCGGCGGAGACTGTCCGGAAAACCGGAATCGGGTTCGGGACGACCTCATCATCCAGTTCCTCCCTCTGGTCCGGCGCATCGCGACGCGCATGTGTCTCAATATGCCTCCCGACGTGGAATGTGACGACCTGATAAATAGCGGAGTACTGGGACTCATCTCCGCCGCAAGCCGGTACGAGCCTGCTCAACACGCTAACTTCTCCACCTTCGCGAAGTATCGAATACGCGGCGCGATTCTGGACGGACTGCGCGATGAAGATCGAGTATCCCGGCGAATGCGAACGTGGTGGAAGCGCTATGAAAAGTTCTCGTCGGATTTCAGCGGCGCTCATGGTTGTCTGCCAACGGACGATGAGATCGCCCGCGGCCTTGGTGTGAAGCCTGCGCATTGGCGGGAAATTGCACGGGAAATCGCGGTGGTGTCGCGAACATCCGCTCGCCTCCGACCGTTCGGCAGTTCCGACGGCGCGGGACGGGAGATTCCGGCGCGTGCCGACTGCGACCCGGCGGGTCTGGCAATCCAAAGCCAAGTCAGGAAGAGCCTGGCCAAAGCAATGGGTAGACTGTCGCCCCGGCACAGACTCGTAGTGGACCTTTATTACGACGCTGAACTTACGCTTCGGGAAATAGGCGAGCGGCTCGGGGTAAGGGAGAGCCGCGTCTGCCAGATACACCGGGAGGCCCTGGATCGAATGGCAATTGGACTGGCTCGGCAGGGAATCCAATCGGGTGGCGCGATCCTCTGATCCGGCGGTTGTCTCAGAATCCAAAATAAATGTGAGATTTTTCCGGCATCCCGCCACTACTCTTACTACGGATGCCAAATTGGATCACTGGGTAGCGCTGCTACTAACGCCGCTTGCATTCTGGATTCTGCTGAACGGCCTCGACGATTGCATTATCGACGTCGCCGCCGCCCTCGCATGGCTCCGGCATCGATCTTCCACGCACCCCGACCACAAAGCCCCCACCGACGAAGAGCTCGCCGCAGCGCCGGCACGGCGCATGGCGGTCTTTGTCGCCGTCTGGAAAGAGCATCGTGTCATACAGAAGATGATCGACAACAATGTCACGCGGCTGCACTATCCCCGCTTCGACTTTTTCGTCGGCGCTTATCCAAACGACGGCCCTACCGTGACAGCCGTTCGCGAAGCCATGAAGCGTCATTCCAACGTTCATCTTTCCGTCTGCCCCCATGATGGCCCCACTTCGAAAGCCGATTGCCTGAACTGGATCTATCAACGCATGATGCTCCATGAAGAAGAACATGGCCTGAAGTTCGACATGATCCTCACCCATGACGCCGAAGACCTCATGGACCCGGATGCTCTCACCTGGATTAACTACTACGCGCAGTGGCACGACATGGTGCAAATCCCGGTGCTGGCGTTGCCCACGCCCCTGCGGGAAGTCTCGCACGGCGTCTACTGCGACGAGTTCTGCGAATACCAGCACAAGGACATGATGGCTCGGGCTTACCTCGGCGGCTTCATTCCTTCGAGCGGCGTCGGCACCGGCTTCTCGCGGCGCGCGCTGGAGATGCTGGCCGCCGCCCATGCCAATCGGATCTTCGAACCGGGTTGCCTTACCGAAGATTACGAGAACGGCTTCCGAATTGCGCGGCTCGGGCTCAGCCAGAAGTTCGTTCCGGTTCAGGTTCGCCATGGGCGCGCCATTGCAACGCGTGAGTTCTTTCCTCGCCGGTTCTCTCCGGCGATACGGCAGCGTTCGCGGTGGATCACGGGAATCTCGCTTCAATCCTGGGAGTTCCATGACTTTCGCGAAACGATGCAATACCTGTATTGGTTCTGGCGCGACCGCAAAAGCGTAGTCAACAATCTGGTCGGCCCGCTGACCAACGTGTTCTTCGTTTATGGCGCGGCAACGCTGGCGTGGGCGATCACGGCACATCGCCCCTGGGGTCTGGGTCATGAGGCAGCGTGGCTGGCAGCCGCTTCGGTCGCAGGCCTGTCCCTGCAGGTGCTGCACACGCTGATCCGGATTGGATGTTGCTCGCGCATCTATGGCTGGCCGTTCGCACTCGCCGCACCCTTGCGGATGGTCGCGGGCAACTGGATCAACTGTCTCGCTACCTGCCGGGCAATTTCCACTTATACATCGGCCAAACTCCGCGGCAAGCCGCTGCGTTGGGCGAAGACGGACCACGCCTATCCCAACCGGACGTCTTTGCTAACGGACCGGAAACGTCTGGGTGAGATTCTGGCCGGCGGACAATGGATCGTGCCTGCCCAGTTGGAGGCTGCCCTGGCCTCGCAGCCTCCGACGCGACGCCTCGGGGAACATCTGCTCCATCTGGGCCTGATCACGGAGTCCGATCTTTATGCCGCATTGGCGCTGCAGAATAATCTGCCCATGGGAAAACCCGAGCCTTCGTCAGTTTCCGTGGCAGTTACTCGTTCATTGCCCTCCGACGTCTCACTGAAGTGGCACGTGTTACCGTTCCGCATTGCGGCGGGGGAACTGTACGTGGCTGGCTCCGAGATCCCCGACGACGCCATGCACGGAGAGATCCGCAAGTTCAGTTCGCTCGAAATCCGTTTTCAGCTTGTGACACCTTCGGAGTACCAGGAACTGGCCGACCAGTATCTCAAATAGGCCGGTCACAGTATATTGACTGCGCGGGCCGCCAACAGCGCGATCGCCGCCAGCGAGATGCTCGATTGCACAATCATCATGACCTTGGCCCAGCGGGATAGCACCGGAACGTCGGTCGGCGAAAAGGCCGTGCTGGTGTTGAACGCAAGGAACAGGTAATCGACAAATCCCGGATTCCAGGGGTGCTGGCCCAGTTCTTTTCGCAATTCCTCGCTCAGCGTCATTTGGGGAAACAGGAAGGCCCCCGCCTGATGAGTGTGGCGACGGTCGCGCTCGTTAGGTCCGCCGCCATCGAGCCGCCAGTACCAGGACGCGAAGACCAGCACATTGCTCACCCACAGTTCGGCGGCTGCCCGCAACAACGCGCCGGGGGGATCCAGATGCTTCGGCAGTCGCAGAATCAGCAGCGTAAGCGACGAAATCAGAGCAAGAGTGGTGATCACGAGCCCGGAATACGCGAAGATGTCATTCAACTGATGGCGTCCGGCCCTGTGGAAGACGCTGGCAGGAATCAGCATGGCGGCAATCAGTAAAAGCGGCAGCCAACGCGGCCCTGCGGTCAGAGGATCCGGCATCAGATAAAACAAGACACCGATACCAAGGCCCGCCGCCAGTGCCGGCCATCTCGGTTCGCGCTCTCTCGATTCCCGCATGTGTTCTACCACAAGTGATAATAACCGTCGCGTCGCGCCAGTTCGGCCTTCACGCCGAATAGTTCGGCCAGCGATGCCGCGGTGAGCAACTCGTCCTTGGGACCGTCGGCCATAATCTCGCCGCCGCTCATCATGATGATGCGGTCGATTTCGGGAATGATATCGGACAAATGGTGCGTGACCAGCACGATCCCGACTCCCGCTTTGGCCAGCTTTCGAACGCTTTCGCGCAGTTCGTGCTGGGCGAAGAGATCGAGACTGGTGGAGGGCTCATCGAGCAGCAGAGCCTTGGGGTCGTTCACCAGGGCGCGACCGATCAGCATCCGTCTGGCTTCTCCCGACGACATCTCCTCCACCGGCTTCTCACTGAGATGCGCGGCTTCGAGAAACCGCAGAACGTCAGCGGCTTTGCGGCGTTGCCGATCCGTCACATGATGATTCGGCCAGATGCCGATGCTCGAAAAGAAGCCGGAGAGCACGATCTCAAGGCCAGTGATCTCACGCGTACATTGCGTCATCAGGTCGTTCGATACGATGCCCATCATGCTGCGCAGGCTGACGACGTCCCACACACGCTGGCCCAGGATGGTCACAGTGGTATCGGGCTGAGCGAGCGGGTAGCACTCGCGCGTGATGGTTTTGATCAGGGTCGATTTGCCGCAGCCGTTGGGACCGAGGATCGCGACATGCTCCCCCGCCCCGATGGTGAGGCTCAAATTGCGCAGGGCGATGTTTTCGCCGCGCATGACGGTGACATTGCGGAGTTCGATCAGAGGCGGATGTGAGGACAAGAAACCAGTATCTCCCGGCTGCTGCGATGTTCGCCGGAGGGGAGTTCGGATCCAGGATTCGCTCGACCCACTTCGGGCGATGGGATTAAAAAGGCAGGTGGGATCCGGCTGGGTACAGCTGGAAAAGCGCCGGGACGAGTCGTCTCGGCGCGGCAGACACGAGCCTGGCGTCCGACGGTTCCGGATCGAACGGGCGGTGACTGGCGCGTGGTAGATAGTTGTACCGGCCGTCTGGCTTCGCTCGCCCCAAAGGCTGAAGCCTGTGCCAGGTGGCGGCCCTCGCCGCCGATGAACAGAGGACGCCATGTTTCGTCGCCCTCGGTGATACGCGACCTTCCGGGAACCGGGCACAAAGCCCCGCCCCACAAAAGCCCGATCTTCGGGCTTCGCGAAATGCTCGTTTAAGGCTTTGCCAGCAGCCGTTGCAGTAATGACTCCTCTGGATAGGGATGCACACGGTACTGCCGGAAGCCTTCACCAAACTCAAATCCCGCCTTCGCACCGCAAGCACGAGTCCACTCTTCCATTTTCATCAGATAGTCGTCGGTCCCATGTTGCCTTTGGAGCCAGGCGCGCTGACTGTGGTGTTTCGCGAGCATCGCCCGCTTCGTCTCAAACGTACGCCCTACGTTGACCGTGAAATCGGGCGTCGTCGGATTTCCGTTACGGTCTCTCTGATCGATAGGATCCATGAAGTACAAATGCGGAATGGCCGGGAGCGCGGGACTGTCCGTCGGTGCCCGATAGTTCGGAATCGGCGCCGCGAAGCAGGCATCGCGGACCAGTTCACTCGTCGCCTCGTGATCCGACAGATAGTCGCTCGGCGCGGCTGTGATTACGATCTCGGGCCGCAGATCGCGCAGGATGGCCGCCACGGCACGCCGGGAGGGATCGTCGCTGAAGATGGCCATATCGTGAAAGCCACCCCAGCGATAGCTGGCGCCGATCAGCCCCGCAGCCTCGGCCGCTTCGCTCTTCCGAATCGCAGCAGTCTCATCGGGACCCTGCTCGGTTGAGCCGCAATCGCCCGCGCTCAGCGTCACGATCGTAATGTCATGCCCCAACCCCGCAAGCAGCGCCAGAGTGCCTCCCGCGAGAATCTCGGCGTCGTCCGGATGAGCGTGAATACAGGCGATCCGCATTTATGGTCTCCGGCTCCAGCGTTGCCCGTCGAAATAGTCCGATAGGCCGTGCTCCGAAGCGTCGCCCCAGGTCCCGAACTTCGCCGCCATCTGTCCGCCATCCACCACCAGCGTGGTTCCGGTGATGAAGGAGGCCAGGTCCGATGCCAGAAAAAGCACGGCCTGCGCCACTTCTTCCGGTTCGCCGCCTCGCCCCAGCGCAATGTGGCGGAAATAGTTGGAAATGACGGCAGGGGTCGCGAAGGCAGCGGCAGTCAGTCGCGTGCGGATCAGCCCGGGACATACCGCATTCACGCGAATCCCGTACGGCCCCAATTCGTTGGACGCCGTGTGCAGGATTCCCAGCAGCCCCGCCTTGCTCGCGTTATAGGCAATAAGGTCCGCCTCCCCATCGAAAGAATTGGTCGATGCCATCAGCACAATCGCACCCTTGCGCGCGGGCTTCATGCGCTCCGCCGCAAGCTGAAGAGTGTGGAATGCGCCGGTCAGATTGACGGCCAGGGTTTGGCTCCATAGTTCGGCGGTGGTCGCCGTCAGCGACGCGATCCGGGCAATACCCGCATTCACGACTACGACATCGGGCACGCCTGCTTCGTCGAAGGCGCCTTCGAGTGACGCTCGATCCGTAACGTCCGCAACACACGCCCGGCATCCAATGGAACGTGCCGCCTCCGCGGGGTTCTCCAACGCCAGATCGAGAATGCACACGTTTCCGCCGGAATCGGCCATGCTGCGCGCAACAGCAAAGCCGATACCATTCGCGCCGCCCGTCACAACCACGTTCTTGCCCTGAAAGTTCATCGACCCGACTCCGAATGATCCGCGACTTCCGACGCCGTTACCCGCCGTTGATCCGCGGGCTACTTGCCGTACCCGACAACCAACGCGGTGCCCGCCAGTTTTGACGCCGCGGGCAGCGACGAAAGAATCCGCCGGTCCATCTGCCTGAAGGTTTTGTCGGTATTGGGCCAGATCCGGGAGAGCCGGCCCAGCAAATGAAAATGGGTGATCTCAGTTCGCGAAAAAAGGCCGCGCACATACTGCAAATCTTCGGTGCTAAGCTTCCGCTCACCCTCATCCAGAGGATCGGTGGGAATGCCGGAGTGGCTTCTTAACCATTCCATTGCAGGCAGGTAGTTGACGGGTTCCACGGTTACAAAGATGCCCCCGGGTTTGAGCCAGCGCAACAGCGCGGGCAGGACGTTTTCCAGAGGGAAGCAATGGTGCAGAACTGCGAATGCGATGATCACGTCAACCGGCCTCGGTTCAACATCCTGAATCATCCCGCAGACAGTCTCGACACGGTCCGCAAGGCCGTCCAGTTCGGCACGCCTCTGCGTCTGATCGAGTAATCCCGGGGTGACGTCGAGCCCGTAGACTTTATTGGCGCCCAGCATCGCGATCTGGGACGTGATCTCGCCGGTACCGCAGCCAAAATCGAGGACGTCTTTGCCCTCCATCGGAATGTTTCTGAATATCCACTCTTTCGGATAGAGTTGCCAATCGCGGTTCTCCCGATAACGACGTCGAATGTCGTCCGGAGTGCGTACTACTTCCTGGTTCAGTTGGACCTGGGTCGCGTCGAGTTTCATGCGTGGTTAGGGTTCCGGAGCAAGTGAGTGAATTTCAAGTTTACTGCACGGGCGTGCCGTGGTCGCATCCACCGCGCCGATTCCGGAGAACACGGGGAACAGTGAAGGCTTCCGGCCTTCGTTGCTCACTGCAGGGCAGGCCGTGCCGCGTGGTCCACAACGATCGCGGGTTGCGGAATCCGCCGCTGCGCGAGGACGAGGCCCAACTGCCGGGCCAGAGCGTCGAACACGTGGCCTCCGGTCGGCTGGCCGGTATCTTCGTCGAAACGCAGCACCCAGTCCAGTTGAATATCGTAGGCGCCCGTAAGTCCCGTCAGGTTGACCAGAGGCCGATCGAACACATTGCTGCCCGGCACTTCATGGAGGTGCTCCAGAAGATCCGACATCGTCACGTTGGTGCACTTCAGATGATGCTGGTAGGCAGCGCCGTCGGGCAGTCGGCAGGCCGGCTTTCCCTCACCAGCCGCCTTTTGAAGCCGGGGTCCGTCGTTCGCGACCACCAGCGCCCACACGTCCCTCAGCCGCTGCTCCTCATGAACCACCAGTTGGAACTCGGAAGTGAGCAGCGACTGCAGCATCAGCCTGGCCGCGGCCCGGGATGTGTCCGCCGGCTTCCGGGCCACGATATCGAAACGATCGGAATCGAACCACGCGGGTGCTCCGATGATGGCATTGGCAGGCACATCGCAGGCCTCCTGGAGGGCCGCGCGCACCGGAACGTTGAAGACGGAATACTGCGTTCCGGAGAGCACCGCTGCCCCGCCCTGCCCCGAGGTGTTCCGCTTCACGACGGCGGCTTCAAATTCCGGCCGTGCAGGATTAAGTTGGCCAAGAGCGGGCCAAATTGCGAAAATCAGAACGAAGGCCGAACGCAACCTCATGCCGACCATTTTATCGCCAAAACACCACTGCCTGCCGAAACCCGCAATCAGAGGGATCGGCAGGCAGTTGCGCATTTCCCAGTGTTTCTAATTCAACTCAAACAAGCTCAGTCCCACCGAGCCGGTGGCCAGGACATGCGGCTTGCCATCCAGCAGGAAGACTTCCGGCGGACTCGAGAGCGCGCCGATTTCCGAGTGCCACAGCGGCCGGCCATCGGTCGCCTGAATGGCTTCGATTCCCCCGCCATTGGACAGGAAGATCACGCCACCCGCGGTAGACGTCAGGCCCACGCTGCCGTTCGTCAGTTCGTGCCGCCACACTACTTTGCCGGTCTTGTAGTCGATCGCGTCGAGGAACGTGCCAAAAGACGCGCCGCCACCGCCACCCGAGCCACCGAGGCCCATCGAGCCGCGCGGATCCGGCTCCAGCAGATAGTCGATGCGAAGGGAATTCGTCTCGTGCACATAGAACAGTCCGGTATCCGGCGAGAAGGTCGGAGGCGGGAAGTTCAGCACGTCGCCGTTCACCAGGGATCCGGCGATCGTCGCGTCCTTGTTCGGGTTGCGCTGCACTTCGCCGCGCTTGTTCAGATGCAGCGGAGAATCCGGGCTGATCGCCGAAGCGTAGTTGTTCACCAGACCGAGCTTGCTCGTCACCAGATGCTCACCCGTCGTGCGGTCCAGGACATAGAAGTAGCCGTTGCGCGTCGCCATCATCACCAGCTTGCGCATCTTGCCGCCAAACGGCAGGTCCGCGATGATCGGCGTCTGCGTGGAATCCCAGTCGTGCGTATCGTGCGGCGACGTTGAGAAGTACCACGCCAGTTTGCCGGTATCGACATTGATCGCGAGCAGGCACGACGTGTAGAGGTTATCGCCATCGCCGCGCCCCTGGGTGTAAGCGGGCGTCGGATTACCCGTGCCGAACAGATAGTAGTGGGTCTCCGGGTCATAGGAGCCCGGAATCCAGGACGTACCGCCGCCGTGGCGTGCGGCATCCAGGCTGGGCCAGGTTTCGAGACCGGGATCGCCCGGTTTCTGCGCGGTCGCATAGAAGCGCCACTGCTCGTCACCGGTTTCCGGATCGAGCGATTTGAAGGGAGCGGGCTCGTCGGTATCGTTGCCGGTGCCCACCAGAATGTGGTTACCAATCACCAAAGGAGCGTTCGACGAGAAGTACTGCTGATCGAACGGCGCGATTTCCTTCTTCCAGACTTCCTTGCCGGTCTTGGCGTCGAGGCACACAACCCAATCGTCATGCAGTTCGAAATAGATGTAGTTGTGCCACATGCTGGGACCACGCGTACCGGTCGTCGTACCGCCGCGGAACTTCCAGTAGTAATGCCAGAGGACCGTGCCATCGTGCGCATCAATCGCATAGACATCGTCCCGCGAGGCGCCGTAAAGAATGCCATCGACGAAAAGAATGCCGCCGCCGAAACGCGTAGGGCCGCAGGTGCTGGCCTCGCCCGTCCCGAAGCCGCCGATCACGAGGTTCCCGGCCGCCGCGCCGCCGCCCCCGCCGCCACGTCCACCGCCGCGGCCACCGCCACCGCGACCGCCGCCACCACCTGCTTCGGCAGCAGCCGGACCGGTGCCGTCAGGTCCGCATGCAGTTGTGATGCCGGCGTTGATCCAGCGCAGGCTGAGGTTTTTCACCGTCTGCGTGTTGATCTGTTTCAGCGCGCTGTAACGCTTACCGGTCATGTCGCCCGAGTAACTGGTCCACTGGTCCGAGAGCGGCTTGAGGATATCCGCCGGGTCGAGACCGCCGCTTTGCGCCGTCAGCAGAACGGGCACCGCAAGAAGGGTTGTGATGATAGAGAGTTTCTTCATTTTCGTCTCGCTCCTCTATTTGATCGTCGCCAGATAGGCGGTGATGTCGTGCATGTTCTTGTTATCGGGATCGTCCATCACGAGCATCATTTTCTTGTGCGCTTCCTGCGGATCCTTCACATCGACCTTGGGAACGCCGTTGTCGCGCGCCAACGACTTGCGCGTGCCATCGGCCAAGGTGAGGATCACCAGGAAATCGTCTTTGCGCACCAGGCGACCTTCGAGCTGTTGGCCATTCGCAAGAGTGACCGTTGCCTGCTGGCCCGCACCGCCGCCGCGTCCGCCGCGTCCACCACCTGCGCCGCCGGTTCCGGTCACCCAGTTATTCTGCAGCGTCTTGGGATCGTCGTACTTGGAACCGATGCCTTTAAGGTCGCCGGTAATGGAATGGCAACTGGAACAGAGCTTGCCAAACGCCGCTTCGCCGGCCTTCGGATCGCCCACCAGAACGTTATAGGTCAGGCCCACCGGATTGCGCCCGGGAGGGCTTCCCTGCGCGCCCATCGTGGCCTGAATGCTGTGGATGTAACCCGTGATTGCCAGCACGTCGCTTTGCGGAAGGTTCACGACGGGGTTGTGTTTGAGGAGGCTTGCCCCCACCAATTCGCCCTGCTGGTCGCTGAAGGTCTCGGTCGATCTCAGCAGATTGGGGCCATTTTTCTCCAGGACGCCGCGCATATCGGCGGCGTGGCATGATGCGCAAGTGGCATCATACAACTGCTTGCCGCGCGCGAGTACGTCCTGAGAAGGCAGCACTCGCGTGTATTGCGTGAAGCCCGTGGTGCGTTGGCCGGGGGTAACGACGCCACGCCCGCCCCCGCGTCCGGCACGCCCACCCGATGCGCCCGCGGCGCCACCCTGCGCCTGCGCCGCGACCTGAACTGCTAACAGCGCGCCGCACAGCGCGACTATCGTTGCGATGTTCTTATTCATTGTTGATCACCTGACTGGAAAACCCTGACCCTTTTCTCCCCTGCGAGAATATCATCCGCGATGATTTGCTGCGAGACTTATGTTGCTGCGTTGTTGGTGTGCCAATGGCGCCGGAGGTTGCCGGGGGGATCGTCGAGCTTCGCTCGACTGGGCCGGTTGGAAACCGGCCCGCAGGTTGGAAACCTGCCCCACAACTGCCAAGAGACTCCATAAGTCAGCTGAGAAGTCCCCTGGCGTTTCCGTACCGCTCCTTCGCAGTCGCGGCTCACTATGGGTTGAGATTTCCCACGGCGCCAATGGCGTTTAAGAAGGCCTTACGCGAGGGCCTTGCGACAGAACTCGACGCACTTCTTCACTTCCAGAACCGCGTTCGAACCTTCCGGAATCTGGTACTCCAGCTCGATCGTGGCCGGGAACTTCCACTTGTTCTTCCGGATCGTCTGAAGGATCTCGGCGATCGGAGTCTCGCCCTGGCCCCACGGCAGATTCAACTCGCAATGCGCCGGAGTGGTGCGGTCCTTGAGGTGAAGACTGCACATGCGGTTCATGTTGGCGTACTTGGTGATCGCGGGGATCGGGCTTTGACCGCTGCCGGCCACGTAATGGCCCGCATCGAGATTCACGCCATTGCCCTTCGATTGAGCGATCAGATCGTCCCAGGCCGTGATGGTCGCCTGCAGGTGTGCGTGATAGGCCGTCATCATGCCGTGCCTGGCGGCGAAATCGCCGAGCTTCTGAGTGTGGTCGCTGGCAGGCCCCTGTTCGAGGCTGATCTGGGTCGCGCCCATCGCCTTGGCGATGTTGAAGTAGTAATCGAATTCCGCATCCGAAGCATTCGCCGCCGGCGACAGCTTGTGGCAGTAGATGTTCACGCCGGCATCGTTGTACAGCTTGCCGAACGCCTTGAACTTGTCCATGGAAACGCCCAGGCGCCAGGCTTTGAGGGCCTCAGCCGCCGCAGCAGCGTCCGGATTCTGACCGCGTCCGCCGCCACCACCGCCGCGGTTGCCGCCACCGGATCCACCGCGTCCACCGCCGCGCGCCGCTCCGCCGCCACCGGCAGCCGCAGTTTCGCCACTCGCCGGCACCGGACAGACAGGCAAGGGCTGGCCGGCGACATATTCAAGTGCACGGCCGCCGCCACCACCCGCGCCACCGCCGCGACCCGAGCCGCCGCGACCGCCGCCACCAGAGCCTCCGCGGCCACCGCCGCCGCCGCCCTGCGTCGCCGGCGAACCCGCAAAGTTTTCGGCCGCCGAGGGCATCAATTCGATGTGGCTGATACCGCTATCCACCACCATTTTCAACAGTGGCTCAGCTTGGTTTGCCGCCGCCGATTCCGACCGGAAGCTGTAGGTAATGGTGCCGATGACGACGCCGTTAAATATTGAGTTGGGCTTGGCTGCGAACAGTTCTCCCAGTGGGGCAGCTGCGGCGGCCAGGGCCAATTTTGAAAATTCACGTCTCTTCAGATACATGGAGTACTCCTTTTCTCTCCGGGAGCTCTCGCCCCCGCACGAAACAACCTCATAGGGTCCCCACCTCCGGTCCGCGTTCCAACGAGGGAAGGCGGCCTGACAGTCACCCTACACTAAATCACGTTATTGGCTAGCGGTCAAGGGGACGATAAAAGTCAAAACCTTTAGCCGCAGATGAACGCGGATTGGCACGGATGGGAAATGCCCGGGTTTTGTGGCAAGGCGGCGGTTGTGCCTGGCTTTCGGCTTGCGAGTGCGACATAGGGAGAAAACCTGTGGATGAACGCAGATCGGGCGTCGGAGCCAGAAATTGGGTTAAAAGGGGGCATTTTTTGGGTCCGTGGGGTGCCTGGATGGCTTCGACGGATTTGGTAAGTCCTTTGTTTTGTTTGAAAATTTGGCTCCGTGTGGCACGGGCGTTTTTTTCGGGCTGGATTTCCCTTTTATTCGCCTCTGTCAGCTGGGCCAGATCGGGGTGAAGGGAGCGGTTGTCGAGGTTTGGGAGGGTGGGCGTGGCCCGGGCGGCGGCGATGGCCCGATTGGCCGCGATTTGGTTTTCAGAGGTCGGCATACGACTCGATTATGCATGGGGGGATTTGAGCTGGAGTGTTAAGTTATTGAAGACATTAAGAAAACTCGTTGTGACCGGAAAAACCTTAACCACAGATACCGCAGATAGCGCACAGATTTGCGCGGATTTGGAACGCGTCATTGCTCGCAAAAGCGTGTTTCTGTTCTGTTCTGTTCTGTTCTGAGAACAGGTCATTTTTGAACGCGCTGAACAGGCTGACCACGGTTTCCTGCGGGGAAACACGCCGACCGTCACCGACACGCACGCCAGTTCCAGCGTTTAATTACAC
>Ga0302319_10015748_pt1 | contig 13994 bp, 12 predicted proteins | sample Bog_T0_2_FD_203319 | JGI IMG/M metagenome (GOLD analysis project Ga0302319, IMG submission 203319) | Peat permafrost microbial communities from Stordalen Mire near Abisko, Sweden - Bog_T0_2 | ecosystem: Environmental > Terrestrial > Soil > Wetlands > Peat | place: Sweden: Abisko, Stordalen Mire...
TGTATGCGGTGGAGAGCCCGGACACCAAGCGGTTCTTTGTTTTGAATCGCGGCGACGACACCATTACGGTGATCAACAGCCAGGACAACACCCTGAACTCGTGCGTTCCGTTCATGAATCAGGCGGGCCAGACGGTTTATTGCCATCCGACGCTGCCGCTTTCATTGAGCGCGGTGACGGCCACGGGTGTCACACCGCCTAACGGAACCACCGGCATGACACAAACCGCCGGTCCGGTCTATGCCGAGTACAACCAGGCGCTGGCGCAACTTGTGGTAGCCGATTATGACGGTGGAACCATCAGCGTGATCGACGTGAGCGAGGATGAGTACGGGAACGACAGCTCGACATTCGGGACCACGTACACAATTCCGGTGGGGAACAATCCAGCGAGCGTAACCGTGCTTTTCGATGGAACGCGTGCATACACGGCGAACCAGACCGACCAGACGGTTAGCATTGTGACTTTAAGCAGTCACACGGTGGAAAAGACACTGCCGATTACTGGTCATCCGCGCACCGTGGTTTCCACGGAAAACTCGCAATATGGAAAGGTATACGTGGCGTCGCCGGATAGTCCTTACCTGACGATTCTGCGGACCGACCTTGACCTTGTGGATACGACCGTACTGGTTGAGGGCAATGTGGTGGATGTCCGCGTAACTACGGCGAACGGTTCGCAGGGTAATGTGAATGCGGTGAGCCGCGTACCGGGATACGGGCAGCCATGCAATTTGCCCCCCGCGCTGACGACAGATGCCCAACTCCTCGCAAATCCGGGGCTCTGCGCAACGTTGCCGTAGGAGCAGATTCAAGAATGAATGCGGGCAATTCCAGGAGACTGGAGTTGCCCTTTTCATTTTGGGATTTGATTGCGGTGGGTGATGAGCATCGGAGACAACGGCGAGAGCAGCCTGCAGTTTATTGGACTACGCTGATGATAGACAGCACTGGGTGACACGGTCGGAATCACGAACCTGTTTTGTGGGGCCTGCAGGACAATCCCCCCGGCACCGACCCTTGCAGATCAGGAGCCCGAGAGGATGATGGGCAGTGTCGGGGTGTCTGATCCGCCTGCATTCTCAACGGTCACGCCAAATGCCTGCACCTTTAAGCCGACGGGCGCCTGCGCAAGAACGATGGCGGCGTTGCCAGTGGCGTCGGGTTTGAAGGTGCCGGCCGGCAGTGGCTTATTGCCGGCCGGCTGAAGAATCCACAGTTCGTAGGTCTTGCCGGCGGGCAAAGGCTGAAGGTTCGTCGCGCTCAAAAGCAGCTTGCCGGTGCTGGCGTCATATGCCACCTTGCCCTCAGGGGGAGGCGAGGCGACAGATCCCTGATGAAGGACAACTCGTTTGGCGTGTGGGGAGGCGAGCAACTCCATGAGCTGGGCGAGTTGCGCGGAATCGGTCTTGGCCTGCTTGGCTTGAATGCGTTCGGAATGCAGCGCTTCGCGGAATTTTACGTCGTCAATGGAGACGGCAAAGAGCAAAACTGCCAGGGCGCCGGCGAGCGGGCCGGCAAAATTTGCGGAGACGAAGAGTTTAAACGTGCGCCAGAGAGAGAGAGGTTCCTGCGGTACGTCAGGACTGCTTGCCTGTGGCGCTGGCTCGGGTTGAGCTTGCGGCTGCGGATGCAGTTGCGGAGTCATGGCGAGTTTCGCCATGAAACGGTCCCTCGCTCCATCGGGTGGGGCGACTTCCTCGGTAGATTGCGCGTAGGCAGCAAGAGCAATCTGGTTCTGGCGCAGCTCTTCCTGGCATTGTGCGCAGACATGAAGATGCGCGCGGGTCGAGTCCATCTCGAGCACGGTGAGCGCACCCATGGCGTACAGAGCGAGATCGGCGTCGGCAATGTGAAGGCGGTCGTCGTTCATACGTTCATCGCCTTTCGGATGGTCATCAGGCCGGCTCGGATTCGCGTTTTGACGGTGCCCAGGGGGGAGCCGGTCTTCTCGGCGATCTCGGTGTGGCTTAAACCATGAAAGTAGGCTAATTCTAACGGGCCTTGTTGTTCCTCAGGCAGGGAATCGATCGCAGCCCGAACCTTGTCGAGGACCAAATTCTGCTCGCTCTCCATGATCATGTCGCGTGGGTCGGGAAGGGGCATGTCGTCGAGAGGCTCGAGAGGCGAACGCTTGCGGAGCACGTCGATGGATCGATTGCGGGTGACTACACTGAGCCATGCACCCAGGTTTCCGCGCTGCGAGACAAAGCTCTGCGGACGCTTCCATACCTGAAGAAGGACTTCCTGCATCACATCCTCCGCCAGGGCGGGCTCGCGCAGCACGCGCAGGGCAATGCAGTAGACGATCCGCGAATAGCGGTCATAGACCGCCGCCATGGCATCCTGGCTTCCTTCGGCCACTGCTTCCAGCAGGGCTGCGTCATCCATGGTGTCAACCTTTTCGCATTGTTCAGAATGTCCATGCTCATTGCCAGTACGATGGATTGGGGGCAACGGATTGGACGGCTGTGGGTCGGGCTGCGTTGGTAGCATTGCCAAGAGTCAACATAACGCAACGATGCTATTGGGGACAAGGGCGGCGCTCAAGAGCAGCAAGGGAAGTGGTGGGAACAGGATGACGGCTGCAGGCAAAAAACGAATTGACGTCGTTCTGGTGGAGGGCGGCTATGTGGCTAGCCGGGAGCGGGCGCGCGCAATGATTCTTGCGGGCCGGGTGCTGGTGGCGGAACAGAAAGTGGACAAGCCTGGAACACAGGTGAAGGAAGATGCGCCGATCAGGCTGTTGGGCGAGGATCCCCTGTACGTGAGCCGCGGAGGGCTGAAGCTGGCTGCGGCGCTGGAGCACTGGAAGGTCGAAGTCCCGGGGCGGTTCTGCCTGGATGTTGGCGCGTCGACGGGCGGGTTTACGGACTGCCTGTTGCAGCATGGGGCGGCACATGTGACGGCGGTTGATACCGGATTTGGACAGATTGCGATGAAGCTGCGGAACGATGAGCGGGTGCGGCTGGTGGAACGGACGAATGCGCGCCATCTTGCTGCGGGAGCGCTGGAGGAGGGACGGAGCGAGCCGGCTTTGACATTGCTGGTGATGGATGTGTCATTCATCTCGGCGACGCTGGTGCTGGGGCCGGTGCTGGCGGCTGCGCCTGGGCTGAGAGAGGCGGTGCTCCTTGTAAAGCCGCAGTTTGAGGCTGGGCGGGGCAACGTGGGAAAGGGCGGGATTGTGCGCGATCCTGAGGCACATCAGTTGGCGATTGATCGCGTAGCGGATTGTGTGCGGGAACTGGGCTGGGTTGTGGTGGAGACGATTCCTTCGCCGATTACGGGGATGGAGGGGAACAAGGAGTTTTTGCTTTATGCAAGAAGTATGGCGGAATAGAGCCGAGAGTGGCGCGTCCTCTGGATTGACGCTCTGATCTATCGTGGCGCGGAAGCGTAGTCTGCCCCACCGCAGGGGTCGCAGGTGGTCCGGTACACTGGGACTGCATGGTGCGTATTGCGATTTGCTGTAAACCGCAGAAAGAAGAGCTGACTCGGCTGTTGCCGGAGTTGATCGGATGGCTGCGTGGGCGAGGGTATGAGCCGCTGCTGGATGAAGAGGGCGGCAAGTACACGGACGCGGCCCCGGTTGTAGACCGCGCGGAGATGCCCACCTTTGCGCCCGCGCTGGTAGTTGTGCTGGGCGGGGATGGGACACTACTTTCGGTGGCCCGAATTTTTGCGGCGATCGGCACGCCTGTGCTTAGCGTGAATCTGGGCTACCTGGGCTTTTTGACCGAGGTTCGGCTAGGTGATTTGTACGCGACACTCGACGGCTGGTGCAAGGACTGCTACGAGGTAGATCAGCGAGCAATGCTGCACGCGGGGCTTCGGCGCGACGGGCAGGAAGTTTCCAGCTTTGAGGCACTGAACGATGTTGTGGTGTCAAAGGGCGACATCGCGCGCATGGGTGAGTTCGCAGTGGAGTTGGACGGGAAGAAGGTAGCGGGATTTCGGGCGGACGGCGTGATTGTGTCCACGCCCACCGGATCGACGGCGTATACGCTGGCCGCCAATGGGCCGATCCTGACTCCGGACGTGGATGCGATGGTGGTGACGCCGATTTGTCCACACCTGTTAACGCTGCGACCGATTGTGGTACGTGGTGACGCCACCTTGACAGTGCGGGTAGTGGGGATTCCCAACACGGCACTGTTGACAGTGGATGGCCAGCAGGCGGTGGAGCTTCAACGCGGCGACGAAGTCATCTGCGAGCGATCGCAGTACACGGTGAAGCTGGTCAGGATGAGCGAAGGTAGCTTTTTTGAGGTGCTGCGGAGCAAGCTGAGCTGGGGTGAACGGTAAAGACGCAGTTTGCGTCGCATTCATGTTTACGATGGGGATGGATCGGGTGGACGGATTAAGGCTTAGTTCCGAAACTGAATGGCGTATCACGTTCCTATTTCCGCCGGATCAGCGGGAGCAGGCGCGCACCCTGCTGCAGAATGAGTGCGGAAACAATCTTCCATTTTGCGAGAATCAGAATGAATCGCAAATGGAGAGGACCCGCTTCGCCGCGCTCAAACTGAGTGGTGGCGATTTGGAAAAGCTGCAGGAAGCGGTGCAACTCGCAAAGAAGGATTGGCGGGATTTACTGATGGCGGCGGGGTTCGCCGACGACATCAATCTACATCGATCCTGGGTTCCGGAGCGGAGGAGTTGAACTAGCCAGGGGTCAAATCCCTTGGAACGACAGCCGCTACTGATTGAGTTCAGTGAGCAAAGCCTTGGCCTTCGCGGCAAGGGTGTGCGCTCCGTCCACATCGCCCGAATCAAGCGCGGAGTGCGCTTGCTTCAACCATTCCCTGATCTGCGCGGCAGTCTTTTGTTCCTGGTCGTTGAGGGTCCGGGTAATGCCGGTGAGTCCACGCTCGGTGGCCGCGATGGAGACCAAGGTCTGCTGGCGTTGATCCGAGGCTCCGCCTGAGGACAGCTGTCCGATTGCGCTAACGCCGGAATCTCCCGTGGCCGCTTGCTGCGTTGGCGGCGGTGTCGCGGGCTTCTTGTGCCTGGCCGGCGGCTTAGGCGGTGGCTGCGTTTGCGCGTTCGCGTTCGGATTGGTTGCCGGTGGCGGAGTGGGCACGCTCACTACGGGAGGAGGCAAATTGGCAGGCGCTTCAGAGGGCTTGGGCGGCGGAGTATCTTCAATGGGGGGCGCCAGGGCTTGAAGCTGCGATTTGTCCCTTGGGGTGCAGCCCGCCAGCAAGAGCGGCAACAGCAACACCACGATCCTTGCAGGCGACTTCATCCCACGATTCCCTTCTCGTTTTGCGTACCCACCGGCAGGAGATGCCGGCGACCCCAGTCCGTGGCGGCCAGTGGAATTCGCAGTTGAAATTCCGTGCCTCGGTCTACCTTTGATTGTACTTCTATACTCCCATGGTGCAACTGGAGAATTCGGTAGGTCATGGCCAAGCCAATGCCGCTTCCACCTGTCTTGGTGGTGAAATAAAGGTCGAATATTTTTTCGCGAATGTCTTCAGGAATTCCGGGGCCTTCATCCGAAATGCGAAGGACGGCAAATTTCCAGGCTGAGGATGTAGTTGGCTGCCTTTGAGCCGAACCGTTCACAAAAGAACCGCGACCGGACTCACGCCCTTCTTCGAGGACAACTTCAAGACGGCCGCCATCGGGCATGGCCTGGGCGCCATTCTGAATTACGTTGAGTGTGGCTTGCTTGAGCAGGTCGGCGTCAACATTTGCCATGAGCGGTGTTGAAGGCATGTGGCTGACAAGAGTGACATTGCGCGTGGAGAGTTCCTCGGCTGCCAGGGTCAGCACATCGCCAATGACAGAGCGGAGGTCCTGCTCGCGAAGTTGCAGTTCGACGGGGCGAGAGAAGTCGACCAGCATCTGTACTACGCGGTCGAGGCGATGAATCTCGGCATCAATAATTTCGAGGTGCCTCACTGCGGGAGCGCTCGCATCGCCCAGCTTGGTTTTCAGTAACTCGAGGTGCACGACGATGGCATTGATGGGATTCTTGACCTCGTGGCCGACACCAGAGGTGAGGCGGCCAATGGCGGCCATGCGGCGAGAAAGTTCCAACTCGGACTCGATCTCTTCGGCCGACTCAAGGTCGTGCAGAGTGACGAGGGCGCCAAGGCCATGACGGGATTCATCATCATGAATAAAGTCGAGCGAGGCCTGAATGCGCCGTCCAGTCTCGGTGCGGACCTCTTCCTGAACCAGTGTGATGCCGGCTTCGAAAGCTTCACGGAGAGTCTGGCCAAGCACGGTGGAACGGTCAAAAATCTCTCGCGCATGGAGTCCGAGAATGCTTTCCTTTTCAACAGCAAGAAAGCGACGCGCTGCTTCAGAAACCAGGACTGCGCGGCCGTCGCCGGTGAAAAGGAGAATGCCGTCCTGGAGATTGCCGAGAATCTGATCGAGATTCTCCTTGAGAGCTGAGAAGACCTCCTCGACATTGCGCATACGCTGGCCGATGAGGTCGATCTTGTTGGAGACGCGGGCCGCCATATCCTGCCGCGGAGCCTTTTCTTCGTCCTCTGTTTCCTCACTTGCGGCGGTCCAGTAATCAAGTTGCCGGCTGATTTCCTCCAGAGGTTCCAGGGCAAGATTGCTGAGGAGAAAGGCGGCGATCAGCGCGGTTCCCAACACGAGTTCCATGAGGGTGCGTGCGGAAGTCAGCCAGGGCTTATAAACCGCGAGGAGAAGTGTGGTGCGCACACCAACATGGACCGAAGCGAATGGCTCCCCATTGCGGTCGAGCGGTACAACTACATCAAAGATTCTGGGCGAACCAAAGACCGCTTCCATGAGTTGGACGGGTTCGGCATCGAGAAGTTGTTTGTAGTTGGGACGGACGGGCAGTGGCTTATCGAAGTTTTCAGAGTCGGTACTCAGTAGAGTTTTAGACTGGTTGTCGCCGATGTTGATGTCGTAGACGGTAAGCGAATATCGATTGACCGACTCAACGACCGCCTGCAGGGCCGCATTATCGCGGACGACGGTGGCGGCGAGTTCACGAAGTTCCGCTGGATTGTTGGGGTCGACCTTGCGGTCTTTGAGCCCGGTTTCGAGGGCTTTCTGGAGGGCAAAGCGAATCTGATTGGCGACCAGCAGGTTGCTGTCATACGACTGCTGAACAGCGGAATGGAGCAGTTGACTGACATAGACAAGGGAAAGCAGCCCGGCAATGAGGAAGACCAGGGTCGTGATGGCAAGCACGAGTTTTGTCTTCAGGCGCATGGGTTAGATGGGGAGTTCATCCCGCGTGCGTGTGTACTCCTTGAGCTTGTTGTGCAGCGTTTTGAGGCTCACACCGAGGATCTCCGCGGCGCGGGTCTTATTTTGCCCGGTAGCCTCAAGGGTGCGCAGAATGAGCAGCTTTTCAGCCTCATCTACGGTTGAGCCTACGCGGACTTGTACCACGCTGTCATCAACGGATTGCGAAGCAAGAAGCTGAGCTTTGCCGAACCCCGGCGGCAGATGCCCGGCATCAAGAGGTGCGCCATCCGGGCACAAGATAACCGCCCGCTCGACGGTGTTGCGCAATTCGCGGGCGTTGCCCGGCCAGTCATAGGCAATCATCCGGTCGATCATCGACGAACCAATGCCTGAAACTTTGCGGCTGTGTTTCTGGTTCATTTCGCGCAGCATGGCTTCGGCCATGGGAACAACGTCTTCTATATGGTCGCGCAGGGGCGGCATGTGAATGTTGAAGACGCTGAGACGATAGAACAGGTCGGGACGCAGGTGGCCGTGGGCAACCGCCTGGCTTGGATCGCGGTTTGTAGCGGCCAGCACACGCACATCGACGTCCTGCTCGGTGCGCGCCCCAAGACGACGGAGCTTGCGCTCCTCAAGAACGCGCAACAGCTTGGCCTGGGTGCCGATGGGCATCTCGCCCAGTTCATCCAGGAGCAGCGTGCCTCCTGAAGCTAGTTCGAAACAGCCGGCGCGCCGCTCGACTGCGCCGGTAAAGGCTCCCTTTTCGTGACCAAAGATCTCGCTTTCGATAAGAGTTTCAGGGATTGCCGCGCAGTTGACGGCGACGAAGGGGCGGGACTTTCGGGGGCTGAGATCGTGCAACGTGCGAGCCACCAGTTCCTTGCCAGTGCCACTTTCGCCGGTGATAAGGACGCAGACATTCGAAGGGGCTATCTGCTCGATGAGTCCGAAGATTTCGCGCATGGGGCGGGAATTTCCCACCAGGGAGCCGAGGACGCCCGTTTCGCGCAGGCGGCGGCGTGCGACTTCGAGCTCGATCTCGGTGTCGCGCTGGCGGGTGGCGTTGGCCAGGATGGTGCGCAGGCGGGTAGCGTCCACCGGTTTCTGCAGGAAGTCGTAGGCGCCAAGCTTCATGGCGTCGACGGCCAGCTCGATTGAGCCCATTGCCGTGAGCACTATGACGGCCAAGTTGGCGCTAACGCCCGAGGACTGGCTGGCTAGCTTTGTGAGCAATCCGATGCCGTCGAGGCGTGGCATCTTGAGGTCGGTGACCACGATGTCCGGGTTCCAGCTCAGCGCCTTCTCCCAGCCCTGGAGGCCGTCAGACGCAGTCTCGGTACGGTAGCCCCAGCCGGAGATGAGCTCGGCAAGGCCCATGAGGGCATGGGGTTCGTCTTCGACAATGAGCACCTTTACGGTGTTAGACATAGGGGGACGCGTTGATGCTGTAACAACCTTTTTACCACGCAGGGCAAGGCTGGCAGTGGTCGATCGGGATCAGGTTCCGATTCCAACTATTGCGTAGGGGCGAGCGAGCCGACCTGTGGATCCCCGTAGAGTTTGCGCAGAGCGTCGGCTCGCGTGGCGGAATCAGCAGGCGCGGCGAGCGGTGGTGCAGCCAGAAACCAGGTCAGTCCGGAGCCTTGCGCGAATGCTGCAGGCGAGGGGATATCCCCTGCGATTTCCACGCCAATGGGCTTTTCAAGGGCGATTTGCGACAACATGCGGCCGGCGGAGAAACGCGGGGAGAGTTGATTCAGGCGAATCTCCAGCGCGTCCGTGTAGAGGTAGCCGGGGAAGAAGTCGCTCAACAGGCCTCCGCCAGAAGCTCCTCCGGCACCGGGGCGGAAGTCGGGCGCGGCGGCTTCCCAGACCCAGACCAGATTGTGTAGGCCGTCGTGATTCACAAGGCGGTCAAAGAGCTGACGGTAGAGTTCCGCGGAGCCGTGAACACCCTTGCGGCCAGCCCACCAGAAATTTGCGCCGTTGGATTCAGGCAGCGGATTCCAGAGGACGGCGACTCCGGATTTGTCGAGTGTGCGGAGGGTTTCGGCGACGCTATCCACCTGCTGCAGCCAGCGCTGGTTGAGAGGCGTGCCGGGGGTAAGCAGGTCGTTCCATTCGTAGTCGGTCAATTGGTTTTTGACGTTGGCCACGGCATCGTCCGTGGGGCGCGCGGGACGCCAACTGAGACTGACGCAGGCGTGCGCAGCGTGGGCGCGGAGTGCCTCCGCGACGATAGCCTTGCGCGCGTCGGCGAGACCGGATGCGGGGACGGCGGGACTCAGTTCCGATGCGTAAATGGACGGCTGCTTTCCGGTTGCCTGTACAACCGCAGCGGTTGCGGCTGCGGGCGAAGCGGAATCGTTTTCCTGTCCGCTGATGATGGGCTGACCGGGTGTTGCCAGGCGGGCGAGCAGGGCCTTTGCCTCGGTCGATGCGCCGGGGCTCACTGGGTCGGGCGCTGGCGCGTTGCCGGTGCGGTCGGCTGTGGCTTTGCGGATGGCCGCCATGGGCACGGTGAGGCGCGGGTCGTCGCGATTGACCATGCGCGGGGCGTGGTAAATGGCGAGGACTTTGTCGAGAGTGTTGCCGGTGCGCAGGATTTCGCTCCAGCACATGAAATAGGCCCAGCGGGGCTGCTGATCGAGAATCTCAGGAGTAGGCAAGCCGCCGACTTCGGCAAGCGCAATGGGCTTCCCAGCGGCGAGGGTCAGCATGCTGGTGTAGAAGTCCTGCTTGAACTCGCCATATATGTCCATTGTGACGACGTCTGCGTATTGCTGGCCCGGATAATATTCGGCGATGGGAACCCAGTCGGGGTTGGGCGCGTTGACGTTCCAGACCCAGACCAGATTGTCGAGATGATGAACGTTGACGAACCGGTCATAGATCTGGCGGTAGAGCGCAGCGGAGCCGTTTTTGCCGGGACGGCCGCCCCACCAGAACCAGCCGCCGTTCATCTCGTGATAGGCGCGGAAGAGGACCGGGACGTGGGCATCGCGAAGCTGGCGGAGATAGCCGGCGACCACATCGACCTGGGCGCACCAGCGGTTGTAGAGGGGAGTGCCGGGAGTGAGGAGTTGCTGCCATTCGTAATCGGTCAGGCGGCCTTGCACGCTGTCGTGGAAGGTGACGGGCTCGTCGTCCGTAGGGCGAACTTCATGCCAGGTGAGGGCGATGATGGCGCCGTTCTGATATTGGCGCTTCACCTCTTCGATCATGGCGGGGCGGGAAAGCACGGAGTCTTTGTCGTCGCCGGCAGAGAAGCCGAAGTCTTCACCGAAGAGGCCGGGATATTTGGCGGTGAGGTCGTAGGCGAGATCGGTGAAGCGCGAGCCGTCGTTGGGGTAGTTGTGCTGGCCGGTGACGGTGGCCTGGCCGGAGATGGAGTTGAGATACGCGAGTAGGGCACGGGCTTCGGGGGTGGCGTGGGGGTTTGCGGGCTCGGGGGCTGACTGCGCGAGGAGCGTTGGCGATGTGCATCCGAGGAGGAGTGCCAGAAGGGATGTTGCGAGATGGATGGATTTCGTCCGCATGATAGAGGGTTGACCTTTCGCGGAGCGAATTATAGCTGATAGCGTTATCAGGGGGATGTGGCGGGCACAGTTTCACAGGATCACAGGGGCTGTGGTTCTGTGGGTTTTTCTATTTTAAATTATTTATTTTGAATGTGTTAGCTGGTCTCACAGTTTCACAGCCCAAAAACTTGTGGGCCGTTTTTTCTTCATCGATTCGGCTAAGTAGCTTATTATCAGATGCTTGCGGTGCGCGGAACCGATGAAACATCACTGTGGAGGGTTAGGAGACGCTACGCAATTTACCGTAGATAGTTCGGAAGACTGCTTAATGCTCACCTTGGAAGGTGCGGAAACTGATGGAAGCTAACCATCGCCCCCTGCCGTTGCGAAGGCGGTCACGCGAAAAGCCTTGCTGTGGAAGGGTTTACAGTTGATTTTGTCGCGCGAGAGATGGGCGTTTTTGTTTACCGCGCCTGGCCGGTGTTGCTTAGAGGTTGACTGTCTCTATTGTGCGCCGGGGGAAGGTAATACTATGCAAAACTGCAAACCAAACGTGGTTTTTGGAGGCGATTTGGGCTGTTGTTGATCGCGGGTGGTTCTGCGTTGGCGGTTATTTGTCCGGAAACCCAAAAATCAGTCGCCCGGTCTAATGGAAAAGTAAGGCAATAGTGCCTATAATGTAAGGAAGGTGAATTATGGACTCAACCACTCAAGAGACGGCTACTGCGGTGGAGGCGACAGTCACCTCCAAAGGGCAGGTAACATTGCCCAGGGAATTGCGGAAACGCCTTGGAATCCAGAAAGGCAGCCGTATCCGCTTCACTATTCCCGCGAGTGGCGCCGTGCGGGTGGAGCCTGTGCTGTATGAGCTTGAAGATCTGTGGAGGATGGCGGACCTGGGCGGGCAAGACTCGGGCGATGGGGCAGGCGGTATGATGACCTTCGAGGAGATGGACGCAGCGAAGACCAGGAGACAGTGGTAGTGATTGCCGCCGATACCAACGTATGGGCTCGCGCCTACCTTAACGACGATCCGGTCCAAAGCGGGAAATCGCGTTCCGCCCTTGCAGCCGCCCGTTCCGCGGGCGGTGTATTCGTTCCGCTTCTTGTTCTGGCGGAACTGTCGTGGGTGCTTCGGGGCCGATGGGACAGAGAAAGGGTTCTGAGCACAATCGAAAGCCTGCTCCGGACACGGGGTGTGGTCGTCGAGTCACCTGCCCTGGCTTGGAGAGCTTTGGAAGCTTCCCGCAAAGGCGCGGTTGGGTTCGCGGATCACCTGATTCGAGAAGTTGCCGTCGAGTTCCGAGCTAGTGAAGTGATTACCTTTGACAAGGCATTCGGGCGCATCCCGGGCGTTCGGCGACTGAAGTAAATCTGGCGCGTTGCTGTCTGTTCCGGTACGGATTCAGTATGAAAATTTGATCGTGCTGTCCCTTCTATACCCGAAGAACAGCCGAATTCGATACCGCCGGTCCTCAAATGGGACTGGCGGCACACTCATTCTGATTTGGAGCAATCGTCGGGACCGGCTCGCCCGACAAGAGGGATTTTGCCTCACCTTTGTCGACGGTCAAAAACTCCAAAAAACCAAAGCAGAAGTGGAACCCCGATGACAAGCGCAACCAACCGCAGAACGTTCGCATGGCCGCTTAGACCGCTGGGTAGAATTTGTAGAATATAGCGACGACCGGGATCGTCTTGTATCAACTCGTCAGGGTATAAATATCGAACAATTATGAGGGCAAAGATAACGCACGCCGCCCCACCCGCAATAGCTAATACTCTCTCGCCTAAGCTTTGAACTGGCTCGGAGTTTTTGGAGGTTGCGGTCTTGAATGGGCGTTTTGAGACCATTGCTCCCGGTTCATGGAGTTTCGTGCCGCAGGTGGCACATTGCCACGCCGCAGGGTCAACTTCACAACCACATTCCGCACAGTAAACTGGTGGCGGCCCCGAAGGTTGAATCGGAGTAGTTGGAAACAAGACCATCGTATTCAGTTTAACCGAGTAGGCATGTGGCCCGCACATCAGCCCCCGAAAACGACCGGATTCGGAATCCCTGGTCCCCAATTGCGAGGGGACGGGGGCACCCTCGCAATTGGTTTCGAGCGGTGATCGGGACCGGGGCAACTCGCCGAAACGGATCGGGGACTAGAATATCGGAAGACCAAGTCCCAGGCTCCGACTGCGCGCTCACCTGAGCAGGCACTTCAGGAACGACCACATCAATGACAATCTTCGGGTCAGTTGAATTCACGATCGAAGAGCTACCCGGCGAACTGCAGATTCGGTACGCCCGCCATGCCGGTTGGATCGACCGGATTCTTGTGCCGGCGGTGCCCGTGCTCATGATCATCGGATGGCTTCGGCAGGAGCCTGGGCTTATCGTGGTCGGAGGCGGATTGAGCGTGCCCTTATTCATGCTCTGGGGGTGGAACTACGAGAAGGTACTCCGCGTATTTCCAGACAGATTGATTTACTCCAATTTCATTCGGGATCCGAGGGAAATCTCTTTAGCCGACGTTGAAACCATCCGCTGGCGGAGTTGGTCCCCATGGGATGAAAACTCACCACCGGACGGCCTGTATATCTCGCGTGGGGGACGCCTTGAATGCATTCTCCCGCTCGGCTCCGAAAAACGAGCACGAGCTGTAATCGGTGCGATCTTCCGGAAGTTCCCGAAATACCCAGTCGACGAGCCTGTTCCGGAAGCGGCTTGGTTTGACGAACTTCCCGCCCCGACTGCTTTCAAGACACCCGGCAATACGGATTCTGGCACGGACAAAAACAATTGAAGGGCTACTGCGATGCGAATGCCATTCGGAGAAGTTTGAACTCTTAGTCGCCGATCCGGAAACAACCCTGCTACCCCCAGATGAGAAATTATCCCGCCTTCTCGGTTAGCCCGGCCCAGCGGGCGTAGAGGGTGTCGTTCTCGTGCTGGGCGGCGTCTAGTTCTTTGAGGGCTTCCTGAAGGGCGGTTGAGTTGGTGGCTACGTCGGGGTGCTCTACGTGATCTCTTGCTGCGGCGAGGCGTGCGTCGGACACTTCGACCTTGTGCTCGATGGTGGCGAACTCACGGGCTTCCAGATACGAGAGTTTCTTCTTGCTGGAACTGGAGGTGCTCGCGCTTGTTGCCGAGGCAGCGCTGGCTTGCTGGCCTTTGCTTGAGCCATCGGAGCGCCTGTTTGCCTTATCCTGCGCATCACTTTGTTCTTCAAGCCAGTCTTCCCACTGGGCGTAGTCGGCGAACTGGCCGGTGTGGCCGCGGCCGTC
>Ga0302319_10015749_pt1 | contig 13994 bp, 10 predicted proteins | sample Bog_T0_2_FD_203319 | JGI IMG/M metagenome (GOLD analysis project Ga0302319, IMG submission 203319) | Peat permafrost microbial communities from Stordalen Mire near Abisko, Sweden - Bog_T0_2 | ecosystem: Environmental > Terrestrial > Soil > Wetlands > Peat | place: Sweden: Abisko, Stordalen Mire...
CCAGCAGACCGTCATAGCCCAGGCCGAGCGCCTCGGCGGCGGCCTGTTCGATCACTTTCTTGAGCAGGAAGAAGATGGACTGCTGGTCGCCGGCTTCGGGCGCGATGGTACGCACCAGGTTTTCCCAACGCTCTTCGAGGCTGTGATTCACCCGCAGCTCTTCGGTGACGCTCTTGAATTCTCTTGGCTGCGGGGGAGTTGGCACCTTGGTCTGCGGAATGGCGTAATAGCGCTCAAACGTGGTCCCCAGTCCAGGGACAAGGTTTGTCGCGGATCTGAAGTCGCTGTTGATTTGCACCAGATCGTTCTTGAACCATGGAAAATTCGGGCTAGCGATAGCGTTGGGGATTGGACCCTCAGCACTTTGGCCGGCCCTTGGCGGATTGAGGAAGTTCGGCAATGGCAAGACGGGGTCAATTCCATTGTAAACGCCCCACAGCAGCTTGACGATCACGTTTACGATCGACCAAAAGGCTTTTGCTCGCCATTCCTTGGGACCGCCCTCCTTCGCCGATGCTTCCAAGGCGAGCAGATCGATGCCGCGGTCGAGCTCGAAGAGCAGCATGTCGAGCAGCACCTGGGGCTGGACCCCTCGCGCGCTGTTGCTCGGGAACAGGCCGTCGCAAATGGTCGCCAGCGTGCCGCGGACCGTGATCAAGTCGAACAAGGCATTGTCGTCCTCGATCTGGCTGACGTTATAAAGGCCATAGAGCAGGATCGCGGGGCGCGCGATGCGCAGCAGGCGCAGGCCGCTGGCGGGCCTGAACGTTTCGGCGAACAGTTCCAAGGCTTGAAGATAGGCTTCCATGGGCGGCGAACGATCGAGATGACCGTGTTCCAGCGACATCGCGCCCGGCGCGACGATCGCCATCCGGCGGAAGCGCTCGATGTCCAGCTGGGCCGTCACGCCGAGCGCGCGCAAGCCCTCCGCCGTGCCGTTCTGCGCGCGCGCGATCAGCGTGTCCATGGTTGCGGCGATCTCGTTCTCCAGCAGCAGCGAGCGCAGATCGCCCTGGCCCTGCTCTTCGAGCCATTTATAGAGCCTTCGATAGGCGTCGATGCCGCGCGGCCACGCATCGGAGTCATAGGATTGTTGCGCACCACCGTTGAAATTGCGCAGCGCAAAGATCACCGCGTCGCGGCGCTGCTGCAATTCCTGCAGCGGCACCTGCAACAGATAATAACCTGTCGCGAACCCGACGCTGGCGATGGATTCGCCCAGCGTAACCAGCATGACCGCCGAGACTTCGTCCAGCGCCCGGCCCAGCCGCCGGAAATTCTGCGTCATTCCCGGTGACAGCGAACCGACGAACCGCGCCATGCGGGCATATTCGCCGAGTTGACGCCGCATCGCGATGACCTGGTCGCGCTGCGTGGGATCGAGCCCCATTCGCGCCGCGGCGTGGCCCTGCGCAATCGCGCTGCGGATCGAATCGCCCCAGCCCTGCATTTCCGGCGTGATGTCATTGGTCAGGGGGTTGTTGGACAGGTCCAGCAGCGCCTTCTCCACGTCGCCATTGGCGATACGGAACTCGGCATCCGTGGACGTCGGTTGGGCGGGGGCCGGCGCCGGCAACGACGGCGTCTGCAGAAACGGCAGGCCAAGCGCTTCCTGCCGGATCCCCGCCGTCGTCGGCAGATCCTGATAGAACGCCATCAGACCCTCGGCGATCTGCTTGGGATCGCGCGGGTTGCTGACCTTGAGCTGGTTGCGCAGCATGTTGTCGAGCGCGAGACTGGTCGCGGCGGCTGCGCCGGAGCGCGACGGGCCAGGACGCGCGGAGCCGCCGCGCGAGGCGCCATAGGAATTTGGACTTTGGCCAGAACCGTTCGGGGGGAAGGACATGGACTACCTCGTCTCGCTGGAAGCTCGGGTCAGGCGGCCAGCGCCGCCTGGGCGTCGCTGATCGTGGGAGGGGCCGGCGGATGCTCGCTCGCCAGGCGAGCCACAACGCGACTGGAGAGCAACTGAGGGCGAATGCGTCCTGAGCCCAGGGCGTAACTGGCGGCGCTGACGAGGTGACGAGGCGGCAACGCTTCGTCGGGCATTCCGCCCTCGACCAGCCGCTTCGACGCCGCCCGGATGCCCTCTTCGTCTTCCTGACGAAAGCGAATGACATCCGCGAGCGCATGCTGCGCCAGGTTGCGGCGAGACTGAAAAGCGATCTCGTCAACGACCTGCGGCAACAGCGCCTTAGCCGAGCGCAGCAACCGCCGCGGCAGCCGATGGAACCTGCGCACCTCGTAGAGCCGGCGCCAAACCCGCTCCAGCCGGGCGGCTTCTTCAGGGAAATTCATGCGGCGAAGCATCTCCGCCAACAGCAGCACGCGCAGGAAGCCGGTGGGATGGACGCCGCCGTGGCGATAGGTCATCGCCCGAGGCGCTGGATGCGCCAGGAACTGGGCGAGGCCCCAGGCGGCCGCCGGCCCACCCAGCAACAGCGCGGCCAGGTCCGCGAAGATCTCCTTGTGCCAGCGGCCGTACACCGCACTCACAACGGGATCGCCCGACGCCGTCATGACCCGTCTGATCACGGCCACCCGGTTCTCCTGCCAGATGCCCATGTCGGCTTGAATGTTGTGAGAAACCTCATGCAGGAAGACCGATTGCCACGGGTTGTCGCGATCCCAGGGGATTCGGATCACCGGGAATGGATTCGCCTCGCCGAGAAGACGGGTCAGCACGGCGCCGCGACGTTGCGTCGCCGGAGAGTAGCCGTGTTCCAGATAGGTGACCGGAGGCAGGGCCTTTCGGCTGAGCAGTCGCGGCATGCCCTCCCGCACCGCGTCGTAGCAGTCGCTGGCGATGACGTCGTGCGCCGCCAGCACGGGCGCGTAGGAACTGCCGCGCTGGCTGAAAATCTCGAAGAACATGCCAAACGCGCGGCGGGCCCGGTCAATCTCACGCTCGACGAACGCGATGTCGGTGAGCATTCGCTGAAAATCGGCGCGGTCCGAGGCTTTCTCGACCGTCGCCAGGCGACTGACGATCGAGCGATCAATGGAAGCCAATCGATCATTGGCCGCCTGAAAGTGCGCGGGTGAGGGCGTATAGCGCAGATCCTGCGGCCGAATACCGACCGAGGAATAATCGATCCTGACCAGGCGCCTGGCCCGGGCGGCGAGCGAAACGACCCTGGCGCGCAGGAACGCTCTGGTTTCCGTGGTCACCTGTAATCTCATGACCGGATGTCCCGCTCGCCGAACGCGGTCGGCTTGCCGTGAACGATGTTACAAATATCCCAGAGGATGCCGAGAGTGACGAGGCGCAAAAACCAACGCCGCACAACTCACCAGCGACACTCAGGGCGATTGGAGCGTCAGGGTCACCGGTCCCCTCAGCCGAAAGGTTCGGTGCCGACAGTTCGGACAAACACCGCCCACCGCGCCGCCGGCCGAGCGGCTCACACCGTTACCGAGCGAGACGCCGCCGCCGGCCGACAGGCGCGCCTGGCGCGGCGTCCTTGCCACGCCGAAACCCGCCGTGCGATGGCCGCGTTTTCCGAGACGGAGGCGGTGCGGTCGATGGGCGCCGCCGGCACCGTTGCGCAGGCGCGTCGACGTGCGCAGCGCGCTGCCGACGCGGGCGAACTTGCGCAACAGATGCGGCGACCGCGCCGCGAGCTTTGCGGTGCGCGCGATCACCCGCGGCAGGTGCTGCGCCGGGAGCCGCTTGCGCAGCACGATGTTGCGGGCGTGCCGCACTATGCCGGGCACCGCCGCAATCGCGCGTTGACCATGCTTGTGGGCGATATGCCGCGTCACCGACGAGACGGTCTTGACGATTCGACGGCGGGTCGGGCGCGGAATTTTCGCGACCCGGTTCTTGAGGGCTCCGCGAATGGCGACGCCGGCTATGACCGGCGCCAATGCGTCGAAGCCGTCCTCTTCTTCGGCGAAATCGGCGAGTTCGTCCAGGGCATCCATCTCGTCGCCCTCATCGGCCAACACGCCGCCGATCAGATCCGCCGCCCCGCCGATCAGCTGAGCCTGGGGGATCGGAATCATCTTGGCGATCGGGCCTACCTTTCGCGCGACCTTTCCGACCGTCTTGAGGATGTTCTTGAATCCGCCGAAGAACTCATCGGCGCCCTCCGCCTCCAGCGTGTCGGTGACCGCCTCTTCGAGCTCATCGGAGCCATCCTCGGACTCGAAGGAATCAGCCAATGTGATGGAGTCCTCGTCGGCCTCATCCTCGAATTCGTCCGCCGCATCGAGTTCGTCGGCCTCGTCGGCTTCGTCGGCCTCGTCGGCTTCGTCGTACTCGTCGGCGCCTTCGAATTCGTCATAGGCGTGGGCGCCGGCTGGCTCCCCCATCAGGTCTTCCATAAGGTCGTCATCATACCTGTCGCTCATCTCGCTCTCCTGGTGTGCTTGGGCGATGTGCCCGGACCAACACGCGTAGGTCGCGTTCTCCGCCGGTCCGTGGAAACACTTTGCCGCGCGGCGGACCCGATATTCCGCGCGGCTTTCGATCGCGTTCGGACGCCTCAGGGCGAAGCGCCGAACGCGCGTTCGAGGGAGGTGTCGGCGGCGATTCGCGCGGCCACGCGACTGAGCGAGGCCGCGATCTCAGGCGCCGATTCTCGGCCGGCGCATTTCGACGCCACCAGTCTTGCCGTCGGCAGCAATCTCCGTAAGCCTTCCGACCCGCGCGCCGCGACAATGGCGCGCGCCGTGTCCAGCCATGCCAAAAGCAGCGCCTCCCCGGCCGCGGTATCGAACGCATTTTCAGCGCGAACCAACGATCGCGCCACGGTTCTGGCCGCCAATGCCGCGCAGATCTCGGCCGCGGTTTGTGGCCTTGCCGCATCGACAGCAACGGCGACCAGCCGTTCGAACGCCGTCGATTCATTGTTGGAAGGATCGCCGCCTTGTCTGAAGCCTCGACGTGCCGCGGGAGAGATATCTGCATCCACCGCCTGGCAAAGGCTCTGCAGAAATTCCCCGCGGTCGGCGCACATGGTACCAGCGACGGACGACAACCGCGGCTCGACAATGGCCGTCGGCCCGGTGCCGTTCAGCGCGCCAGCTGCCGGTACCGCAGCGCCCTTTCGCTTACCGGCCGCGCGACGATCAACTTGCGAAACGGCCGCAGCTTTCGAAGTATCAATCGCATCGCAATTGAACCCTCGGGTCTCCTCTGCACTTCCTTGGTCGGACGTCCTGGGTCCCAGTGTCGGTTCCAGATCCATGGTGCGGCTCCTCAAACTGCGGGCACCCTAACCAGAGGCCAGCGGGTTGTTGGGTGGAGCAAACACCAGGGCTGGTCTGGGATAAAGTCGCACGTTCTTGGTCGTTGGAATCCTGTAGCTGATGCAAGGGACCATGTTCCAGGGTGAACCGATCGCAGCGCTGCGCCGTCCCACACCCCGATCCGGTGTAACGCCCGGATCGCTTTTCGATCAATACCGCGTAGTTCTACACGTACTGGAATTAACGCTAATCGAGCCGCGCGACGCTATCATTGGGTCGAGGGAACCCGTCGCTCGCGGAAGTTCGGTTCCCTATACCGGGTATTGAACTGAAGCAGGAAGACTTATCGACATGCCCAAGTTCAATCGCATCGGTAACAAATTGGGTCTCGTCGGCGCGGTCGGCGTGTTGCTGTCGGTCGGCATGGTGGCCAACCAGATGGCTGCGGTATCTTCGGTCAACGCAGCGAACGAGCGCGCGGAAACGCAGCAAGGCGTCGCCTACAACGCACTCATCGCTCAGGTCGCTCTGCGGGAAATGATGCTTGCGTCTCGCGGTATCCGGCTGGCAAAGACAAAAGCTGAGGTCGAGAAGAGCGCAACCGAGTTGAGCAAAGCCAGGACAGCGGAGGAAAAAGCCGTCGAGGCTGCCCTGGAGCATGCTGTCAACCCTGCGAACAAAGAGCGGCTGCACAAGATCAAGTCGCTGATGTCAGACTATTACGCGGGAGCCGAAGACATCGCGAAGGCGCAAGTTGATCTTCTCGCGCAGACCGACAAACGGTCCGCGATCTCGGCCGAATGGAGCAAGGCTTTTGAGGCGCAACTGGCTGCGCCGGCCCTCGCAACACTGGAAAGCCGCAATGAGATCGAAAAGCTGCTGCATCAGGCCAATGCGAACGTCAATGGGCTGCGTGCCGCGGCCTCGCACTTCCGCGCGACCGGAGAAAAGGAACAGGCACAGCTCATCGCTGCTGGAGATTCCGCTCTTCCGGAGATATTGAGGCGCGCGGGCGGTCTTGCCGATGACAGGGCATTTCGGGCGGGACTTGACGGGCTTGGCTCGATCATCAAAAGGTTCGTTGCTGCCAACGACGATGTGGTCAAGATCGACGGATTAAAGGCGGATATCACCAATCGGATCATCAAGCTGTCGGCCGAGGCCGGCGATCTGATGGAGACGACGGTGTCGGCGGTGCAGAAGCTGACCGGGGAGACAAAGGCTGCCGAAGATGCCGAAATGGCGAAGGCCAACCAGATCAGCTTGATTCTCGCCCTGGTTGTGATGCTGTCGCTGATCGGCTCCGTGGTGTTTTCCTTCATCGGAATCGCCCGGCCCATGACCCGCCTGAACGGCGCGCTCGGCGAAATGGCCGCGGGCCATCTCGACATCGTCATTCCCGGCGCCGATCGTGGCGACGAGGTCGGCGATCTCGCCAAGACCGTAGCGGTGATTCGCGGCAACGCCGAGCAAAAAGCCCGCGACGAAGCGGAAGCCAAGATCAGGCAGGATCGAGTCGCCGCGCAGCAGCACAAGGCCGACATGGTCAAACTTGCCGACGGTTTTGAAAGCGCGGTCGGCGAGATCATCAAGACCGTTTCCTCGGCCTCGACCGATCTGGAAGCGTCCGCCGGAGCCCTGACCAAGACCGCCGAGCGGGCACAGGATTTCACCAACGCGGTCGCCATGGCCTCGGATGAGGCTTCCAGCAACGTCCAGTCGGCGGCGTCAGCAACCGAGCAACTGACCTCCTCGGTCACTGAGATCAGCCGCCAGGTGCAGGAATCGGCGCGGATGGCGGGCGAGGCCGTCGACCAGACCCGCCGAACCAACGACCGCGTCAGTGAATTGTCGAAGGCGGCCGCCCGCATCGGCGACGTGGTCGAATTGATCAACACCATCGCGGGACAGACCAATCTCCTGGCCTTGAACGCAACCATCGAGGCCGCGCGCGCCGGTGAGGCGGGTCGCGGCTTCGCTGTGGTCGCCTCGGAAGTCAAGGCGCTGGCCGAGCAGACCGCGAAGGCGACTGGCGAGATCGGCCAGCAGATCGCGGGCATCCAGGCCGCGACGAAGGAATCGGTCGACGCCATCAAGGAGATCAGCGGCACCATCGAAAAGCTGTCGGAGATCTCTTCCACCATTGCGACCGCGGTGGAGGAGCAGGGCGCTGCGACCCAGGAAATTGCCCGCAACGTCCAGCAGGCGTCCTACGGCACCCAACAGGTCGCATCCAACATCGTGGACGTGCAGCGCGGCGCGGGCGAGACCGAATTGGCTTCCTCGCGGGTTCTGTCGGCAGCGCAATCGCTGTCCAGCGACAGCCACCGCCTCAAGCTCGAAGTCGGCAAGTTCCTCAATTCGGTGCGCACCGCCTGACGACATGCATCGCTTGCCGATCAATACCCGCCGGCAAATGGAAACCCCGTCGGCGGCGCGATCCTGACGCCGAGTTTTTCCTGCAGCGCGGGGTCGAGATGGGCGCGCAAAGCGGCGTCGCAGATGGCGTAGCCCCAGTTCATCAGGCGGTCCTGCTGGTCGCGGGGCATGGCCTCAAGCCTGGTCGGAATCGCCGCCAGCGCGCTCGGGTCGCGGGTCGCGCATTGCAGGGAATCGGGCGCGACCTTGTAGTCGGCGAAGTTGGTGCGGATGCCCCAATAAGTGCCGGTATGTTCCCCACGCTGATAGGCCTCGATCAGATAACGCTTGCGCAGGCTTCGCACCTGGTTGTCGATGACATCGAGCACGCGCAGCGAATGCCTTGCCCAGTCATGGGGCGGATCGCCCTCCGGAGCGATTTTCTGGCCGGCGTCGCTGACCAAGAGCGTCGTATAGCGCTTGGTGATCGTCTCCAGCCCGAGATTGTCGTAGACGCCGCCGTCGCTGAGGATCGCCTGCTTGGTATAGGGCTCCGTATGCAGGTCAGCGCCGGGCATGTTGACGACCGGCTGGGTGATGTTCAAGGTCGCCGGCGACAGCACCGGCGGGAAGGCCGACGACGCTGCGACCGCGGCGGCCAGCGAGACGTCCGGATGCTGCACCAGGCCGACGCGGTAGTCGCCCATCGTGTCGCGGGAGAACCGCCACAGATCAGCGGTCTGGATGTTGGTCGCGTTGATGACGAAGCGAGGATTGCCAGCTTGCGAATCGTCCGGCAAGGCGTCGAGCTTGGCGCCTTCGAACAGTACGGAGTCATAGGCTTGCGCCACCCGATCGCTGATTGATCCCGGAAACAGAATCCCTTTGATGACCGCGCCGGCATCGACCGATGTCTCGGCCATCTTCCTGAGGCGGTCGACGACGATCCCGAAATTCGCTGCGACATCGCCTTCGAAGCGGAGATCCTTCCAGCACATCCCGAGCACGCCCGCCGTGATCGAGCCGCCGGAGACACTGGAGATGGTCTTGACCTTGCGCAGCAGGGCAGTCTGGTTGAGGCGGATCAGCACGCCGACGTGAAACATCATCGCCCGGTAGCCGCCACCCGAGAGCGCGAGCCCGATGCCATCCTCGAGCTTCGCGGGCGCCGTGGCAATCGACGGATCCAAGGGCAAGGACATGTTTTTCGCTCCCGATGGGTGTTTGCTTTCTCCGCTTCTATCAGATCGCGGACAGGCCGATTGTGGCCAGGTTCACTATCGAGTTCAATTTATGCCATTCCGAGATCAGGAATGGCCTGAAACGCATAACCCGGATAAGGGCTGCGGAGGCGGTTGCACGTTGCAGGTGCCCGTCTCGAAGCTCGACCCCTCCCCATGAACACGCTGTTCATGGAGAGGGGTCGAGACGGTGCGCCGCCCACAGCGGTCGTCGCCCGGCTTGACCGGGCGATCCAGTATTCCAGAGAGAGTTGTGATCAATCCAGGAGCCGCGGCGTACTGGGTCGCCCGGTCAAGCCGGGCGATGACAACTGTTTATGATGCGCGGTAAGTGCGTGTTCATGGAGAGGATCGAACATTTGTTTCGAGGATACGGTTATGGGCTGGCATATGGGACAGACTCTGACCTACCCAGATCATGTCCTTGCGGCCGATCTCATCATGCCGCCGCGCCCAAACCGCCGGCGACATAGCGGTCGATCGCGAGGTCATCCACCACGATCTCGGGTTTCGTCCCGCCGATCAGGTCGGCGAGCACCCGGCCCGAGCCGCAGGCCATGGTCCAGCCCAGCGTGCCGTGGCCGGTGTTGAGAAATAAATTTTCGAAGCCGGCGCGGCCGATCACCGGCGTGCCGTCCGGGGTCATCGGTCGCAGGCCGGACCAGAAGCTGGCCTTCGCGAGGTCGCCGCCGGGGAACAGGTCGCTGACCGACATCTCCAGGGTAGCGCGCCGCTTGTCCGGCAGGTCGGTCGAAAACGCCGAAATCTCGGCCATGCCGCCGACGCGAATGCGGTCGCCGAGCCGGGTGATGGCGATCTTGAAGGTCTCGTCCATCACCGTCGATTCGGGCGCGCGGGAGGCATCGATGATCGGGATGGTCAGCGAATAGCCCTTCACGGGATAGACGGGAAGCCGGATGCCGAGCGGCTTCAGCAACTGCGGCGCATGGCTGCCGAGCGCGACCACATAGACGTCGGCGGTGACCGGTCCCTGATCGGTGTCGACGGAAGCGATGCGGCCGCCGGCGGCGCGGATCGCCTGGATGGTGACACCATAGCGAAACCGGGCGCCGAGCCCTTCCGCCAGGCCGGCCAGGGTGGTGGTGAACTTGAAACAGTCGCCGGTCTCGTCGCCCGGCAGGCGAAGGCCGCCTGCGATCTTGTCCCTCACGGCGCCGAGCGCCGGCTCGGCGGCGACGCAGCCGGCCACGTCGAGGACCTCGAACGGAACGCCGTCCTGGCGCAGCACCTCGATGTCCTTGCCGATGCCCTCCAGTTGCTTTTCGAAACGAAACACCTGCAGCGTCCCGGCCTGTCGGTCGTCATAGCGAATGCCGGTCGCAGCGCGCAGCTCGATCAGCTTGTCGCGGCTGTATTCAGCGAGCCGCACCATGCGGCGCTTGTTCACGGCATAGCGGACGCTGGTGCAATTCCGCAGCATCTGGCCGAGCCAGATCGGCATGTCGGGATCAAGCCGCGGCCGCAGCACCAGCGGCGCATGTTTCATCAACAGCCACTTGATCGCCTTCTGCGGAACGCCAGGCGCGGCCCAGGGCGAGGCATAGCCGGGGCTGATTTCGCCGGCATTGGCGAAGCTGGTTTCGAGCCCGGGGCCCTGTTGGCGATCGACCACCGTGACCTCGTGGCCGGCCTTGGCAAGATAGTAGGCCGAGGTGACGCCGATCACCCCGCTGCCGAGAACAGCGACCTTCATGCTGTCAATCCGCTGCGGGTCGCAAAGCTGCCGAGCCTACGCCCGATGGTCTCGCCGACATTGGTCATCTGGACCTCTATAGTGGGCAGAATTTGGCCGGCCCGCAAGGGCGGGTCACGCACGGATCCGTCGCAGGTTTGGACTGAGGCGGGAAGTTTTCTGATCAACCTTCGGAAGCCGAGCATCTTTCCCCGCCTTCTGATAAACAGCCCCCACAGGGAGCAACGATGCGGCAATTTCTTGGAATTGATCACCCGCTGGTGGTGGTGCACGATCTCAGCGCCGTTGCCGAACACTACGCCGCCCTCGGCTTCGCGCCACGGCCGCTCGGCCGGCATCCCTGGGGAACGACGATGCGCCTCGTCCAGTTCGATGGCTGCTCGATCGAATTGATGGGGGTCGAGGACGAGACCCTGCTGGACCAGCACGCCATCGACGGTTTCTCGTTCGGCCGCACCATCCGCGATCAGTTGCGGGAGCGCGAGGGCATCGCGCTGGTCGCCTTGAACAGCGCGGACGCCGAGTCCGATGCCGGCATCGTGACCGCGCGCGGCATCTGCTGCCAGGGCACGATCCAATTCGGCCGCGAGGTTCGTCTCGACGACGGTCGCACCGGCCGCACCCGGACCACGCTGAAGATCTTCGTCGATCCCAGATTGCCCCGGCTGGGAAATTTCGCAGTCCAGCAGCACCGGCCGGACCTGATCTTCCGCCCCGATTGGCTCCAGCATCCCAACGGTGCGTCACGCATCCATCAAGTGACGATCATGGCGGAGCGGCCGCACTGGTCGGCGGTTCGGCAACGGCTCGGCGGTCTCTATGGCGACGACGCGCTGTTCGGTCGTGCGGAAGGGTTCGGGGCCCAAACCGGCAATGGCTGCTTCGTCGTGCTCGACCAGGCCGCGGTCGAGCGGACCTATGCGCCGCTGCCGCCGGCGCTTGCCGCCGAGCACCGCCCGTGCTGCATCGCCATTCACCTCAGCGTGCCCGACACCAGGCCTGTCGTTTCGTACCTCACATCCGCGGGGGTTGGGTTCACGACCGAAGGGTCGCAACTGCGGCTTCGCGACGCGGGGCCCTTTGGCAATGTGTTTCTGGCGTTCGACGCTTCGCCGCGGTTGGCGTGAGAACATCAGGGCTACGCATGCTGGACCTGCCGGCGAGCAGGCGTTACACTTGGTACCACCGCAAACGGGCCATTCGGCAGCGATCGGAGCGCGTAACGTGACATCCCCTTGGCAATATCAGGTACGGTTTGATGTGCCCGATTCCGCGATCGCGGAGACGATCCGCCGACCCGAAGGTGATCCCGCGCTGGCGCCGCTGTTCGACCTGCTGCTGGCGCATCACGCCGCACCGAAATGCCAGTACGATGCATTCGCGGAATATGTCGCCGAAGCGGAACAGCACGGCATCGAAGACGATCCGCTCTACGCCTGGACCAAAGCGACCATCGAGGATCCGGCGAAGCAGGAAAAATATCTCAAATCGTTCACGATCTATGTCGACGGCCAGCAGGTCTATGCCAAGGAGACCGCTGACGCCCTGGAGGCCGGCCTGCAACCGCTGGCAACCGCCGGGCTGATTTCGCGGGTCTCGAAATACGACACCAATCCCGCCAACAGCCCTCAGCCGCCGCGGCCGGCGTCTCCGCCGGTCTAGGGTTTCTGACTCTGACTTTTGGTTCGTCATTCCGGGGCCAGCGCAGCAGGAAGGCCGGAATCTCCCGCTGCATTCCGGATTCGCGCCAAGTGGCGTGCCCCCGGGACAACGAGGGTCCGACGTTTCAGAAAAACGGCCCGATAGAAGCGGACGCCGCGCCGCGCGTTCAGGCGATGCTATCACTCTAAAATTATTACGATTTCACCGCATCTGCCCCGGTTTAACGCCGGGCGCGCGATCCTATGGCGCTCCTATGCGATCGCCCTCCCACAGCTCTCGAATTCATACCTGACCGGGAGGACATTGGCGGCCTGAGCCAGGCCATCTCCCGGCCAACCCCAGGGATCCGCCGATCAACGCAGCGGCCGGGGCTTCGGGGATCGCGCAGGGCTCGCCAACAGAAGGAATACCCACGTGAAACGCGTCGAACCTCCGTCGTGCCGCTCGTCCTCTGCCATCGTCTTCATCGGCAGGAACAGGCGCGGCCAATGGGTCGCCCAGCAACAGAACGGCCTCTATGGCGGCCTGTTTGTCAGCCATGCGCAAGCCGTCAAATACGCCTTATTCGAGAACGGCCATCATCCCGAAACCATCATCGAACTGGCGCGCGATATTGAACTCGATATGGGCAGCGCGCCCGCGGTCGCCTGCGCCAGCGCGGTTCAGCGCGCAGCCTAGCCGGCCGATCAGATCCCCGCCGCAAGGAGAGCACGATGCTTCAGCCTCATTCGATGTCGGACCAGGAGCAGGTGGTCGATACCATGGTTGGGCTGACGCGCCTGACCCATCTGCAACGCGCGATCATTGCCGGCAGCGGCAGTATGGAATTCTATCTTGCGCTGCGGCGACGTGGCCTGCTTCGCGTCGCCACCACCCTCACCTGCCGGATTCCGAAAGGGCAGCATGCGGTCGGCATGATCGCGGGACGCAACTCGCTTGATGCGATCGAAGCCGCCCTTGTCGAACTGTCGCCCTTCCTCAGCACCAGCGCCGCCATCACGGTCCTGATCGACTCCCGGGAAGTCGGTGCCGGCCTGCGCATCCGGGAGCGACTGGCGCATATGGGCTTTCGGATCGAAGCCGGGGTGAGATGCCAGCAGGGCTTGGTGCTATCCGCGATCAGGCGCGGCTTTGGCCGGATGCAACAGGCGGCGTAATAACATGACTTCCGCTGCAATTGCCGCCACCTGGCTGGCGGGCTACGTAGCCGACATTCCTACCCCGTTCGACGACCATGGAGCGGTGGATCTGGCGACCCTTGCGATGCTGTGCGAACGTCAGATTGACGCTGGCGTCACCGCCATCCTTGTGGCCGAAACCAGCGGCGAAGCCTCGACGCTTACGGCCCTGGAGCAGGAAGCCATCGTTCGCACCGCCGTCGACGTGGCGCGGGGCCGGGTCCGCGTCGTGGCCGGCGCCGGCTCCAATTCGACCCGCCAGGCGATCGAACTGGCGCAGCGCGCCGAAGCCGCCGGCGCCGACGCGGCTCTTTCGGTGGTGCCCTATTACAACAAACCGATGCAGGCCGGAATCCAGGCGCATTTCGAGGCGATTGCGAACTCGACCACGTTGCCCATCATCCTGCACGACGATCCCACCCGGACGCTGCGCGAATTGTCCGATGACACGCTGATGCAGCTCGCCACGTCAGGACAATTCATCGGGTTGAAGGATGCGACCGGCGACCTCGCCCGGCTGTGGCGCCTGCGGCAGCTTTTGCCGTCAAGCTTCCGGCTGTTGTCCGGAGACGATGCGACGGCGCTGCCCTTCCTCGCCAATGGCGGCGACGGTTGCATGTCCATGGTCGCGAACGTCGCGCCGGA
>Ga0302319_10015751_pt1 | contig 13992 bp, 6 predicted proteins | sample Bog_T0_2_FD_203319 | JGI IMG/M metagenome (GOLD analysis project Ga0302319, IMG submission 203319) | Peat permafrost microbial communities from Stordalen Mire near Abisko, Sweden - Bog_T0_2 | ecosystem: Environmental > Terrestrial > Soil > Wetlands > Peat | place: Sweden: Abisko, Stordalen Mire...
CTGATCGCCTATGGTTCGGATGGGGTGAACCCCTACACCTCGCCGCAAGCGAACCCGGCCTATCCACCGCTCAACCCGAACTTGCGGGTCGTTCTGGAGCATGAGAACGAAGTCTGGAATTTTAGCTTCGCCAACTGGGGCGACAACGTTACCGCCATGCTGGAGGCCTACACGAACAATACGCCCGACTGGCAGATTGTGGATTATGATAACTGCTACAATCCGGCCACGGGCGCGGGCAACCAGTTTCAGGCGGCGATGCGGTGGCACATTCTGCGTGCGGCGCGCTGCTCCGATATTTTCCGCGGAGTGTTTGGAAGCGCCGCCATGGGCGCCCGGGTGCGGGTGATTTACGAATACCAATACGACAACCTCAACGGCACGGCCTCGGACGCGCTGCCCTTCCTGGACAATTATTTCAACAACGCTGACGGCGCCACTCACATGGCCACGCCTTATCCCGTCAGCCATTATTTGTGGGGCGCAGGCGGAGCGGTTTATTACGGCAGCGGCGATGAGAACGGCATCCAAACGAACCTGGTGTTCGCCGACAGCGGGTTTGAAACGCCCGCCCTGGCCAGCGGTCAGGCCGGGACCAATCCGCCCGGAGCGGCGTGGACCTTCACCGGCAACGCTGGCATTTATAACGGCGCCACCGGTGGCGCCGGGGGGCCGCCCGCACCGCCCCATGGTTCCCAGGCGGCCTTCATTCAAGGCAGCGGGGCAATCAGCCAGACCATCAACTTCACCGCCGCTGGCGCGTATGCCCTCAGCTTCCAGTCAGCGGAACCCGCAACCAATGCGAACAGCGTCCAGTTCTATTTTGACAATACTTTGATTACCCCCAACGGCAACTATGCCAATGGCGCCTCTCCCTACCAGTGGCTCCCGGGCTCCTTCGGGGTAAGCGCACAAGTCTTTAACAACTACTCCACCTATGTGTTCCAGGTGACCAACGCCGGAAGCCACACGCTCACGGTTCAGGGTCTGGGGATCGGGCAATACGCCCCCCTCAACGCTCCGCCAAACAATAACCGATTCATTTACTTCGATGATCTCGAAATTGCGAGCGCAGCGGCGCTCTTCGCCGGTGGCATCCCTGGCCCGGGATATGCCAATGGTCAGGCAGGGGACGCCGGTTACGCCGCGCAGTTGGACGCGCAGGCAGTTTATGCGCAAGCCTACGGCCTGCAGGTGGTTGCTTACGAGGGCGGCTGGTCGCTGGGCGGTGACTTCGGCAAAACTGCTTTCGAGAACTGGTGCGAATTCTATGACCCGCGGGCGGAAACCGCCAATTTAAGCGCGCTGGACACGTTCGCCCGGAGCGGCAGCCGCTATTATATTTTCGGGACTTACGAGACCTGGCCCGGTTATGATACCGCGAACGCCGGCAGTTATCCGCTGGTGCAGGCCGTGGATGCTGCCAACGCCGCTCTGCCGGCGGCGCCGCTTAATGGAATTTCGGTGCCCAATGTTCTGACGCCCGGAAAAAATTCGTGGTGGATCGCCGCCGCCGCCGGCTCAGGCACGCTGAATGGCACGGGCAGCTGGTTTGACTGGAACGTGCTGATGCCGGTGAGCGGGAACTTCCTGATCACGCCCGGCTATCAAGCGGGGGCGGGCGCCGTGCTGGAAGTGGATGGTGTGGCCGTCAGCGCCGGCGTCACCGTCACAAACTTCCTGACCCAAGGGCTGCACACCCTCAAGCTACGTTCCACCAGCGGTTCGTTTACGGTGACCAACGTAACCGTTTCCCAGATCGGCGCCCCGAATCCGGTTACCCTCCAATCCCCCGTCGTGGCCGTCGGCCAAAACGACTCAGTAACCTTGACTTGGTCGCCCGCTTCCAGCGGTCCGGTCCCTCAGGGTTACCTGGTTTATGGTGGCCCAGCCTCCGGAGTCTATCCCGCTGCCCTGGCGGCCACCGCCATGACCAATTATACGGTCACGGGTCTGACCAACGGCGTGACGCTTTATTTTACCGTCGTGGCCACCAACGGATTGGGCTACAGCCTGCCTTCCAACGAGATTAACGTGACTCCCGTCGCGCCCGGCGCGACCCAGGATCTTCTCGCCTGGGATTTCTCTGCGGCCGGCGGCCATGCCGCCTCGGACGGCAACGTGACTTCAGTCGGTTCCACTTCCATGGCCTATGGCATGCAGGCCGGCACCATCACCCGTGGCGGCGGATCTCCGGCGGAGTCCATCCAATTCCCTGGCGTTTGGGGTTATGGCGCGATGAATATGAATGCGTCAGCGACCTCAACGATTTGGGTGGGAGCCAGCCTGCCGGCTGCCGTGGCGGCCAATAGTTATTTTCAGTTTGGCGCCGGCCCCGCCGACGGCAACCAATTTTCCATCGCCTCTCTCGTTTATGTGGCGTATCAGCAAAACGCGGATTCCAACTCGACGATGGTGCTGGAGTATAGCACCAATAACTTTGCCACGCCCGGCATCCCCGTGAACACAAATAATATGATTAACAGCGGTTGGAAGGGCGCGACCAACACCGTTTTCCTGGCCGGCTTTGCCGCTCTGCAGAACCTTGCTAACACCGTGACTTTCCGTCTTTATGGCTATGGTTTCCAGGGTTATGACGACAAGGGACTCGGCCTGGTTCCCGGCGGCAATCCCGATGTGGCCGTGATTGGCAGCGTGTTTTATCCCGTGGCGCTTCCCACCTTTAACCCGCCCGGCGGCGCCTATTCCGTCACCAACGTGACCATCTCCACCACCACGGTGGGTTCCTCGATTAATTTCACTACGGACGGTTCCACCCCCACCCCGGTCCATGGCACGCCTTACACTGGACCGGTGCGTTTGGGCGCAAACACCACCCTGCAGGCCATCGCCTATCAAACCAACTTCGTTAACAGCGCTGTGGCCAGCGCCAGCTACGTCATTAATCCCCAGCCCTCACCCGTTTTTATCAACTTGCGGAAGATCGGTGCCAACCTGCAAATGAGCTGGGCGCCGGGTGGCAGCCTGTTGCAGGCGGCCAATGTGACCGGGCCTTGGAATACCAACACCGGCGCAAGCTCGCCTTGGATCGTTTCGCCGACCAGCGCCTGCATGTTCTATCGCCTCGTCCGGTAAGGCAGGACCCCCGGCTCAGCTTGGACCACTCATTTTGCCCATTCGGGTATCGGGGCGTCGAACTGGATCGACTCCCCGGTCAGCGGATGAAGAAATCTGGCTCGCGCCGCATGGAGACAGAGCGGTGGATCGCCGACCGCCAGCGTTTGCGTGCGACCCAGCTGTCGGCCGGGCAAGTAGAGCGCATCGCCGCACACTGGAAACCCTAGGTGCCAAAGATGGACACGAATCTGATTCGTGCGCCCGGTCAGCGGCCGCGCTTCCAGCAGACTGGTGCCATCGGTGAAGCTGTGGAGCACGTGAAATTCAGTCCGTGCTTCGAGTCCGCCTTCCAAGTCCACCGTGCGCGAACAGCGTTCGCCGGAATCGGCACTGATGGCGGCGTCGCAATGGAAATCACCCGCCGGCAACGGACCCGCAACCCGCACCACATAAGTCTTCTCCACCCGGCCGTGTGCAAATTGCGCTTGCAGACCGGCGGCCAGCGGCTTTGTTCGCGCCACCAACACCAAGCCGGTGGTGTTGGCGTCCAGCCGGTGGGCCGGATACGGTGTCTGCGGATGATAGGCCAGATTCAATATGTGCTGGAGCGTGTTCAGATAAAATCTGCCGCCGGCATGCATCGGCAATGGGGCGGGTTTGTTCACCACGATCAACCCGTCATCTTCGTGCAAAATCTCCACGCCTCCGTTCACATCCGGCTCAATCACGTTCGGAAAGAGATGCCGATAACGTTGCCCGGCGCGCACAATTTGCGTGCCGGTCACCCGCCGTTGCTCCCAACTGACGATCCGGCCTCGGGCAAATTCGACCTCCCACTCCTCCACCAACACGCTCGGAACCATGTGTCCCAGTGCCGCCAGCAGGGTCAAACCGTCGCAGTCTCCCGGGACATTGAGCGGCCTGAAATGATCGCGCGCCCGGCTTCCCGGCAATGGCGTGATTGCGCGCCGGATCGCCGCATTCCGCTCTGCTATGTTCCCAGGTTGCTGCAAACCGCGAGCATGCCCCTGACGCCGGGCCACATCAAGCGCAACGCGCCGTTTCGCGTTGGTATGCCTGTTGCGCGAGACAGATAACAAAGTCGAAAATTCACAACCTATTGTCTAAGTGCATCTTGCGCTTGACTTGGATACCCTTCGCCTGCCGAAATTCCGGGTATGTCTTTGAATTGGCGCCATGGTATCAGATCCGCGTGCACTTTTCCCTTAAGCCTTTCATTTTTCTTCCGATGTTGATAGGGAGCCAGATCGATAGAGAATATCGACAATTAATGTGAAATGTTCGGCAAGATCGGTTTTGTTTCGTAAAAATGATATTGCAACAATGGCCGGCAAAATCATATAAGTGCCCACAGGATCAGAAGTTGTGGCCACGGCCGATCGAACCTTGAAACTATTTCCGTCCGCCCATGAAGCCATTTGTGAGAGATCAGCCTTTGAAAAATGATCGCCAAGTCATAGCCCGGGCAAGTTGGGTTGCAACCGACTACGGAAGAACTGTTTCTGAATGGAGAAGTCGATGAAAGATTGTACAGCGAAAAAAGCCCCCAACAAGGCCCAGACCCGGCGCGACTCGAAAACGCTCTATCACGCCACCGTCGAACAATTGCCGGCGGGCTTTTACCGCAAGGATGCCGCCGGACGTTATGTCTTGGTGAATCCCTGTTTTTGCCGCTTGCGCGGCCAAACCGCTGCCGAGCTCCTGGGTCGGACCGCGGCGGAAGTGGCGAGCCTCAAGCCGGTGTCAGGTTTGTCCGCACGAGATGAGAAGGATCTCGAATATCTCAAGCTGGGTGCGGATCATCATGAGGAGATCATGTCTTCCGGCCGGACGATCGAGCTTGAGGAGTACTACCTGACGGAAGACGGCGGCGGCCAGTATTTTCACGTGGTCAAAACTCCGGTGGTCGACGATGACGGAAAGGTGATCGGCAGCCAGGGGATTCTAATTGATGTCACGGATTACCGGCGGACGCAGACTGAGTTCAAGCGGGAGCGCGATTTATTGCGCGCCTTGATGGGCAAATCGGACGATTGCATTTATTTCAAGGATCGTGAATCCCGGTTTGTCCGCTGCAGCGCGAATTTCGCGCGCTTGTTTTCGGTGGCGAGTCCCGATGAATTGATCGGCCGGAGCGATGCGGACTTTTTTGCGGCCGCGCACGCGCAGGCGGCCTTCGAAGATGAGCAAAAGATCATCCAGTCGGGCGTGCCGGTGATCGGCAAGATGGAAAAGGAAACCTGGCCCGACGGGCATGTGACGTGGGCGCTCACCAGCAAGTGGCCGTTGCTCGACGCGCAGGGAGTCACGATCGGCACCTTCGGTATTTCCAAAGACATCACCGTCATCAAGGCAAGTGAAGCCAAGCTGGAACAAATGCACAAACAGCTGCTGGACGCGTCGCTTCGCGCCGGCATGGCGGAAATTGCCACGAGCGTTCTGCATAATGTCGGGAATGTGCTGAACAGCGTGAACGTCTCCAGTTCCCTGATTTCGGATACCATGCGCAATTCCAAGGTGGCCAACATGTCCAAGGCTATGGCCCTCATCCAGGCGCATGAAAATGACCTCGGAAATTTTTTGACGAACGACCCCAAGGGAAAACAATTGATCGGGTATCTGGCGAACCTGGCCAAACATCTGGCGGAAGAACAGGCCGATATTTTGCGCGAATCGACCTCGCTGGCGGCCAACGTGGTTCATATCAAGGAAATTGTCGCCATGCAGCAGAACTACGCCAAGTCCTCCGGCGTGGTCGAATGGGTGAATGTGCCGGAATTGGTGGAGGATGCCATCCGCATGAACAGCGGCGCGCTGACCCGGCATAATGTGGACCTCACCCGCGAGTTCGCCGCCGTCCCGCCAATTTCCGTGGAAAAGCACAAGGTCTTGCAGATTTTGATCAACGTGCTGCGCAACGCGAAATACGCCTGTGATGAATCGGGCCGGAGCGATAAAAAAATCACCGTTCGAATTACCGGCCGCGAAGGCTGGGTCAGCATTTCCGTGGTGGACAACGGCATCGGCATCCCGCCGGAGAATTTGACCCTCATTTTCAATCACGGCTTCACCACCCGGAAAGAAGGACACGGTTTTGGCGTCCACAGCGGGGCCAACGCTGCCCGGGAAATGGGCGGATCACTCTCGGCGGGCAGCGAAGGCACCGGCCGCGGGGCAACCTTCACGCTCGAGCTGCCGGTACAACGGCGAAAGGACTGACATATGGGCCTCAATCCCAATCAAAATCATCGGATCCTCGTCATCGATGACAACAAGGCAATCCACGAGGATTTTAAAAAAATTCTCGGCCGCAAAAAGGCCGTCTCCAGCAACCTGACGGATGCGGAGTCGTCGCTGTTTGGCGATGACGCGCCCGCCGTGCAACTGCCGGAGTTCGAAATTGATTCCGCCTTTCAGGGGCAGGAGGGTTTTGAACTGATCGCCAAAAGCTTGCGGGAAGATCATCCCTACTCCATGGCTTTTGTGGATGTCCGTATGCCGCCCGGCTGGGATGGCGTGGAGACCACCGCCCATATCTGGGAAAAATATCCCGACCTGCAGGTGGTTATTTGCACCGCCTATTCCGACTATTCCTGGCAGGACATGTCCAGCAAACTGGGCTTTTCCGACCGGCTGGTGATTTTAAAAAAGCCCTTCGACAACATTGAGGCGCTCCAACTGGCGATTTCTTTGACGGAAAAATGGCGCCTTTACCAGCAGGCGCGCCTGCGGTTGGGTGACCTGGAGCGAATGGTCGAGGAACGCACCGTGGCCTTGCAGAAAACCAACCAGGACCTGGCCCAGGCCAACGACCTCCTCAAGCTCGCCACGAAGACCACGCAGAAGATGGCCGAAGGCGCCGTCGCCGCCAGCAAGGCCAAAAGCGAGTTTCTCGCCAACATGAGCCACGAAATCCGCACCCCCATGAACGGCGTGGTGGGCATGATCGACCTCCTGCTGGACACACCCTTGAATACCGAGCAGCGCGAATATGCCCGGACGATTCGTACCAGCTCGGATGCCCTGCTTTCCATCATCAATGACATCCTTGATTTTTCCAAGATCGAGGCCGGCAAGATGACCTTCGAGAAGACCGAGTTTGACCTGACCGATACCGTCCGGAATGCCATGGCGGTGCTGCTGCCCCGGGCCGAGGCCAAACATGTGGCGCTCAAGTGTTCCCTTGCCGAGGATATCGGCGTCCGACTCATTGGCGACCCGAGCCGCCTCCGCCAGATTCTCCTGAACCTGCTCGGCAACGCCATCAAGTTTACGGAACAGGGTGAAGTGTTGCTGGAAATCAGCCGGGTGAGCGAAAATGAGAAGGAAATCGTCATTCACTTTTCCGTGCGCGACACCGGTGTGGGCATACCGGAGGAAGTTCAAAAAAGTCTCTTTCAATCGTTCACGCAGGCGGATGCCTCCACGACCCGCCGTTTCGGCGGAACCGGTTTGGGCTTGGCCATCTGCCGCAAATTGATCGGGCTGATGGGCGGATCCATCGGCATGCGAAGCACTTTGGGCAAGGGTTCGACGTTCTGGTTCTTCCTGCCCTTCACCAAACAAAATGGATATGCGCTGCCGCCGGTCGATGTCGCCGCCAAGGTGTCCGTCATGGATGAGGTTCCCCCCGGGCTGGCCGCCACGATTCATACCCGCATCATTTTGGCCGAAGATAACAAGATCAATCAGCTGGTGGGAATGAAGCAGCTCAAGAAATTGGGGTACGACAATCTGCTGCTCGTGGGCAACGGCATCGACGTCGTGGCCGCCTGGCAGCGGGAAAGACCCGGAATTATTTTGATGGATTGCCAGATGCCGGAAATGGATGGCTACGAAGCGGCGCGCGTGATTCGCAAACTGGAGACGGAGGCAAACCTGCCCCGCACGCGGATCATTGCCATGACGGCCCATGCCATGCAGGGCGATCGCGAAGTATGCCTCGCGGCCGGGATGGATGATTATATTTCGAAGCCGGTGAATATTGTGGAATTGGAAAAGGCGCTGGCACTTTGAACGAACGAATTCCGTCCTGAAGCGGCGGTGGCAATGGCCCGTAAACGTGAATTAGAATTCCGCCGTCCCTCCCGGACGAAATCACTTGGCTCCGGTTGACCAGACACTTCGGGTCTGGCTGATGTCCGATGTCGCTTCGCGACCACTTTTTTCCTGCCCGCCAGAAATGTCGAAGAATTCGAAAATCCTCCCCGGTTTTTATATTTCTCTGGCAGGCCAGCCTTCCTCCGGCTGGCCTTTTTTGTCTTTTCCTTTCAAGTGATTTGCCAAGCGGCCATATCTCGGCTTTATTGCGTCCGTGTTATCTGAGTTTCTGGATCTATTCCGCGGCGGTGAGCCGAAAACGCCGGACTTTGTGGCCGTCGATTCGCGGCAGGTGCCATTGCGCGTGGTCCGGAATCCGCGCGCCCGTCGTTATTTGCTGCGGTTGCTTCCCGGCGGCGTCGCGCGGGTCACCATTCCGCGCGGCGGTTCGCTGGCCGTCGCGCAACAGTTCCTCGACCGCCACCGATCCTGGCTGGCCGGACAGCTGCAAAAGTTGCCGGCGAATCCGCCGCGGCCAGTCACCTGGCCAATCGGGTCGCAGTTTATGTTTCGCGGTGAACTGGTTTCCATCCATTCCGATCACCCTGGCCGGATTCGCTTTGGCAGCGAAGGGTTATGCGTGCGCGATTCGGCGGCGGATTTGCGGCCGGTGATTGAGAATCATCTCCGGCGAATGGCAGCGCGGGAATTGCCTTGCCGGCTGCAGGAACTCGCCCGGCAGCACGGCTTCGTCGTGAAGCGCGTGACGGTTCGCGGCCAGCGCACGCGCTGGGGTTCTTGTTCCCGGCGCGGCACGATTTCACTGAACTGGCGGCTGCTTCAAACGCCGGATCCCGTGCGGGATTATATTATTCTTCATGAGCTCGCCCATCTGCGGCAAATGAATCATTCCCAACGGTTCTGGCAGGAGGTGGAGCGGCTGTGCCCGGATTACCGCACAGCGGAACGCTGGTTGAAACAGCAGCGCGGGTGGTTGCAGGAAATGAATCCATCCTGATCGCGAAGCGTCTCAATTGCGACGGCATCATGCCGCCGCCCGCCCGTTGGCTTCGGCAATGGTGCGTTGCAGCGCCACGGCGAGATTGGGGACATTGATGGGTTTTTCCAGCAATTCGCTGATTCCGGCCTGCCGCAGGTTCTCCTCGGTAATCCCCGAGTTATATCCGCTCAGAAGAATGACGGGCACCTCCGGGCGGATGAGCCGGAGCTGACGGGCCAGTTCCAGGCCGTTCATTTCCGGCATGGTCAAGTCGCTGATGATCACATCGTAGTTGTCCGGATGTTCCCGGAACAATTTGAGCGTTTCGCGCGCCTCGTTGGACGCTGTGACATTATACCCCATTCTTAGAAGTATGTGCCCCAGGGCCTTCGTCAGCGGAGGTTCATCATCGGTCAGCAGAATTCTTTCACCGCGTCCCCGGGGACTCTGGCGAACGTCGGTATCGGCCCGCTTCATTACTTGCATCCTGGCCGGGAAATAAACCGAAAAAGTCGTGCCCCGGCCGGGCTCGCTTTCGACGATGATGAAACCTTCATGCGACTGCACAATGCCGTGGACGACCGCGAGACCTAGCCCCGTGCCTTTGCCCACGGGTTTGGTGGTGAAAAAGGGTTCAAAAATGCGCGCCAACGTTTTGGCGTCCATTCCCATGCCGGTATCGGCGACGATCAGGCGGGCATAGGTGCCGGGGCTGAACTCTGGATGCACTTGGAGGAATTTTTCCGGGGGAACAAAAGAATCCAGGCTCACGGTAAGCTGGCCCGGGCGTGTTTCCATGGCGTGCAGGGCGTTCGTGGCCAGGTTGATTGTGATTTGATAAATCTGGGTCGGATCCGCCAGGACGGCCGGAGCGTCGTCGGCGAGGTTCCGCTCAATCTGAATATTGGCCGGCAGCGAGGCGCGGAGAAACTTCAGCGCTTCCTTGATCACGAGGTTGAGGCGGATGACCTGGCGATTCTGTTCGTGCTTGCGGCTGAACGTGAGAATTTGTTGGACCAGATCCTTGGCCCGATTGGCGGCGCCCAGGATTTCCGCGACGCTTTCCTGGGCGGAAGCGTCCAGCTCGTTGTTCTCCGTCAAAAGATAGCCGAAGCCGAAAATCGCCGCGAGGATGTTGTTAAAATCGTGGGCAATGCCGCCCGCGAGGGTGCCAATGGCCTCCATTTTTTGCGCCTGCTGCAGGTGGGATTCCAGATGCCGTCGTTCCGTGATATCCTGTTTGACGGCCACAAAATGCGCAATCTGGCCGTCGGCGTCCCGCACCGGCGTAATGGTCATTTCCTCCGTGTACAGCTCCTGGTTCTTGCGTCTATTGATCAGTTCGCCGTGCCAGACGTTGCCGGTCAGCACGGTCGCCCACAGCGTGGCATAAAATGCCGGCGGATGTTGTCCCGATTTAAGGACGCGCGGATAGCTGCCAATGGCTTCCTCCGCGCTGTAACCGGTGAGGGTGGTGAAAGCCGAATTGACCCACTTGATCTTGCCGTCGCGGCTGCAAATGACGATGGCGTTCGCGGTGGCCGTCAGGGCACTCGCTTGCAGGTTCATCTGCTCTTCGGCGCGTTTCTGGTCGGTGATGTCCTGAATGACGCCCACCATTTGAACGACCCGGCCCTGCTCATTCAAGACCAGTCGGCCCATTCCCCGCACCCACCGCTCTTTTTGATCGCTGAGGCGGATAATGCGGTACGCGCGGTCGAACTTGACTTTGGCTTCCAGAACCTGGTCGCGCAGGTAACGCCTCATATTCTCCCGATCGTTCGGGTGCACGATCTGGAGCCAGCCCGCCTGGTCGTGGACGAAATGGGGATCGCCAATGCCCAATAATTCATCCAGCCCTTCGGAACTCGTCCAAAGGCCGGTCGTGACATCGAAAATATAGGAGCCCAATCGGGCAATGTACTGCGCCTCCAAAAGCTGCGCGTTGGTTTCCTGAAACCGTTTCAAGGCCTGCTGGCGTTCAGTAATATCCCGGATCGCCGTGAGCTCCGTCCGCCGTCCCCGATGGTCAATGATATTGGCGGTGATTTCGACCGGGAATACCGCGCCGCCTTTTTTGCGATGCCAGCGAAGGGGAACCCGGGTAAATCCGGAACCCACCGTCACCCGCGTCTTTTCCGGCTCAGCCGACAAATTTTCGGCGGTCGTCTGCAGGAATTCTTCGCGGCTCAACCCATAAAGACGTTGCGCCGATTGGTTGGCATCGATAAATCGATGCGTCGCGCAATCGACCAATACAATGGCGTCGGATTCCAGGTCGAACAACTGGCGATACCGTTCCTCGCTGGCGCGCAACTGGTGTTCGGCCTGTTTCAATTCGGTGATGTCCACTGCCACGCCGACCAGCGCCGGGCCGGCCGCGCCGGTGTCGGGAAAGGGAAGTTTCGTGGTTTGCAGGATTCGCGTTTGGCCGGCCGCATTGGTAAACGTCTCTTCCGCGATGTGCTTGGGCTTTCCGCTGGCGATGACTTCCTGGTCATCGCGCATGAACGCGGCCGCCTGCACCGGGTCAGACATTATATCCAGTTGCGTCCGGCCGACCATTTGTTCCGGCGTCAGGCCGTTGGCCGCGGCGCAAGCCTGGTTGGCAAACACATGGCGGCTTTGCCGGTCCTTGGCAAAGATGAAATGGGGCACCAGGTTTATGACCGTGCTCAACAGCCGTTCGTTGTCGCGCAGGGCGGCCTCCACCTTTTTGCGGGCCGTTATATTCTCGTGGGCGACGACGACGCACGCGGCCCGGTTGCTGACGAACTGCGTGGCCCGGACCATGAACCAGCGTTGTTCCCGGGGACTGTGGCAGGGGTATTCCAGACGGAACTCATCTTTTTTTCCCAGGAGCACGTCCGAAATGCCCCCTGCCATCTCCGTGGCCTCTTCCGAAGCCGGACCCGAAGCGGATCGGCATACCGAGAGATAATTGCTCCCCACGCCGCCGGACGACGGCGCGCCATTTTCGCGGGCAAAATTCTGCCACGCGGCATTCACCTTGATGATGGCCCCTTCTCCGTCGAGAATCGCGATATGCGCGGAGAGCGAATCAAGCGTCAATTGCAGGACCTGCCTTGAATCCCGGAGGTCGGCGTCGGCCAGCTTCCGGGCGTTGATATCCGACACCATGCCGGCCGCACGTGCCGCTTCGGCAAACTCACGTTGTTCCACCTCCCGGGCCCAACGTTTCGATGAGCGTCGCAAGAGCAGATACAGCAGCCCGCCGGTCAATAGCGCAAAGCCCCAGCCTTTGAGAATGAAAAGCTCAACCCGCGTTTCGGAATTGGGAACGAGGGTTTTCAGCAGCTCATCGGAACAGGTAATCCACAGCCCCGCTGCGATGACATAGGTCAACGCGACTTTCCGCGCACTCCGGCGGGCTTCGATTTTCATCGGCGTCAAAGAACCAGCGTCGGTTCGACTCTCCAGTATTACATCCGGCATAATCAGTATTCAATGTTGCCCGCTCCACCACCCATATTGCCATTGGATCGACCAAAAACAGGCGATGCTGGAAGGAATTAAGTAAGCGGTTTTTGTTCGCTCCTGAACAATGATTGGCTGGTCTTCCAAAACGACTTTCCGGAAAGCTGCTTTTCAGGTTCGCTTTGACACAAGACCCGCCGTTCATGTCCCGCGCTCCCGAATGAAAAACGGTTCAACGCAGCGCACCGGCAAACCAAACGGCGCAGGCCAATTCCCTCGCTTCCGGCAGATTCTCAGAAATCTTTAAAATCCCCTTCCATGGGAATCTCCCCGCGCCGATCCTTCGGCGCCGACAGACTGGCCGCGGGTTTGGCGTGTCCGTTGCGACTGCCATTGCGCGGGGAGGAGACATTTGATTTTGCAGCGGGACGGGCGGCACGGAATTCCCGGGCGGGCTTGACCGTTGCGGCGGGATTGCTGGTGGCGCCCCCGACGAGTTGCATGAGCTCTTCCACTGAGTGGTTCATGGTTTCGGCCTGGGCATTCAGCTCCTGGGCGGCGGCGGCGCTTTCCTCGGCCGTGGCGGCGTTGCCTTGCGTGACCTTGTCCATCTGGCCCACCGCCATGTTGATTTGGGCAATGCCATCGGTTTGTTCGCGCGAGGCGCTGGCAACCTCGGTCACCAGCTCGTCCACCTGGCGCACTTTGGTGACGACTTCGTTTAACACCAGCGCCACTTTGCTGGTGATTTCCACACCCTGCCCGGATTTGGCAATGGCCCCTTCGATCTTGGCGGAGGTTTCTTTGGCCGCTTGCGCGCAGCGTTGGGCCAGGTTGCGGACTTCATCCGCCACGACCGCGAAACCCATCCCGGCTTCCCCGGCCCGCGCCGCTTCCACGGCCGCGTTCAACGCGAGAATGTTGGTTTGGAAGGCGATTTCATCAATGGTCTTGATGATCTTGGCGATGTCGTCGCTGGAATTCTTGATGTCGTCCATCGCGGCGGCCATGGTTTGCATGTCGCCAACCCCGCGGTCGGCGGCCTGGCGGGCCTCTTTCGCCAGTTCGTTCGCCTTCAGGGTATGCTCCGCATTGCGCTTCGTCATGCTGGCCATTTCTTCGAGGGAAGAACTGGTTTCCTCCAGCGAGGACGCCTGTTCGCTCGATCCTTCCGCCAACGTCTGGCTGGCGGCCGAAACCTGGCCGGAAGCCGAGGCGACCTGGTTGGAACCATCGCGGAGCGAAGCGGTAACGGCGTTCAACACTTTGGTCAGCCCGGAAATGATGACGAGACCAAGGGTGATTCCCAACGCGACCGCAAATATGGAAATTAACGTGATCAACCCGTTGGCGTGCTGGATCGTTTGCTGGATTTCGCCGGACGACTTCATGCCATAACTATTGTTTTCGTCGAA
>Ga0302319_10015753_pt1 | contig 13992 bp, 10 predicted proteins | sample Bog_T0_2_FD_203319 | JGI IMG/M metagenome (GOLD analysis project Ga0302319, IMG submission 203319) | Peat permafrost microbial communities from Stordalen Mire near Abisko, Sweden - Bog_T0_2 | ecosystem: Environmental > Terrestrial > Soil > Wetlands > Peat | place: Sweden: Abisko, Stordalen Mire...
CGGCGCGCGACGATTGCGCGCCGCTTCCCGTCGAGTGCATCAGCGCGGCATAGTAGCCGGCGGCCCCGGCCCTGTCCTGCAGGGCCTCGGCTGCGCGACCGGCGTTGTAGAGACCGTTGAAGCGCTGCGGGCTCAGGTGCAGCGCGCGCTGGTATTCGGTGAGCGCCGCGGCCGGCTGGCCGAGTTCCAGCAGCATGTCAGCCAGCATTTCGCGCGCCGGAATATCCACCTCGCCCTGGCCGACCCGATCCTGCAGGTCCGCGCTCTCGCGCATCGCCTGCAGCGCGGAGTCCGTCTGGCCTGCGGCAAACGCCGTCCAGCCGCGCACCTCGCCGTACTGGATCGTGGCGGCGTTGCCCTGCAGAACATAGGCGTAGCTGCCCTTTGCAAGGGCAGCGCGCTGCGCCTCAAAGGCGGCCAGGTTCGCGGTCGCCGCCGGCTCCTCGCGCAGGTGACCATCCGCGACCGCACGCGCCCACAGCGTCAGCATCTGGCTTTCGGCAGGGTCCGAGGCAACGGGTTCGAGCGCAGCGGCGCCCTGCCAGTCGCGCAGCTCCAGCGCCAGGAACGCCGGATACTCGGCGCGGTGGTAAGGCAGGACATCGGCCATCGAGCTGTCCACCATCCCCGGCATCTCCAGGTCGTGGGCGATCAGGGCTGCACCGTCGGTGACGATCTTCCGTGCCGCCGCATCCTGCGCCGCCTGCAGGTAGGCATACAGCAGGAATTCATCCGAGTGGAATACATACATCGCACCCGCCTCGTGCCGCTCCTCGGCGAGGCGCGAGGCCTCGACCGCTGCGGTATTTGCGTCGATGTCCGCCTGCCACAGGCCGAGGCGCGCGAAGATGTGGCCCGGCATGTGGGCTGCATGCGGTGCGTCTGGCGCGATCTTGCCGTAGCGCTGCGCAGCGGCCAGACCCTGCGGGGCGAGCTGCGGCGAATCGGCGGCGTGAATGATGTAGTGCGCGATCCCGGGATGCTGCGGATACATCACGAACAGGGGGCTGAGTTCGTCGAGCGCCTTGCGCTCGGCCTGCAGCGACAGGTCGCCGACCGGCTCGGCGGCCAGCAGCGACAGTGCGTGGAACGCGGCGACGTCGACATCGTCCGGATAGCGGTCGCGCAGCCGGCCCATCGCGGCCGCGTAGGCACTGACGCGCGTCGGATAGTCCGCGGGACCCGGCCGGAATACCAGCGCCAGCGCCGTAACATAGCCACGCTCCCGCGCGCCGCGTCCGGGATGCGCCAGCGCCTTGCGCAGATGCTTCCAGGCGAGCGCCTGCGCCGCCTCGTCGGGGCGTCCCCAGATCTGGTGATAGACACTCATGGCGATGCCCCAGTGCGCCATCGCGCAGCGCGGATCGGCGGCCGCGACCTGCGCGAACTGGCGCTTTGCCTCCTCGTACCAGAAGTCGTGCAGCAAAGCGACGCCACGATCGAACGGCACCCGCACCCGCGCGGCGCAGTCCACGTGGAAGGAGACGTTGCCAAGTCGCTCGCCCGCGGGCTGCGTGGACGCAGGCTGCGCCGCCGCGGGCAGTGAGACCGCAAGGACCAGCAGCGCAACGAGCGGGGTTTTCATGGCCCGGAATGATAACCGTCTACAGCCTGCCACGCTCGTAGCGTGCCAGCAGCCCGGTGCCGACCGTGGTCAGCGAGACCACCCCGAGCAGCAGCAGGAATACGGCACCGACGCCCTCCTGCTGCTTGAGCCAGCCGATTACCGGTTCCTGCACGATGGGCCCGATCGACCCCAGGCCGTTGATGACGCCCGCGGCGAGCGCGGCCTGGCGGCGGCTGCCGGCATCCATCGCACAGGCCCCCGAGAGCAGCGAATCCGGGCCCATCGCGGTGAAGCCGATCAGGCCCAGCAGCACGATGAATGCCGTCGGCGAGGCGAGGCCGACGAACCACATCAGGAACGTGAACACGAGGCAGGCCAGCGACATTACAAAGATCACCGGCGTGCGGCGCGCACCGATGCGGTCCGACCACCAGCCCCCGAAAATGACGCCGAGGAAGCCGATCCAGTCGAAGGCCGCCGACCAGTAGCCGGCCAGCGACGCGGACATCCCGAACTGGTCGGTGAGGATCAGTGCCGACCAGCTGTCGAGCGCATAGCGCAGGAACTTGAAGCCGAAGTAGATCACCCCCATCGCGACGATCGACCGGATCCAGCCGGCGGGCAGCGCTTCGCGCACGGTACTGGCCGGGGTGCCTGCCGCAGTGTGCGCGACATCCGCCTCCTGCGTGTCCTCGAGCGAGAGCCCGACGGACTGCGGCCGCTCGCGCGCCCAGAAGGCGAACAGCAGGGTCAGCGCGAGGAGCAGGATGCTGGCCCCGAAATACGACCACGCGACGCCGGCCCAGCCGAGCAGGAAGGCGGCGAGCCACTTGCCGGCGATCGCGCCGAACTGGTAACAGGTGCCCCATATCCCGAACAGCGTGCCGCGCTCGCTGCGGCGCGTCCAGTTGGCGAACAGCGCGACATTGTGCGGCCAGCCCGTCGCCTGGGCGAAGCCCTGGATGCCCATCGTCACGCACATCCAGGTGTAGGCGTCGGCGCCGTGGCTCTCGACCAGCCAGCCGAAGGCGACATTGCAGGCGGCCGCCACCGACATGCCGTAAAGAAGTATCGTGCGGCTCCGGTAGCGCCGGCCGAGCCAGGCTGCGAGGAACTGGCCGAGCATGTAGGTGACGAGGTAGATCGTCCAGGGATAGGCGACCTGCAGGTCATCGAGTCCGAACTGGACCTTCAGCGGATGCTTGACGACGGCATAGATCTTGCGCACGACGTAGAAGCCGAAGTACGAACCCCAGGTCGCAACGAAGATCTCCGCACGGTAGCGACGGAGCAGTGCGGACTCCGCGGCATTCATCGCCAGGTCCTGCCGGCGAGATCCAGCGAACCTGCGGCCAGTTGCGCCCAGAAGCCTTCCGGCAGCGTCAGGTAATTCGTGGTCGCCGCGGTCGCGAGCGGCGCGTAGGCGGCGATGTCCGCGGCACAGCACATGATGAACAGTGAGCGCATGCCGGCGGCGCGCGCCGCCTTCAGCCCGGCGCTGCTGTCCTCGCAGACGAGCGCCTCGTGTGTGCCGATGCCAAGCAGCGCCGCGGCCTTCAGGAATCCTTCCGGATCCGGCTTGCCGCGCGTCACACCGTCACCGCCGACACAGGCCGCGGGGTCGACGAGATCGGCGACCCCCAAGCCCGCGACGAGCCGGCGGATCACGGCCAGCGGGCTCGATGAGACCACCGCGATCCGCAGTCCGCTCGCCGCCGCGGCGCGCAGTGCCGCTGGAGCGCCGGGAATGGGGCGCACGTCGGCGGTCGCCTCGTTCCAGAATTCGAGCAGTTCCCGGATCAGCGTCGCGCTGTCGGTGCCGATGCCGGCACGTGCGCGGATCGCGGCTGCGACATCCGGCCAGGTGCGCCCACGGGTCTCGGCCGGCGGCAGCGCGAAGCCGCTGATGCCGTGCCGCGCGGCGACCGCCTCGATCGCGCGATCCGTGTGTGATTCGGTATCGACCAGTGTACCGTCGAGATCGAACAGCAGGCCGCGGACGCGCGCCGCTGCGCTCATGAGCGCACCGGCGCCGGCACGTCGGCGTGCGCGGCAAGCCGTGTGAGCTGCCGCCCCACCGCGTCGAAGTTGGCCGGATCCAGCCAGCGCTCGAAGGCGGCACGCAACGGCGGCCAGTCACGGTCCAGGATCGCGTACCACGCCGTATCGCGGTTGCGGCCCTTGACCCACAGGTGCTGGCGGAAAATGCCCTCAAAGACGAACCCGAAGCGCAGCGCCGCGCGCCGCGACGGTTCATTCAGCGCATCGCACTTCCACTCGAAGCGGCGATACCCCAGCGAGTCGAACACGTAGCGCGCCATCAGGTACAGCGCCTCGGTCGCGAGGCGCGTGCCGGCCATGCCCGGACCCCACAGGATGTTGCCGATCTCGATGACGCCATGCTGCGGGGTGATCCGCATCAGCACCGCGCCGCCGCCGGCATCGACGCAGGCGAAGAACAGCGGATCCTGCGCGGGAAGCCGGGCGTCGACCCAGGCTTGTGACTCGGCAGGGTTTCCCGGCGGCTCATCCGGCAAGTAGCGATACAGCCGCTCGCACTCCGGATGCTGGCTGATTGCGAACAGCGGCGCGGCATGCAGGGCAGCGAGCGGCACCAGGTTCACGTACCGGCCCGCGATGGGCTCACTCTTGGGCAGGGGAGCTGGCAGCATCGCGGCACTATACCAGCAGCCGGATGACAGTCGCGCGCAGGCCCGCGAGTGTTCAGTCCGTGACCGGAGTCACGCTTTGAGCGGCGCATCGCGGCGCCGGACAGCGGACTGTGCGCGGGGTCCCGCCCCGGGGGAGCGGGTTTTGTTAAACGGGAATGCATGAATATCCGGCCGAAAGTCATGATCCTGCTGACGCTCGTGTTCATGACACTGAGCGCAGGCGCATTCCTGATCCAGACCTGGGTCCTGATGCCGAGTTTCGCGCAGCTGGAGGAAAAGAACGCACGGGCAGCGATCCATCGGGTACGCCACGCCATTGAACGCAACCTCGAGGCCCTCGACATCAACGCCATGGACTGGGGGAACTGGGCCGACGTCTACCGCTTCGTGGTGGACCACAACCCCGAGTTCATCAAAAGCAACATCTCACGCGCAGCGCTGTTCCAGCTGCAGCTGAACATCATGCTGGTCGTCGACAGCGACGGCCGGATCGTGCTGTGCTCCTGCGACTACGTGCACACCGGCGTCGACCTGGAGGGCGTCATCACGTCAGGGTCTGCGTTGCGCAGCGACTTCCGCTGGCGCCAGTTCCTTGGCACGCGGCACACGGCCCACGGCCTGATGCGCACCAACCTCGGTGTGCTGCAGCTCTCGGGCGCGCCGATCCTCGACGGCAGCGGCGGCGGCCAGCCGCGCGGCATGGTGATCATGGGGCGAATCCTGACCCCGGCGCAGGTGCGCCGGATCGAGGCACAGACCGAAACGACGATCCACATCATGGGGAATATGGCACCGATCTCCGTGGATCGCCTCGAGACCACCGCTGACCTGACCGAGATGTATGGCGCCTTCAGGGATCTGTACGGGCAGCCGGTGATGACGCTGCGCATCGACGTGCCGCGCGAGGTCACCGCCTCCGGGCATCGGGCCATCATGGTCGCGACCGGCTCGCTGATCGCCGCCACACTGGTCACGTTCCTGTTGCTGCTGGCGCTGCTGAACCGCTATGTACTGCGGCCGCTGACGCAGCTGACGCAACATGCGGTTGCGGTCGCCGAGGATCCCGAACTGACCCAGCGGCTCGACCTGCGCGAGGCCGACGAATTCGGCAAGCTGGCGCGCGAGTTCGACAGCATGGTCGGGCGCCTCGCGAGGACGCGCCGCGATCTGGTCGACCAGTCCTTCCAGGCCGGCTTTGCCGAGATGGCGAAGGGCGTACTGCACAACCTCGGCAACGCACTGACGCCGATGGGCGTGCGCCTGTCGGCGATGGAACGGCGCATGCGCGAGGCCCCGACCGCCGACATGGAAATCGCGATCAGGGAACTTGGCGCAGGCGATGCGGATCCGGCGCGGCGCGCCGAGTTGCTCGAATTCCTGGCCCTCGGCTGCCGGGAAATGTCAGGTGCCGTCAGGGACACCGCCGCCGACGTCGAGCTGCTGCAAAGACAGGCCTCGCTGATGCGCGCCTCGCTCAGCGACGAGTTGCGCGGCTCGCACAGACAGGCGCCGGTGCTAGAGACCGTGACGCTGCCGGACCTCGTTTCACAGTCGCTCGACATCGTGCCGGACGCGAGCCGCCGGCGGCTGCAGCTCGAGATCGACCCGTCCGTGCAGGACGTTGGCGCCGTGCGCCTCGCGCGCACCGTGCTGCGCATGGTGCTGCAGAACCTGATCATCAATGCGGCCGATGCGGTCCGCGACGCCGGCAGGGACACCGGCGTGCTGCGCTTCGTGGCGGAGGTCGTACGCGACGGCGACCACGCGAACCTGCACCTGCAGTGCCAGGACGACGGCATGGGGATCGCCCCCGAAAAACTGGAAAAGGTGTTCGAGAAGGGCTATTCGACCAAGTCCCAGGACAGCAACCAGGGCATCGGCCTGCACTGGTGCGCCAACGCGATCCTTGGGCTCGGCGGGCGTATCTGGGCGACCAGCGACGGCCCCGGCCGGGGCGCGTCGCTGCATGTGCAGCTACCCGTCTGAGCGACGCGGCAGCCGCGGCGCGATCGCATAGTACAGCTGCAGCGCGATGATGAAGGCGATACTCGCGTAGGTACTGAAGGCGCACAGCAGCGCCCCGGCCGCATACAGCGCCTGCGCGAGGAGGATGCGGCGCTCGACCGCACAGGCGGTTGCGTGCGACACGTCCTCGCGCAGCAGCCCCGCAGCCACTGCGTGGCGCCAGCTCCAGTAAAGCGTCGCGCCGAGGATCAGGATGTTGAATCAGTAGACGAGCAGCGCCAGCCGGTAGGTCATGAATTCGGCGAGCAGCATGGTCGAGAACGGCATCACCGACACCGCGAACAGGAACGCGAGATGGATCCAGCCGAGGTCCCGGTCGCCGCGCGCGAAATGCCGCAGCTGGGTCTGCTGACCGGTCCAGAAAATCCCGAGCGTCAGGAATCCCATCGCGAACATCACCAGCCGGGGCGCCAGCGCGACCAGTCCGGCGGCGAGTTCACCCTCGCCATGGATCGACGCCGCAGCCGGCAGCTTCAGGTCCAGCACCAGCAGGGTCATCGCAATCGCGAACAGGCCATCGCTGAGCGCGGCGATGCGCTCGAGGCTGCCGCCGGCGATTGCATTGTAGGAAACCTTCATTGCCGCCTAGTATATAAAGGAGCCATGGCAACGCGACCTGGAATTTCGAACTTCGGCGCGCACGCGCTCGACGCAATGCCGTCCCTCGACCGTGGCGAGGTACGCAGGCTGCGGGTGCCCGCCGTTGCCGCGACGGCGGCGAGCCTGAGCGGCTTCGGTCATGTCGTCGCGGACTTCGCGACAGCCACGGTGACGATCGTGACCTGGCCACAGCCGGGATGGCGTCCCGTCGTCGCGGGTACCGGCAACGAGGGCGGCGTGGTGGAAGACCGCTTTGTCATGGAACGGCGCGGCGAAATCCAGTATGCGGTGAACTACGCCGTCGGGCGCAGTTACATCACCGGCTGGTTTGCCGATCCGGCGAGCGCCTCGGCAACGCAGCACCCAGTCGATACCAGCCGGATCCTGACCCACGAGGCGAACTACCATCCGGATGGCGGACAGGTTTTCTGGCCGCGGGACGGCGCCGCGTTCGTCGCGCTGCTCGCCAGGCCCGGCGACGACATCAAGCCGGAGGACTTCGTCGCCTTTCATTGCGATGGCTCCTTCGGCCTGCACATCGATCCCGGCGTCTGGCACCAGCCGGTATTTCCGCTCGCGTCCCCGGCGCAGTTCGACAACCGCCAGGGCCGGGTCCACGCCTGCGTCGCCGTGGACTTCCCGAGCGAGTTCGGCTGTTACCTCGAGGTGCCGCTGACGCTGCCGTGAGCGCTCACTCCAGTATCAGGCTGGCGCGCAGCAACAGCGCAGCATCCGCGCAGGACCCGACCAGGACTTCGACTTCACCCGGTTCGAATACCAGCTCCAGGTCCTGCCCGACGAAGCGCAGCGCGCTCGCGGCCAGTGCGAGTGTCGCGGTGCCGCGCTCGCCCGGCGCGAGCTGCAACTTCGTGAAGCCCTTGAGTTCGAGGATCGGGCGCGCGACGCTCGCCACCCTGTCGTGGACGAACAGAAACACCGTCTCCTCCGCTGGCCGGGCGCCGTCGTTCTGCACGTCGACCTGCACCAGGATCCGGTCATCCGCCGTCGCGCGGGCGGGCGTGATACGCAGGTTGTCGAGACGGAAGCGTCCATAGCTGAGGCCATGGCCGAACGGAAACTGCGGTGTATTGGCGACGTCCATGTAGCGGCTGGTGTAGTGATCCTGGGGGTCTTCGGGTCGGCCGCCGGGGCGCTGACTGAAGAACAGCGGCACCTGGCCGAGGGCGCGCGGCCAGGTCGTGGCCAGGCGCGCGCCGGGGGACACCTGCCCGAGGAGGATGTCGGCAATCGCGTGGCCTGCCTCGCTGCCGGGAAACCACGCGCCGAGCACGGCATCCGCCGCTTCAAACAGCCACGGCAGCACCAGCGGGCGACCGCAGAACAGCACGACGATCACCGGTACGCCGCGGCTGTGCGCCCAGGCCAGTACCGCCTCGGCAAGCTGGCGCTGCGCGCCGGGGAGCCCCAGCTCCGAACGGCTTGCGGCCTCACCGCTCATCGCAGCCGACTCGCCCAGGCAAAGCACAACCGCCTGCGCCCGCTCGCAGGCTGCGACCGCAGCGGCGATGCCGCCCAGCGCAGGTTCCGCGACGGCAACGCCCGCGGCATGCACGAGCCGCGCCCCCGGCAGCGCATCGCGCAGGCCGGAGAGCACGGTGACGTGGCCGACTTCCGCCGCTGCGCCCCACCACGGACCGCGCATGTCGATGGAGGAATCGGCGAGCGGCCCGACGACCGCGATATCGTGAATGTCGGCCGCCAGGGGCAGTGCCTCGTTGCGGTTGGTCAGCAGTACGAGCGAACGCGCTGCGACCTGTCGCGCCAGCAGCCGGTGCGCTGCGATGGCCGCGGCAGACTCCGGCGTCGCGCCCCGCCGGTAGGGGTCGGTGAACAGACCGAGCCGCGACTTCAGCGTCAGCACCCGACGGACAGCAGTATCAATCTGGGTGATGCTGACGAGCCCGCGCTCGAGGGCGACCGGGAGCCCGCGCCGGTAGGCATCGGCCATCATGTCGATGTCGACTCCCGCCTGCAGCGCCAGCGCCGCGGCCTGCGCCAGGTCGGCGGCCACACCGTGGCGCACCAGCTCGGCGATGGCGTTGTAATCGGTGACGATGACTCCCTCGAAGCCGAGGCGGCCGCGCAGCCAGCCTGCGAGCAGCTCACGGTTCGCGGTCATCGGCACGCCGGCGATGTCCGTGAATGCGGGCATCACGGCCGCAACGCCGGCGGCCACGGCGGCCGCGAACGGCGGCAGGTAAACCTCGCGCAGGCAGCGTACGGAGACGTCGACCGCCGCGTAGTCGCGACCAGCGGTCACCGCGCCATAGGCGCAGAAGTGCTTCGCGCAGGCCGCGAGCGCATCGGCAGCGGCGAGCTGCCCGCCCTGGAAGCCGCGTACCTTGGCCGCGGCAAACTGCGCTCCGACATACGGGTCCTCGCCGGGTCCTTCGACGCCGCGCCCCCAGCGTGGATCGCGGGCGATGTCGAGCATCGGTGCGAAGGTCATCGCCAGCCCGTCCGCCGCAGCCTCGGCCGCCGCAGCACGCGCCGTCTGTTCCCAGACCTGGCGGTCGAAGATCCCGGCCTCGGCGATCGGCACGGGGAACACCGTGCGATGGCCGTGGACCACGTCGTAGCCGATCAGCAGCGGAATGCCGAGGCGGGACTCCTCGACGGCGATGCGCTGCACCTCGTGCACATGTTCTGCGCCCACCATGTTCAGGAGGTTGCCGATCGTGCCCTCACGGATCGCCGCGGTCGAGTCGCCGGCAATGATCGGGCCGGTGACGGCATATCCGGCCGCCGTCATCGTCAACTGGCCGAGCTTCTCGGCGAGGGTCATCTGACCGATCAGCGCGTCGATCCGGGATAAAGCCGTCACAGGGCGCTCAGTCCTGCAGCCGCTGCAGGAAATAAACGAACTCCCGCGCCTGCATCGCGGCCGCCGACTCCGGGGCGAGCTCCGTGGGGTCATGGCCACCATCGGTCGCCTCGTAGAACAGATAGGGCTTGCCGAGCGCAGCGAGTTGCGCCGCGAACTTGCGCGCATGTTCGGGTCCGACGCGGTCATCGTGGGTCATGGTCCACAGCAGCGGCTCCGGGTAATCCACGCCCGCGCGCAGGTTCTGGTACGGCGAGATCCGCTCCAGGAACTCTCTCTCCGCCGGGACCGTGACGCTGCCGTACTCGGATACCCAGGAGGCACCCGCCTCGATGTGTTCAAACGCAAGCATGTCGAGCAGCGGCACAGCGATGTCGACGGCATTCCACAGCTCCGGGTGTTGCGTGAACTCGACGCCCATCAGCAGGCCGCCGTTGGACAGGCCGAAAATGCCGAGGTGCCGCGGGCTCGTGATGCCGCGTGCATCGAGGTCGCGGGCAACCGCGGCGAAGTCGTCGTAGATCCGCTGCCGCTGCGTCTTCAGACCGGCTTCGTGCCAGGCCGGCCCGAACTCGCCGCCGCCGCGGATATTGGCCAGCACCAGCGTGCCGCCGCGTTCCAGCCACAACTTGCCGGTCGTCGTGTACATCGGCATATGCAGCCACTCATAACCGCCGTAATAGGGCGTGACCGCCACCTGAAAGCCGCCATAGGCAGTCATCACGGTCGGTGTCGAGCCGTCATGCGGCGCGTCCCGTGTGTGCACGACGAAATACGGAATGCGGGTGCCGTCCGTCGAGGTGGCTGCGAACTGCTCGACGACATCGCGCGATGCATCGAAGTTCTGCGGGGCCTGGCGCAGCCGCTCGAGCCGGCCGCTCGCGAGGTCGGCGAGCCACAGGGCGGTCGGCTGCAGGAAGCCGGTGACGGCAATGATCGCACGCCCGCCCGGACGGTCCACGTCGACGAGGTCGACCGACGCATTGTCCGGCAGGGCAAGGGCTTGCCGGGTCCAGGGCCCGCTCGCAGCAGGAGCCAGGACCGTGGCCCTGCCCCGAACATTGTCGAGCAAGGTCACGACGAGCCGGCCGCCCGCCGCGCCGACCTGCTGCACGACCTCGCCGCCGGCGGGCGCGAGGATCAGCTCGCCGCGGGCTCTGCCCGGCTCGCGCGCCAGCGCCCGCCGGTCGAAGCCGACCAGCGAGCCCTGCGTGAAGTGGGCGCCTGCCGCATCGTCCCAGTCCGCATTGAGGCTGAGGACGAGCCGGCCGGCCACCAGCCCCTGCAGGTCGGCCTGCAGCGGCAGCGCGAGCGCCGCAACGTTGTGGTCGCGGACCAGGTACAGCTGATGGGTAAAAAAGGACAGATCGCGCTGGATCAAGGCGAGCTGGGCGCCCGACGTGTCGCTGAGCACGAGCGGCATGACCTCGACATCGGAGCGTGCACCGCGAAACACCTCGGTCGACGCTGCAAGCGGCTCGCCGCGGCGCAGCCTGCGGACCACGAACGGATAACCGGATTCGGTCAGCTCGCCGGCAACCCATTCCCGCGCCACCAGCAGTTCGTCGCCGGAAATCCAGGCGCTGCCCTGCTTGCCGCGGTGCAGGTCGAAGCCGCCGGCGACGAAGCGCCCTGTCTGCAGATCGAACTCGCGCAGGCTCACGGCATCCTCGCCCCCCGCGGAGAGCTGCAGCATGCAGCGGCGCGCAGCCGGTTCGGCGCAGTCCACGCCGTTCAGCACCCAGTTGACCTGATCGCGTGCGGACAGCGCATCCAGATCCAGCACCGTCTGCCAGGGGGTTGGCTCGCGCCGGTAGGCCGCGAGGCTGACGCGACGCCATAGGCCACGGACGTGGACGGAGTCCTGCCAGAGGCTGAAGATCGCATCGCGATGCAGTGCGGGCAATGGCAGACGGTTGGTCGCAGCGGTGATCGCGAGCGCCTGCCGGTACAGGGCCGGATAGCGGGGATCCCGATCCAGCCGCAGCTCGGTGGCTGCGTTCTGTGCCTGTACCCAGTCCAGGGCGCGCCTGCCGTTCACCTCCTCCAGCCACCCGAACGGGTCCGGGGCCTGCACGACGGTATCAGCCGCCGGTGCCGTGCGCGCAGCCGGCAGCGCGGCGACCAGCAGCAGGCACGCGGCGGCCAGACGCACGCGGGGACGGGACGGTGCCCCCGCGGCGGGGCGCCGCGGGCATATTGCATTGCGGGGTTTCACCCCAATATAAAAGAGGTCTAACATCGTACTAATGAGTCTCTAATCTGCCGCGGTTCCAATGGTACCGTGAGGTACACCACCGTGCGGATACTAGTCGTAGAAGATGACCGGAAGCTGGCGGAGTTCGTCGCCCGGGGGCTGCGAGCCGAGCGCTTTGCCGTGGATGTGGTCAATAATGGCCGGGATGGCGAAAACTACGTCAATACCTACCCCTATGACCTGCTGGTTCTGGACCTGATGCTGCCGCAGGTATCGGGCACCGACCTGCTGCGACGTGTACGGAAGACGCACTCGTCGCTGCCGGTCCTCGTGCTGACCGCGCGCGATGCGATCGACGACAAGGTCCTGCACTTCGAGGCCGGCGCGGACGACTACCTGACCAAGCCCTTCGACTTCGCCGAGCTGCTGGTGCGCATCCGCGCGCTGCTGCGGCGCAAGCCCACCGAACATGTCGATGTGCTGCGGATCGCGGACCTGGAACTGAACCGGCTGACCCAGGAGGTGCGCCGCGACGGCCAGCGGATCGAGCTGACGGTCAAGGAATATGCGCTGTTCGAATACCTGATGTGCTCGGCCGGACGCGTGCTGTCGCGAACGATGATCCTGAACCACGTCTGGGACCAGAGCTTCGAGGGTGTAACCAATATCGTCGATGTCTACGTGCGCTATCTGCGACGCAAGGTCGATGAGCCTTTCCCGGTGAAGTTGATCCATACGGTTCGCGGCGTCGGTTATTGCGTGCGCGATCCGGCGCTGGAGCGCCGCTCGATCGCTGAATGAAACGCCGCTCGCTCGCCGTCCAGCTCGGTGCCTGGCATGCACTGTTGCTGACGGCGGCCTTCGCGCTTGCAGGCGCGACGAGTTTCCTGATCCTCAAACACTCGCTGATGGCGACCGCGTACAACGCCGTCGCGCGGCGGTCGGAGCAGGCCGAGGGGATCCTGCGCGACGCGCCCGTCGGCGCCACGGCGTCCTACCTTGCGGATCAGATCGATACCCGCCTCTCGCCAGAATTCAACAGCCGCTTTGTGCGCGTCACCCGCCTCCCCGGTACGCGGCTCTACCAGTCCGGACCGCCGGCCAACGGCAGCTTCGATCCCGCGCAGATACCGCCCACACCCACAGCTGAGGCCGGGTTCAGCCGGATCCTGGACGCGCAGCACCTGATGGTGCGCGCGACGCGGGTATCCACCCACTCGGGCGACTACTGGCTGGAGACCGGCGTGTCGATCCTGGGGACCGACGATGCCCTCGTGCAGCTGCGCAACCTGCTCCTCGCGCTGCTCCCCGTGCTGCTGGCCTGCGCAACCGTCGGCGGCTACCTGCTGGTGAACCGCGCCCTGCGCGACGTCGACCGGATCGCGCAAACCGCGGCACAGATCAGCGTGCAGAACCATACGCTGCGCCTGCCGGTCGTACGCACGGGCGATGCGGTGGAGCGGCTGTCGAAGTCGCTGAACATGATGCTGAGCCGGCTCAGCGAGGCGGTACAGCAGTCGCGGCGCTTCGTCGCCGACGCCTCGCACGAACTGCGCACACCGCTGACGCTGATCAAGCTCGAGCTGCATGAGATCGTGGCTGCGGGACAACTGAACCCCGGCGAACTGCACGATCGCGTCGGCAGCGTTCTGGAGGAAGTCGCACGCCTGGAACAGCTGGTCGCCGGGCTGCTGGCGATCTCGCGTCTCGATGCCGGTGACAACAACGGCATCTGGATCGACGTGGACCTTGCGCCGCTGGCCACCAGCGTGGCGGAACAGATGCGCCTGCTCGCCGAGGAGAGCGGCATTGAAATCGACCTGTCGGGCCTCGCACCGGCGATCGTCAACGGCGATCCGGCGCGCCTGAAACAGGTCATCGTCAATCTCCTCGACAACGCGCTGCGCTATACGCCCCGCGGCGGCCGCGTCAGGATCAGCAGCGCGAGCAGCCCGCAGGGCAGCATCCTCGAAGTCACGGACACGGGGGTCGGCATCCCGGCAGCGGCGCTTCCCCATGTGTTCGACCGTTTCTTCCGTGTCGATACCGCCCGCGGCCGCGATCAGGGCGGCGGCGGACTCGGTCT
>Ga0302319_10015754_pt1 | contig 13991 bp, 10 predicted proteins | sample Bog_T0_2_FD_203319 | JGI IMG/M metagenome (GOLD analysis project Ga0302319, IMG submission 203319) | Peat permafrost microbial communities from Stordalen Mire near Abisko, Sweden - Bog_T0_2 | ecosystem: Environmental > Terrestrial > Soil > Wetlands > Peat | place: Sweden: Abisko, Stordalen Mire...
GGACGCGATCCTGTTGCCCATTGGTGAAGGAAACCGAATCCTGGCGCGGATTTCCAGCGGCCAGATCGACGAGGTCATCACACAGACCTACAACGGCGACCACGAGAAGATGAAGCTGGCCGTTAACAGTGTGGCTGCTGTATTGCAGGGTCTGCAAAATGAACTGGCGCGCCTCACCGCCGCGTCTCACGCCGGGATCCTGACTGAACGCGGCAAGCCCGCTCAGTTCCAGGGTGTTTACGCAGGAATCGTGACGGGCGTAAACGATATGCTCGATGCCATCCTCCTGCCCATCGGCGAAGGCAACAGGGTCCTCGAATTGATCCGTGGCGGCAACCTGAGAGAGAAGGTCGAGATTGTCTGCAAGGGCGATCACGAAAAGATGAAGAACGCCATCAATGGTGTGCATCTCTGGTTGAGCGAACTGGTCGCATTCATTACCAAGATTGCCAACGGTGAATTGACCGCGACCCTGTCCAAGGCTTCCGATCAGGACCAGATTTTTGAGTGGCTGACTTTGCTCAAGACCAACATTAACAAACTGATCGACGACACCGACATGCTCGCCAAGGCAGCCGCCGAAGGCCGCGTCGGTACGCGCATTGACACCGACAAGCATTTGGGAGACTACCGCAAGATCGTCCAGGGTGTGAACCAGACTCTTGCCTCGATCGTCGAGCCGCTCAAGGCAACTGCCGAGAACGCAAGCACGCTGGCATCTTCATCTGAGGAACTCACAGCAGTGAGCCAGACCATGGCGAGCACGGCGGAGGAAACCGCGGTTCAGGCCAACGTGGTCTCTGCGGCCAGCGAACAGGTCTCAAGAAACGTTGCCTCGGTGGCCACTGCTTCTGAAGAGATGCAAGCCTCGATCCGCGAAATTTCAAAGAACGCAAATGACTCCGCACGGGTCGCCAAGAATGCGGTGAGCGTGGCACAGTCGACCAACGAAACGATGAAGAAGCTTGGCCAATCCAGCCAGGAAATCGGCAACGTGATCAAGGTCATTACTTCAATCGCGCAGCAGACCAACCTGCTGGCGCTCAACGCCACCATCGAGGCCGCTCGCGCAGGAGAGGCGGGCAAGGGGTTTGCGGTTGTGGCCAACGAGGTCAAGGAGCTGGCCAAGCAGACTGCCAAGGCAACCGAGGAGATCAGCCAGAAGATCGAGGCCATCCAGGGAGTCACCAAGGGCGCTGTTACGGCGATCGAAGAGATTGGCACAATCATCAACCAGATCAACGACATCTCCAACAGTATTGCCTCGGCGGTGGAAGAGCAAACGGTGACGACCAATGAGATTGGGCGCAGCGTGACCGAAGCAGCACAGGGCGTTAACGACATAGCCAAGAACATCAGCGGCGTGGCCACCTCGGCAAGGAACACCACGCAGGGAGCGAACGACACCAAGACGGCATCTCTGGAACTGAGCCGTATGGCTGCCCGGCTGCAGGCATCTGTTGCCAGGTTCACGTTCTGAGCCGGTGAGTGATCTGCAGTTACAACCCGGCGGGTCCTACTCGATCCGCCGGTTCATCCCTTCACAAGCGAAAGCGGAACAATGATGCTGAAAGCACTGGTTGTTGACGATTCCAAGACAATTCGGATGATCATCCGGAGGATCCTGGTAGAACTCGGATATGAAGTCTGCGAAGCCGGCAATGGCAAAGAGGCTCTGGACGTTTTAGCGGTAGAGAAGACTGCGGTCAGCCTGGTCCTTGCCGACTGGAACATGCCGGAAGTGAATGGCCTGGAACTGGTAAAGCGGCTGCGGCAGGATCCTGATTATTCATCCATCAAGGTCATCATGGTCACTACGGAGACAGAGATGGATCATATGGTGTCCGCCTTGAAGGCCGGCGCCAACGAATACGTGATGAAGCCGTTCACCAAAAACATTCTGAAAGAAAAACTGGAGCTTATTGGGATTCCATCGTTCGCGGGGCAGTAGCGATGAAAGCACTGAGCCAAAGGTTGCTGCAACCCGGCGAGCGGATTCGCGTCATGGTGGTCGACGACTCAGTAGTCATTCGGCGCCTGGTAACACAAGCTCTCGAGCAGGACCCGATGCTTGAAGTGGTGGGAACCGCATCCAACGGCGCAATCGGTTTGCAACGGATTCCGCAATTCAATCCAGACGTCCTTACGCTCGATATCGAGATGCCGGATATGGACGGCCTCGAGATGCTGCGCCGCATTCGAAGTGACTACCCGCACCTGCGCGTCATCATGTTCAGCACGCTTACCGAGCGGGGAGCAGCGAAGACGCTGGAGGCTTTGACTCTCGGAGCCGACGACTACGTAGCAAAGGTCTCCAATGAAGGATCGTTGGATCGATCCATGCACCGTCTCCGCGACGAGATGATCCCGAAGATCAAGCAATTCTTTTGCCTCCCCATCGAGAGCAGGCTTGTCGCGCGGCCAGAAGCTGGAAACATCTCGGCCATGCCGCCCTTCTGGCCAGGCGTGCCCGTCTCGCGGAGCTCGAATGTGCGGCCGAAAGTTGTTGTCATTGGAGTTTCCACGGGAGGGCCGACAGCGCTGGGAACTATCTTGCCCCTGTTGCCGGCTGATTTCCTGCTGCCCATCCTGGTGGTTCAGCACATGCCCCCTCTGTTCACGCGGCTGCTGGCTGAGCGTCTGAACTCCACGTGCCGGCTGCCGGTCAAAGAGGCAGCCCAGGGCGTCCCTGTTGAGGCAGGCCAGATCCTGATTGCGCCCGGAGACTTTCACATGAAAGTGGACGCCAGCGCAGGCAGTGTGCGCGTGCTTCTCGATCAGTCCGTCCGGCAGAATTCATGCCGTCCCGCGGTGGATGCGCTCTTTGCCTCAACGGGCGATGTATACGGCGGGGCAGTCCTCGCTGTCGTTCTCACCGGCATGGGACAAGACGGATTGCGCGGCGCCGGGATTCTAAAAGCACATGGGGCCACCGTGCTTGCGCAGGATGAGCCATCGAGCGTGGTCTGGGGTATGCCCGGAGCCATTGTGAATGCCGGCCTTGCGGATCGCGTGCTTCCACTCGATGAAGTTGTTCCAGAAATTCTTCGCAGAACTGCGTTAGGGTAGGAGACATCTCCATGGTAGAGCTGACATCGGTCACGGAAATCAATCCGGAGAATTACCGTTTTTTGCAGGAGTACGTGTATTCCCAAGTGGGCATCGTACTCGATGAAGGCAAGCAATATCTCTTTCAAAGCCGCCTCGCGAACATCGTCAAGCAACTCAGCCTCGGCTCTATCAATGACCTGTGCGCGCAACTGCATTCCAAGGGAGATTCCGGCGTCGGTCATCAGATTGCTGAGGCCATGACGACAAACGAGACTTATTTCTTCCGCGATCCCGCCCACTATGAAGCCATTCGGACTGTGCTCCTGCCGCAATTGAAAGAAGAACGGCGCGCCACAAGGAGCTTGCGCTTCTGGTCAGCCGCAGCATCCACCGGACAGGAAGCGTACAGCCTGGCCATGCTGCTGCTGGAAGAGCAATTGCACGGATGGAACATGCAGATCCTCGGCACCGATTTCTCTTCTAAAGTTGTCGAGCGCGCCCGCTGCGGCGTGTACCAGCAGATTGAGGTGAACCGGGGGTTGCCGGCATCGCTCCTCGTCAAGCATTTCCGCCGTTCCGGAATGGAATGGCAAGTCAGCGATCAGGTGCGGCAGATGGCCCGGTTTGAGACCATCGACCTGCGCAAGAGCATGCGCACTCTTGGCCCCTTCGATCTTGTCTTCTGCCGCAATGTCATGATCTATTTCGACAACCAGACAAAACTTAATATTCTCAAGGAACTCCACAGCACACTGTTTCGTGGTGGCTGGCTGCTGCTGGGCGCCGCGGAAAGCGCCTTCGGCGTCGATGAATGGTTTGAACGACGGACAGTTGGAAGTGCGACCATCTACGTTGCGCGATGAAAGGAAACTTATGCAAACCGAAGTGAGCATCGAGATACTGGCTCAGATTGTGCAGTCGGTCTTCGCCACGATGATGAACTTGGAAGTATCAACGACCGACGTGCCCTTCAACCCGCATGGCAATCGATTGACATCCTCCGTACATCTGACCGGCGGTTGGAATGGCGCAGTGTTTTTCGAATGTACCAGCCTGCAGGCTCGGCAATTCGCGGGCTTCATTCTTGCCATGGATCCACCCGAAGCGGTAGACGACGACGTACGCGACGTACTTGGCGAATTGGCCAATATGATTGGGGGCAATCTCAAGTCCGGCATGGCCCCGCATGTGCAGCTTTCCATGCCCACAGTCATGGAGGGCAACGACTATGAGATGCGGGTATGCGGATCCGAGGTTCTGGAAAGGCTCGGATTTCAATGCGACCAGGGGAACTTCTGGGTCACGGTCCTCGTCACCAGGGAATAAGCACACTTGCGGCCGGAAGTGTTCCATAGCGTCGCGCCCCGGACCCAACCCGATGAACTCGCTCCTTGCACGTGAGACGTCCGTCCCTCTTCGGCGACGAACAGTTCGCACCGGCCTCGCCGTCGTGTGAACGCATCCACGGGAGAGATACTTCATATTGTGTAGGCAGGCGCATTCTCAACCGGCGCGCGCATCGTTATCAGCCGGGCCTGTTGCACTACTCCGTCTGTGGCAGCAACGCAGCCAGCGCCTTCACGGTTGCAAGCAAGTGCTTGATCTCGCACCGTATCTCGTTGTAACAATCCTCAAGCGGACCTTGCTCAGTCTCGGTCATTTCATCGGTTCCAGCAACTACCTGCAATGGATTCATTTTGTTCTCCTGTTTTGCTTTCCTGTTTGCCGTCTTGTTTTGCGTTCCTGTTTCTCTGGTTTCGTCGCAGCTCCCCTTGCTGGTAAAGCCTACTGCGCGCAGGTCACAAGGCTTCGTGAGACAGCGCCAGCGCTCGTCACCAGCAGCTCCCGCACAGCAGCATGGATACGCTCGACCGCGGCACGCCGGTAATCCCAGCGCGGGTCGCTGCCCGGTTGCTCCACAACCATCGTCGCATTCGCCTCAAAGAGCAGAATCTCGCCGTGCCGGTTGAGACCAAAATCGACGCCTCCATAATCGAGGCCGAGCGCCACCTGCAGTCGTTCCAGCGCGTCAATTCCCTGCCTGCCCAGCACGCTTGACATATCGGTCAGGAACTTTGCCTCTTCCGCGCGGTGTTTCGCGCAATCGGCCATATCGGCGCTAAAATAGTGAATCTTCCAGTCGTGCGAGATCGCCAGGTGAAGCGGATAGAGCTTGCCGCCTACCATCATCACGCGGTACTTGCGCGCGCAACCGTCAGCCCCTCTTGCATCCAGATATTCAATCGCCAGCACCTCGCTCTCGTGCTCACCGTCCCCAGGAAACTCAGCGACTGCAGTAGCGACCTCGGCGGGCGACTCCACTTTCGCAAAGTGCTGGCCCATGTGGAAACCGGGCGTCCGCAGAAGCAGTGGGAACGTGAACCCTCGGGCTGCAAGCGCAGCCGGCCCATCGGGTCCGGCTAGCAATCCGCGGGAAAGCAGCGCGGTTGCAGGTGTGATAAGTCCTGGTAACTGACCCAATCGATTTGCATTCTTGCAGCGGCCCGTTGCCCGCACCGCCGCCGGCAAATTCAACACCGGTGCCGGCGTAAGCGCAAGCAGCGCCTCGGCCGCATCCAGAGCCTCCGAGGCCAAATCCGAATCGCCGATTCCATTGACGATAAGCTGATGAGCTGGCAGAGGGATCTTCGCATCGTAGAAGTCCGTCACAACAACCGAGGTCTCAAAAACGCGGTCGTCGAGCAGCTTTTCGATCGGCGTGTTCCCTCCCGTGGAAGAGACAAGCAGCAACACCGGTATGGGCCGTGAATCGCCCCGGTAGAGAGACGGAAAGATGCTCTTCTGCGCGAATCCCTTTCGCTGGTGAAGCTGGGCGGCGTCCTGCTCTCCAAGCCGCGTCAGCGCATAATACATTCCCGCATGCGCCTGCGGAAACTCCGGATTCAACCGAAGCGCTGCTTCGTAATGTCTACGTGCTCCCCCGGCGTCCCCTCTTTCCAGCAGCACACTCCCCAGGTTCACTTGGCAGACAATGTCTTCGGGGTGGTGCATCACTGCCTCCGCGTAGACCATCTCGGCTGCCTTGAACTGCCCGGCATCCACCAGCAGCTTGCCCAGGCCGAAAAGATTTGCAAGGTGCGATGGCTCCAATTCGATCACGCGCAGATGGTCGTTTCGCGCATCCAGGCTTCGTCCCATCTCAGCCAGCACCGCGGCCCGCTCAACCCGCAGAGCCACTTCAACGCACTTGTCCAGCCCAGGTTGCACGTTCAGTTGAAGATCGAGTGCTCCCACTCGAGCCGCTCGCTTCAGCCACGGCTGCCAGCTGCTCTGGCTCGGTTCGGCCTGTTGGGCACATGGCTGCAGTTTCCGCCCCAGCCTTAGCGTCGCTTCAACCAGCGTGTCCATTTCGCCGCGGCCTGTCCGATGATTCACGATGGCCGCACGAATGGACAGTTTCCCGTTGATCAGGGTTGTGGAGGGCGCAACCTCACCCGCCTCTTGCAGTTCGATCGCAATCTGTCGATTCAGTCTGTTTGAAGACTCGTCCGAAGTCGAGCCCTCCTCAGCCGCAAAGCGATAGCGGAAACAGACAATGTTCAGTTCGACAGTTGCCATCAGTTCCAGCTCTGGCGATGCGAGGATCCGGCTCTCCAGATAGCGAGCCAGTTCGCAAGTGTGGCTGATCGCCTTGCCGATTGCGTCCGTGCCGTAGACCTTCAGTGTTCCCCACACCTTGAGTGCGCGAAAGCCGCGTGAGAGGTCGGGGCCAAGGTCACAGGGCCATGGCGACCCGGCTGACATGCCCCGATCCGCGCGCGCCAGATACGCGCTGGATGAGGCAAAAGCTTCCATCTGTTTTATACCGTCGCGGACCAGGATGAAGCCGGCGTCGTAGGGAACCTGTGCCCACTTGTGAAAATCGAACGCCAACGAGTCGGCCCGCTCGATTCCTTTGAGCCGCGGCGCCAAATCCGGCGCCAGCATTGCCAATGCGCCATAAGCACCGTCGACGTGAAACCAGAGTCCATGTTCCTTGCAAATCTCGGCGATACCAGTCAGGTCATCGATTGCGCCGGTATCAACGGTTCCGGCTGTCCCCACCACCAGAAACGGCTCAAAGCCTGCGGCTCGATCCGCGGCAATCGCCTTTGCCAGTTCTTTCAAATCCATCCGCTGCCGGTCGTCCATGGCAACAAGCCGCAGCGCATCGCTTCCCAGTCCCGCGAAGTCAAGCGCTCTGCCAATGCATCCATGCGCGGCCGCGGAGGCATAGGCTGTCAGCTTGCGCTCGTTCTGCTTGACCCCATCGCGGCGAACATCGCAGCCCAGCCTGTCATCTCGCGCCACCACCACCGCAATGAAGTTTGCCATTGACGTTCCTGTAACCAGAAGGCCCGTCGACTCCGCTGGAAAGCCGAACAATCTGCGCATCCACTCGGTCACTTGATTCTCGACTTCGATGGGCGCCTGGTCGCGCCCCCCCGCATTTGCATTGAGACCGGCGGCCAGCATCTCCATCAACATGCCAACTGGAGTCCCGCCACCTTGCACCCAGCCCAAAAATCCAGGATGTGCATTGCGGGCCGTGAAAGGAAGAATCGAAGTCATAAACTCCGCATGAACATCGGCAAGCGGAGTTGGTTGCTCCGCAAGCGATTCACGGAAATGCGCGCGCACTCCGTCCGGAATCACTTGCCACACGGCACGTTCCCGGATCGTCTCCATAGACGCGAGCATATCGTCCAGCATTTTGTGAGCATTCTGGCGGAAACCGTGCCAATCGCCAGGGTCCAGGGACGTGCTTGCAGCCAGTTCTACTGCCGCGGGGTATGCCCCTGCTGTGCCGTCCACCGTCGGCAATTCCCTGTTCACAACCTTTTGCAAAATTTCTCCACATCGAGCGGCCAAGTCCAAGTCCGCTATCCGCTGGTTCCGATGCAATTGGTTAGCCGTTCTCGTAGGCCACACCGAACAGAGCCTTTAAGGCCAGGCACAGGCGCGCGGTCTCCAGCCTTCTCATTCAGCACTTATTCAGCAACTCTTCAGCTTCCTGCAGCCGAAGCCGGGCATTCGTCAATCCGCAATCGAGCTCTGGAGCCTTCGAGTTGGAGATTGGTTGCCCTGTTTGAGGTTGCGAAGGAACCACGATCGCGCTGGCCATCGGTTGGTTGCCAGTACCCAGGATCGAGCGGTTCTGTGAGCATCGCGCAACGGGATTGAACGGATAGGCAATTGTTGCCGATAGCCAATCAGATCAGAATAGATGCGCAAGGAATCCCACGAGGGAACAATGCAAATCACTGCGATCTCAAGAATTGGCACATCAACCGGGACCTCGGTCATCCCGCCACCCCCAACGAGGCCTGCGAACCCATCACCCAACCCGATGGCTCCGCAGCCGGAGCCGGCAGACAGCTACAGTCCTTCGTCGTCAATCCCCGCCGCTTCGCAAGCGCCATTCACAACTTCCTCCGCTGCGTCTGCATCGGCGAATACGCGGTCATCGCCTGCGGCCGCTCCGGCATCGGCGCCGTTAGCCTCAAGAAGCCTCGAGCAAACTGCGCCCACCTCTTCTTCCCCGGTGCAGATCGCAAGTTCCGCCGGCAGCAATATCTTGACCACGCTCGCCGCATCTTACTCAACAACTGTCTCGGGCAAAAGTTATGCAGGCAGCGTCGAGGAAAGCGAAGGAGCGTACATCGCCTCTGTCCCCCTTCCACCGGGAGTCAGCGCCAGCGGTTCCAGCGTCGAGGCCGCGGAAAATAACCTCAACGTAATTCTCGGCTCTCTCGCTTGACGGCACGACATCACAAATCCTGGTTCGGCGCCCAGGCCTTGCACCATGCGCAACAGACCTAACTGAGCAGAACGAGAGAGAGTGATGTACACAGAACAACTAAGCCTGAACAACTCGTTCATCCCAACAGCTCGCCAAACACGGTCAGCCCAGTCTGCCAATGACGACGGCAGCCAGGCCACTTTTGCGCTTCTGTTCGAAACTGCCCTCGCCCTCTCCGACGAGCAGTGTTCAGGTTCTGCGATCGGAGCATCCGGGAATCCGTTCGACAAAGAATCGGACGCCGGGAGCTTGCTCACCAACAATGATTCCACCGGCCCTCGATCGATGTTTGATAGCAGCACCATGGGCAGAATCATGGCGCGCCTCGGACCCAGCCCAGTTCTAGCCCAAACCCATGCAAGTCCCGGTAATCTGCAAACCAGATACGAACTCCAGGCGGCCACACTGGGTTCAAGAGAAGAACAACTCCAGGACCCCACGCAAGCGGTCGGCGCCAACCCCAGGTCTGCATCGGTGCAGAATGTTGCCGGATCCTTGAACAAGAGCGAGCTTTCCGATTGGATGGACGCTCATGCGCTCACGCGCTCCAGTCATCATTGCGCAATGTATTGCCGTCTGGGCATGGAGGCGGCAGGACTCAACACCGGCGATCGCCCTCAGTCGGGCGACGCTGGCGATTATGGTCCCTTCTTGTTGAGACACGGCGCACAAACCGTGCCTCAGGATTCTTATATCCCGCAGGTTGGGGACGTCGTTGTTTTCAATAAAACAAATGAACATCCATTCGGCCACATTGAGATGTACGACGGCAATCACTGGGTATCCGATTTTATGCAGCATAGCTTATCGCCGTATCGCGATGCGGCCAATACGCCTCCATTCACAATCTATCGCCTGGCTTAAAACCCATTCACAACCGCAGTGATTAACGCACCCAATGCCTTAGCCGATACTTGCTCAATGCAACTTTCAGATCCATCTCAAGCCATGCACAACCAGCCTGCGGTGTTTGGTCGGCACCCAGCTAATCTCGATAGATCCCAACGGAACCGGAGCTGACTACAAAGGCGCAAGGGCCACGCCCATTTCTCTCGTTCTCAGCTTGGCAATTCTGAATAAGTTCCTTTGATCTTCTCCATCTCCGTCATTCGGGTTACTCCTATGCCACATTGTCCTCAGGCCTGCTCTTCTGCCATCAGGCTCTCGATCCTGGCGATCAAATCCTCCTTGCGATAAGGCTTTGCAATGAAGTTGCCCTCCACTGCCACCTTTCCTGACTGCCGTAGCACTGATTCAGCAAAACCCGATGAGAATAATACTCTCAGCTTGGGGTTGAGAATCGCCGCTTCCCTTGCCAGTTCAATTCCATTCTCGCCGTGAGACAACACAATGTCCGTGAACAACACATCGAAGGGCTCCTGGTCACGGAGCAGGGTCAGAGCCTCCTCCGCGTTGGTTGCCACCGTCGCCTGATACCCTGCATCGCTCAGCAAGCGATGTGCCGATTTTGCCAGCGCAACGTTGTCTTCTACGATGAGAACTCTGGCCCCGGATGGCCTGTACTGCTGCAAAGCCGGTCTGGCCGCCGGCATGGACTCCGGTGCATCTTGGGCGGCGCGAGGCAGATAAAGCCGTGCCGTGGTTCCGTGGCCCACTTCGCTGTAGAGCCGTATATGTCCACCGGACTGCTTCACAAAGCCAAAAACCATGCTCAGTCCCAGTCCCGTCCCCACACCCATCGGCTTGGTGGTGAAGAATGGATCGAATGCCCGTTCCACCGTCTCCGGTTCCATGCCATGTCCAGAATCGGAAACCGAAACCACCACATATTCGCCCGCATTCAAGTCGACAAACTGCTCAACATAGGCTTCATCCAGGAATGAGTTTTCGGTTTGAATCACCAATCTTCCACCCTCAGGCATCGCATCCCTGGCATTGGTCGCAAGATTCACCAGCGCCGTCTGTAACTGCACCGGATCTGCGATGGTTTGCCATAACTGATCTGACGGTTGTAAAACGATCTCTACCTGTTCTCCAAGCGACCTTGCCAGCAGACTGCTCATATCGCGGAGCACCTGGTTCACGTCAAGTCTCTTTGCCTGCAAATTCTGCTTTCTTGAAAAAGCTAAAATCTGCTTCACTAGATCGGCGCCATGCAGCGCAGCGGTCAGCGCGGTCTCGGTCAACTCCACGTGTTCCTCATCCGCCGGCAGTTTTTCTCGCAACAATTCCAGGCTGCAAATGATGACGCTGAGAAGATTATTGAAATCGTGGGCGACGCCCCCCGTTAGTTGGCCGACTGCTTCCATCTTTTGCGCCTGGCGCAGTTGCTGCTCCATCATCGTGCGTTCGCTTATATCGTCTGACAAAAAAACGAATCCATAATTCCTGCCGTTCACCTCGTCATAGCGGGCGGAGCTAAGACTGATATCGATGATCTTCCCGTCCTTTCTACGCCCTCGGGTCCGGAAGTCTCTGACTTCGTTGACAACCTGGTTTTCTATGTCCACGGCAGCAGCAGACTGATTGGTTTCCACGTCCGTCAACCTTGTCATCTCCCAAATGCTTCTGCCTAGGACTTCGCTGGCTGGGTATCCATAGATAGCCCCGGCTGCACGGTTCCAGCGGTCGATGATGCCATCTTGCGTTGCCGTCACCATCCCCAGTGGGGAGGCCTCGAAAATTGCGCGCAGAGCGTCGTTCCTCGACGCAAACATCTGTGCCGCGCGCGCGCGCTCTTCAGCAATGGCCTTTTGCCGCCGAAGCTCTCGCTGGACCTCTTCCAGGTTCTTGCGCTCCGTGATATCTCGGATGGACGCCAGCGCATAGACGGCATCGCCTTCATGATAGTGACTGAGACTTATTTCAACCGGAAATTCCGATCCATCCGCGCGCCTTGCACTCAGTTCCATCCCTGCTCCAGCGGTCCTGACCGATGGAGAACGGAAGTAGCCTTCGACGTCTCTCTGGTGAATGGCGCGAGAGCGTTCCGGTACGAGGCTGGCAATCGGCTTCCCGTTGAGCGCATCCAAGTCGTATCCGAACATCTTGCATGCCTGCGCATTCGCCAGGACGATGACGCCAAGTGAATCGACCAAAACCATCGAATCCGGCAGAACGAATAGAACCTTTGCAATCGCTTCCAAGCCTGGCATGTCTACTTCCTGACGAACCGGCACGGCTGACTGCCTGTCAGCGGGTAACAAAATGCGTTGCCGGCGAGCGATGCGTTGTCCAAGACCCGAGACTCGATGTTTCCCGGATGCATCGCGACGCCGATCGAATTCCCTTGATCCTGCAACCTATTTGGGTTCGCTCCACAACCACGGGCAGGGTCGTTGAAAGCACTGAGGTAGGTCCCCCGGCAGTCGCCTGATAGGTTACAGTAAAGACCATGTCGTCAAAACGCCACGCCATCGGATTTGGAATCGCCTTCAAAGCCGTTCCATCCGGTTTGTAGATCATAACTGTGCTAGGCAATGCTTTCCTCAATTCTGGTTCCTGACTAAGGACCCTCTGAGTAAGTCAAGGAACGGAGTTTTGAAAGGGCGCGGATGGATCCGCGCCGCCTGCGATACCTCAATTGGCCGGGCTTTAGCCCCCGAGGGCAAAGCTCCCTGTCCCCGAGTTACCATTTCAACAAGCTCTTATCGCGGCTTCTCCTTGTCCAGCATTTTCCTGACAACGCGCAGAAGCTCGTCAATCCTGTAAGGCTTCTGGATAGTTGCAATCCTTCCCGCAGGCTCCGATGGGATCGTATATTTGTCGGCGGCATACCCGGTTGCGAACACCAGCGCGATGCCCGCACGTTCCTGCACAATATTCTTCGCCAATTCCGTGCCGCCCATGCGCGGCATGACGATGTCTGTTATTAAAAGGTCGATGGCGCCTGGGTGGCTCTTGGAGATCTCGCATGCCTGGACGCCGTCTGCGGCCTGCAGAACGGAGTAGCCCTTCCCGCTCAAGGCGACGAACATCAGTTTCCGTAAGGGTGCGGAGTCATCCACGAGCAGGATTGTTTCACTCCCGCCCAGCCTCTCAGGGTCGGCGTCAACGCTCTCCTTCCCTGTCACATGCCCAGATAAGCGCGGCAGAGACACCTTGAAGCTCGAGCCTTCGCCGATCCGGCTAGAAACCATAACCGACCCGCCGCACTGCTTGACGATCCCATATACAGTTGCTAGACCCAATCCGGTTCCTTCGCCCACCGGCTTTGTGGTGAAAAATGGTTCGAAGATATGAGCAACTGTTTCGGGGTCGATACCACTCCCGGTATCGCTGACGGTCAACATCGCCCATGGCCCTGGCTTCGTCGACGTATTTTGATGAACCGCATCCGCTGATTCCACCGATCGAACGTCGATCGTCAACCTCCCGCCCCGCCGCATCGAATCGCCGGCGTTGACCACAAGATTGAGCACCACCTGCTCAAGCTGGCTGGGGTGTGCCTCCACCGGGCAGGCCTCCACACAGCAGGTAACCGCCATTTCGACGTCCTCTGGCAGTAGCCGGCGCAGCATTGATTGCATACCAAGAACGACTTCTTTCAGGTCGACGACCCGCTTGGCAATGACCTGTTTCCGGCTGAATGCCAGCAGCTTCTTCGTAAGGTCGGCGGCCGTCTCCCCGGCTGACTCGATCTCTCGAATTCGAGCATGATTGGGATCGCTCCCGGCAAGCCCCCCAAGTACCAGTTCGGCGTTGCCCAGAATGACAGTTAGCAAGTTGTTGAAGTCATGAGCAACGCCGCCGGCCAGCCTGCCGATCGCCTCCATCTTCTGCGACTGCTGCAGTTGATCTTCTGCTCGCTTCCTTCGGGTAACATCCTGAACAACCGAGATCCTGTAAAGCGGATGCTTCCTCGTGTCCCTTACCAGGGATGAAGTAAGGCTCACCCACACCACCGCTCCGGTTCGGTGGATATAGCGCTTCTCAGCCTCGTAAAATTCACGCTCGCCCAGCAGCATCGACTGAAGCAATGCGCTTTCTTCCGCAAGATCGTCGGGATGCGTCACGTCCTTCGGCGCCCTGCTCAGCAGTTCGGTCTCACTGTAGCCCAGCATCGTGCACAAGGCAGGATTGACCATGATATAGGCACCCTCGATGCTCACCTGTGCAATACCTACAGCGGCGTGTTCATACATGGAGCGAAAACGCTCTTCTTTCTCTCGCAGGT
>Ga0302319_10015758_pt1 | contig 13989 bp, 11 predicted proteins | sample Bog_T0_2_FD_203319 | JGI IMG/M metagenome (GOLD analysis project Ga0302319, IMG submission 203319) | Peat permafrost microbial communities from Stordalen Mire near Abisko, Sweden - Bog_T0_2 | ecosystem: Environmental > Terrestrial > Soil > Wetlands > Peat | place: Sweden: Abisko, Stordalen Mire...
CTTTTTCTAGGTACACCTCTAGGCCGCGTCATCGCGCTCGATCCAACCACCGGCAAGCAGATCTGGTCTTACGATTCGCAGGTGCCCAAAGACGCTGGCTTCGGAGATTTTGCCAACCGCGGCGTCTCTACTTGGAAAGTCTCAAACGCCCCGCGCCGTATTTTCATCGCTACTATCGATGGCCGTCTCATCGCCCTCGACGCCGCCACCGGCAAGCCCTGCGCCGATTTTGGCGACAACGGAATCATCCGCTTGCGCGAAGGCCTCCGCATTCCACCGCGTGAAGGTCGCTTCGCCGATTACGAAGAGACTTCGCCGCCTGCGGTTGTCGGCAACACGATCGTAGTTGGTTCTGGCATTGCCGATAATGCCCGCACCGACCAACCCAGTGGCGAAGTTCGCGCCTTCGATACAGTGAGCGGCAAACTGAAATGGAAGTGGGATCCCATTCCGCAAGGTGCCGCAACAGCTGGCGCCGAGACCTGGAAAAACGGCAGTGCCGTACGCACGGGAGCCGCGAACGCCTGGTCAATCATCGCCACCGATCCTGCCCGCAATCTGGTGTATATCCCAACCGGCAGCGCCAGTCCCGATTATTTCGGCGGCGAGCGATTGGGCGACAATCTCTATGCAAACTCCGTCGTCGCCATCAGCGCCGATACCGGCAAAATGCTGTGGCACTTTCAAACCGTGCATCACGATCTGTGGGATTACGATGTCGCCACGCCGCCGCTTCTTTTCGATATTCAGCAAAACGGCAAATCCATTCCCGCCATTGCCATCGGTTCTAAAACCGGCAATCTCTTCGTCCTGGATCGCGAAACCGGCAAGCCCATTTTCGGCGTCGAAGAGCGCCCCGTTCCGAAGAGCGATGTGCCCGGCGAAATCGCCTCAGCCACCCAGCCGTTCCCAATTAAACCTGCTCCCGTTACCCCACAGCAGATGACCGCCGCCGACGCCTTTGGCATTGATGAGGCCGACCGCCAATGGTGCCGTTCTGAAATCAGCAAGCTGCGCGCGGGCACCATCTTCACGCCTCCCAGTTTGCAGGGCACGCTCGTTCTACCCGGTAATGTGGGCGGCATGAATTGGGGCGGCATGGCGTTCGATCCCACTCGCAATTTGCTCGTTCTTCCCAGCAGCCACATCGCCGCTGAGGTCCGCCTCATTCCGCGCGCCGATTTTGAAAGCCTCGAAAGCTCGCGCGGCCGCAGCATTGATGGCGATTGGGAGTTCGCCCGCCAAACCGGTACGCCTTATGGCATGATGCGCCGTTTCTTGGTTAGTCCCAAGCGCATCCCGTGTACGCCGCCACCATGGGGTACGCTTCTTGCCATCGATACCACTAGCGGCGACAAAAAATGGGAAGTCCCGCTAGGCAACATCCCCGCCGGCCTTCCAGAAAAGTTCGGCTCTTTTTCACTCGGCGGTCCTATCGCCACAGCCGGCGGCCTCATTTTCATTGCCGGCACGCTCGATTCAAACATCTACGCCTTCGACATCGAAACAGGCAAAGAGTTGTGGCGCGGCCCGCTGCCTACCAGTGCACGGGCCACACCCATGACGTTTGAAGGTCCTGACGGAAAACAATATCTGATCATTTGCGCCGGCGGCCACGGCATCCCCGGCTTAGGTCCGCTGGGCGATTACGTGATTGCCTTCGCCCTCTAGCCCATCAATTCGAAAACCACTCTGTCAAGCTGGCGATGTTCACCAGCTGCACAACGCGCGGTGTCAGGTTCATAAACTTCACACTCACGCCGCCCTGCCGGATGGCCGACAATTTCAAACGGATCAGCGCTCCCAACCCGGCGCTGTCCACATAATCGACGTCCGCTAGGTCAAGAATAATGCGTCCTTTAAAAGGTGTGGTCTTAAACATCTGTTCCACTTGATCTCGCGTCTCGGCCACTAGCTTGCCATGACATTTGACGGTAGTGACCTTGCTCCCGCGTGAATCCAAATCCTCTGCAGCGGGAACCTCTGAATAGGAAAATTCATATTGGAACGCATTTGCTGCTGCCATGAAATCCCTCCGCTACCATCTTATTCGCTCAGGTTCTGCACCACTTTGCGCAGCGAACCCGTCAAAACATTGCGCTCCCTCTGGCTCACTCCGGCCAGCGCTTGTTCCACTACGTCGAGCATTGCCGCCTTCACCTCACTGATCCGCGACTTGCCCTTCGTCGTAAGTGAAATCCGCTGCGCACGGCCATCCGAAGTATCCGCGTTACGCCGCACAATCCCGTCGCGCTCCATGCGCGCCAGCAAAGCCGTCATCGTCGGTTGCTCCACACCCACTTGATCAACCAGATTCTTCTGCAGCAACGGCCCGCTTTCCTCAAGCGCAAATACCACCGGCAAGTACGCCACACCAAACGCGTACGGTCTCAGACGCTCTTCAAATCGCCGCATGATCAATCGCGATGCTTGGTTTACCCAAAACGTCGGCGTTGCCTCAGGTGCCCAGCCTGTCTTCTTCTTCTTCACTTGCATAGTATGCTATCTTTTACTCTGGCACATGACTATCCGCCCTGCCATCCACTCTGACTTCGAAGCCATCACCGAAATCTACAACGAAGTATTGCTCACCTCCACCGCCATCTATCGCGATATTCCCTTCACCTTGGCCGACCGCCTCGAATGGTGGCACACGCAGCAAGCCAAGAACTACCCGGTCCTGGTAGCCGATAACGATGGAGCCATCCATGGTTTCGCCACCTTCGGAGACTTCCGCTCTTGGCCCGGCTATCGCTTCACCGTAGAAGGCACCATTCATCTCCGCCCCAACGCCCGCCGCCAAGGCACCGGCACCGCACTGCTCAAAGAATTAATAGCCGCCGCCAAAGCCTCTGGCAAACACATCCTCATGGCCGGCGTCGATTCCGAAAACACCGCCTCCCTAAGCTTCCTCGAACATAACGGTTTCAAGCGGGCCGCTCACCTCAAAGAGGTCGGCTACAAATTCGGCCGCTTCTTAGATCTCGTGCTCTTGCAATACTGGCTCTAGCAACCACAGCGCTAAACTCTCCTTGAATGCGCTTTACCGCTTTTCTTCTTCTCCTCCCGCTTACTCTGCACGCCGTCGATTCCCTCCCGAACCGCGCCCCACTCGCCCCTAACAGTTTTCAAACCCTGCGCCTCACTACCGTCAAACCCCGCGGCTGGCTTCTCAACCAACTCAATCTCCAAGCCAACGGCCTCTCCGGCCACCTCGATGAATTCTGGCCCGACCTCGGCCCTAACTCCGGCTGGCTCGGCGGCACTGGCGAAAGCTGGGAACGTGGTCCCTATTTCCTCGACGGCTTGGTCCCGCTCGCTTTCCTCACACAAAATCCCGTCCTCGTCGCCAAAGTCAATAAGTGGCTTAATTGGACGCTCGATCATCAACTCCCCACCGGCTGGATCGGCCCCACCAAGAACCAGGATTGGTGGCCCAACTTCGTCATGCTCAAAGTGCTCACCCAGTATTACGAAGCCACCAACGATCCCCGCGTCATGCCCGTCATGACTAAATACTTCGCATATCAACTCGCTCATCTCGATCAGCGCCCGCTCAAAGAGTGGGCCGTCTATCGTTGGCAAGATGAAGTGTTGAGCATCCTTTGGCTCTACAACCGCACCGGCAACCGCGCACTGTTAGAACTCGCCCGCAAGCTCCATGCTCAAGGCAAAGATTGGAATGCACAGGCCGCCAATTTTCCCTTCAAAGACAAAGTCACCGGCACCGCCGCCAATCTTGATTCTCACGGCGTCAACAATGCCCAAGCCCTGAAAGCCGCCGCCGTCTGGTCACTTGTCACGAACGCCGATGCCGACCGCGCCGCCATCTATCAAATGTTTCACGTGCTCGATGAATATCATCGCCTACCTAACGGCATGTTCAGCGCCGACGAGCATTTCGCCGGGCAAGATCCTTCGCAAGGCACCGAGCTCTGCACCGTCGTCGAAGCCATGTTCTCGCTCGAAACCGATCTCGCCATCACTGGCGATACAGCCTTCGCCGACCGCCTCGAAAAGATCGCCTACAACGCCTTACCCGCCACCATCACCGAAGATTTCTGGGCGCATCAATATGATCAGCAGCCGAATCAGGTGATGTGTTCTCTCTCTAAACGCAACTGGTCGAGCAATGGCCCCGAATCAAACATCTTTGGTCTTGAACCCAACTTCGGCTGTTGCACCGCTAACATGCATCAAGGTTGGCCCAAACTCGCAGCCAGTTTGTGGATGGCCACTAACAACGGTGAAGGCTTGGCTGCCATCGTCTATGCTCCCAGCGAAGTCACCACCAGCATTGGCGACACGCCCGTCACGATCGAAGAGAAAACCGATTATCCGTTTCGCGACACTATTCAGTTCTCTCTCAATCCCTCCCACTCGCTCGCCTTTCCGCTCGAACTCCGCATCCCCGCCTGGGCAGAATCGGCGCATCTCCTCATCAACGGCCTCGAACAACCTTCTCCGAAGGCCGGCGCATTCCTCACCCTCAACCGCACCTGGAATCCAGGCGACACGGTCACTCTTCAACTCCCCATGGCTGTCCGGGTCTCCACGGGCTTCCATAATTCCGTTTCCATCGAACGCGGTCCGCTTGTCTATTCGCTCAAAATCGCGGAAAGCTGGCGTCAGGAAAAGCAAACAGGACCTAGCAAAGATTGGGAGGTTTTCCCAACCACTCCCTGGAATTACGCCCTTCTGCTCGATCCCAAAAACCCAGCGCCCGCCTTCAAAGTGACAGAGAATCCCATCGAAACGCAGCCCTTTAGTTTTGCCGCGCCAGCCGTCACACTCACCACGCAAGGCCGCCGCGTCCCTGAATGGGAGCTCGAAAATGACTCCGCCGGTCTACTCCCAGCCAGCCCCTTGCACTGCAAAAAGTCTCCATGTCCGCAGCCAGCCGAATCCATCGAACTCATTCCCTATGGCGCAGCCAAACTGCGGATAACGGCTTTCCCCTATTTTGAGCAGTAATTTTTACCCGTTGCAGCCGTAGGTACCACAAGTTATTCATCCAAATACGCCACAAGTACGGGCATTGCAGGGGAAACTTCAGCCGCTCGTACCAGTAGTTCTCAAACAACTTATTCAGAGTTTTCCTACTGAAAAACTAGCCGTTTTACGTCTACTATTTAAGCAACTGGTTGCGACGGCCCAATTGTTCACGAGTGAGAACCAGCTCACTCTAATGTTTTCATCTGCCGTTTGGGTCGGTTCTTGATCAGAGTCTTGAGACTAACGAAAATGCTTACTATTTCAACAGACGAGGCGCCACGTCCCCCCAAGTCGCGCGACGGTGTTGATCGCCGCACGCAAGAGGATCGTCGAAAATCCTCCGTCGACATGCGCTTGCGCGTCGGGCTCTGGTACCAGTACCACCGCGCCACACGTGCCGGTGAGTTCGACGCTCTTCCTCGCAACGCTTATATGCGCAGCAAAACGCAGGACGCGTTGCTGCCCGAAATTCACAAATACGAATTCGCCCAGCGCGATACCGATTTAGCCGCCGCGCCTTCTGGCGCCCTTACCGCCGCGCTTGATTTCCTTTGGTCTCATGCCGAACTCGGCTGCAACGCCGCCGGCGAACCCATGGCGGTCTACACTGTGAACGCTCTTTCTGAATATCTAATCCGCACTTTTAAGGTCACCGTGATTGATCGCCGCAAGGCCGACCGCCGTTCTGTCTCCGCCACAACGGCCCAATAGCCGGGCGCAAGCCAGAGACTAATATGTCCCACTGGCCACTACGTTAATGGCGAGATGCCGTGCCTGACTGGTCTATTTTTCGAACATCGTTTCTTCGCAGGCTGGCTGATATGTCCGCGCTCTTCAAGCCTCGGCGCCAATCCCAGGTGGCCCGGCAAGAAGATTGGGCCAAGATTGCCCAGCGCTCTTCAACTCCCACCGTGTCACGCCTCCGTGCCGGCCTTTTCCTTCGCTATCAGGAAGCCACCAACGCCCGCGAAACCGATACCTTCACGCGCGACGCCAAGACTTGGGCCCTGTTCGAACACGCCACCCTCCCCGAGTTAGAGAACTTCAGCTTTTTCGAAAACTCTCGCCAAATCTACGTTGCCCCTTCCGCCGTGCTAGCCGACGCCATGTTCCACCTCTGGACCGTCACCGACTTAGGACTCGATTCCGCTGGCCGCCCCACCACCATCGCTGTCATTACCGAGATGGCTTATTATGTCTGCACCCTCTACGAAACCACCCGCCTCGACCGCCGCGAAGCGAAACGTAACTGGCTGGGTTTAAGTCCCACCCGCCGAATCCCTTAGAATGCTAACTTCTTGGCGGTACCGTCCCTAAGCGCGTCGCCCCCTGAAACGGCAACATCCAGCCCGGATACTCTAACGGCAGCACACTCACCTCATCCAGTTGCTTCATCTCATCATCACTCAACTTCACATCCACTGCGGCCAAGTTATCTTGTAACTGCTCTAAGCGCTTCGCCCCAATAATCACACTCGTCACGACCGGCTTATGCAGCAACCATGCCAAGGCAATCCGTGCAGGAGAACAGTTGTGCGTCTTCGCAATCGGCGTCATCGCATCCAGCACCTTCCAAGCCCGTTCTTTATCCACAATCGGAAAATCAAATTCACTCCGCCGCGACCCTTCCGGCTTCTGATTCTCCCGGCTAAACTTCCCCGACAGTAAGCCGCCCGCTAGTGGACTCCACACCAGCAAACCCGTCTTTTCTGCTTCCAACAGCGGCACAATATCGCGCTCCAAATCGCGCCCTGCGATTGAGTAATACGCCTGCAAGGTATCGAACTTCGCCAGATTCTTGTGTTCCGAAATTCCCAAAGCTTTCGCAATCTTCCAGCTTTGCCAGTTCGAAACGCCGATATAACGCACTTTGCCTTGCTGTACTAACGTATCCAGCGCCCGCAGCGTCTCTTCTACCGGCGTAATCGCATCATTGCCGTGAATCTGATAGAGGTCGATGTGGTCAGTCTGCAACCGTGTGAGACTCGCTTCCACCGCATCCATAATGTGCCCGCGCGAAGCGCCCACATCGTTCCGCCCTTGTCCCACGCGCCCAAACACCTTCGTGGCTATCACCACATCCTTGCGCGCAATCTTCAAATTCTTCAGCGCCGTGCCCAGCATCCGCTCGCTCTCGCCTTCCGAATAAACATCCGCCGTATCGAAAAAGTTAAGCCCCGCCTCAACCGACGCTTTGATCAACCCTTCGGCCCCGGCTTGGTCCACTGTGCCAATCGCTTTCCAAATCCCGCTCCCGCCGCTAAACGTCATCGTCCCAAAGCACAACTTTGAAACCAGCAGCCCTGTATTGCCTAGAGTCTTAAATTCCATCTGTATCCATTACACTACTCAAAAATCGTAGATATGCTCAATCGGCATCGCTGTCACAATGACTTGCAGTTGATCCACCGGAAACCGTAGCGCCACACGTTTCGAGCGCGCGTCAGTCAGAACATCGCTTGCGAAGTGCGCAAGAGGCCACAGATTTGTGTCCTCTTGCAAAAGCAATCCCCGCCCAATTCAGGTTTTACCGTTCTCCAATCGAGGTCGCGGCCAGCTCAATAAACTCCGCAACGCGACGCGGCTCTTGAAGCATGGCGAGATGGCAGGTTGGCAAGGTGATGGTGGTGGCCCCGATCTTCTTCGCCATCTGCTCCTCTAGGCCGGCTGTGATTGCCCTATCTTGAGAGCCGACGATGTACCATGTTGGCTTCGTTCGCCAAGCGGGCGTCCCCGTTGGCGTGGCCGAAAGGGCGGCGAGCGCCGCTTGGCCTTGTGTGGCCGTTAACAGGGCCTGCTCGGGTTTCGATAAGTCTTGAGCAAACGCAACCGCAATGCCTTGTGCGGAGATCGTTACGAACTGCCTGGCACTGTCCAGCAGAAGAAACGGCGTAAGCGGAGAAGGGGTCGTAAGCGTCGAAAGCAGCGACAACGCAGACTCACCGCTATCAGGAGCGAACGCGGCCACATAGACCAAGCCCACTACATTTGAATCGTTTCCGGGCTTGTCTCCAATGACAACGCCTCCATACGAGTGCCCGACAAGCAGCACCGGACCCGGATAGAGCGTCGTGATGCGCGCTATGGCACGCTCCGTTGCGGCGTCATCATCCACCAGGGACGTAAGTGGAAGCTGCGCCGCGATCACATGGTATCCTTCCGCTTCCAGTATAGGAATCACGCCTGACCAGCTCGAACCATCAGCCCATGCCCCATGAACCAGTACGATGTTCTTGACGCCATGATCGATACCGCCGCGCGACGATTCCTGTAATTGCTGGGCATAGCAAATGCTGGGTAAACTTGCTGTCAGCAGAAGTGCCGCCGTTAAACCCGCTTGTATGTTTTTTATTTTTGTCATAACTTATTCCCTCTGGTTTTGATCTTCACTTTCCGCCGACCTCTTGGGGCAGCGTATCTCAGACTTACTCTTTCCCTCTAACTTCGCCCCGCTTTGGACATCGCACGGTCGAGCCAGCATAACTACCTGGCTGGAAGTGATAGTCACGGTCTTCGCTCTTATTTTCTTGCCTGGGCAGCTTCGAGGTCGGCCGGACGTTCAATCTGAGTCTAGTTCTGGCTGAGGGGAAGTATCTAGACGAAAACGATCAAGCGCTGGCCATTCCTGCTGTATATAGCAACAGTGGTCGGGAGGATAACGCCCTCCAGCAGACGCCCGCTGTCAAAGACAAAGGGACGCGATCAAGCCGATCAATCTTATGCCGCTAGCTAATTGGTTGCGCTTCCGGTAGTTGATCAGGCGCGCAATTCTCGGCACGCACCACCATCTTCGCCATCTGAACTCCCTGGACCGATCCGGCCGCGTGCCGTCCCCCGACGCCACATTCCTGGAGTTACCCCTTGAATTCGCTTGAAGGCGCGGTTTAACGCGGATTGATCCGCAAATCCGCACTGGACCGCAATGTCTGCAAGGGGCAAGCGGGAATTCGTCATAAGATCTTTGGCCCTGTCCAAACGGCGTTCAGTCAACCACCGATAAGGCGGCCTGCGAAAGCTCTGTTTGAAGGCCCGGGCAAAATGACTCTCTGATAAGCCGCATTCCTGTGCAACCTCCTGAACGGCAATGTTGCCATCCAGATGAGCTTCCAATAACTCTGTTGCTCTTCGCATCTGCAGCGAAGAGAGCCCCCCACGAAATTGCCTGGCAGATACTGTCGCACCGCCATATGAGCACACAAAATGACAATTCAAGGCATGTAAGATATGGTCCAGAAAAATCTTCGACGCATGATGGGGATGCTCTAGCGAAGACAGCAGAGTCTGCCCCAGGTGGTTGACGACAGGATCAAACGCTCCCTGCGGCCATACCAATTGCTCGACTCGTGGCGACTGATGGGCATAGGCAACTTCATCCAGAGCCGCTTGGGTGACATACACCACCAATGCGTCGAACGGATTTGGGAGCAGAACTGCTGGCTCCTCTTGTAAGTCGATTACACTAACTCCCCCAGCCGGGTAAGAACCACTCGAAACCTTTTTGCTGCCGAAGAATTGTTCGATAAAGGGTATAGCTTTGAGTTGCAGCGCAACGATGTAGCCATGCTCGCCAACCACCGGCCGCGCAATCTCCGGCAGTCCGTAGCTGCTCTGAAACCTCCCAAACGAGAACAACGCATGTTCGGACAGTCTGACCTCGGCCGTGGGCGAATCTTTGAGATACATGTTCTCGGCAAGTTGATTCCAGACCGTGGGCACTCTGGTGGCGCTGTTCATGCTGGCGAAGCCTTACCCTTCCTTAAGAAACGAATGGGAACAACATCTCCCATAGCACCTTTTAGAGTGCAGGCGTACTTTGAAGGTGGCAAAGTATTTTGGCTGACACAGGAAAATGCGAAACTAACGGGCCAACGCGGCCTAGACAAGCACTGGAATTCTCTCGGCCTCGGAGATGTTCTTAGACAAAGGTCCTAAAACAGTTAGGGATGCGCGACGTAATGGTTAGTGCAGGTCTCAAACGCGAATGGGTTCTATTGGCATCCCCGCCTCTGGAACGCCTCAGCGCTCAAGCTCGCCATAAATCGTTCCTCATGGTAAAAAGGTGTAGCGGCCGTTTTCCCCCGACGCTCCCCGCCCTAACGAACTTCAGAAAGGTTCCTCAATTTGTTTGGACGTGGCAACTGGGCCATTTTAGGCCTCGCAAAAGAATCGCTCGCAGCTTTTAAAACCGCGCTTGACGACAAGCTCCGCATGGTGGCTGTCTCGCAACTGGCCGCCTCCGCCATCACGCGACATACCAATACCGACGCCCTCGGCATCAACCCCTTCGGCTCGCCGCGCCTCGACGAACAGCAACCCATCCAGCTAGATCACGAGAGCATTCTCGTCCAATTCGCCACCGCCGACGCCGACAAGCGCTCCGACATCAGTCTTCCTCCTGAAATCATCGACCACGAAGCCTACGCCTATGGCACGGCCCAATTCCAAATCAACGAAACCGTCCCGTGGTTCGGCCTCTGGATCGTCACCAATCAATGGAAAGACATCAGTGATCTTGCTTCCGTCAAAGAACAGCAGTCATATGCTGTCTTCGATCGCCCCTTCAAATTCCTTCAAGCGACCGATAAAAAGACCGTCGACAAAGACACCCGCGGCGCTACTGCCGCCATGCGCAAGCAATTTCCAGTGCTTTTGGATTTCAACGAAGGTCGCCTCTACATCGAAAACAGCAATAAGAAAACTATTTATCTGGTGAAGGAACTCCTACGCCAGCTTGGTGCCGAAATCATCGCTGTTGGGTGGACTTACAACCGTCCCCATTGGCCCTCCGCTATTCTCGGCCAGATGTACGAAACCAGCCACTACCTCAACGATTTTCAAAAACGCGCCGACGAAACCACGCGCTTTCGTCCCAAGGAAATCGAAAAATTGGAAGATGTCGAGGTCGAAAAAATCGTCTCCAATTTTTTCTCCATGTCACAGCTCGGCACCGATCTCTGGGTGGGCATCACCACGCCCGCCCTCATTCGCCTGCACGATACCAGCCAGCCCATCTCCGTTAAAGCGCCCACCAGCGCCACCACCCTCCTCGGCGTCACGCAAGACGCCCGCGTCTTTACCGGTTGTATTACGTTCCAAGATCGCATCAGCTATATCAGCAAAAAGGGCGGCGCAGCCACCTTCCGCAAAGACTTAGTCAACTTACAGATCAACGATCAAATCAACTTAGTCGATGCCGGCGCTGCCATGCTCCGCGGCTTCGATGTCCCCGCTTTCCGCAAGGACATTCAGCGCGAAATCAAACAGACCAAACAAGTCCCTACCATCGATCAGTTCTGGTCGAAATGGCTGCAGGAAATGGCCAACGCCGTCCACATCATCGAGACTAGCTTCCGCGAACTCTTGGGCCTCAATGCTGACGAACCGGGCGGTATCCTCCCCATGCGTGCGCCCACAGAAGACGAGCCGGAAGAAGAACTCGCTCTTACTACCACCGCTTAATAGTTGCTGAGTGCCGGCTCAATACCGTCCGGCTCTAACACCAGCACTTTTCGCTTGCCGCCATAATACTGAATCAGATTCGCGTCTTCATCTCGCCCTAAATCCCGCGCGAAGACCACTCTCTGCCCATCAATATCCGCCCCATTCCAAACCCATTCATCTTGATAGATATGTCTCTCTGAATACTTGACGAACACCAGCACCTTTCCTGGAATCTCGGCTAACTGTTCGTTGACTGCAACCCTCTTCCGCGCCTGCCCCTCATGATTAATCGAATCCCAAGTCTCATACCGCAAAATCGAATACAACTCCGGCCGTTCGAACAAATGCAATCCATACCAGCCTAAGAACTCTCCAAAACACAACACAATCAGCACCAGCGCAACCTCGCCCCGCAAGCGTTGCAGCCCAATCACGCTCATCAACACAAACAACCCCGCCACTCCCGCCAGATAATGCACCAGCAAATACGGAAACAAATTCGTGCCCAGTGCAAACATCGCCAGCGTCGCGACTAACCACCACCAACGCCGGCACACCCACATAAACGCGACCAGCGCCACATACAACGGCGGCAAGAAGAAAAATCGGTAATAGCGAATCCTATAAGCGAGCCTCAGGCAGAACCTTCCAATCGAATCCGTTCCATGCTGCAAAGATTCCGCCCTCAGATCCATTGCCTGCTCGTGCGTTAACGCCACATGCGGCGTCGGTATGGGCTCAATCGTCAAGGTGATCGGTATTCCATATTGATAGCGGTGCAACGCTTCCGGCAGCGTGACCCAACTATGCGTCACCGCCCTATTCTGCAGCAAAATCACCAGCATCACTGGAATCAAAGCCACTGCTGCATAGCGGGCGATGCGCCAAACACCCTTCCGCAGGAACAACAGAATCGCTATCAACAGAAACACCGACTCAAATTGGCGCGTCAACACATGCGCGCCAAATCCCACGCCTAGCAGCAACGCGTCGCGCGGCCGCCCGTAGTCGCGTATCCTGGGCAACGCCCCAAACACTAAACATCCTGCTGCCGCCGCGAGTGACCCACCGCCCCAATAAGAGTTCGTCCACTGACACAGCGGCCCAAACTCGGCTACCGTCAACAAACCTCCCAACAGCGCCCAACCGGGAGTTACCCAACCGCGCAGCATCCAGTAGCAAGCCGCGCAAAAACTTCCCGTCGCCAGCAAAATGCCCGTCCACGCAACTCCTGAAATCAACCTCCCAAACGCCAGCAACGCTCCTTGTCCCACTGGATACATCGAGCTATAGGTCGGCTGCTGCAGCACAAAGAATGTCTCAAAGAATTGATGCAGCGCATGCGGCGGATTCGCCAACCTCCCATGCAACAATGTATCTGCCATCAACAGCTGGCTGAATTCGTCATAGATATCGGCCACCGGCACCGGATGATATGGCAACAACAACAAGCGCATCACAATCGGCGTCAGAAACAGTCCCATAACGCATGTGCGCTTCCTCTCCGCCAGTGCAAAAAAAGCCCGCTGCAGGGGGGAATGCCAGGCAAAGGCCGCCAGCAAAAGCAAACCTGTTATAAGAAACAGCGCCCAATCTGCCGGCGCAAAACCTACACCACTATCGGGCGGCATAATCAGTCATCCACTACGCCAATCGCGATCAACGAATTCGCGTCCCACGGAAGGTATCGGTCCACCCTTCGCAGAATCGGCACCAACAAATCAAATACGCCCAGTTGCACCCCGCTAATCGTCTTCCTCCGCAGTACTCGACTGTTCAAATACCAACCCGGCCGAGTCGCTCGGTTGAACGCAATCACCGTCTCCACGCGTAAACCCGCGCCCGTCATCTTCTCCAACAGCTCAGCCCGCGTGTATCTCCGTTTGTGCTCCAAAACCTCGTCAATGCTCCCAAACAACTCCGGCCCTTGCGGCACCAACACAATCGCCCGTCCACCCGGCCGCAGACACTTCCGAATATTCCGCAGCGCCTCCCTGTCGTCTCCCACATGCTCCAACACGTTCAGACAGACCACCGTATCCGCGCTCTGCGTAAACCGCTCTACTTCCTCATTGTTCGAAAAATCAAAATGCGCCGACTCCACATCCGCCCGGTACTCCATCCGCGCCCGCAACTCAAACAGCGCCTCCTCATCCGTGTCCGTCGCTACATATTTGCGCTCGCCCGAAGCCAGCAGCATTGTCAGATTGCCAATGCCCGCACCCAACTCCAGTACCTCACCCTTCACGAAGGGCGCAATCGTATCCGCCATCCACCGGTTAAACCGCTTCGCCCGCGACATCGTCGCCAAAATCTGTGCGCCCGCATCTTTGTGCGCCGCGCTAAACGACCAGGTGCGCAGAATCGTTCCCAAAGCATCCAGCGTGTCCAGCGCCCGGATCTTCTTCCCCTGCTCCGGTGTCCGGCCGCGATAGTGAATCGGCACTTCCACAAAGCGTGCGCGCCGCTTGGCGAATTGCACCACGATCTCCGGATCAAGTCCAAACGTATTGCTACGCAGAGGCAGACTCTGCGCCAGCGCTGTCCGAAACG
>Ga0302319_10015761_pt1 | contig 13987 bp, 8 predicted proteins | sample Bog_T0_2_FD_203319 | JGI IMG/M metagenome (GOLD analysis project Ga0302319, IMG submission 203319) | Peat permafrost microbial communities from Stordalen Mire near Abisko, Sweden - Bog_T0_2 | ecosystem: Environmental > Terrestrial > Soil > Wetlands > Peat | place: Sweden: Abisko, Stordalen Mire...
GAGCTGGCGTACCGATCCTTCCAGACGCCATAGCCGAGGAGGAGGACCGGTTCGGCACCGGGCTTGTCATCCGAGGGCAGGAATCCGCGGCCCAGGACGGGATTGAGGTGCATCATTTCGAAGATGCCGGAGGATGCCCGCTCCATATGAAAGGCCTGCGGAGGATTGCCCTTCTCGCTCAGGACGCCTTCTTCGTCTGTCGCGCCTTCGATCGATTCGAGCGATGAGGCCTGCGCCCGGTAGTCACGAAGGTCCGGCAGGGAGAGGTCGAGCCGGTAATCGCCGACATGGCTCAAATCGCTGTCGCTGATTGCCACGAGCCGCTCGCCGCCTGGGATGGCCACGGGCTTGAGCAACACCGCGTCGACCAAGGTAAAGACCATGGTGTTCAGGCCGATGCCAAGAGCCAGCGTTACCACCACGGCGGCTGAGAACCATCGGTGGGCGAGAATCATACGCAGGGCGAAGCGAAGATCGTGTGCCATGACACACGGTTACGGAGCAGCGCTGCTGTGTGTTCCGCAAAGAACTGCGAAATGTGAGCGTTTTTTCAAAACCATGCCGGGCGGCTACTCGGCGCGAAGAGCTTCCATGGGATCGACAGATGCGGCACGGCGCGCGGGAATGACTGAGGCTGCAATGGCGAGCAGAAAGATGGAGAGCGCGGCAAGAACCAGAACGATCGGATCGAGCGGATCGACTTCAAAGAGCAGCGAGCGTAGCAGGCGGGTGGCAAAGACCGCGGCGAATGCACCGATGCCGCAGCCGATCAGTCCCATCTTTGCTGCCGAGGTGAGGATGAGGCGCATCACGGTGGATCGCTGCGAGCCGAGCGCCAGCCGGATCGCCATCTCCTGCGTGCGCAGGGCGGCTGAAAAGGCAATGACACTGTAAATGCCGAGCACAGCGAGAAATACGGCTGCACCGGCAAAGACGCAGACGAGAGCTGTCTGAAATCGGCGCGGCGCCTGGCCATGATCCACAATCTGTTCCATGGATTCGACGTGCGTCAGTGCGAGTTGAGGGTCGACGGAGCGGACGATGGCGCGCAGTTCGCCAGCCATCTGCTCGGGCGGCCGTTGGCCTCGCACCACGATGGATCCTGCATTGCCGGACAGCATTTGTGGGGTGGCAAACGGGCCAACATCTGCCTTTGCCTGGCTAGCAGGAGTGTAAAACTGGTTCGATGTTGGTTCGTCGGCCGCAAGCTCTTTGACGTCGCTGATCTCGCCTACCACGGTAAGCCAGGGCAGAGTGGTGGCTTCCGATGAGCCTCGGTGCAGGCGTTTGCCGATCGGATCTTGTCCGGGCCAGTAGCGTTCCGCGAGGGTTCGGTTGACGATGGTCACGAGCGGAGCGGATTCGGTGTCTTCGGGGGTAAATGCGCGGCCTCGGAGGATGTGAATGCCGGCGGCGCCAAAGTAGTCGCCCATCACTTGCGATGCCCAGGCCAGATTCAGGCCTGCGCCTTTCGGGGCAACGTAGCCTTCGGGAGTGAAGGTGGCGCGGATGTCCTGATTGTCCGCGGGGAGCAGCGTGGTTATGCCCACGGCCTGCACGCCCGGCAACTGTTCGAGCTTGGTACGCACGGCAAAATCGAATGCGTCGACGGTGGCCTGCGTGGTGTATTGCTGACGCGGAAGGCTGTAGGCGGCGGTGAGCATGTGGTCGATTCGCAGACCGAGATCGACGGAGCGCATTTTCTCGAAACTGCGAAGAAGCAGCCCTGAAGCAGTCAGCAGTACCAGGGCAACGGCGAGTTCCGCGATGACCAGGGCAGAGCGCAGGCCCGCGTGGCCGCTACCCGCGCTGCCGGTGCGTCCTCCTTCTTTGAGAGCTTCGTTGACGCTGGTGCGGGCGGCGGCCAAAGCGGGGATGAGGCCGCAGAGGCAACTGGTGAGCACTGCCAGTCCCAGTGCGAAGCCCACCACTGGCCAATCAAGCCCGATGGAACTTGCGCGGGGCAACGTCTCCGGGAGGAAGCTGACGCCGGCTCGGAGGGCGACTGCCGCAAGGGCCAGTCCGATGAGACCTCCTGCAAAGCTGAGCAGCAGAACTTCGATGAGGGATTGGCGCACCACTGCTGCCGCGCTTGCGCCCAGGGCCAGGCGCACGGAAATCTCGCGCCGGCGCCGGATCACCCGCACCAGCAGCAACCCTGCCAGATTGGCGCAGGCTATAAACAGGACCACGACGACGGAGAAGAAGAGCGTTCGCAGAAGCGGCCGAGTCTGACCAAGGGTGGCTTCGTCGAGCCGCTGGACAAAGGGATGAATTCGGCGGCGGGAGAGAGCCGGAGGAAAGCTGCGCATGATCTCGCGCGCTGCTCCGACAGCGTCCTGCTGCGCCTGTTCGGGAGTTACGCCCGGTTTGAGTCGCCCGACCAGATAATAGGCCCAGCCAGTCGCGCCCCGGGCGACCTCGTCGGGAGTGAGGCTCATGGGAATCCACAGCTCGGAGTGGCTGAGCTGGATGGGAACCTGCGGGAACTCAAAGTCCCGCGGCATGACGCCAATGATTTCGTAAGGCTTGCGGTCGAGGAAGATCTTTCGGCCGAGAATGTGTTCATCGCCGTGGAAGCGGCTGTGCCACATTCCGTAACTCACGACGGCGACTGTCGCGCTGGAATCGTCTTCCTTCGGGGTGAACACGCGGCCCATCAGCGGCTGAACTCCGAGCACGGGAAACATGCTGGCGGTAAGGCGCGTGGCTTCAATTCGGGCTGCGTCGCCTACGCCGGATAGCTCGTAGGTTAACGGCTGATAGCTGCCAAGGTTGGAAAAGGCAGTTGTGTCCCGCATGTAGATGCGGACTCCGGGCGCGGTGACGCCGGGTGTATCTCCGCCGTAGTCGACGCCCTCCACGATATCGGCAAGAAATGCCAGCCGCCCGGGATCGGAGAATGGCAGAGGCCGGAGCAGGACGCCCTCGACGATGGAGAAGATGGCGGTCGTGGCCCCAATGCCGAAGGCCAACGTCAAGACGGCGGTTAACGTGAATCCCGGCGATCTGCGGAGTTGGCGGACCGCGTAACTCAGGTCCTGAAAGAAGTTTCCCATCTGGCCCTCCACGCTCGAAAAAGTGTACTCGAAAGCTGCTACTTTGCCGATGCACGCCTTGTGCGCGCCGACTGCCGAGCAAACGGTTGGGACCTTGCCGGCGTTGCTGTTTTACATAGCTGGCAGTGGGTCAATTTGAATCCACATGGCGAATCCGTAGTTTCCAGTTAGCAGGTGATTCGTCCTGGGAGCCGAAGCGGCTCTTTGTGGTTCTCAGTGGGTCTTTCGCCCCTCCTTATTGATCGTCTCCCAAACGCCCGGGTTTGAATGTGTCGTCCATCGGCGTTACATCTGACCAGCTGGCTCCGCCATCGTGGGTCGATAACAGCGCTCCTTCGGCCAGCAGCCAACCTCGCGTGGAGCTAATGAAGCTCATCTGAAGTCTTGAATTGTAGCCGGCTGCAATGTCGGGGATGGCGTTATCCCATTCGCCCGCACGAAGAATCGTGACCATCGGCAGACCATACAAAGCCTGCCTTGCGATGAGCCAGGACGAGTCGATAACTGTTGAAGAGATGTCCCAGTCCAAGTTGCCATACAGGTTGCCAAGCAGACCTTGAGCTTTCCATGTGGCCCCTCCGTCAAGAGTCTCGAACAGAACCGCTGTCGACGAAGTCGCCGGATTGTACTTGCTGAAGGTCACTACCTCAAAGCCGTGTTTCGGGCCCAGAAAGACTGGATCCTCATACCTCCGGCTCCATCCCTCCCCGATCCATCTTGAGAATTGGTTTGGTCTGAGTGCGGGCAGGGAGACGCGCTGCCACGTCTTTGCCTCGTCTCGGGTAATGTACAACGTTCTAAATGTCTTTACCCCATCTTGGGTAGCGTGCAACGGTCCAAGGTCGCTGAGCATTACGACTTCCGGTGAAACCAGAACAAAGTGCGGATAACCAAAGTCTGAATCCGGGGGCTGAATCGGCTGCCAGGTGCTCCCGCCGTCACGCGTGATCAGCAGCTCCTTAAAGTCAGGCAAGTCCGGACACACATAAATCCAACCGTGGAGAGGATCGGCGAAGGCGATGGAGCCTTCCAGGTATCCCGACGCGGTATTTGGGGTCGATTCCGCTTTCTGGGTCGATTGTTTCACCTTGGAAACGAGCTCCGGAGCCAACAGTCGATGTACTTCCCAGCTCGCACCCGCCGAACTGGTCGAGGCCAGGTCGAACTGGATCGAGTCTTCCCCCTCACTCGAATCCTCGAGCAACGCCCAGCCGACTCGCGTGTCGAGGAAGAAGACCGAGAGGATGATCTCCGGCACTTTCGTCGGAGGCGTAATCTCCTGCCACTTGTCGCCCCCATCTGTGGTCCACCACAAAAGGCTGGCGTAGCCTTGACCCCTCGGCTGAGGGCCAGTCAGTGCCCAACCGGTGTTGGCCGCGAGCATTTTGGCCGTCACCAGCGGTCCTTGCGGCAGGGAATGTATGGGACGGCCCTGCGCCCACGCGCTGCACGACCAAATTGTTAAGGATAGAAAGGCAAACGCGGCAAATCTCATCACACATCCTCACTTCGTCCTATTCCGGGGCGCATTTCCAATGTCGTAGGAAGAGTGTAAAGAAATCAGGCATTTGCAGAAAGATTCGCTGCTGATTTGTCGCCAACTCGGAACTTGGCAGGTTACTCCGACGCTGGCTCGATCTGTGGATTCAAACTGACCCATAATCACGTTGCCATGCCGATTGACTCTGGGCAAACAAAGACGGTACACTACCTTAGTTTGGCGATTCTGCCTGTAGCCTTGTCGTCAGCGCTCGTTTGCGGCTTTTTTCTGAAAGCGGACTGGAGCGTTGGCCGGGTGAGCATGTATTTGCCCATTCAATCAGGTTTTGAAGGATGCGCGCCCCGATCAGTTTTGGGTTGAGCGGCAGCGCCGGAGGTTCTATGTACGCTGTGATTCGTACCGGTGGAAAGCAGTACCGGGTCGCCCCAGGCGATGTCGTCAAGATTGAGAAGCTGGAGCTCCCTGAAGCGGAAGCCCCGAATGTGGTGTTTTCCGATGTGTTGGCTGTCTCGGGCGAGCCGGGTACGATTGTGAAGCCGGGCGCCGCGACCGTGACTGCTGAAGTTGTCAGCGACGGACGCCACGCCAAGATCCTGGTATTCCACCTGAAGCGGAAGAAGCAGTACAAGAAGCTGCAGGGTCATCGCCAGGCATTTACCGAAGTGCGCATCAAGTCGATCGTAGTCGACGGCGTTCCGCTTGAGGCGGCTGTCTAGTCAGCCCGTTTGAAATTTCAGACCCCGGGTCTCAAAGGTGAGGCGTGGGGCACCCGAATCAGGGATTAGAAAGGATTCACTGCAATGGCACATAAAAAAGGTGGCGGTAGTTCAACAAACGGACGCGACTCTAATGCCCAGCGACTGGGCGTGAAGGCGTTCGGCGGTCAGGTTGTCACGGGCGGCACGATCATCGTTCGGCAGCGTGGGACACCGATCAAGCCCGGCCTGAATGTCGGCATCGGCAAGGACGATACCCTGTTCGCCAAGATCAGCGGAACAGTTCAGTTTCGCGATCGCGGAAACAAGGGACGCTTCGCGTTCGTAGAGCCTTTGGCTGCAGAATAAGTTTTCGTCGCTCTTCAGGTATTTGTGAAGACATAACGCAAGAGGCCGGAACCCGATGGGTTCCGGCCTCTTGTATTTTCTGCGCCTGGCGTTTCGAGATTTTAGGATTCTGATTCTTTGCCCTTCAAGGTGCGTACAAAAGCGCGCTCGACGACTTTCTCAACGTCAACCAGGAAGAAGCTCGGGGAAGGTTGAACAGCCACCTGAGTTCCCTTGTGGCCAAGCGCGGAAGCGATCTGGTCCCACTTGTAGATGGCAGAGTTCACTGGAACGGTTACAGTCTTGCGCGCGGGCTCGGGCATGGCGGAGTAGGCGATCCAGATTGCGAGCGTGAGGATGGAAGATGCTTCAAACGACGCCTGCACCAACGGGGTAGGCGTGACCTGAAGCATCGAGACGATCGATTCGGCGCAATCGATCGCAGCCATGAATCCCAGACCCAGAGCGAATCCGAGCGGCCGGCTTCTTGGAGACAGCCCAATCGCCTTCATGCTCAGGAGCAAGAGTGCCAGAAGGCAGAGCTCTGTCGCTCCCGCACAACGAAGGAGCTGCAAGCCGATCTTTGCGATAGTGCCGGGCCCCGGAGTGAGTGAGGTGAGAGTTGTGGCGGTAACCACGACCGAGGCGATTGCTGCCCAGCTGAATACAGTCGATCCCATCCGCGCCAAACCGGGCAGGGGACCCATCGCCGCGCGGTAGACGTCCAGGCAACTCAGGAACAGAAGAGCCGCGGAGACCAGGCAACTTGCCCAGTAAACAACAAAGTAGATCTTGGTATAGGTCATCGGGCTGGCGAGCAGAGGCCCATAGAGGAGAAATTCCACGATCACCGCGGTAACAGCGCGAACGCAGAAATATGCGAACATCCACGGATAATTCCGCCGGAGGCTCGGACGAGAAAATGTAGCAGCGACCACGATCGAAAGCACAACATCCAGGTTGGCAGTGATCGTGTGCGTGAGGGACCAATTCATGCAGCGGCTCCGGGCCATCCTTAAAGTAAATCTAGAATAACGCTTTTCCCGGAGGCCGATGAACCAAATAGGTAACGCCGGGGTAGCACTTTCGTGCTACCCAAAACAAGCGCATAACATGCTCGATTTGCAGGATTAGCGGATCGTTGGGCAGTTTTGAATGAACGGGTTGCACGTGGGCATAGGGCCTCCGCCTCCTGGAACGCTGCTGGGCATGTTCGCGGCGACTGCGGAGGTGCGGGTGGAATAGTTCCCGGCAAAGGCAGCTGCGATTACGAGAGTTAGCGCCGAAATGCGGATAATCAGCTTCATGAGTTAGGTCTCCTTACCAAAGTCACATACGCGGGGGATGTTTCCACGTAACTAAGGAATAGACCTTCAAGGATTCCGAAGTCCAGCGATTTTAGCGTAATGAGTAAATATTCAACAAATCCATTACTGCAGGCACAGTGACTTAAGTAATAAGATTAAGGGCAGAACTTCTTACTGTCAGTTGAGATAAGCTGCCAATCCCAGGGTACCCCACTCCTCATTTACCGGTTACCGCAACCCGCCTCGAATGCGCCCTTCCGTGGTAAAATCAGATTAGCAGACGGTCCGAAAACTTCCTTGCAGATCAGTAATTTCCCGATCGTTTGACGAGCTTTGCGTTCCACCGGAATTGGGTCAGGATTGGATCGGAATCTAGCCCGGATTTGATCAGGGACTTGGCCAGGCGGATCTCATTCCGCTTGTCATTTTGGACGCAAACGACTGATAACGCTACTGGGGGTAAGCCGGATTCGAGCCCTCCGCAACAGGTCTGATTAAGCGAGCCTATGTCCACAAACAATCTTTTTGATGATTCCTCTTCCGGTACGACCCCTGCCAATGGTGGCAGCTACACAGGCGACAACATCAAGATTCTCGAGGGGTTGGAGGCAGTTCGCCTGCGACCTGCGATGTATATCGGCTCGACTGGCGAGATGGGCCTGCATCATCTGGTTTACGAAGTCGTGGACAACTCTGTGGACGAAGCGCTGGCCGGCTATGCCACTGGCATTGAAGTGATCATTCACTTCGATAACTCGATCACAGTGATCGATGATGGTCGTGGAATTCCGGTCGACGTGATGGATGTAGGGAATGGGAAACAGATGCCTGCGGTTCAGGTGGTTCTGACGAAACTGCATGCGGGCGGTAAATTCGACGCATCGACTTACAAAGTTTCAGGCGGTCTACACGGCGTTGGCGTAAGTTGCGTGAATGCGCTGAGCCAGGAACTCAATGTGGAGATCTGGCGCGACGGGTTTACCTATGAGCAGGACTATTCCTGCGGAGATCCAACATCGCCACTGCGCCAGACCGGAACCAGCAAGCGGCGGGGCACGAAAGTGCATTTTCTCCCTGACCGCTCAATTTTTACTGTTACGGAGTTCAATTACGACACTCTGGCGCAGCGTCTGCGTGAACTTGCCTTCCTCAACAAGGGGCTGGGGATCACGCTGACGGACGAGCGCACTGTGGACGCCAAGACGGGGGAGGCAAAGCGAACCGAGTTCCGCTACGCCGGAGGCATCGCCGAGTTCATCAAGCATTTGAACAAGGGCAAAGTTCTCCTGCACGAGAAGCCGATCACGATGGAGGCCGCGCGGGACGGCGTGGAGATCGACATTGCGCTGCAGTACAACGATGGCTATTCGGACACGGTTTTCAGCTTTGCCAACAATATCAATACGGTCGACGGCGGTACGCATCTCTCGGGATTCCGCACAGCGCTGACGAGGACAATCAACGCAATCGGCCAGTCACTAGGACTGTTCAAGGATCTGAAGGAAAACCTCTCTGGCGACGACGTGCGTGAGGGACTGGTTGCCGTGGTGAGCGTGAAGCTGCCGCAGCCTCAGTTCGAGGGACAGACGAAGGGCAAGCTGAACTCGGATATTGCCGGAATTGTGCAGGCGTTTGTGAATGAGCGGCTGGGCGGATTCCTGGAGCAGAATCCGCAGATTGCCAAAAAGATCATTGCCAAGGCGATCGATGCGGCGCGCGCCCGTGAAGCAGCCCGCAAGGCGCGTGATCTGACGCGGCGCAAGGGCGCGCTGGACGGCGGCGGATTGCCGGGCAAGCTTGCTGACTGTTCCGAGCGCAATCCGGAACGTTGCGAACTGTACCTGGTCGAGGGCGAATCGGCAGGCGGGACGGCCAAGCAGGGACGCGATCGCCGATTCCAGGCGATTCTTCCCCTGAAGGGCAAGATTCTCAACGTGGAGAAGGCCCGCTACGACAAGATGCTGGGTCACGAGGAAATCCGCGCCATGATTACGGCGCTGGGCTGCGGCATCGGCAAGGACGACTTCGATCCGGCCAAGTTGCGCTATCACCGCATTATTTTGATGACCGACGCCGACGTGGACGGATCGCATATCCGGACGCTTCTGCTGACTTTCTTCTTCCGCCATATGACGGAGCTGATCAAGCGCGGGCATGTGTATATTGCGCAGCCGCCGCTTTTCAAGATCAAGAAGGGCCGTTTCGAGCAATACGTCAAGGATGAGCGCGAACTGAACACGGTTGCTGTGAAGCGGGCGTCGGAAGGAATTTCGATTCGCCACGGCGAGGGCGCCGAGATGATCGACGGGGCAATTCTGACCCGTTTCATCGGGCATCTGGAAGAGTATCTGGGCTTCCTGGGCAAGGTGGACAAGCGGATCCGCAACGAAAAAATCACTGAACTCCTGGCCAGGGTGGAGTTGACCAAGCGTACTGACTTTATGTCGACAGAAGAGACGCCAATCCCATCCAAGCTGGTTGAATTGCGGAAGGCTCTGGAGCCGCTGGCGGAGGAATTCCAATTCCGTGCCCTGGGTGAACCGGAGAGGGATGAGGAGCATCAGACCTGGTCGCTGAGCTTTACGGATGTGCAGGGAGCGGTTCGCACGATTGACTGGGCTCTGGCCGCAAGTGCCGAATTCAAGCAGATGATGGTGAAGTATGCGCTGATCAAAGATCAGCTTGAGCCGCCATTCCTGATTGAATACGCCAGCAAGACGGTCGCAGAGGTCGCGCAGGATGAAGTAGATGCAGAGGCCGAGGCGTCGGTTGAGCCTGTTGAAGCTGTGGCGACAAAGACTGCCAAAAAGCCTGTCAGGGGAAACCGGGAGCCGGTAGAGAAGCAGACAGCCAGGGAACTCTTTGAATATGTCGTCGAGCAGGGCAAAAAGGAGTACCAGGTGCAGCGCTATAAGGGCCTGGGTGAAATGACCGCTCCCCAGTTATGGGAAACGACCATGGATCCGGCGGTGCGAACGCTGCTGCAGGTCAAGCTGGAAGATATCGCTGAAACCGAGCATATTTTCACCACTCTGATGGGTGAGGACGTTGAGGCGCGGCGTAAGTTCATTGAAGATAATGCGCTGGATGTCAAGAACCTGGATATCTAGAACCTGGATATCTAGCAGGATAACTATCAGGATTTCCAGGTGCGGGCATCGGTCCGACGGACCTCGAAAGCCGGTTGGCGAAGTAACAGGTTCCTGCGGTTTGTGACTCTTAAGTTGTATAAGAGTCCCTGGATTTGAACCAATTCAGGCTTAAAGATGGTATCGGAACCATTTCAGGCATAAACTGGGCCGCGAAAAGTTACTTTTGCGCTATTTCTGGTGGCAATGCGCAAGTACCGTAGTAACTTATAGTGAATGACGTCTCGGCGGACCCAGAACAGTTCAGCCGGCTCCGCATCTGATGCGCGCCGGTCAGCAGCCTCTCCTTTGCGATATGGGTTGGCGGCAGTCATTGTTCTTACGCTGGGCTACTCCTCTTTTCGAATCGTCCCCATGCTGCATCGGGATCTTCAACTGCTGCACGAGGTGTATTCGGTTGAGGAGCAGGGCATCCGGTTGGAAGGCGACCTTCAGCTTGAAGTCCAGGAGAGCCGCCGCCGGTTCCTGAGTATTCTGCTGGCGCAGGGAAATCCTGCGGAGATGGATCGAGAGGCGCGATCCATGCGGAGTTACGACTCTACAATCTCAGCCACTGAATCCAGAATTATGACGCTGAATCCAGAGGCGGTGCTCAGTCAGAAGGAGTTTCATGAGCGCTGGCTGAGTTATGTGGCTATTCGGGATAAGATCCTTCAGACAGCCTCAGCTGAAGGGCCGGACCAGGCGCGCAAGATTGATTCCGATCTTGCCAAAGGAGCCTTTGAACCGGTGGAGCAGGCTGCGCGCAATGCGGAATCTGACTTCGCAGCCACGTCGGCGAGCCATATTGTTGAAGTATCGAATACCCTCAATGCCACGCTGAGAGAACTCTTTCTGCTGGTAGGTGTCAAGATACTTGTTCTAACGCTCTTGGTGTGGTCCGACTGGAAGCGATTAAGGGCCGAGCACCGGCTCGCCCTGGCGACCAGGGAGTTACGCGAGAGCGAAGACAAATTGCATCTGGCATATGAGTCCGCCGCGGTTGGTATGGGGATCATTGCACTGGATGGGACCATCCTGTCCATGAACAAGGTTGCGGCAAAGATACTGGGATACGAATCGCAGGAATTGATCGGCAGAAAGGTGAAGGAGCTGATTGTTCCGAAGTACCTCGAGAATCATTTCCAGCAACTCGCGAGTCTCGCCACCAGTCAGGAAACCAGTTATCACACCGAAAGGCAATACATTCGCAAAGACGGCACTCTGGTCTGGATACGCAATATTGTGAATCTGATGAAGCCCGAGGGAGAAGAAAGACAGTGCTTCTTTACCAGCGAAGAGATCACACTGCAGAAGGAAGCAAATGACCGCCTGGCCTACCTGGCTAACTTTGATCCGATCACGAATCTTCCGAATCGTCATTTCTTTGAGGAGCAGCTTTCCCTTTCGCTGGCACCAAAGCCCGGGGTAACTGACTGCGTTGCGCTGTTATATCTGGAGATCGACAGTTTCGACTTTCTGAAAGGCACCTTTGGCCGCAATGTCGCGGACGAGGTGCTGAACGAACTCGGCATTAGTCTGGCAGCGTTCAAGCGAGACGGTGAGACTCTTGGACGACTTGATGACCATGTCTTTGGCATGTTGGTCATGGCTGCTCCCTATGATCAAGCGACCATGCATCGCGCCGGTGAGTTGAGAGACATCTTTCGCCGGGCAGGAGAAACTGGAAAGCACCGGATTCCGCTGTCGGCAAGCATCGGGATTGCGTTTTCGAGCGACCAGTTATGCAAGACAAGCGAGTATCGCAGGGTTGATTCCAAATCGCAAGACGCGCCTGGTTCCAACATCTCCGGCGCTGACACGCTGCTTAAATTTGCGCGGGCCGCGATGCTGGAGGCACGTTCGCGCGGGGGCGATACGATCTTTGTGGCCGATCCGTCCTTGCAGGAGCGGGCGGCGCAGCGTCACCAGATCGAATCGGCGCTGTTGCGCGGTTTAAGAGAGGACGAGTTCCGAGTCGTATTCCAGCCGCAGTTTGAGATCGCATCGGGCAAACTGGTCCGATTCGAAGCCCTTTGCCGATGGAACAGCGCCGAACTGGGGCCAATTCCGCCTGACCGCTTTATTCCGATCGCCGAACAAACAGGATTGATTATGGAGATTGGGCGCAGGGTGATGCAGGATGCCTTGCAACAGGCCAAATCATGGACCGACTCCGGGAGACGGATTGGCGTTGCCGTGAATATTTCGCCGATGCAGTTTATGCGACCCGACTTTCCCCATATCGTCACTGAGGCGCTTGCCCTTTCAAACTTCCCGCCGGCATTGCTGGAGCTGGAGATCACGGAAGGTATCTTCATCCGGGACCTGAACCTTGCAGTGGCGCGTATCCGTGAGTTGCAAAGGCTCGGCCTGAGCATCGCTCTGGACGACTTTGGAACGGGATATTCGTCGCTCAGCTATCTGCAGCGGATGCCGATCGATGCGGTCAAGCTGGATCGATCCTTTGTAAGCGATCTCACGACCGATGTCGCAACGGTGAGCATGGTGCGATCGGTACTCGCGATGGCGGATGCTCTCAATCTCCGCGTGGTCACTGAAGGCGTCGAGACAGAGCAGCAATTGGAGATTCTGCGGGCGCTTGGCTGCGATGAGGCACAAGGCTACCTGCTGGGACGGCCGGAGTCAGCGGAGCTGGCCCTGCGCCGCGTACTCGAAAGCCCACTCTTGCCCCTTCTGGCAGTCGGAAGCGTCGCCCGGGAATCAGCGTAAGTTCGCTTGATTGACTCGCTTCGGACCCCGGCAGGAATGTATTGCTGAAGCGCAGTGTAACCGTTTACTATGCCCGTCTATGAAGACATTGCTTCGCTCCCTGCCTGTGATTTTGATTTTGTCGGCTCCGTTGATGAAAGCGCAGACTGCTCCCGCGGCCGATCCGCTGGCGCCTACACACGATACGAAGACTGCGGACCAGATCGACCAGGAATGGCAGAAGTCTGTCGCAAAGTACGATACCCAGCGGAACACACTGCTGAAGGAAGCGGAGCGCCAGGCGAACGATGGGCCGTTCAGGCCGGACTGGGAGAGCCTGCGGCATTATGAGATTCCGCAGTGGTACAAGGACGCCAAGTTCGGCATCTTCATTCACTGGGGCGTGTATTCGGTTCCGGGAGCAGAGAACGAATGGTACCCGCGAAATATGTACCGGCCGGATGAGGGCGCGTACAAGAACTTTCAGGCGAAGTTTGCTTCGAAAGACCCTGCTCAGAAAGATGCGCTCGGATACAAGGATCTGATTCCGATGTTCCGCGCGGAGAAGTGGGATCCGGCGGCGTGGGCGCATCTTTTCAAGGAAGCTGGCGCACGGTATGTAGTGCCGGTGGCCGAACACCATGACGGCTTTTCGATGTACGACTCGGGTGTGTCGGATTGGACCGCGGTGAAGATGGGGCCGAAGCGGGATGTGGTGGGCGACCTCGCGAAGGCTGTTCGCGCCGAGGGATTGCACTTCGGGTTGTCGTCGCATCGGGCGGAGCACAACTTCTTCTACGACGGCGGTCGCAAGATTCGGTCCGACGTGAATGATCCGAAGTACGCTTCGCTATACGGTCCCGCGCATACATGGGCGGAGGCAAGTGGGGACAATCACACCCTGATCAACGATTGGACCTATGTGAGCCCGGCGTGGACAGCGGACTGGCTGGCGCGTGCGACGGAGCTGGTGGAGAAGTACAAGCCGGAGATTGTGTATTACGACTGGTGGATTGGGCAGCCGAATTTCCGGTCCCGGGTGCAGGAGTTTGACGCGTTCTATTACAACTTTGCCGTTGCTCATGGCTATACGGGCGTGGTGAATTTCAAGGATTACTCAATGGACTGGACCTCTGCGGTGCGGGATTTCGAGCGGGGACAACTGGCGTCGATTGAGCCGAATCACTGGCAGACGGATACGTCGATCAGCAAGCTTTCGTGGGGATACATCGAGAAC
>Ga0302319_10015763_pt1 | contig 13986 bp, 1 predicted proteins | sample Bog_T0_2_FD_203319 | JGI IMG/M metagenome (GOLD analysis project Ga0302319, IMG submission 203319) | Peat permafrost microbial communities from Stordalen Mire near Abisko, Sweden - Bog_T0_2 | ecosystem: Environmental > Terrestrial > Soil > Wetlands > Peat | place: Sweden: Abisko, Stordalen Mire...
CGGCAGCCAGCGAACTCTCAGGACGTTTAGTCTTCGGAAACTTGCAGGAACCGGAAGGCCCCTATGTGGGGACGACGATGGCCGTGAGCGGCATCGCCGATCAGCGTGGAGTGGTTGGCCCCTCGGCTACGGTGAATCTGCAATCCACGTTGGTGGATCCGGGCGCTGTGGTAAGCGGGCAAGTGTTGAATGCCAACGGCACACCTTCGACAACGGCGACCGTGACTTATATAAACGACACCGAGCAACTCCCTTGCACAACGCCGGGAACTGCGGCCGGTATCGCGGCGACGCAGGTGAACTCGCAGGGCTACTACCAGTTCCGCTATGTCTGGCAAAACAACTGCACTCTTCCATTCTCCATCGCTACCAACGATCCGCAAACCGGTGCCCTGCAACAGATCAGCCAGTACGTGCGGGCTGCGGGCCAGCAGATTGTTCTCAACCTGGCAATGATCGGCACCGGTTCCGTCACTGGACAAGTCACTGACCTGCTTGGACACGCGGTTTCCGATGCCGTTGTCGAAGCCATCAGTGGAACCAATCCCCAGGTTGGTGGCGTGGCGTACACCGACGGAAACGGTAATTACACCATCAACAACATCACGGTCGGTCCCGTCACCGTGACCGCGCTGCAAGGCTCAACGGTTGGGAGTGCGGCGGGAAACATCGAACTCGCCGGAGCGCCGGCCACGGTGAATGTGACTTTGAACGGCGGCGGCGTGCAAGTGTCTGGAACGGTGATGGAAGTTCAAGGCACCGTGTCGACGCCGGTGGCGGGTGTGCAAGTGGTGTACTTCGCCAATACCATACCGGCCGGGGTCACGACGACTGCGACCGACGGCAGTTATTCCATGTCGAACCTGCCCGCCGGATCCTATTCCGTGTTTGCCGGCATCACTCAGCAACTCAGTGCGCAGCAGACCGGAGTTTCGGTGGCGGGAGACAAACTGACAGTTCCGCTGCAAATTGTCGTTCCGGCCTCGGGTACGGTGAATGGCAAAGTCACATTGCCAAATGGCTCGCCTTTCCCCGGAGCGGTAGTGTACGAGAACGGCATTACGGGCGGCGTACTCTCGGCGGCTGACGGTTCCTATTCGCTGCCCGGTGTGCCGATTAACGCGTCGCAGCTGCAAACCATCTCCGCGTTTTCGCCCGATGGCTTGCGAACCGGACAAACCTCGGTCTCGGTGCCGTCCGCCACTCCGGTGAACGGAGCGAACATCACGCTGTCGGGCTTAGGAACGGCGCGCTTTGTAGTGCTCGGTGTAACCGGACAACCTGCCGTGGGCGTGACGGTGTACCAGGTTGTGCTGGGTAGTTGCGCGGGCACTCCGCAAGTCACCGATGCGAATGGATCGGTAACTTTTAGCGGAGTGCAGGTGGGCGCGGTTACAGCCGCGGCGGTGCAAACTACCGGCGGCTACTACGATCTCGCTTCCGCAACGGTGTTGGTGACGCAAGATGGAAACACCGCAACCGGCACCATGCAGTTCCACGGAATCGGCACGGTCACCGGATCGGTCGTCGATCCCAACGGCAATGCCGTTTCCGGGGCCGTAGTTCAGTTGACGGCAAACAGTCCCGATTTCAGTATCTGCCAAATGGCGGCCTCCGCCGCGCAGTCTGTGCAAACCGATTCCGCCGGCAAGTTCAGCTTCTCCAACGTCAATATCGGGCCGGTGAGCGTCACCGCTACGAAGAGTTTGTATCCCACGCCCGCGGGTGCATCGGGTGTGCTCGCAACGAACAACGGCAGCGTCAACTTTGCTCTGCAGTTCATCAACACGGTTTCGGGTACGCTCTCCGGAAACATCTATCTGCCCGATGGCATCACGCCCGCTCCCAATGTGCAGGTGACGGCTACGGGGCCGTTCCCGGCAGGCAACACTACGACGGTCACAACCACGGCAACCGGTTCGTATCAGTTCGCGCCGATTCTTTCGGAAGGGAACTACACGATCACCGCCGCCGATCCGGTTTCGGGTGGGGTCGCCAAGTCAAACGCTTACATGCGCCCCGCCGTGAACGTCACCCAGAACATGACGCTGCTGGGTATTGGCACGGTCAACGTGACGGTGGTTGACGGCGCAGGCAACGCCGTGAATTCAGCATTCGTAACTCTCACCGAAACCGGATATCCCAACGGCACGTTCAACGGTCCCATCAACGCCTCCAATCAAGGCGTCGCTTCCTTCCCTGGCGTGCACGACGGAATGTTCAACATCCAGGTGACGGATTCGCTGGGCCGGGCGGGACTCGGCTCGGGAACTTTGCCGCAGAACGTGACTTCCGTCAATGTCCAGGTGCAGCTCGCGACCACGGGAGTGGTGCAAGGATATTTCTATTTGCCAGATGGCGCGACCGGCATTCCGAATGCCGTGGTGCAGCTAACCCAAAACGGATCGGTTACTGCGGAAGCGATTACCCAGGGCACCGGCAATATCGGCGGCTTCACGTTCAACTATGTGCCGGCCGGTCCGTTCACGTTGACCTCGCAGGATCCTGCGACCGGGCGCAATGGAACTGCAACTGGATCGATCACCTCGCAAGGGCAGACTCTGAATGTCAACCTGGTGGCGCAAGGTCTCACCACGGTCACCGGCCTCGTCACCGAAAATAGCTCGCCGCAGCCGGGAGCAACCGTCTCCATTCAATCGGGAAGCTTCCAGGCCAGCACCACTTCGGACTCGACCGGAACTTATCTGATTGCAGGCGTGCCTACCGGCACGATTGTAGCCACCGCGTCGCTCAGCGGCTTATTCAGCGGAACCGCAACCGCCTCGGAAACGATGGATGGCAGCACTCTCAATCTGCCGGTCATGCTGCAAAGTTCCGGCTCGGTCACGGGGATGGTGCTGCAAGCCAACGGAACTTCGCCTGCGCCGCCGTGCAGCGTCACCATCAATATTGCCGGCAGCGTTGAAACTACATCGTCGGACTCGCAAGGCAACTTCTCATTCCCGCAGGTGCCCGCCGGTACGGGGACCATCACCGTGCACGAGTTGAGCGGAATTGATACCGGGTCGGCTCCCGTGACCATCCCGGCGGGAACCAGCGCGAGCATCACTGTGTTGCTGAACGGAACTGGCAGCGTGAGCGGGACGGCCTACAACTCCTCGGGAGCTCCCGTGGCAGGGACGATCGTGCTGAACGGCGCGGGGTCGGTCTATTACTCCTACACCACCACGGCCGCAGCGGATGGCACTTTCAGTTTCGCCACCGTTCCCGCCGGTCCGTTCACCGCGATGCTGACCGCGAATGTGGATGGCTTCACCCTGTACGGAATGACCTCCGGCACAGTGCAGCCCTACGACACGACCGCCATCACAATCTCGACAGCGCCCAGCGGCTCTGTCTCCGGCCAGGTGTTCCACTCGGATGGAGTTACGCCCGATGCGGGCGCGCAAGTTGCCTTAACCGGCTCGTCACAAAGCGGCACGTCCACAGTTGTAGCGGATGCGAACGGCAACTACAGCTTTACGGGAGTGCCAATCGGCAGCTTCACTTTAAGCGTCACCGATCCAGTCACGGGCGATCGCGGGACGGCGACAAATTCGATCACTTCCAATGGACAAACCTTAACGGTGAATGTCGCTTTGAATGGAGTTGGCAGCGTCACCGTAAACGTGAACTACGCCACCGGCGGCGCGGTGCCGAACGCGGCCGTCACGTTAACCGGAACCGGCACATTTGGCGGCTCCTACGCCGGCACCACCGGTTCCAGCGGCACCTATACTTTCCCTTACGTATTGGCGGGCGCCTTCACCGTCAGCGCTTCGGATCCGGTGACGCAGTATGGCGGAGTCGCGAGCGGGAGCGTGATACCCAATGGAACGACCTCGGTAACCGTTGCATTGCAACCTGTATTGACGGTCGAAGGAACCATCTACAACGCCAACGGCGCCGGAGTTTCCAGCAGCACGCTCGTGCTGTCGGGCTACAACGTCACCGGATATTTCTCGGTGCAGGCGTTGAGCGCGGCCAACGGAACCTTCGAGTTCCCGAATCTGCAGCAGGCTCAGTACACACTCAATTCGTACGACTCCGTGGGAAACTTGCGCGCCCGCAGCTCTCAGTTCTTCCTTTCGACGGTTGGCCCGACCGTGGTGAATCTGACCTGGCAATCGATTGGCACGGTGACCGGCCATGTGTATGACCCGAACGGCTCGCCTGCGATTGGCGCTCCGGTCATCCTGCAATCGACCAACCCCGCGTTGAATGAGTACTTGCAGGCATCCACCGACGGGACCGGGGCATACACCGTGAACGGTGTGCCGATCGGGAACTTCTCCGTCTCCGTCAGTTATCCGACCGCGCAACTGGTGGGCAACGCCTCCGGTTCCATTACGCAGGCGAATCAGACGGCGACCGTGAATGTATATCTGGTGAGCAATGCGATCTCGTTGCCTATCTATTTGACTGACGGGAACGGCTACTCGTATAACCCGCAACCGAACGGCACGATCGGAAGCGGCGATGACGAGATCTTCAGCTACTTCCTGCAGGCCCCCGCCACCGGAGCCTTCAACCTCAACATTCTTTCCGGCGGTTCGCCAATTCCGTTCACTGGAAACAGCGAGGCCAGCCAGGAACTCAGCGGGCGGCAGGTTGACATCACGCAAGACTCCTTGGCCGGCCTCACCGTGACGCGCAAGGTCTATGTTCCGCCATCGGGATACTTTGTCCGCTATATCGAGGAACTGACGAACCCGGGCAGCACACCGGTGACCGTTGGAGTACAGGTCGTCTCGCACCAGGCAGCGCAGTATTGGCCGGATTCGATTGTGGCTTCCTCGAGCGGCAACTCGACTATCAACGTGACCGATCCGCAGAACCCGGATCGCTGGATCGTCGTGGATGGAACCGAAGGAACTACCAACACCGGCGGCGAGCCGCCGACCGTGGCCTATGCCTTCGATGGGCCGGGCGCGGCCATGCCTGTGGATACCGCTTCCTTCAGCACACCGTTCTACGACACCGCGGAGGTAATGTACCAGTGGAGCAACATCACCGTGCCGGCAGGAGGCACGGTTGCGTTGATGCACTTCGGCGTGCAGCAATCCAGCCGGACTTCTTCCGCGGCATCGGCGGCCAGGCTGATTCAGTTGCCTCCGGAAGCGCTGATGGGAATTTCGTCGCAGGATCTATCTGCGATTCAGAACTTTGTGGTTCCAGCAAATGGAAGCAGCGTGGTGGCTCCGTTGCCCGCCTTGAACGGAACGGTCACGGGCTATCTCTACTCGGGCGACGGCGCGACGCCGCTTCCCAACCAGCAGGTCACGCTGCAAAGCAACAACGCGTATTTCAACCGCCAGCAGATCGCCTACACCAGCGCGGCGGGCCTCTTCACCTTTAATTCGGTGATGAACAGCAATCCGACCATGAATGCGGTGCTGCCCGTCGACCAGTTCACGCTCGCGCTCTACAACGCGCCGGCGGCGCTGGGCTCGGCCAGCGCCACAGCGAACTTCCCGGCGGGCGAGAGTTCCGTGGCGCAGAACCTGGTACTGGCGGGAACCGGAACCATCACCGGCACCGTAACGTTCTTCAACGGCAATGCCGTCACCAGCGGACAAGTGTATGCCACCGATTCCAGTGCGCCGAACTACACCCCGTCGACCGCGATTTCATCGAATGGCACCTATGTGCTCGGCGGCGTCCCTGCAGGCACGGGACAGGTAACCGCGTACACCAACATCAGCTACAGCAGCACGCTTTCCGGAACCGTGCCCGTGGACGTGATTTCCGATGCGTCGGTGACGGCGAACATTACGCTCCAAGGCACGGGCACCGTCCAGGGTACGATTACCGATAATCTGGGCAACCCGCTTCCATATGTGGAAGTCTTGCTGCAAACCGGATCTTCCTATAGTTACTCGAGCGCAAACGCATTCGGAACCTACTCCTTCACGAATGTTACGGCCGGGACGTACACGATCTCCGCCTTTAGCGGATATACCAGCTATGGTTCGGCCACGATTACAGTGGCCGCCGGCCAGACCATTGTTCAGAACTTCATGGAGCCCGCCAACGGCAGTGTGCAGGTCAGAGTGACCTACTCAAACGGCGGACCCGTCCCCAGTGCGTGGGTCTCCGTGACCCCCGACCTGTCGAACGCCAGCGGGTTAACCAATAGCTCCGGAACCATTACGCTCGCTGGTGTTCCGCTGGGCCCGTTCACCGTCAGCGCGTATTCTCCCAGCAATTACACGGGCACGTTCACGGCAACTGGAACCATGGTGACGAACGGCGCTACGGTGCCGGTCAGCGTCGTGCTGCCGGCTCCAGCGGGAGTGGCGTCGGTTGCGGGACAGGTCCTCTATGCGCGCGGCACTCCCGCCACCGGGCTAATCGTCAGCGCTTATAACGCCAACACTTACTCCTACGTGAGCGCGACCGTGGACTCGAACGGCAATTACACACTGGCCGGACTCATTGCAAGTACACCGGTAACAGTGAATGTGGGAACCGGTATCTATAATCAACCGCTGTCCAGCGTCCCAGTGAACGTGGGCGCGGCAGGAAGCACGACCACCCAGAACTTTAACCTGCCGGCCCTGGCGACCGTGCTGGTCACGGTGCTCGATCCCAGTAGCTTCCCGGTTTCGGGCCGAACGGTTTACATATCGGACGCCAACAATACCCCCTATTTCTCCTACGGCGGAGCCACCAACTCTTCCGGCATCGCGAGCATTGCGAGTGTGCCGCAAGGCGCGTTCACCGTGCAGACGAACGATCCCTACACGGGTTTGGTTTCCGCATCGGCCTCCGGCACGGTGGCCGTCGCCAACGACGGCGGCAACATCTCCGTAACCCTCCAGTTGACCGTGACCACGAATGTGCAGGGCACCGTGTTCGCGGGGGACGGCCAGACTCCGGTCCCTTATGCCACGGTGACGGCCTACGATCCCGTCAATAACAACGCGCAGTTAGAGGCCACCAGCACCGGACCCGATGGAACCTACGAACTCTACGACGTTGCGCCCAGCACCAGCAGCTTCCAGATCGTGGCCATATCTCCGGACCAAAGCGTATCGGTTACGGTCAACGGATCGTATTCGACCGCGGGAACAACGGAGATCATCAATTTGACGCTCCCGCTATCGATTCTAAGTGGCCAGGTCACTTACTCCGACGGCACACCTGTTCCTTATCCGACGGTGTTCGTGAATCAGACCGTCGCCGGCACCGTGAACTCCTACTACGCAAACACCGATGGCAGCGGGGACTATACGGTGTACGGCATTCCGGATGGATCGTTCACGGTCTACGCGCAGGATTCAAACTCCGGCTTGAGCGGATCGGCGTCCTCCTCGATGGTGCAGGTTTCTACCCCGGTGCAACTGACGGTGCCGTTGCAGCCGAGCGGAACGGTTTCGGGCAACGTGCAGATTTGGACGGGCGGCGCCGTCCCGTATGCCGATGTGACCGTGTCGTCCTCGGCCATCCACTTTGATCGCAGTGCCTACGCTGACCCGAACGGCAATTACTCGATAACAGGTATCGCTCTAGGCGAGGTTGTGGTTTCAGCGCCATCCCCCACTGCGCCTTACACCACGGGCGGAGCGATTGCCGGAGCCATTACAACTTCCGGGCAGAACCTGACTTTGAATGTGCCCATTGCGCAGACTTCCAATGTGCAAGGGACGGTCTATGCCTCCGACGGCGTAACGCCGGTTCCGGGAGCTTACATGGCGGTGGAGAATCTGCTGGATGGCGGACTCGCCGAGTATCGCAATCACCAAACCGAGCTCGAGGGGTACACGGCTTATAAGTCGGACAGCAACGGTAACTTCAACTTCACCGGCGTGCCCATTGGAAGTGTCGAAGTGACAGCGGCTGCGGCTGACGGCAGTTCGGCGGGTTGGATCACAGGCACGCTCGGCACAACTGCAACGCTCAGCTTAAATCCGATCCTGGGCAATGCGACGGCATTCCCCAGCGGAAGCTATGTGTTAACCGATCCGAATGGGTTCGTCTATGACATCGCGTGCGATGATTCCCTAACCCAGGGCGGGCAGAACCAGATGGGTCTGGCCGCGTCGTATTCCGGCGCCGCTTCACTCCTGGTCGATGGCAACAAAGCCGACTTCTGCCAGGAGAACGACATCGGCGCTTTGGACCAGAATAACCAGCAAGTCACCATAGGTCCGAAGCCCGGGGGCGCCGCCAACGCATTGCTCGAAGTGTCGCGGCAAGTGTATGTGCCGCCTGCCGGTGGTTATGTGCGCTATCTCGACAGCTTCACCAATCCGCTGAGCGCGCCAGTCACCACCACGGTAGAGATCGATACCAACTTTGCGGCCGACGATGTACCCGACACTCTGTTGGTGGACCCGGCCACGAATGGCAGCACCTTCGCGCTGCTTCAGGATTCGACTTCGACTGCTCCACTGCTCGGGTTCGTGTTTGCCGGAACCAACTCCGCCGTCGCCCCGGTGCCTTCATTCGTGATCGGGACCATGCCGGTTTCCTATGTCTGGACTGTAACGGTTCCGGCGAACCAGACCGTGACGCTGATGCACTTCCTGATCCAGTGGAACAGCCAGGATACGAACGGAGCCGCGGCGCAAGCGAGTGCGCTGGTGAACCTGTCCGATCCCAACGCGCTCAATGGAATCAGCCCGCAAGAAAAAGCACAGGTGGTGAACTTCAATGTTCAATAAATTCAGTTTCAATAAGTTCAGTTTCACTAAGTTCAGTAAAAGGTCCAGCAGCCCGGGAGATTCGCGGTTGTCACGAACGCGGAGAATCGCCTGCGGGGTGGCGATGGCAGCGGCGTTCTGCGCCTCCACAACTTCCCGCGCCATTGCGCCCACACCTTTGGCCGCGTTTTCCGTGCAGGCACTCGATGGCAGCGTGGTCTCCACCTCCACGTGGAATTTGAAGGGTAAGTCGCTGCTGATTTTTGTGAAAGGGAACTGCCGCGCCTGCGCCACGCTGCTGGGGCATTTGAACAAAAAAGATTATCCCGAACTGGCCGCGCACACGAGCATCATCGTGGCCGGAGTTGGAGCTTCAGAAGTAAAAACTTGGTCGCGCCTGTATCCCGATCTCAGCCCTGCTGCGTGGTACGTGGATCCCCAGAAGACATCCCCCGTTGCGCTGCATCTGCAGGGTGCTCCCGTCATTTTGGGATTGAAGGACAACATCGTGAAGTGGGCCCTGAGCGGTGAGATGCCAAAAGCCGCGCAGCAGATATCCGTTTTGAACACGTGGTGCAAAGCAGAGCCGAGTTCTGAAATCGTGCGCAAGTGAATATCGTTTGCAGGGAAAGATCGTGCGCGAGTGAAGCGTTGAAAGGATAAGACCGGGCAGGGAATGTCGAATCAGTGGATAAAAGTCGATGGAGCCAGGAGATATGAAGAGGCCGACAAGGCGTGGACGCGCCCGAATCTCCGCCGCTTTGCGATGATGTTGTTGGCCCTCTCGGTCGCCTTCATGTTTCATCCGTATCAAGCTCAGGCCCAGGCTGCAGACTCATGTCTCTACGCTCTCGACGCCAGCGCCCAAGGCTCGTTTTCAATTTCTGGAAGTACGTCGATCTCAACCTCATGCAGCGCTGTGGTTGAGTCCAGCGGCACGCAAGCCTTCCAGATGTCGGGAACCGAAATTTTCTACATGCAGAACAATGCCCAGGTCGGCGTGGTGGGCGGATGGAACCTGAGCGGCCAGACAAAAATTGTGAACCAGTCGACTGGCCAAACCGAGCAGCCAGTAAAAATCTCCAGTCCGGGTGACCCGCTTGCGTTCTTGCCGATACCGGCTTCCAGCACGATCGTGGGTAGAACTCCCACCTCGTATGACATGAATAACAAGCCGCCGAACAACACGCTTGCGCCGGGCATCTATTGCGGCGGCTTGACGGTCGGTAACACCAACGGCGCGACGTTCACTATGAGCCCGGGCAACTACATCATGGCCGGCGGTGGCTTGACCCTCAACTCACTGGCGGTAGTCAGTGGTTCGGGTGTCACCGTTTACAACACATCGAGCACAGGATGGGGTTGCTCCAGCAGTTACAGCTATAAGCCCATTACCATCAGCGGACAGGTGAACGTGAATCTTTCCGCTCCCACGACCGGTTCTCTAGCTGGGGTTGTGCTCTTCGGCGATCGCGCCGGATGTTCGAACGTGGGAAGCTGCCAGGATCAGATCAACGGCAGTTCCACGACCACCTTGAACGGCGCGATGTACTTCAAGAGCGACACGCTTCTGTTCACCGGCAGCACCAGCAACGGTTGCATGATGGCCGTTGCCGACAAGATCACCATCAACGGCAACTCTTCGTTCGCGATCACTGGTTGCACGGGTACCATCGGAGGGGTGACGGTGAGCGTGACGCCAACCACGGCGACGCTCTACGCCGGACAAACGCAGCAGTTCTCCGCTACCGTCACCAACAGCACCAACACAGCCGTGACGTGGACGATCACTCCCTCCGGGACGGGCACGATCAACGCGTCAGGCCTCTACACGGCTCCGGCAACGATCACGACGCAGCAGACGGTAACGGTTAAGGCGACGAGCCAGGCCAACCCAGCTGCGTCGGCTTCGTCCACATTAACCTTGATGCCGAAGACGACTCCGACCATCACGTGGGCCACGCCCGCGGCGATCACCTACGGTACGGCGCTGAGCGCGACGCAGTTGGACGCGACGGCAAGCGTGGCGGGGACGTTCGTGTACACGCCCGCAGCGGGGACGGTGCTGGCGGCGGGAACGCAGACTTTGTCGGCGACCTTTACTCCGACCAACACAACGGATTACAACACGGCGACGGCCACGGTCTCGCTGACCGTGAACAAGGTAACGCCAGTCATCACTTGGGCTACGCCCGCGGCGATAACCTACGGCACTGCGCTGAGTGCGACACAGTTGGATGCGACGGCGAGCGTGGCCGGGACGTTCGTCTACACCCCCGCAGCGGGGACGGTGCTGGCGGCGGGATCACAGACTCTGTCGGTGACCTTTACTCCGACCAACACAACGGATTACAACACGGCGACGGCCACGGTCTCGCTGACAGTGAACAAGGTTACGCCGGTCCTCACTTGGGCCGCGCCCGCGGCGATCATCTACGGCACGGCGCTGAGTGCGACGCAGTTGGACGCGACGGCGAGCGTGGCTGGCACGTTCGTTTACGCGCCCCCAGCGGGGACAGTGCTGGGAGTCGGCACGCAGACCCTGTCAGTAGCGTTTACACCAACGAACACGACCGACTACGCAACGGCCACCGGCATGGTTACGTTGACCGTACAAGCGCTGGTACTGCCCACGATCAGCGCGGCCGCTTCGCCCGCTCCAAACAGCAACGGCTGGAACAATTCCACCGTCACCGTCGCATTTACCTGTACGGCCGGTTCGTATCCGATTGCGACCTGTCCTTCGCCAGCGACTGTAACGACGCAGGGGGCCAATCAACAGGTCTGCGGCAAGGCTGTAGACACGCAAGGGAATTCGTCAGCCCAGGCTTGTGCATCCGTAAGCCTGGACGAAACTGCTCCCACGATTACGGCGACCGTGAGTCCGGCCCCGGTAGGCGGAATTAACTACGGCAGCGCGACCGTCACCTTTACTTGCTCCGACGCGCTCTCCGGCATAGCCACGTGCCCGTCGCCGGTTACTGACACGACCATCGGCGCGAATCAAAATATCAGTGGAACCGCAACCGACAAGGCAGGCAACTCCGCCACCGGTACCGTAACGCTGAACATTCAGCCGGTGGCTCTGCCCACAATCAGCGCGGCCGCTTCGCCCGCTCCAAACAGCAACGGCTGGAACAATTCCACCGTCACCGTCGCATTTACCTGTACGGCGGGCTCGTTTCCGATTGCGACTTGTCCGTCGCCAGCGACTGTAACGACGCAGGGGGCCAATCAACAGGTCTGCGGCAAGGCTGTAGACACGCAAGGGAATTCGTCAGCCCAGGCTTGTGCATCCGTAAGCCTGGACGAAACTGCTCCCACGATTACGGCGACCGTGAGTCCGGCCCCGGTAGGCGGAATTAATTATGGCAGCGCCACAGTAACGTTCACTTGTAGCGATGCCTTATCCGGCATAGCGACGTGTCCCGCACCCGTGGCTGTAACGACGATCGGCTCGAATCCGGTTAGCGGAACCGCAACCGACAAGGCGGGCAACTCCGCTTCAACCAGCGTTACTGTAAACCTTCAGCCCAGTGTGTTGCCCACCATCACGGCCGCGGCTTCGCCGAGTCCGAACGGCAATGGTTGGAACAACTCCACCGTTACCGTGACTTTCACCTGTACCGCGGGCTCATATCCTATTGCGACTTGTCCGTCGCCGGTTCCGGTGACGACGCAAGCGGCGAACCAACAAATTTGCGGCAAGGCTGTCGACACGCAGGGCAACTCTTCAGCCCAGGCTTGCGCCACGGTAAGCCTGGACGAAACTGCGCCCACGATTACGGCGGCGGTAAGTCCCGCTCCGGTCGGCGGAATTAACTACGGCAGCGCCACCGTCACCTTTACTTGCTCCGATGCGCTCTCCGGCGTAGCAACGTGTTCATCGCCGGTTACTGATACGACCATCGGCTCGAACCAGAAGATTAGCGGGACGGTCACGGACAAGGCGGGCAATTCGACTTCGACCAGCGTAACGCTCAACATTCAGCCCGTCGTGCTGCCCACCATCAGCGCGGCGGCGACGCCTGCGCCCAACAGCAACGGATGGAACGATTCCACGGTCACCGTGACGTTCAGCTGCGTTGCAGGTTCCTATCCGGTTGCGACCTGCCCTTCGCCGGTTCCGGTGACGACGCAAGCGGCGAACCAACAAATTTGCGGCAAGGCAGTCGACACGCAAGGGAACTCTTCAGCTCAGGCTTGCGCCACCGTGAGCCTTGACGAAACTGCTCCCACCATCACGGCGGCGGTAAGTCCCACTCCGGTGGGCGGAATCAACTACGGCAGCGCCACCGTCACCTTTACTTGCGCGGATGCACTATCCGGTGTAGCGACATGTCCATCGCCTGTCACCGACACGACCGTCGGCTCGAATCAGAAAATTAGCGGAACCGCCACGGACAAAGCGGGCAATTCGGCTTCGACCAGCGTAACGCTCAACATTCAGCCCGTAGTCCTGCCCACCATCAGCGCGGCCGCTTCCCCTGTCCCCAATGGCAACGGCTGGAACAATACGAACGTCACGGTCACTTACTCCTGTGTGGCCGGAAGCTACCCCATTCAAAGCTGCCCGTCGCCGGTTGTGGTGAGCACGGAAGGCGCGAACCAATCCATCTGCGGTCATGCCGTAGATACGATGGGCAACTCGTCGGCCACAGCGTGCGCCACAGTCAGTCTGGATAAGACGCCTCCCACAATCACAGCGGCGGTCAATCCCGCGCCGGTGGGCGGAATTAACTATGGCAGCGCCACAGTCACGTTCACTTGCTCCGATGGGTTGTCAGGAGTTGTAACCTGCCCGTCGCCCGTCACAGTAACGACCATCGGCTCGACTCCGGTGAGCGGAACCGTCACCGATAAAGCCGGAAATACTAATACAACTTCTGTAACGGTAGATATTCAGGCTGTAGTGTTGCCGACAATTAGCGCCGCGGCATCTCCCGCGCCCGACAGCAACGGCTGGAATAATTCCACCGTCACCGTAACATTTACGTGCACGGCGGGCTCGTACGGCATCGCGACTTGTCCGCCGCCGGTGCAGGTAACTTCACAGGCAGCGGGTCAATCTTTCTGCGGCAAAGCCACCGACACGCAAGGGAACTCTTCGGCGCAGGCCTGTGCCACGGTCAGTCTCGATGAAACTGCTCCAACCATAACGGCGATAGTCACGCCCACGCCGGTCGGCGGAATCAACTATGGCAGCGCTATGGTCACCTTCACTTGTACCGATGCGCTCTCCGGTGTGGCAACCTGTCCGTCTGCCGTTACAGACACCACGACTGGTTCAACCCCGATCATGGGAACGGTTACCGACAAAGCAGGGAACTCCGCTTCG
>Ga0302319_10015766_pt1 | contig 13985 bp, 16 predicted proteins | sample Bog_T0_2_FD_203319 | JGI IMG/M metagenome (GOLD analysis project Ga0302319, IMG submission 203319) | Peat permafrost microbial communities from Stordalen Mire near Abisko, Sweden - Bog_T0_2 | ecosystem: Environmental > Terrestrial > Soil > Wetlands > Peat | place: Sweden: Abisko, Stordalen Mire...
CCCGGCGCCGCTGAGAACGCAGCCCAGCAGCCCAGGTAATCGTAGCGCCAGCACTTGTTCCAAACCCGGCACCAACGGTGCGCGGAACGGTTGGTGCAGCCGGTCCGCCAGCGCCACAGTAAGCGCCGCTGTATCTCCGGTGGCCAGCGCGGCCACCAGCAACCCCGCGCGCTGCAGATTGAACACAACTTCCTCGCGCGAATAACTGGCCGGCAATACCGAGCGTGAGTGCGCCGTGGGCAGCACGAAATCTGGAATGATCACCGCGAGGCCGCAGGCGGGCGGCAAATCGAGGCGGATCGCCGAGGCATGGCCGTCAATATCGAACGCGCTGGCTACGATTCCGCCCAGCGCGCAGGCAGCGACATTATCGGGATGCCCTTCGAGGCGCGCCGCTTCATCCAGAATTCGCGCGCGGGACCATTCGAGATTGAGCAGTTTACCAGCGATCACCACGCCGGCGGTGAGAGCGGCGGCGCTCGATCCCAGGCCCTTACCGAGAGGAATCTCGTTCAGAATTTCCAGTTCAATGAACGGCAGCGGCTTCGCGGCACGGTCCGCCACCGTAAGCGCAGTCTGCCAGATGAGGTTCGAAGCGTCGAGTGGGATACTGTCCGCGTCACACCCGGATGCGCGGATTACAAGATGTGGCGCAGCGCGGAAGCGGCACTCGAGGTACACAGGAAGCGCCAGCCCCAGCGCATCGAAGCCCGGCCCGAGATTGGCGCTCGACGCCGGAACACGCAACTGCCACCACATGCCGGATGCCGAGCCCTTACCGGAACTCGAGCAGTTCCTTTTCCTTGGCCTTCGACGCGGCATCGATCTTGGCCATATGCGCGTCGGTCAGCTTCTGGATCTCATCCGCCGCCCGCCGCTCTTCATCCTCGGCAATCTTCTTGTCCTTCAGCAGCTTCTTGACGTGATCGTTTGCGTCACGGCGAATGTTGCGCACGGCCACGCGATGCTCTTCCGCAAAGCCGTGCATGCGCTTCACAATCTCCTTGCGGCGCTCTTCGTTCAACGGCGGAATCGGCAGGCGGATGATTTTTCCGTCATTCGCGGGATTCACTCCCAGATCGGATGTGCGGATGGCTTTCTCAATGGCGCCGATCTGCGAAATGTCCCAGGGTTGCACGGTGATCATTCCCGGCTCAGGCACATGGAGATTGGCCAGCTGGCTGAGAGGTGTGGGCGTGCCGTAGTAATCCACGCGAATGCCGTCGAGAAAATTCACCGAAGCGCGCCCGGTGCGCAGCGTGGACATTTCGTGCTGAAAATCCGCTACCGCTTTTTCCATGCGGGTTTTCGAACTAGCCTTAATCTCTTCGATCGAATTCATAGTGGGTTTATCGAATTGGTTTATCGAATCGGGTTAACGAATCACGGTGCCGATGGGTTCACCCATCGACATTCGCATTATATTTCCGTTCACGTTCAAGTTGAACACGATGATGGGCAATTTATTATCACGGCACATGGCGATGGAAGTGGCGTCCATCACGCCGAGCGACCGGGAAAGCACTTCGGTATAGGTGATCTCCGGATACATCACGGCGTCGGCGTGCTTCATAGGATCTTTGTCGTACACGCCATTTACCTTCGTGGCCTTCGCGATGATCTGCGCTTTGATCTCCAGCGCGCGGAGAACCGCGGCCGTATCCGTGGAGAAGAAGGGATTCGAAGTACCGGCGGCGAAAATCACCACGCGGCCTTTTTCCAGGTGGCGGATCGCCCGCCGCCGAATATAAGGCTCGGCGACCTGATGCATCTGGATGGCGGTCATCACGCGGGTATGGACGCCGATCTGTTCCAGGGCATCCTGCAGCGCGAGCGAGTTGATCACCGTGGCCAGCATGCCCATGTGGTCTCCGGTGACGCGGTCCATGTTCCTGGCCGCCAGCGCGATGCCGCGGAAAATATTTCCGCCGCCGACGACTAAGCCAACTTGAACGCCCTCTTTGGCAATCGCCGCTACTTCCACGGCGAGCGCTTTCACGCGCTCCGGATCAATACCAAAAGCGGCGGGGCCGGCCATGACCTCGCCGCTCAACTTCAACAGAATGCGCTCGTATCGCGCCATGACTATTCCGAAACGGTGGATTCCGAAACGGCGGGCGCCGCACTGCTGCCGTCGCCCACTTTATAGCGCGCAAATCGGGCGATGGTGATATTCTCACCCAATTTGGCGATCTTCGTTTTGATGAGCTGATCGATGGTCAGCGTGCTTTCCTTCACAAACGGCTGTTCCAGGAGACAGACTTCCTCGTAGAACTTATCGAGGCGACCCTTCACGATGGCGTCATGCGCCCGCTGCGGTTTGCCTTCGTTGATGGCGCGATCGCGCGCGATCTCCATCTCCTTCTCCACCAGTTCCGGACGCACTTCTTCCTTCCTCAGGTAGAGCGGATTGGCCGCCGCGATATGCATCGCCAGGTCGCGCGTCAGCGTAATAAAATCTTCCGTGCGCGCCACAAAATCCGATTCGCAATTCACCTCCACCAGCACGCCGAGCTGGCCGCCCGGATGGATGTACGTCGCGATCAGCCCCTGCTGCGTGGTGCGGCTGGACTTCTTGTGCGCCGCCGCGATTCCCTTTTTCCGCAAAATTACTTCGGCTTCCGCCAGGTCGCCATTGGCTTCCGTGAGCGCTTTCTTGCACTCCATCATGCCCGCGCCCGTGCGCTCGCGCAGTTCTTTCACCAGTTGCGCAGTTATCTCCGCCATTCGATTTTCCTTTTCTAAAATTCGCCGGTGCTGCCCTTATTCCGGGACCGGTTCGGCTTCCGCGACAGGATGTTTGCGCAGCGAGACGGACGGCAGATCTTCGTCCATCAGGCTCTCGGCCATAATCTGAGCCGCGTATTTCTCGTCGACGTATTGGTTGTACTCGGGCATCGCCTCTTCGGTCGAATCCTCGGTGGAAGCTTCTTCGGTGATCAGCTTTTCCGGTGTGAAATCGTGCTCCGTCGCCAGCGCGCGGCCTTCCACAACCGAGTCCGCAATCTTGCTGGTGAAGAGGCGAATGGCGCGCAGCGCGTCATCGTTACCGGGAATCACCCAATCCACTTCATCGGGATCGCAATTGGTGTCTACAATGGCCACCACCGGAATTCCCAGCCGCTTGGCTTCCTTCACCGCGATGGCTTCCTTGTTCGAATCGATCACGAAGAGCAGATCCGGCAGGCCGGGCATGTCCTTGATGCCGGAAAGGTTCGAATCGAGCTGCTTGCGCTCGCGTTCCAGGCGAATCACTTCTTTCTTGGGGCGCGCCGCGTAACCGCCATCGGTTGACATGGCCTCCAACTCTTTCAGGCGCTTGATGGACTTCTGCACCGTGGTCATGTTGGTGAGCAGTCCCCCGAGCCAGCGCTGGTTGACGTAGTACATCTGGCAGCGCAGAGCCTCTTCGGCGACGGCTTCCTGGGCTTGCCGTTTGGTTCCGACGAACAAAACGTTCTTCCCCTGGGCAGCCATTTCCCCCACGTAGCGCGCGGCGTCTTTGAACAACTTCAGTGTTTTCTGAAGATCGATGATGTAGATGCCGTTACGTTCGCCGAAAATGTATTCCTTCATTTTCGGATTCCAGCGCTTGGTCTGGTGCCCGAAGTGAACGCCGGCTTCGAGCAATTCTTTCATACTGATTGCGGGCAATGGTTTCTCCTAAAACAGGATTTCAGCCTCAGAACGTGGACGCATACGGTCCTAAGCGAGATTTGCATGCGGGTGGGAACCGAGGGTTAGAGCAGACAGAACAAGGCCCGGAACCGGTCCGGGCCGAACAAAGAAAGCTTGGCGGGTTAGCGCTTGGAGAATTGGAACCGTTTGCGGGCGCCCTTCTGTCCATACTTCTTGCGCTCACGCGAACGCGCATCGCGGGTGAGGTAGCCCAGGCTCTTCAACTTGGGACGCAACTCGGCATTGAATTCCACAAGCGCGCGTGAGATTCCCATGCGGATGGCCTGCGCCTGTCCGGATAAGCCGCCGCCGTGCGCCAGAATCAGGGCGTCGAAATTATCGGCCATTTCAGTGGCCAGAAGGGCCTGCCGGACCGGCAACCGGCCCGCCTCGCTGGGGAAATAGTGTTCCACCGCACGGCCGTTGATGGTGACTTTCCCGGAACCAGGGCGCAGAAAAACGCGCGCAATGGCTTTTTTCCTGCGGCCCGTGCCCAGGTATTGAACTTGTTTATTTGCTGCCACTATTTTCTAGAACCTTTCTTGCGGTTAGGCGACGGCGAGGGCTTTGGGCATCTGCGCCTGATGGGGATGTTTGTCGCCGGCGTAAACCTTCAGCTTGCGATACATCTGCTTACCCATCTTGGTTTTGGGCAGCATGCCGAAGATGGCGTCTTCGATCATGCGCTGGGGACGGACCGCGCGCACTTTCTTCGCGCCGGTCTCGACCAGACCGCCGGGATAACCCGTAAAACTACGGTAAATCTTCTGTTCGTCCTTACGCCCGGTGAGCTTGACTTTGGCGGCGTTGACCACGACAACGTGGTCACCGGTGTCAATAAACGGCGTAAAGGTCGGCTTATGCTTTCCCATCAAAAGGAAAGCGGCTTTGCTGGCAAGTTTGCCAAGCACGACATCGTTGGCATCAATTACGTGCCATTCACGAGTGATGGCTGGCTTTGAGGGGAACTGCGTACTCATCTAGACACACGTCTCCGGAACTGTTCTTCTACCAATCTAGAGTAGCCAAGTGGGGCAGGGATTGTCAAATTGACTGGCGGTGCAGGATTCAGAGCCTGCGGCTTTCGATCATCCGCGCGACATCCTGGCTGCCCCTGGCAATCGTTATGATTTTGATTGGCTTCCGGTTTGGTAAAGGATCAAATAAGCTCTCATTGGCCAGAAGAGGACCGGGCGGTCTTCGGCCAGGTCTTTCCTGGCGTGGCCTGCCGAGGGGTTTTTTGCAAGTAGCCGGAAGGCTTCTACAAACTCAACCAACATCATTCCGGGCAACACGATGCCCAGCCTCCGCCATGTAATAGTCCCGAATTCTAACGAGGTCCTGCTGTGCGGTAGGCGTGAGAGCGTAACTGCTCATTACGCCGTTCGCTTGGCTTCCTGGGAATCGAGATCGTCGAGGAGTCCTTGCATGAAGATCTCGCCATCCGCATGGTCGTTGCTGTGAGCCTCCGCGAGACCCCTGTCGATGCGGCTACGGAACTCCTGAATCTGGATAGCACGCAACTCATCCTTTTGCACCATCAGGCGAATGGCCTCGCGGACCACTTCGCTCGCGGAATTGTACCTGCCGGATTGGACCTTATTCTGGACAATTTGCTCGAGTTCGGGGGTAAGGTGAACGTTCACGCTTTAAATTTAGGCGCTGATGTCCAGGTTTGTCAATGTTGGACAGGGGAGGTTGGCGTTGCCTTCGTCTGGGTATCGCTACGGCGTCAGATCGCCACCGTTAACGCGTCGCTGGTCGAAATCAGGTTCCTACCCGACATGAATCGCGCTCCGGAGATTGGCCGGGGAGAGCCGGCCATCCGTCGACTTTTTGTCAGCCGACGCTTTCCTGACCTCTCCGCGTAGTTAGCCCAGTTCAATTCCTGGTCCTCTCGTGATAGCAATGTGCATCCTCGCGTGAGCGGAATCTAAGTGAGGTTACTCCCGGTCACTGGACCAAATCATTTCCAGGGTGCAGAGATGCGGAGTCTTTAAGCCTGTTTAAGGCACGAATCAAGGCAATGACAGCGAGCAGAGCGTGTTCGGAACTGGCGTGCAAAATAGGGTACCGGATGCTGGATTCGGTCCGCCGTTCCAATTCGGGCGGGGCGGGTAGTCTCGTTGACGCTTTGATCGTTGCATAGAGAGCGTGGAATGAAGCTTGCCAGACTGCCGCACCAGAGAACCTGACCGGGAAGGCCAAGACGAGAAAGCCGTCAAGTTAGACAATACAAGTATGACTTCCCGCCGTGAGCTCTTCCCGCTGTTCCTTGCCGGTGCTCTCCCATTCAAGGCCGCAACTTCGCAGCCGCGCCCGATCATCCTCGAAGCATCCGATGGAGTCAAGGTCTACGCCTGGCACTACGCCGCCTTGGACAAAACAAAGCCCGCGATTCTCCTCTTCCACCAGGCCGGGTCGAGCCACGCCGAGTATGCGCCCATCGCTCCCCGTCTGGCCGCGCTCGGTTATCATTCGCTCGCGCTCGATCAACGCTCCGGAGGCCGAATGTGGGGGCAACCCAATCGAACGGCCAGCGAACTCGGCAAGCAAGTTGACTATCCGGAAGCGCTGCCGGATTTAGAAGCGGCGCTGGAATGGGCGCCGCAACGGGGCCTGCCGCAGCGCTCGATCGTGTGGGGCAGCAGCTATTCGGCCGCGCTGGTTTTCGTTCTCGCGGCCCTGCATCCCAGCTCCGTCGCGGCTGTAATGGCGTTCTCGCCGGCAGAATATCTGGGCGGCGACCATTCCGTCAAAGATGCCGCGGCAAAGTTACAAGTGCCGGTGTTCCTCACCAGTGCGCAGGATTCCAAGGAGATTGCGAGCGCGCGTGCGATTGCCGCAGCCGTGCAAGGGGGAAACGCGACTCAGTTCGTCCCCACCAAAGGCGGAGTGCATGGCTCTTCCACCTTGCGCGTGGACCGGAATCCGAAAGGGGCGGAGGAGAACTGGAACGCGGTCGAAAAGTTCCTGGCTGGATTGCCGGGCGGCCACTAGTCCAATAGACTATCGCTATGACCGCGTACCGATCCGTCCTCGCCGCACTCTTAGTCGCTTACTCCCTTTCCCTCGCGCAGGCCCAGGACTGGACGATCACGCCCATCCACAAATTCCTGGGAGCCCCGTCTGACGGGAGTGAGCCCAACGCTGTCGTCGGGCGCGGCGGATTGCTGTATGGAACCACGCAATTTGGCGGAACGCCGAACGCCGGCACGGTGTTTTCCTTGACACCGCCTTCCGCGAATGGCGAGCCCTGGATCGAGACGTTGCTCTATGAGTTCATCCCTGAAGATGGCGGAATTGAACCCTACGGTCTGGTGGCTGGCCCTGACGGGGTGCTCTATGGGTACGCAGAAGGAGGAACTTCGCATCAGGGCGTGGTGTATTCCTTGACGCCGCCGTCCGCTCCGGGAGATCCATGGATCTATGAAACGCTCTACAACTTCCCCGGAGGTAGCGGCGGCAGCAGCCCATTGGGTGAACCGGCTGTCGCCCAGGGAGGCGTGCTTTATGGAACCACGTTCTACGGCGGCACTTCGAAAGCGGGGACGGTGTTTCGTTTGACCCCGCCATCCGCACCTGGAGGGGCGTGGACGCACACGGTGCTTTACAGTTTCGTGGGGGGAGTGGGAAACCCGCCCGTTGGGGTTGCCATCGGCCCAGGCGGGGTGCTCTACGGCGTGGCCGCGGATGGATCGGCGCTGAACGGGGTCGTGTTCTCGCTCACACCGGGCGCAAGTTTCTGGCAGTATTCCAGCATCTACACATTCAGCGGCGGCAGTGACGGCGGCCGGCCTTCCGCAGCCCTGGTCCTGGGGGGCGGCGGCGTCCTTTACGGCACGACAGGCAACGGCGGTGCGAACGGTGGAGGTGTCGCCTTCTCGTTGACTCCCCCAACAGCCCCGGCGGATCCATGGCGGGAGGCCGTGTTGTACGACTTCCCGCCCTATACCGGCATCTCCGGACCGGCCCCAGGTTCCCTCGCGATCGGTGCGGGTGGAACCCTTTACGGCTGCACGAGTGGATCGGGTGGCGCCATCGACAATGGATTCGTGTTCCGGTTGATCCCGCCAGCCGCGCCCGGCGCGACCTGGACCGAATCCCCGCTGTACTCCTTTCCACCCGGCGCGAGTGCGCCCACTCCCGGCGGAGTGATTGTCACAGAAAACGGAGTGGTCTACGGGCCGGCCTACGCTCAGTCAAAGGATGTCGGAATGGTGTTTCAGTTGAAGCCCTGATTCTTAGCGTGAGAGCTTTCAGACCCCGGCGACACTCACCTAAGACAGACGCCTGCCCAAAATGCAATATGTTGCAGTGGATTCGCCCTACGGGATAGTGGGGCAATCGCCGCAGATCCGCCAGATCCGCAGGCAAATCGAAAAGTTGGAAGGTTCTCTCACCCCGGTGCTTTTGCTGGGCGAGAGCGGCACGGGCAAAGAGGTGGTGGCGCGCGCGCTGCACACCTCCTGCGGGCGCGGGACGCTCGTCCCTATCGATTGCGGCTCGCTGGTGGGCCCGCTGATGGAGAGCGAACTGTTCGGGCATACCCGCGGGTCGTTTACCGGAGCGACCGAGGGCAAAAAGGGGCTCATCGAGCTCGCCAACGGCGGCACGGCCTTCTTCGATGAGATCGGCGATCTTCCGCTGGAATTGCAGGTAAAGCTGCTGCGATTGCTGCAGGAGCGGGAATATCGCGCGGTAGGCTCGCTGCTGCGCCAGAAGGTTGATATCCGCGTCATCGCGGCCACGCATCGGGATCTCGCGCGTGAAGTCGATCGCGGCGCCTTCCGCCAGGATCTTTACTACCGTCTCAACGTGATCACCATCCGGATGCCAGCCCTGCGCGAACATAAGGACGACATCCCGCTGCTGGTGGAGCGCTTTCTCGCCAAGTCCGGCGGCCGCTATACGATGACTCCGGAAGCCATGGACCTCATCATGAAGCACGATTGGCCGGGCAACGTGCGCGAATTGCACAATGCGGTTGACCGGCTGGTGGCCATGGCGCAAACTCCGCTGTTGCTTCCCGACGATCTGCCGTCGACGGTACTGCGGCAGGGCGCGGAATACCCCATCCACCAGGCTGCCGCGGCCATCGCGGGGACGCGAAATTCGCAACAAGCCGGGCCGAAACTGATTCTTCCGCTGCATGAGGTCGAAAAGCGCGCCATAATCGATGCTCTGGAGCAGACAAGGGGCGATCGTACGGTGGCGGCGATGATGCTGGGAATCGGGCGAACGACGCTTTATCGAAAGCTGAAGGAATATCAGCTTCCGGCGGTGGATTAATACGTCTTCAGAAAAGCGATCAACTCCTGCTTGTCGCCTGGTGGTAGCTTCAATCTGAACTCGCGCCGTTTGATCGGGCCTGGATCGAGGGTCGAAGCCTTTCGGCACAGCATCGCCCCTTAATTAACCGCGCCGGATCGAAGCCACTCTTCCAATTCCGCCCACCCGCCGTGGCCGAGCGAACTGCGGTACCGGACACGCTGGAGCGAAGGCACCTTGATAGAAGCCGCCCACCGCGGCGGGCAAGCGCGTTGCAGTCCGCGCGGGCTGGTTGACGACCCGCCCTCGCCTGCGTTCCGGCAATTCCTCTTGAACTGGTTCGGCAGCAACAGGGTTTCATTCATCGAGCGCCTAAGAACGGCTAACAACCTGACCCTGGAGGAGACTGCGGTGGCCAGGCAACTGATCCAGCGCAATCTGACGTGCGGGTACAGCCATATCATCAGCGGTACCTGGGTTCTGGGCGATTTGGAAGCCGTACCTCTGCTGCGGGCCATGCTCGATGCGGAGCCGGATGAAAGCCGTCGTCTGGTGATTTCCGGTGCGCTCTGGAAGCTAAACAGGGACACGATGTTCATCGAGTGCCTAGATCGAGCGAAGAAAAGTGGATTGTCGTCAGTGTATTTCCATCTGCAGCAGATCCTCTGGCTGAATGACGAGCGGCCAATCGATTTCCTGATCGATCTGCTGCCTCCAGAGGATCAGGACCCGAGGGAGCGCAGATTGCTTTGGCTGAGAGATCTTTGTCGGCACACGCCCCTTCGCGGGATGACCATGCGGATGGTTCTCAAACACAATACGCCCCGAAGCGCCGGGTTGTCGGCGCTGAGCCTGTTAAACCACCTCGAGACAGGACGCCTTATTCCAAGAAAGGAGCAAAGGCCTCCTTCGTATTATCGAGAACGGAGAAATGACCCGGTTTTTCGCGAGATGATGCTGCAGTCAATACACAAATCCGTCGCCGAGATGCACCTGGGGCATTGATAAGAACCTGGGCCTAGAGTTGCTAGTCTGGTGCTGGGGATTTGGCTCATTGGACATCGCGATCGACGCCACGTACAGCGTGGGGCGCAATCTTTCGGGCGTCGGCGTGTACTCGCGCGAGTTGATGCGGGAACTGGCCACGCAGCACCCCGAAACGCGGTGGAGGTGGCTCCACCGTCCGCACCGGATCGCGCGAGCCTTCGAGGAATCGGTCCCGGCGAACGCGCGGCGGGGTTTGCTCCTCGACACCGTGCTCTGGAGATCCGAGCGCCTGTTCCACGGCCTGAATCAGCGGTTGCCGGAGACACGCTTTCCACTGCAGGTGGCCACGTTCCACGATCTATTCGTGATCACCGGCGAATACAGCACGCCTGAGTTCCGCCGCCGGTTCACCGAGCAGGCGCGGCGCGCGGCGAAGCAGGCCGACCGGATTATCGCGGTTTCCGCGTTCACCGCCGAGCAGGTAGTGACAATTTTGGGAGTCGAGCGGGCCCGCGTGGTTGTGGTTCCGCATGGAGTGCGTGCGCTGACCATTCCCGGGGTGGCGCGCGAGAAGATCGTGCTCCATGTGGGCGCGATCCAGAAACGCAAGAATCTGGTGCGGCTCGTGCGGGCATTTGCCTCGCTCCCGGACTCCTGGCGGCTGGTGCTGGCGGGTTCTGCCGGTTACGGCGCCGAAGAAGTTTTCGCGGAAATCGAGCGGTCCAAGTGCGGCCAGCGGATCACCGTGACGGGCTATGCCAGCGCCGAGGACTTGGCGAACTGGTACGCGCGGGCGACGATCTTCGCGTTTCCGTCTCTCGATGAGGGGTTTGGGATGCCGGTGCTGGAAGCGATGTCCGCCGGCGTTCCCGTGATTGCCGCGAATTCGTCGGCGGTGCGAGAGGTGGCGGGCGATGCCGCGATGCTGGTTGATCCGGAAAACGAAGAGGAACTGGCCACGGCGCTGAAACAGGCGGCGGAAGACGAAGGTTTACGCAAGCGATTGATTTCCGCCGGGCTCGAACGCGCCGCAGGGTTTTCGTGGAAACGCGCCGCCGATCAGACCTGGGCCGTTTATCGGGAACTACTCGGCCGTGGCAGTGATTTTTAGGGCCTTCAGGAAACGTTCGTCCTGGGCGGTGAATTTTACTTTCCCAGCGGATACCAGTGCGGGTTGTTGGTCGCCGTCCGAAGACGAATTTTCAGAGTCTTCGCGGCGATTGAAGCCGATGGTAGCTTCCAGTACCAGGAACACATCGAACCCGTTCCGGCGGATTTCACCGATAGCTTCGGCGATCCTGTCGGATTCGGAGAGCGAGTCGTTGATTGCGTTTCCCAGGTCGTGCATCAACTGCTTCAAGCTATCGTCCATTTCGGGCCCCTTTCAGCGTGAGCTCCAGCCACTTCTGTTGATGCATTCTGAATGCCGTACGTTCCAAAACCTTCCCCTCGAAAACCGGGGTATTCCCCGTAAGCTCTCAGCAATACACCCCTCGGTGATACACAGTGGCCGCGCATCCGTTTTCCCGATTGTATCGGTCGGTTGGAAGAATCACAATATCCGGCGAGCATCAATTCATCTTTTTGATCGACCGTTTAGTACGGAATCCTAATAGGCTCAGAGGCCCATATTAAGATAGGGACGTGCCTAAACGGGATCTGATCAAAGAAGCGGTACGTCAGTCTATCCTGTTCACGCGGCATGTGGTTCCGGCGACGATCAAGCCGGCGCGCACGCTTTGGAATGAGGTGATCGGGTTCATTTTCCTGCTGTTCGCGGCGGCGTTCGGGTTTGCGGCGGTGCAGGCGGGGATGAATTACAAGGGCGACACCGGAGAATTGATCAAGCTGATTTTTGCAGGGATCGTGACCGTCATCATGGCGTTCTACGGCATCTCGTCGTTCCGGAAAGCCCGGCGCATCTCGCGGTCGTGAACGTTTTGGAAAAGCCCGGCGAATACCCGTACACGCGCGGCATCCATCCCTCGATGTACCGCAGCCGTCTGTGGACCATGCGGCAGTACGCGGGCTTCGGCACGGCCGAAGAAAGCAACCGCCGATACCGCTATCTACTGGATCAGGGCACCACGGGACTTTCCGTGGCCTTCGATCTGCCGACGCAGATGGGGATGGATTCCGACCATCCGCTGGCGGCGGGCGAAGTGGGGCGCGTCGGCGTGGCCATTTCCTCGCTGGCCGATATGGAAACGCTGCTCGGCGGGATTCCGCTGGACCGCGTTTCGACGTCGATGACGATCAACTCGACGGCGGCAATCCTGCTGGCGTATTATGTGCTGGCGGCGCGGCGGCAAGGCGTGGATGGCGCGAAGCTCACGGGGACTATCCAGAACGACATTCTGAAGGAATACATCGCGCGCGGAACGTACATTTATCCGCCGCGGCCGGCCATGCGGATCATCACGGATCTATTTGCCTGGGCGGCGCGCGAGGTCCCGGAGTGGAACACCATCTCCATCAGCGGCTACCACATACGCGAGGCGGGGTCGACGGCGGCGCAGGAGGTGGCATTCACGCTGGCGAACGCCATTGCTTACATCGAGGCCGCGCTGGCGGCGGGCTTAGAGATCGATGACTTCGGGCCGCGTCTTTCCTTCTTCTTCAACAGCCACAACAACTTTCTGGAAGAGATCGCCAAGTTTCGCGCGGCGCGGCGGCTTTACGCGCGGTTGATGCGGGAGCGGTTTGGCGCAAAGAACCCGCGATCGCTGATGCTGCGGTTTCATGCGCAGACAGCGGGATCGACGTTAACGGCTCAGCAGCCGGATGTAAACGTGGTGCGGACGTCGCTGCAGGCGATGGCGGCGATTTTGGGCGGGGCGCAATCGCTGCACACCAACGGACGGGACGAAGCGCTGTCGCTGCCGACGGAGGAATCCGCGCGGCTGGCGCTGCGGACGCAGCAGATACTCGCGTACGAGACGGGCATTGTGAATACGGCCGATCCTCTGGGCGGGAGCGAAGCGATCGAGCGGCTGACGGATGGAATTGAGCGCGCGGCGGAGGAGACGATCCAGCAGATCGACGCGATGGGCGGGACATTGCGGGCGATCGAGACGGGTTGGATTCAGACCCAGATTCAGAATGCGGCGTATGAATACCAACGGAAGATCGAGGCCGGCGAACAGGTGGTGGTGGGGGTGAATCGGTTCCGGACGGGCGAGGGCGCGGGGATTCCGACGTTTCGCCTGGACCCGGAACTGGAGCGCGCCCAGGTGGAGCGGGTGCGCGCAGTACGGGCGGGGCGATCCGCCGCGACGGCGAGCGCGGCGCTTCAGCGGCTGACGGAAGCGGCATCGGGCGAGGAGAACCTGATGCCGCGGATCATGGCCGCCGCGGAAGCGTGGGCAACCGTCGGCGAAATCTCGTCCGCTATGCGGACGGTGTTTGGGGAATACTCAAACTGAGCGCATTCGAGTAAGCCGAGAGCGGGAAGATGTAATGGACCTTCGGCTTGCGGAGGCCGAGGGCGTGCATCAGACGGCCGACATGATCCTGGTCATAGCGGATGTTGAAGCGCTTCTCGATGGCTTCCGCGAGGCGCGCGGTGGTCCAGCGGTCATCCGGGAAGCCAAAAACGACAGCACCACCCGCATGAATTCGAATGATCTCGGTTTTTTGGTCTTGGGTGAGCCGGCTGGGGCGACCCGTTGCACGGCGGCGACGCAAACCTTCGACGCCTTTGTTATCCAGGGCGCGTTGCCAGCGTGACGTAGTGGTCCGGCTAACGCCGAACTTTCGCGCGACCCGGGACTGCGATGATCCATTGGCCAGCTCCCGTGCTGCTTGAAGCCGGCGGTATTCCATTTCCTCGCGTGAGAGAGAACCGTTTTTGGTCTCCATTAAATCGCGCGGATTAGCGATTGGCCAGAGCAATTTCAGAATAGCATAAAACAGATGTGGTGTGGAATGTTTTTTTAGGGGAGCCGCGTATCCTTCATGGCCGTGAGCAAAGCGGCCTGGGTGCAGCGTTTGCAGGCGGCGAGGCAGATCTGCCGGGAGCAGGGGAATTGGATCCAGTGCGAGTTTCC
>Ga0302319_10015768_pt1 | contig 13985 bp, 13 predicted proteins | sample Bog_T0_2_FD_203319 | JGI IMG/M metagenome (GOLD analysis project Ga0302319, IMG submission 203319) | Peat permafrost microbial communities from Stordalen Mire near Abisko, Sweden - Bog_T0_2 | ecosystem: Environmental > Terrestrial > Soil > Wetlands > Peat | place: Sweden: Abisko, Stordalen Mire...
TTGAAAACCTGTTTGCCATTGCGCTGACGTTTTGGCCGATAAATGTAAGCGATCATATTTCTCCTTTCGATTAACTTGGTTGACTCAACTTTTGAAAATACGCCCTGACCTGGCTTTCCAGCATCCCGACTGCCCGGCCAATCCGCCGCAACGGAGGCAACTCTCCGCTCTCCGCTCTCCGTCTCACTGTTCGCTTGCACACGCCGAAAATTTGCTCCAGCTCCGGCAGCCGTATCAAACGGTCATTAAATTGATGCGCGGTTGGCATAGGCCATCATTCCTCCTGCTCCTTTTGTCCGCCTTTTAATTTCCAAGACTTTCTTTTCTTGTCCCATTCCATTCCCATTTGCAGCCGTTTCCGAAACGCTTCGGCTTTCCCGCCGGACAACATTGCGGCTTGCAGTTCTGCCATCAGATAATGCCAGTCCTGCTGCTTATCTTCCTTGGTAAAATCCTTATGATCCCGATATTTTACTTTCCGGTTGCCTTTGTCCTTCGGGTCGGTGTTGGCAAAATCGTCGGCCTCTTTCGCTTCCTTGGGAGTTTTTGGTTCCTCCTTAATCGAGGTCGGCCGGAGGCGATCCCATAAACGGAGTGGACTTTCATTCGGTTCATCAATGTAACCCACCTTGCGCTTCATTTCCGCCGCCCATGCCTTGCATTCACTGACGGACACCGCAATGTAAGGCCGTTGCTTGGCTTTGCGTTTTGCCCCAAACAACGTGGTTTCCTCGCTGGTGATGTAAAAGAAAAAGGCGGTCAATTTGCCCTCCTTGATGCGTTTGTGGACGCCCGCGCGGGAAACCGGCACGAACAAGACGACCCCGTTGGTCGAAAGTCCCACGTCGCCTTTGTAATACTCGCCAAGTGCTTCAAACCATTCGGCGCATTGGGCGTGTGTCCCTTCCCGCCGATAGGCGCGAGTGCCTGGCGTCGGCTCGCCAACCAGCTCGTGCAATTCTTTCGGCACCTCGATGAATGGAAACTGAATAAACGGCATTTGTTTGAGTGTAGCTGAAAATATACAACTGTCAACTACAATCTCACAATCGTATTTCAGAATGTCGTGCCATCGGCTTGGACGCCGTCCGGCACATAGCTTGCAGTCAAAATTAGTGCCGGAACAAACAATCCTCAATGGCTTCCAAAAAAGAAGCTGATGATCACGGCAACCAAAAAAATAAAGATTCCGACTGCCAAGAGCGAACCGACAGTGGTAATCAATTTAGCTAGTCGGCTCTCATCGCGTTTTTCTGTCAATTCAATTAACAGCCTGCCACCAGCCAACGCTGGCAAGGGAAGGAGACTCAATGCCACGTTTTTTGCCGCCAAGATTCCGTAACCGGCGATGGGGGCTGTCTGTGCGTGGGCAAGATACCCGCCGATAAGGTTCTTGCCATACGATAACGGCGACAAAACCATGCTGGCAAATTGTGAGTAGGTGGAAAGAAAACTTGCCGTCGTATGCAGAAATCCAAGGCAGATTAAGGATGTAATGAAGATTGCGACCGGCCCGGCGAGATTGACCAGACAACGAATGGCCCGGCTTTTTTTTGGACACTCGTCCATGTCTATCTGGACATAGCCGCCCGTTGGAATGTAGCCGATTAAGATGGGGCCAAACCGCGTCTTAATGGTGAATACCGGCTTGCCAAAAAAAAGGGCTATGCCTTTCACTCTGACATCACCAAGCCAACAGGCAACAACCATTCCGAAATTAGAAACGGATACCAAGATCGCGCCGAATAAAATGAGCAGGCCAATGCGCGGAAGAATTTCAGATGCCATATTTTAGTTCCATCTGGTTCTGGCTTTGGCTGACGGAGATGCTGAACCCATTTGCCTGCCCAAAACTTCCCGTTTGGACACTGTGAGCAGGTGTTTTTTTTCGACATTCATTTCGGCCAAGGTCGCGTCGCGATGTTCGTCATCGGCCAGCAAACCCGCGTAAAGCAGGTGAACGGGATAGACCGCGCTGCTGCCGAGTTGGGCGAAATGTTCCGCTTCGGCGAAAACTTGCTTGGCAGCCGAACTCCGGCGCAATCGTTCCGAATCATCCAAGGCGAATCGGCGCTCGGGAGAAAACCTGCGTAATTTGCGGCGAAACGTCTTGGCATTCAATCCGGCGGCACGAAAAACGGTGCGCAGCCTCCTGACTTCCCGTAGCAATTCTTCCAACACTTCATCCCGGTCGGGGGCATCTTTGGCAACAAATTCCGGCAGATCCAAGTCCACCACTTTGCACAATCCGAGCAGCAGATGGTTCGGCTCGATTGTGGAAGCCTTTGCGTGACGTGCCTCAAACTCGGCCACACGCCACACCAATATCAAACTGGCGGAATGTTTCATTTCAGGGGTTTGAACACATAGACCATGACCACGATGCTTAAAGCCACAACCAACCAGACTCCATAGTTCACGACCTTATCAAGCACGTTGGACAGACGTTCCCATTTTCGAGCCATTTCAAGGCATCGGGAATATTCCTCGTTGGCCGGTGATTTTCGGAGCACGGCTTCCCACAATTGGCGGGCTTTGCCAAATTGTTCCTGTTTTGCCGCGATGCGGGCCAGCAAATCCAATTCGCGCGGATCATCGCTCAATATGCCGTTGGGCGACAAGATGGCTTCCGCTTCGAGAAAACGCTTCGACTGCGCCAGTTCGGTGGCACGCGCCAGCCGAATTTTGGCGAAACACGTCTCAAGCATGTTTCGCACTGGCGGCGGTAACGGTTGGACTGGTTCGCTCACGGCAAAAGATTACTTGCGAACAATGGTCGCACCATATCCGCGCTTGGCTTCTTCGACTGTGTCATTCGGCAACAAATCCCAAAGCTGTCGAATGATGGTCTGGAGGCCGGTAGCATTATTTTTCGCCAGACATTCCCGGCCCTGACCAATCAGCCGGTCCGCCTTTGCCGGATCGGACATTTCCGGCTGCTGTTTTTCCATCTGCTGGAACTGATAAACCCACCAACCGGGCTGGGCCATAACAATATCGTAATAGAGGCTGGTAATTTGTTCGATGCGCTTGCGAAGGCGGTCGGGCTTCCGGTTAGCTATAATTTCCTCAACCTCGGCGGCGAAATCCTCGGCCTTCTGCTTTTGCTGGTCGGTGCCGTTCTGGACAGCGACTTTTTGCAGATAGCCAAGCCAATCACGTGACTCAGCTACCAGCGCCGGCCATTCCAGTGCATCGGCGGCTTCGTCGAGTTTATGTTTCAAATCCTGCAAGCGGCGTTCACCTTGCAAGGCTGCGGTGGGGTCAGCTTTGGCCGCAGACAAAATTTCTTTTACCTCCTGCGCCAGCGGCGATGCCTCAACTTCCTCAACCAATCTCTCGGCGGTCGCGCCTCCGGTGGCAGCGGCTTTTGATTTTACTTCCCGGAACCGTTTCATTTCGGCCTCGTAATCTTTTTTGAGTTGATCGGGATTTGGCTGGTGGCGCTTCATTTCAATTGTCGCCTTAAATTCTTCATCCAGCAACGGGACGTAAGCCGACACGGTCAAGATGCGTGATTCATCCATTTTCAATGTCACTTCCACCTCACTGCCGACCGGCAGGTCGCGGCGGATATTGTCACCGCGAATCTCCAGCGCCCCGTTAAAACGATTCCTGTCGGCTTTCTCGTATTCGCCTTCGACCACAATAATTCTGCAAACGTCTTCACTCTGCCCTTGTCGAACCGGAACAACTGTCCGGTAATCCACGGTTGCCTTTAACGGCAGGCCGCGTCCCTTTTCAAAAAGCTTGTCGTATTCGTTGTTGCCGAGAGCGATTCCCATCGAATTGATGAGCGGTTGTTCCACGTCGCCACCAATCCCGATGGTGTAGGTCAAGGTATCCGGTTTGATTTTTTGTTTGCGACCGGTGCCATTATACAATTCCACGGCGAAGGTGTTCCGTTCCCCCTTTTCCGCGTGGAGGGTTGCCACAAAAACGCCATCAGGTTGCAGCGAAATTTTACCGCTTCGCCATTGGGTTTTGACATTCACCAGTTCCAAAGTGAATCCGGTAAAATCCTGCGACGCGGCACCGGACACCTTGCCGCCAACCATCGGCGCGCTTTCCAAACCAACCGGTTTGAAAGATTTGGCCAGATCAAGCTGGTATTCGCCGACTGCTAACGGAGTGCTGTGGCGCATGTCGAACCGATGCGTGGCGGCAAACCTGGCGGCGCCGCTGGCGACAACCGTAAGCGGATCAACACTGTGATCCAAAGCAATTCCCAGTTTATTGGCAAGGATTTCACGAAAATATGGTGCGAGTGTTGGCCCGCCGACGAGTATTACTTTTTTAATCGCGTCCGTGCCCAGCTTTTGTTTTGCCAGCACTTTTTTGGAAATTTCCACCGACCGGAGAATGATTGGCTCGGCCACATTCACGACCTCATTGCGTGTCAGCTCACATTCAAACTCAATCCGATCTCCGGTGTCATCATCCTTGAATTTGCATTCCAACGTGGCGCGCTCGTTGCGGGAAAGATCAATCTTCGCGATTTCGGTAGAGTGTTTCAACTTGTCAAAGGCCCATTTCCATTTTTTGTTGCCACGGTTAAAATCGGCAAGTCCGAATTCCTTGGCCAGCCGGGGAGCCACCAACTTTTCGACAATCGCCCAATCTATGTTGGAACCGCCGAGAAAATTATCGCCACCATGATGAGCAACATGAATGGTTCCTTCTTCCGATTTGATCACTGCCGCGTCAAATGTGCCGCCACCAAAATCATAGACCAGCCAGTAGGCTTTTTCACTGTCCACTTTGAAACCGTAGGCAAGGGCGGCGGCGACCGGCTCCTGGAGGAGCGGACTCTCTTTGAATCCCGCAAGCTGGGCGGCCTTGCGAGTTGCCTCGCACTGATGCAACTCAAACGCTGCTGGCACGGTGATAACCGCTGCTTCGATCAACTCACTGGTTCGTTGCTGCACGTCAGCCCGCAGTGATTTCAAAACTTCCATTGAAAGTTCTTCCGGCTTGCGCTTTTGGCCGCTGTTCTTGAATTGATACAAAAAGTCGGTGCCCATTTGCCGCTTGAATTCAATATGGACATCGTCCCCGGTGTCCTCGTCAATGATGCGGTTCTTAGCACGCAAGCCAACCCGCACATCCCCTTTTTTGTTGATATACACTGCCGACGGTGTGATGTCCGCCTCGTTTCCGTCGGTGGTGTTTTTGATTACTTTTGTTGGCTCACCCTGATTGCCAGTAAAGACAGCAATGGCGCTATTGGTGGTTCCCAAATCAATTCCAAAATCTATGGTGGTTCTGTTCATGGTAAAAATGTCAGGGTTCAACTGGTTTATCGGTCGTGGCCGGCGTGGAAATTTCGATTTCTCCATTTTGAACCAGCCGATTATTCCAAAAAATCGAAGGCAGCAATGTTTCGCTGACGCGCTTCCGGTCCAGCCCTGGTGTTGGCTTGCTGGCAACCACCTTCATTGGCTGTCCTTCATCATAGACATCGCCAGTGTGATCGCGGATGACGATGCCGACTTCCGCGAGGCTTCGACAGATTGCCTCGATATGACGGTCAACGCGTTTCATATCTTCGCGAACTTCGCCAGTAGCCGAATCCATCATTTTATTTTTGGCCCGCCAGGTGTTTGTCGCAATCGAAACCAGTGTTTTCAGGTAATCTGTGGGGATGGGGGCAACGTCGGTGGGGTGCCGTCGGGAAGCCGCCACGCCGAATTCATAAACCGATTCAGCCAGTCCAGCGACGGCTTTTTCCGGCGAGATTTCAACGCTACGAATTTCAAACTGATCCTTTCGCTTCAGTTTCTGAAAAAACTTCGGGCCTGTTTTTTGTTTCATAATTTACCGGCTATTTTGCCGTAATTTGGCGTTGTAGTTATCCACCCGTTGATTGAAGGCGGCGGTCGCGTCCTTGTCCTGCTGGGACAGGGTGTTGTATCGGTCAACCTTGGCATTGAATGCGTCCACGGCAGACTGGCTTGTTTTATCCAGATAAATCCGGTCGTTTTCAATTTCCCGGCCCAAAGCATCAAGTTCGTCGTCCATTTTTTTTATCACTGCCCGGTCGGCTTCAATCCCCGTCTTTTCCCGGTCGAGTTCGGTGCTTACATAGTCAGGGACACGATACACGTTTTTGCCAGAGCTATCACTATCGGCAGCCGGTGGCGGTGTATATGCGGGCGCGCTTGGCGCGGGCGGAGTGTAGGCGGGTGCGCTCGCCGGATGCGACTCATAAGTCGTGCTGTGCGGAGAATCGTTCGTGGAATTGCATGAGCCGATGATGCCCCAAACCACGAGTATCCCAACTATGCCCAGAACCACCATGCCGGGATGCACATTGGAACTTTTTTCCCCCGCATTCCGCCTTTGCCAGCCCGGACCATCCAAATGATGGGTGGAGTTTTTTTGGAGGGTTGCCCTATCTTCCAATAAGCGTTGTTTTAATTCCGCGCCGATGGCGTGCTGGATGGCGAGCTTGTTGGCGTGAATGGCCGTCGTTTTATCGTCATACTCATTCCAGGCGGCCAACGAGATGTCCCGGAGAACAATCGCGGCGCTGTCAAAAAGCTCGGAATATTCTGTTTTGGCACCGGAAAGGTAGCCGTGGCTTTCGGAATAGCCGGAGATTCCAACCGCTTCGGCAATTATAGGAATAACCTCGCTTTGAAACCGGGCAAGACGCGCCGCCGGCTTGTCTTTGCTTTCCTTGATTGATTTGAGCAGAGCAAAGACGCCGTCAACTTTTTTGCTGGCCAAGTTGCCCCTGCCAATTTGAATATTTTCTTCGATTCGTTTTTTCACCTCGACCGAGCCGGCCAGTGGCAGCGTTTGTTCCAAGACTTTTACGAACGTCTCGTTATCGCCAGTCTTTCGCTGGTAGGCAACCACGCAGTTAATAACGGCCGTGGCGGCTTCATCAAAAACTTCCTTTTGAAAATGGTCCTGTTCGCCAAATAACTGGTTGAACAATTTTACCAGTGGCCGGACATGGTTGACCAGTTTCCGGGCCGACTCGTGTGCCTGTTCTGGATTTGTTTGCGCTTTTTCCCTGGCCCCTTGAATCTGCTCCCTCAATCGCATTACAGTGGGCATCAGAGCCGATTCCGCCACTTTTTCCACATCCACCATGCCGCGATTGGTCTGGTGCAACAGGCCGCAGTGAAAATTAACATTGTCCGTATTTCCGACCGCAGAAAAAGCCACGGCGAGTTCAGCGTTAATTTTTGCCAACGCCTCCGGGAGGCTGGCCTGCATTCGTTTTACAAACCCCGAGGTCAGGGCCGGTTCATTCAACTGCCGAACGCGGTTTCTGACCACTTCCCAAAACGGCTCGCTGGTTGCCAGCCGCTCCCAAGCGGTGGCTGCGCCTTTCCAATACGATGTCACCAAATCTTTTTGACTGGCGGTCAGTTCGTGTTCAAATGAATAATTATCCAGATCCAACGCATGAACGTGAATCACCACCGCCAGATTATGCGCGGCCACAACATCGAATGTGGAACCATTTGACTTCTGATTCCAGATGTCCACAGCGGCGTTCAATTTGCCTTGCGCCAGCGCTTGAAAAGCCGGGTCGGATTTACTTGCGCCAAAGTCTTCCGGCCAGAACCAAAAAAATTCGTCAATGAACCGTTTCTCCGGGTCTTTGAGTTTTTCCAACGCCTCGCGAATTTCTTCATGCGTGGGCGGAGGAACGAGGGCCATAGCCGAATTTTGCACCGACACTTTTTGGCCAAGTTCCTTGAGCATATTCAGCTTCTTGGAATGGTCAGCAACCTCGCGACCCGAGGCATCCACGGCAATCCCAGCGATACGAAAAGCATTTTTACGGAACAAATCCTTGGTTCCAGCAGCAATCAACGGCTTGCATTCCCCCGCGCCCCGGTCTCGCGTAGGATGATCGCTGATTTGTTCGCTGGAAATGGACATGATTTTTTCCGGTTACATGCTGATACCACACCGCCAGAGTTTCACCTGATGCGCGTATTTTTGGCGCAATTCAGGTGATTTGTTAAAGGCTTCCTCCATCAAGTCCGCCGCTTCGGCGAGGCGTCCCGCCTGTCTTGCCTGAAATGCTTTTTTGGTCAAATCCTGTGCCTTGGTCTCATTTGCCGGTGAGGGCATACCTAATACTGTCTTCGACGCCTCACTGGAGAGGGTTTTGGACTTGGACGATGTTTCATGCGCCGCCGGTTTCCAGTTTTCCAAGGCCGTCAAAAGTTCCTTGGCGGTGGGATAGCGGTTCTCCGCTTTTAATTCCAGAGTTTTGTGAACGATGGAATCCAGCGACCGGTTCACGTCGGGGTTGGTTTCCGAAGGCGGTGTTACGGGTTTATCAAACAAGTTTTTGCTTTGCCAACTCACGTCGTCCGGGATCACAAATGGGAGCGCGTCCGTCAGGAGCAAATACAGCGTAGCTCCAATCGCCCATACGTCAGCCGCGCATGAATCGCCCTTACGCTCGGCAAAAGCCTCCGGAGGTTTGAAGGCCAGCGTGCCAGCGGCGGTCGCGAGCAGGGTGAGCGGGTTGACTTTTTTCGCCAAGCCAAAGTCGCTGACGCGAGCGCGCAAACCATCAGCTTCGTAGCCGACGAGGATATTTTGCGGTTTGATGTCGCGATGAATAATTGGCGGTTTCTCACGGTGGGCCAGAGCAATCCCGCGACAGACCTGTTTGATCAGATCAACGGTCGTCTCCACGGGCACAACTTTATTGCCGTGGGAACGCCAGAATTTGTCGAGGCTACCGCCCGCGATATTTTCCATGGTGAAAAAACCGCAGGTTCCGCGCGGGGTATCCAAAATGTCGGCATTAAAAACACGGATGATGTTGGGATGATTGATATGGGAAAGCAACACTGCCTCACCGAGCATATCCTGAATTTCAGCCAGTCCCATGCCGACGCGCTTGAATACCTTCATCGCCTGCCGGCCAAGAAAACGGTGTTTAACGCGATAGACCTCCGCGAACGCGCCTTCGCCCAGGAAGCGTTCCACTTCGTAGGTTTCACGAATCACTTGGCCGTCTTCAAGCAAGCGCATAACGTCTTTGGGACATCATGCTAATTCGTCAACGAGCCACTGAAAAGAGAAATGAATTTGCGTTGCGGCTATTTCACAAAATCATTCAACGCATTTTCCAGCTTTTTGAATGTTTCTTCCAAGCGCAACACCAGCGGGGACATTTTCTGCCAGTCCAAGTCAAAGGAATAGGCGTTGCGGAACACATGGCGGAAACGCAGGTATTCATTCAACGTGTCGTGAAGTTCTTCCGACAGCAACGCCGGGCGGTGCGCCGTCGGCGATTTCATCCGCAGCAAAAGTTCACGATGCCAGGAATCGCCGCGCACTGGCTCGTCGTCCAACTCCACCGCCACGCGCTTAAAAATATTTTCCACGCCGGTGTAAAATGAATGGAGCAACGCTGCCAGTGCGGACAGTTCGATTTCGGTCGGAGCCGTGGTGCGGCATTTGGCGAGAAGTCCGTGAATTCCAGACAGCAAACGCTGCAATTGTTCGCGTTCCGTGGCCTGTTGCTTGCGGAATTTATCCCACTCGGACGAGTTCATTCTCCGTGCGTAGATAGCGGGTGAACGGCGTGCTGCGATCCAGATCAATCAAATCCACCGAACGGCCAATCAAATCACTGACCCGCGCGCCCATGCGATAGAAAACCGACGGCGGCAGACCGGAAACCGCCAGATCGAGATCGGAAGCGGCATCACCCGTCCCTTTGGCAGCGGAGCCGAAGACGTAAATCTCCCGTGCGCCAGCGGTTTTGAGTTCGGCGGCGGCGCGTTGGATTAAAATGTTTGTCTCGGTGCTCACGCTGTATTTGATACTGCGTCGTTTGGGGCTGAAAGTCAAAGTTTTAAGAAATACGCCTTCAATTCCAAATAATTGGACTGGCGTGAAAATCCTCTCGTGCGCGAAATCCTAAAAGCAAAACTCCCGGAGCCGGGCGGCGGGTCAACGGTGGAACTCGCAGCGCAGCGGAGAGTCTTACCTTGACGCGACGACCGGCGACACACAATCAAATTTCGGATTCGCGCACACAGCCAATGCCATGAATTTTCATGGGGACTGGTTCACTCATAAGCGGGAAAATAGTCGCCAATGATCATCCGCCACGTTTCCATCGCATCTGCGGTTTGGCCGCGCTGCTCATAAGCTTCTGCTTTGACAGCGCGTTCGTATGCGAGTTGAAATTTTCCGACAGCTTCCTGGATTTTTGCGGTGCCGGCAATATAGCTGCCAACATCCCCGCTATAACCGGCGGGATCGGGATTTTGTTTACTGACAAGTTCACGGCCCTTGTCAAAGAAAAATCTGACGCCCGATGGAAAATTGGAAATGTTGACTCCATTCAAAATTGACCAAGCCAAAACTTCGAGATGAAACGCCCGAAAATGCCGGTCAATGTTTTTATTCCATGCCTTGATCATTTTGATGAGCGGCACCAAATCGCCATTGTGAGCAGCGTTGGCCTCGGTGCTGATTTCAACGTGTTTTTTGGGGTCGGTCGAAATCCAGCTTTGCGTAATGGAATTCGGGATTAGGTATCCACCTCCTTGCCTGTTAAAACTCGGAACGACATCAATCAAAAAGTCATCAAACCGAATGGTTACTGCTTGGCCGTTGCGGCCAATATCCGGGGTTCTGGTGTAGGTTTTTCTCAGCGTTTTTTTCACCAAATCGAGCAATCCAGCCTGACCGCCATTCTGACCATTAAACTGGTGGTAATAATCTGATTTGAGAACAACAAAAACATCAATGTCAGCTTCAGAAAGGGGTGCGATCATTGTATCGCGGGCGTAAGAGCCGGTCAGGAATGAATCAAGCACCTCCAGCTCGGCTTCGACAACCTCACGAACATTGGTTTGGCGAGTGGAAACCGTCGAGCTTTGCAGCCCTGTTATTTCCAAATTTTCTTTTAATTCAAGAAAGGCCTGATTGATGGTGGTCGCCATAGATGAATGCGCTGTGATGGCGTCAGCTACCTGGCTCCTGTCGAAAATCTGCCCATTGTTCTCTGAGATGGTTGCAGTGAAACTTCCAGACAAAGGTGGGCAGCAATGGGGCGGAACTTCTTGCCGTCTGATAATCGTGCAAGACCGAGAGCGCGTCACGTTCGGTTAAATCAGACCTGTTCAAAAGTTCGGCGCACCGGCCAAGAATTTCCTTGGCCTCCGCTGCGAACGTCCAAAATTCCATGAGCAGGCGAACGATGTTAATCGAAAAAACAAAAATGAGGACCGAGCAGAGGATTCCCCCGACATTTTGCACGACCGTAATGTTCGGTTGAGCACTGGCGTTTTTGAGCGAGGCTATGCAAAGGGTCAACGTAATGAAGGCGGCCACAATTATCAGAAGTAAAATGACACTCAAATAGACGACCATGCGGTTGCTAAGGTGCTTGCTCCACCATGCAGACTCCTGCGTGTTTTTCACCACGCGGAGCGGCCCACGCGTTTGGCCGCTATCGAATTCTGACCCTTGCACATCGGTATCACTCACATCGGCCAGAAAACCTTTTGGTTTTGCCGCCAGCCAATCCGCGATGTATGTGCGATCAATGGCCACGCCGAGGCCGTCTGCCATTTCCCATTTTCGCAACGCTGCTTCGCCTTCTGATTTCCAACAGTCAGATCGCCACCGGACGGTTTCGGTGGCCAAGACAGCCAGAAACGCGATTACGGCACTCAAGTTCGGGTTTAATTCCGCGAAAATCGAGATGACCGCAAAAATGAGAACGGCGAATTGAAAAAGAAGATAGGCTGAATACCAACGTTTCGCTTTGCGAAATGTTTTAGAGATGATTTTCCTTAATTTCAGTAAATCCTCGGTCATTTTGGAAAGGTGTAATTGAACACAATGTCCCATTGTCTCCAAGCTTCGTTTGTATTGCCAGCATAGTCAGACAGACAGCCGTCCTTGGCATGGTCGCGTGAGTATCTGACGGATGCCAGCGAACTCTCTCGTTGTGCTTCGGTTTGGACGGCGCGGATGTGGCCGGCTATTCCAAGCGGATCTTGCAAGGCGCGGCATTCTCGTTCAGCAATCAATTGCAGGGTTTCAGTAACGCAGGCGGCATAGCTTTTCACCCCGGCGCAAATTCCTTCCGAGGCCAGGAGCATCTCAATGTGAAATGAAGACAGCGGCACGCGCGGCGTCCGGCATTCCCGCCAATATTTCATAAGCTGCGCGACGCGACGAAGTTTGCCACCACTCCGAACGTCGGCCTCCCGGATAAATTTATTATGCAGTTCTGGGCAGGAAGGCATCCAACCGCCTGCGCCGTCCGGGATATGGTATAGGGGCCAGTTGTTTGGCAGCATACCCTCAAAAACAGCCGGCACAACGTCCACGCTTGCACCCTGGGAAAAGGGGACGACAATCGCGTGAACATCCGTGTGAACAGGCGTGTTCGGATACCGCTTCAATAATTCGATACGAATCCGTTCCAAAGCGGTTCTCGAAGTGACCAAATCATCACCCCACTTGAAATCCTTTCTTGAAATCAAGGCCATCAAGTCCGCGTCACTGCCGCCACGAATGAAAGTGTCCCGGCCAAAACTTCCGGTCGCCGGGAATTTGCGAATATTAAAGGTCGCGGTGAGCCTGTTTTTAATTGTGTAAAGATGTTGCTGGGCCATTGCCTTCTCGTTGTCGGAAGGCTGGACCCGATTAACAAGTTTCCCAAAGCATGTTGCGACATTCATACGTCAACGGCGGCACCATTGACGGGTTTTGTTCCATCGGTGCCAACAAACGAGATTAGCCGAAATCGAGGAAAAGAGTAGCAGAATTGGCAATTCTCCGCACGCAACAAAAGGGGAAAGACGGGAAGTGAAGTCGGTTACGGCGGCAATTGCCTACGTTCACGCCAACTGTAAAATGGCGTTGATATGAGCCTTCAGGAAATAAAATTTAGGATAGACACCATCCCCTAACGAAATCGTTGCGGAAAAACCGGGGCAAAACCGGGGCAGCAAATAGCGACAAAAAACGGCAACGAACTTGTCGCAATATGACGCCTTTTGTCGCTGGTAATTTGCCGCTAGTTGTCACCTTTTGCCGCCAGCAGTCATGCACACAGCAGTTGCGCCGGAAGGAACCGGCTCAAAATCCGTCAGACATCTTCCTGCTCTGTTGAAAACATTCATGACTGAGTGGGTTCGGCTAACGCCGGAGGGTGTAGGCCAGCACTTTGAACGCGGCTTCGGCCAGCAGTTGACTTGGTTTGCGTGAGGTAAGCGTTGACCCCATCGTCCGTTTCAACCCGCTGAAAAACGATTCCACCGCCCACCGCGTCCCATAACCTTTCCGCGCCAGATAGCTTTTACTCATCCGGCTCCGCCAAAACCCGCTGCGGGTTCCATCCGCCCGTTGTTTGGCTGGTTTGATCACACTTTCCGCGCCCCAGTCCAGCCGACACTGGTCATGCACCCACTCGGCATCATAGCCCGCGTCCGCATATAACTTCGCCGGCAACGTCGCGGCACTCGCCTTGGTCATCAACTCCTTGGCCTGGCTTTTGTCGTTGCCCGGCCCCCAATCCAATACCAGACTCAGCGGCAGCAAACTCCCGCACAGCACAATGGTGGATACTTTTACCCATTTGCGCCGGGTCCGCCCCGCTCGGCTTTGAAAATGCGCGCTGGCAGTCGTCGTCTCCATCCCTGTCGCATCCATCGCGGCGGTGGTCTTCGCAAACTTCGGCCCGCCCGCCGCACGGCCAATCGTCCGGATCATCGCATCGGCTATGGCCAGCACCTGGCTGCGCGCACTGAACTTCTGGAGCGTCGTGTAATGCGGCAGCTTGTCCTGCATTCCCAGGGCTTCCCGCAGGTTCGGGCTGACGGATAGCAACTCCAACACCCCACGATAGGTGGTTTTCAGATACGCCCGCAGAATCAGGCAGGCCATCAACTGCCGCTGCGTGAAATCATGCCGGCTCCGCGCCGAACCATAATCGGCCAGGTGTTTCCCGCCCAGCCGCATTGCCA
>Ga0302319_10015769_pt1 | contig 13984 bp, 9 predicted proteins | sample Bog_T0_2_FD_203319 | JGI IMG/M metagenome (GOLD analysis project Ga0302319, IMG submission 203319) | Peat permafrost microbial communities from Stordalen Mire near Abisko, Sweden - Bog_T0_2 | ecosystem: Environmental > Terrestrial > Soil > Wetlands > Peat | place: Sweden: Abisko, Stordalen Mire...
ATCTACGCACCTCTACGGGAGCTTGCAAGAAACTGGACAAGCCTTTTCGTACGACTGAATCGCCTCACCCCTGCGCATCATCCTAGCCGTGCCTCAGGCCAGCTTCTGTTCACATTGGACCGCCGCGAACGGCTCCGGGCGTCCCGGCCGGCCCTTTGCGGCTTCCGGACGCAGGGTCACGGCCAAAAGTCCTTCGCCGCTGGTACAATTTCCGGCATGGAAACCATCCAATACAACCTGCCGCAATCGCGCATTCCACTTGCCTGGTATAACATCGCCGCCGACCTGCCCAAGCCCATGGCGCCGCCGCTGCATCCCGGCACGCTCCAGCCCATCGGCCCTGCCGATCTGGCCCCTCTGTTTCCCATGGCCCTGATTCTTCAGGAAGTCAGCACGGAGCGCGAAATCGAGATTCCCGGCGAAGTGCGGCAAATCTATGCACAGTGGCGTCCCGCGCCGCTCTATCGCGCCCGCCGCCTCGAGCAGTCGTTGGATACGCCTGCCCATATCTACTACAAATACGAAGGCGTTAGCCCCGCCGGTTCGCACAAGCCCAACACCGCCGTGCCGCAGGCCTACTACAACAAGATGGAAGGCACCAAGAGGCTTTCCACTGAGACAGGAGCCGGCCAGTGGGGATCGTCCCTGGCCATGGCCTGCGCCTTCTTTGGCCTGGAGTGCAAGGTCTACATGGTCCGCGTCAGCTATGACCAAAAGCCCTATCGCCGCGCCATGATGGAAACCTTCGGCGCCACAGTCACCGCCAGCCCCAGCACAGAGACGGAGTCGGGCCGCGCCATTCTGCGCGAGCATCCCGACTCCAACGGCTCCCTCGGCATCGCCATTTCAGAGGCTGTTGAAGTGGCTGCAAAAGATCCCAACACCAAGTACGCGCTGGGCAGCGTGTTGAATCACGTCTTGCTGCATCAGACCGTCATCGGCCTTGAAGCCATTGAGCAGATGGCCATGGCTGGCGACGAGCCCGACATCATCCTGGGCTGCGCGGGCGGTGGATCGAACTTTGCCGGGCTGACCATGCCGTATATCGGCCGCAACCTCAAGGGCCAGAGCCACGCCCGCATCGTGGCCGTGGAGCCGTCTGCCTGCCCCACCCTCACCAAGGGCCACTTCGCCTACGACTTTGGCGATACCGGCCATCTGACCCCGCTGGTCAAGATGCACACGCTGGGCTCGAACTTCATGCCTCCGGGCATTCACGCGGGCGGATTGCGCTACCACGGTATGGCCCCGCTGGTTTCGCACGTCATGGACCTGGGATTGATTGAAGCCACCTCGGTTCAGCAGCTCGACGCCTTTTCCGCCGGCATTCAATTTGCCCGCGCCGAGGGCATCATTCCCGCGCCGGAATCCAACCATGCCATCGCCGCGGCCATCCGCGAAGCCCTGGTTGCCAAGCGAGATGGAGAGCAGAAGACCATCCTCTTCGGCCTCAGCGGACACGGGCATTTCGACATGCAGTCCTACATCGCCTACCAGGCCGGCCAGTTGCAGAACTACGACTACCCCGCCGAGGAGATTTCCAGGGCCCTAGCCGGCCTGCCGGTCGTCGGCTGAACTCGATCGAGAGAAAAAGAAAAGGGGTGATCGCGCGTCTGAAAATCCAGACTTGGCCCAGCCGTCCAAACGACGGCTGGGCTAGATACTACAACCCGAGCACGGGAAGTTTCCTCAGCGAGGACCTGATGGGGTTTTGGGGCAGTGGGGTGAATCTGTACGCGTATGCGGACGACAATCCGATCATTGATTCAAACCTTCACGAATGTGGGGAAGTGACATGCTCATCAAACGTACCAAGAAGACGGGCCGAATGGCATTGTTTGTAATCTTACTCGGACTAACTTTAATCGCAGTAGCCTTTATGGTAGAGCCATACTGCGTTTGTTCGCTATGCACATTCATATCTGAAGACGGCAAGATCCTACCTTCAACTCCCTGTCACTGTGCTTCGAATGCGAACCGCCTGTTCCAGATTGTGTTTGGCCATAACGAAAGGCAATCTGACGCTATGATCAAGTCGACAGCACCGTGTGTAGCTAAGAAGTAGGCCGCATTGAAAACAGGCGGGCGGCGCCGTCGGCTGAACCGAGCCAGATAGATTGGTGGTGTCCTAGGTTTCAAAGACGAGACTTCGGACACCCGGCTCGGAGGACAAAGGATTGAGAGCTAGAGTAAGACCAACAATCGTTGTACTTGGGTCGAGCAGCTGCGGATCTGGATACCCCAAAATGTACCCCCATCTGAATCTGGCTCCCATAGTACGCCTTGGACGTAGAAATACGAAATCCCCAATATTTATCGGGGATTTTCATACTCTCTAGGATGTTCTCGGATAGCTTAGGAAGGACTTATGGTGGGCAGTGAGGGACTCGAACCCCCGACATCCTGCTTGTAAGGCAGGCGCTCTAACCAACTGAGCTAACCGCCCACACATGGCGGCAAGGCGATTGCGCCCTGCTCTCATGATACCAGTGCAGTGGTATTTGGCGAGAGAAGACTCCATCTGTACGGGGCGGCCGGCCGGAATTGATACACTCACCCGGTGAGCCGCCTTATCGTCAATGCCGATGACTTCGGGCTGACTGCCGGGGTGAACCGCGCGATCCTCGAGCTGCATCGGGCCGGGGTGCTGACCAGCGCCACCCTGATGGCGCGGGCCGCGGCAACCGATGAGGCTATCCAGATGGCCCTCTCCGCGCCCTCTCTTGGCGTGGGTTGCCATGTTGTCTTAGTGGATGGCGAACCGGTGCTGTCACCGCTGAAGGAGATACCTCATCTTGCCAACCCAAGCGACGGTCGTTTCAGGCCATCGTTGATTGGTTTTCTAAACTGGCTGTCCCGCGATTCGGATCGCCGATGGCCTTTCCGGGGGAGAGCGATCCGGGAGATTGAAGCGGAGGCCTCGGCGCAAATCGCTCTGCTACAGAGCCGCGGGCTGCGGCTCACCCACATCGACACCCACAAGCACACTCACATGTTCCCTGCCGTGCTGCGGCCGGTGCTGCGGGCAGCGCGGGCAGCCGGGATTCGTGCCGTGCGCAATCCATTTGAGCCAGAATGGAGCTTGCGGGCGACCTCGGGCGGCGGCTGGATTCGGCGTGTGGAGGTGTGCCTGCTGCGGCGGTTTGAGCCCGCTTTCCAGCGCATTGTGGCAGAGGAGGGTTTCACTACCACCGACGGCGCCATCGGCGTGTTGGCGACAGGGACACTCGAAGCTGCTACCCTCGATTCCCTGCTCCGCAAAGTTCCCGAAGGCACGTGGGAGCTAGTCACGCATCCGGGCTACTGGGATGACGATCTGAATCAGGTGAAGACACGGCTCAAAGCCTCGCGGGAAACGGAGCGGGATGCGCTGCTCACGCTCCAACAGCGGGATGAAATCGAGCGAATCAGCTTCGCTGAGCTTGAGGCAGGTTGAACTTCCCGTTCATGAATCTCGTAATGATCTAGCATCAAGTACGGTTGTTTCCAAGTCAAAAGCACGAGGCGGAATTTCATGATTCCGCGGAAATCAGGAGACAGTTTGACCCCCTCTCTCATCTGGAAAATCCTGTTGTACGGCTGGCCGTTATCTGAACTCTTGTTGGCCGTTACAACTCACACCCGCAAGAGCGGCGGAAGCCAGCGAGATCGCGGGTCACTTTTCGTGCTGTGGGGGACAATCTCCGGTTCGATGACGGCAGCGGGGTTTATGCCTTTTTTGGAGCCGAAGGCGGCATTTGTTGTTCCACATTGGCTCAGCTACGCTGCGATGGCGCTGATGATCGCGGGCCTCATGGTCCGCTGGATAGCGATTGTCTCGCTGGGAAAAGCCTTCAGCGTCAACGTGGCGATTCGCAATGCGCAGACTCTCTATCGTTCGGGCTTATATCGCATTGTTCGCCACCCTTCTTATTCGGGAATGCTGATTTGCTTTTCCGCCATCGCGATTGTCGAGCAGAATTGGATTTCGTCCGCAGTGGTGTTATTGCTCCCGACCGCGGCGCTGCTCTATAGAATTCATGTGGAAGAGAAAGCATTGAATGAGGCATTCGGCGTGCAATATGCGGAATACTCCAAGGCTACAATGCGTTTGATTCCAGGAATCTATTAGGGAGCCTCGAATGCGCATCGGCATTACATGCTACCCCACCTACGGCGGTTCGGGCGTGGTGGCCACGGAACTCGGCATCGAGCTGGCGGCGTTGGGCCACGAGGTGCATTTCATCTCCTATTCGCAACCGTTCCGGCTCACCGGCCGCGACCAAGGCATTTATTATCATGAGGTTCCGGTCTCAAGCTATCCGCTCTTCGAGTTTCCGCCCTACGACCTGGCGCTGGCCTCGCGCATGGCAGAAGTTGCTGAATACAATGAGCTTGACCTGCTGCATGTGCATTACGCGATTCCCCACTCGGTAAGCGCTCTTCTGGCCCGGCAGATGCTGGCGGCGCGGGGGCAGCGTCTGCCGTTTGTCACCACGCTGCACGGCACCGACATCACCCTCGTCGGCCTCGACCGCAGCTACCTGCCGATCACGCGCTACGCCATCCAGGAGAGCGATGGGGTGACCGCGATCTCAAACTATCTAAAAGACGAAACCATCAAGCACTTCGGTGTGACGCGGGGCATTGAGGTCATCGAGAACTTCGTCAACTGCAATGTCTATACGCCCATGAAAGATGAGGCTCTCAGGTCGGAAGCGCGCAAGCGGCTGGCAGCGCCGGACGAGGCGATCCTGATGCATCTCTCGAATTTCAGGCCGGTGAAGCGGGTGGTGGACGTGGTGAAGATCTTTGCCCAAGTTGTCAAGCAGATGCCGGCGCAACTGATTCTGGTGGGCGACGGTCCGGACCGCTCGGCGGCGGAGTGGCTGGCCCACGACCTGGGCATTCAGGCCAAAGTTCACTTCATGGGCAAGCTGGAACGGGTGAACGAGCTGCTTCCGCTGGCCGATCTCCTGCTGATGCCTAGCGAGTTGGAGTCGTTTGGGCTGGCGGCGCTTGAGGCCATGGCGTGCAAGGTGCCGTCGATCGCCACGCGGGTGGGCGGCGTGCCGGAGTTGATCGACGATGGCGTGACCGGGCTGCTCTATGAGGTGGGCGATATTGACGGCATGGCCTTGGGAGCGTTGAGCTTGCTCAAGGACCGTGAGCGCCTGAACGCGATGCGGGAGGCGGGCCGCAAGACGGCGCAAAATCGCTTCTGCTCCACGCTGGTGGTGCCGCACTATGTGCGCTATTACGAGCAAGTGCTGGGGTGAAATTGGGACTAGGGACTGAGGGACTAGGGACTTGAGACCTGAAGATCAGGTGGGCAGTTGCTCGGCTTGGTCGGGGGCGAAGGCGGGAGTAAAGCCTAGCCGGTGCCAGAAATCCTCCACCAGGGCCACCGTCGCGGGGGTGGTGCGGCTGGTGGTGCGGAGAAGAATCTCCGCGCTAGCTCCCGCTGTCAAACTTGAGGCTTCGGCGGCGATGGCGATGCACTTTTCCGGGCGGTAGGTGCAGTTGGCCAGGTCGGCAATGGAAAGGCGCGTGGTGGGCGTGGCCAGCACAGTGCGGGGCGGGGCCATGCGATCCAGCAGCCACAGGATTTCGAGCTTCGATTCAAGCTCATCCGGCACGCAATCGATGGCCAGGTCGGCGTCGCGCACCGCGTCCTCAATGGTAGAGACGAAGCGGACGTTGGGTAGAGCCTCGGGACCGAGGACGGCGCGAAGGGCTTCCTGGGCGTGATGCAGGTTGGCGGGCATCACGTCTTCCAGCAGTAGGCGGTAGCCGGCGCGGGCGGCGCTCAGGGCCAGCCAGCGGCCCAGTGGTCCGGCTCCGATGATAGCGACAGTGGGCAAAGGCGCGTCTTACTTGGCCGAGAGGGCTTCGACCACATCCTCGGCACTTGGCGTTGAGCAGGTGCTCGGCCAAGCGGGCGCGCTCCTCGGCAGAAAGCGTGGGGACAGTGGCCAGCACCCGGCGCAGGGTCACGGCAACGTCGTCAATGTAGTTCATCAGGCGAATAGCTTCTCCGGAGAGCGGCATGGGTTTTCCTCGGGTTTGAAGTTCTCTCTTCATTGTAGGCGGTGCGGTCGGGCTGGGGAAAGACTGCAGTCGGGCGGCTGACGACAACCGTGCTGAGGCGGTTTTGATCGTCGTAAGCATAGGTGGCCGAGTCGCCGTTGGGATTGGAGGAGACGATGGTTTACCCTTTGCCCGTCGGGTAATCAGTGCAGCTCAGAATGCCCTCATTGTTTGGAACACGGAAACGGATGGTTAAGGCCAGTGGTCTCCCATGTCCCCCAATGCGAAGGACATGGGGCACCCGGTTTTATCGGTTAGTCAGACCTGGGCTACGCCCCTGCCAATTCGGTGAACCCCTTCACTTGAAGATTGGCCCGATGGAGCCGGGGTTATCGCCTAGCTGCGGGTCTACGCGGAAGTCCCAGACAGATTGATTGATGTCGGAGGCGGAGATGATCTCGACCAAAGCGTATTCACCGATGAGCAGCGGTTTCTCGGGCGCGATTTTGAGCCAGTGCTTGCCGGGGAGCACCTCGACTTTGGCGGGGACTACGTCCTCGTTCTGGGTGACTGCGCCGGTGGGGCTCATGTGGATGGCGCCGACGATGCGGACGGTGTTGCGCTGGTCTACGCGGACGAGGACGAAACCGGAGGCGGCCGATTGCGCGCCATGCTTGCGGCCAACTACGTCTTTGGCGCCGCCGGTGTCGACCGTCATGGCGTGGGAAAGGACCGGCTCGGCCGTGGAGCTGACGTTGAGCGAGAGATAAATGGCTGGATCGTTGACGTGGAGGTGGACCTTGGCGTGCGCGCCATCGAGTTCGAGGCTGGCTTTGGAGCCGGCGAGGGGGTTGAGGGTGCTGAGGCCGTGCTTGGTTTTGGCATTTGCATTGAGCTCGGTGGGCAGCAGCTCGACCAGCTCCGGCGTGCCCTGAAAGGTATCCAGGGCAAAGACGCCGTCCTCGTCGGGCAGCTCCAGGCCCTTGGCCACCTCAGGCGTGCTGGCCTTCTGCTCTTCGCGCTCGGCGGCTTCTTCCTTGTCGATATCCTCGGCTTCCTTCATGGCGGGGGATGGCGCTTCCTCAATTTGGTTGGCGTGGTCGCGCTCCCATTTGCGGGTGGCTTCCCAGTCGATGAGACTGGCGGGCATTTCTTCCCAATCGCCCCCGCGCTCGACGGAGATGTAGCGGACCCGGTCACCGGCAATCTGATACTGGCGGACGATTTGATAGGTGCCGTCTCTGAGGATGAGGCGATGGTTGGATGCCATGCCAGGCACATCGGGCTTGAGGGGTAGAGGAGTCTTGGTCTGGGCCGCGGCGGAAACTGCCGACAGCAACAGGATCGCCAGGGAACCGGCGAGCAGACGCCGCAAATGAAGGAGATAAGCCATTGATCCCCAGTTTAGACGAACGAGGGGAGGCTGCGTTTGCGGCGCTGTTTGGGCGGAAACCAGGCTGACGAAGAAACCCTGACCCGTTCTCGTGCGTCCAATACTGTGTATCCTCGATGCAGGGGTGTTGTTTTTGGCAGGATTTGAGACTGATCGCCGCTGGAAACACCGCGCAAAGCTAAACGCTTTGCCGATTGCGACCGTGGTGTGTTTAATCCTGCTGGCGCTGCTGACCGTGGTCCAGGTGGCGCATATGCACCCGCTGGACAGCGATGCCAACCATTGTCCTCTCTGCATTGCGATGCATACAGCTGCGCCGGTCGCGGCAATGGCTGCGGTGGTGGTGCTGGTGCAGGCCGGGACGCCGACGCCGGTGGTTGAGGCGCACGCGGTGGTTCGGCACTGGCATCCCAAGTTCATTACGCGCCCGCCTCCTTTTGGCTGTTAGACGATCTTTCCGGATCGTTCCTTGAACGCATACCCCGTGCCAGCCCTGAACGTGCTTTCGCCAAAGTAAGGCTAGAGCGTCTTGGCAGGTGATTCTATTCAGGCCGGAAATGACGCTCAAAGATTCCTCAGGCCTTGCGGATTTCCCCTTCGCAGCCTGATTCCAGCAGCCGTCAACAATTCTTTGGAGGTTTTTTCTATGCCGTTTACTCGCGGCACTATTTTTCGCGATCTTTTCCTTATGGGGTTGTTTGTGGCCGCGTTGAGCGCGCCTGCTCAAACGGGCAATGCCGGCGCTGTGCGCGGCACGGTGACCGATCCGTCGGGCGCCGTGATCGCAGGTGCAACGGTCACGCTGAGCAATGCGACCAGCGGTCTGAGCCGGACTGTGACTACCGACGCAACCGGGCAGTTTGCTTTTTTGAATATCCCCTTCAATCCCTACCGGGTCAGCGTCTCAGCGCCGGGATTTGCTGCTTTGAGCCAGTCCGCCGAGATTCGTTCCGCGGTTGGAATCAACCTGAAGCTGGTTTTGCAGATTGCCGAGGCAGCCTCAACCGTCACCGTCGAGGCGAGCGGCGATCTGGTAGAGACCGACTCGACCTACCACACGGATGTGGAGCGCGAACTGATAGACAAGCTGCCGATGGAGAGCGAGTCGTCGGGGATCAGTTCGCTGGTGACGCAATCTACGCCCGGAATCTCAGCCGACTCCGACGGGCAAATGCACGGGCTCGGCGACCACGCGGAAAACTCCTTTTCCGTGGATGGGCAGTCAATTACGGATCAGCAGAGCAAGGTTTTTTCGAATCAGATTCCGCTCGACTCTGTGCAATCGCTTGAGGTGATCAGCGGGGCGCCGCCGGCCGAGTTTGGCGACAAAACCAGTGTCGTGATTAAGGTGACCACGCGCTCAGGGCTCGATACACCGAAACCCACGGGAAATATCTCCTCGTCTTATGGGTCTTTCGGGTCTGTGAATACCGGCTTTAATGTTGCAGCGGGCAGCAAGAAAGCGGGCGAGTTTATGGCTGCTAACTTCCTTGACACCGACCGCTTTCTCGATCCGCCTGAATTCAAGGCATTTCACGATCGCGGCAATGAGACCAATGTTTTCAATCGCGCGGATTACCGCATTGACCAGAACGACACTGTGCAGCTGAACCTGGGGTATACGCGTTCGTGGTTCCAGACGCCGAACAGCTACGACAGCCTGAACCCGGCGCAGTTCAACAGCTCACTGGTTTCCGGATCGCTGCCCGAGACAGACCAGCGGTCGAAGATCGGCACTTTTAACGCATCGCCGACATGGACCCACGTCGTGAACGAAGACACGGTGCTGAATACGGGCGCGTTTGTGCGCAAGGACCAGTTCGACTACTATCCGAGCGGTAATCCGCTCAGCGACCTGGGGCCGGCGGACTTGCAGCGCGAGACGGTTTCGCAGACGCGCAGTCTGACGAACCTGGGCATCCACTCCGACCTCTCCTGGAGCCGAGGGCGGCAGAATGTAAAGGGCGGCGTCGCGTATACGCAGACGCTGCTGCGCGAGAGCGATGGGCTGGGCATTGTCGATCCCACGCTGAATGCGCCCTGCCTCACTGCCGTCAATGGCGCTCCGGTGGAAATTGCCAAAATTACCGGCACATCTCAGTGCGCGGCCAACGGCTATGTTATCAACAATGCAATCGACAACACGGCTGGAACTTATGCGGTCTATAACTCGCTGCTGGCTCCCTACGATTTGAGCAGGCCTGCAGCGACGACCTCGATTTTCCGTTTCCAGGGCCGCACCGACGTGAAAGAACTGGCGCTCTACATTCAGGATGCGATTACGGCGGGTAACTGGGCGTTCAATGTGGGCATTCGCGGCGATATCTACAATGGGCTGACGATCGCAAGGCAAGCCGAGCCGCGTGTGGGCCTGAGTTACCATGTGAAGCCGACCAGTAGCGTTCTCCGTATTTCGTATGCGCGCACGCTGGAGACGCCTTTCAATGAGAATCTTGTTCTCTCCAGCGAAGGCTGTAACTATGCGGTGATTCAGGATCTGGTTCCGTGCGTTACGGCTTCGCTGCCGCCGGGCTACCGCAACGAGTTTCACGCCGGGGTGCAGCAGGCGTTTGGCCATCACCTGGTTGTGGGCGGCGAATATATCTGGAAGTACACGCATAACAGCTTTGACTTCAGCGTGCTGGGTAACACACCTATCACGTTCCCTATCGACTGGCATAACTCGAAGATTCCAGGCTTTGCCTTGAACGCGAGTGTGCCTGCAGTGCATGGGTTCTCGGCAGAGGTGGTGATGTCGAGCGTGGCGGCGCGGTTCTTTTCGCCGCAGGTGGGCGGATTGGGCACCGTGCCAGCCACCACCGCCGGTCAGGCTTTCCGCATCGATCACGACGAGCGGTTCAACGAGGCTACGCATGTACAGTATCAGTTTCCCAAGCGTGGGCGGCTGACTGGGGCATGGGCGGGATGGAGCTGGCGCTATGACTCCGGGCAGGTTGCGGGCGCCATGCCCTTTGCTGTTAACGCCAGCACGCCGGTGGATTTGAGCGGTCTTTCGTACGATCAACAGGCACAGTCTGGTATTGCGTGCAATGGCTTGAGGGCGACAGTTACATCTGGGTTCCAGTCTTGCCAGCCTTCGCAGTACACATCTGCGCTGATCTCGATTCCCGCGCCGGGCACGGAGAACGACGATCGTAATCCTCCGCGCATTGCGCCACGGAGCTTGTTTGATGCTTCGGTCGGGCAGGACAATATCTTTCACAAAGAGCACTATAAAGTGAACCTGGACCTGACGGCTGTGAATGTTACCGACAAGTACGCGCTTTATAACTTTCTTTCTACGTTCAGCGGAACGCATTATGTAACTCCGCGGGCGCTGACGGGAAAGGTTACGTTGAATTTTTAGGGAGGATCTGAGCAAGCGCCAATGGCGGATCGACAATCCCACGGAAAGGGAGCGGAGAATGTTCAAGCGTCTTTAGCAAGTTAGCTCCGCTGCGCGGGGTTAGCGAGTTGGCAAGATAGCGGAAGGGCTCTTGAAGGCGAGATGAACCTATAGGGTTGCTTGAAGGGCGCGCCTATAGGACGCATAGATAGACTGGTCGAAGCAGGCAAAGATTACTTCCTCAGGTGCATCGTCTTTTTTCAGTTCCGCGACGGTTTCGCGGATAGCAATCTCTACGGCGAGATCGATCGGAAATCTGTAAATGCCGCAACTGATGGCTGGGAAGGCGAGAGTCCGCAGGTTATTTTTCCGTGCAACTTCGAAACAGGAAACATAGCAACTGGCGAGCAGTTCCCGCTCGCCGCGATCTCCTCCATTCCACACCGGGCCGACGGTGTGAATGATGTGGCCGGCGGGGAGACGATAGCCTTTGGTGAGTTTTGCCTGGCCGGTCTTGCAGCCGCCGAGCAGGCGGCACTCGTGGAGAAGATCAGGCCCAGCAGCACGATGAATCGCGCCGTCAACTCCTCCGCCGCCCAGCAACGAGCTGTTGGCGGCGTTGACGATAGCATCGACGGCAAGCGTGGTGATGTCGGTCTTGAGAATCTCGATTCGATCCGTCATTGGCTTCCCCTTCACTTTACCTCTTGCTGGACTTCTTAGCACCCGGTGACCATTGCAGCAAGCTACAGCGATGTATTTGGAAGTGAATGAAATCAAGTAGGTTACGGATCATTTTGCCTGCGTTTTCATCAGCAGAGGAACTTTTCTGTTTCCTTCGTGGGTGGAACTCTGCCATACTTGACAGTGTCCACCTTGAACGGCCAATCCCAACAATCCAAAAATGAGGTTGCAGCAATGTCGGCAAAGTATGTCTTTGTGACGGGCGGAGTTGTGTCCAGTTTAGGCAAGGGCCTTGCGGCCGCGTCGATCGGCTGCTTGCTGGAAAGCCGCGGCCTGCGCGTAAATATGATGAAGTTTGACCCCTACCTGAATGTCGATCCGGGGACGATGTCGCCGTTCCAGCACGGCGAGGTTTTTGTGACCGACGACGGCGCAGAGACCGATTTGGATCTGGGCCACTATGAGCGCTTCACCCATGCGCCGCTTTCGCGCGACAACAATTTGACCACGGGGCGCATCTACGAGCAGATTATTTTGAAGGAACGGCGGGGGGACTACCTGGGCAAGACGGTGCAGGTGATTCCGCACGTGACCAACGAGATCAAGAACGCCATGCGCAAGGTTGCGGCGAATGGCGCGGACGTGACCATTGTGGAAATTGGCGGGACGGTGGGCGATATCGAGTCGCTGCCGTTTCTTGAGGCGATCCGGCAGATGCGGCAGGAACTGGGCCGCGAGAATACTGTGTTTGTTCACTTGACGCTGGTGCCGTGGATTGCCGCCGCGCAGGAGCTGAAGACCAAGCCGACGCAGCACTCGGTGAAAGAGCTGCTGTCGATCGGGATTCAGGCGGACGTGCTGATGTGCCGCTCAGAGCATAGTCTGAGCCGCGAGATGAAGCAGAAGATTGCCGCCTTCTGCAACGTGGAAGAGAAGGCCGTGATCGGCGCCAAGGACGTGCCTTCGATCTACGAGGTGCCGCTTGGCTTTGCCAAAGAAGGCGTGGACGCGCTCATCCTCAAATATCTGCACAAGGATGCGCCCGAGGCCGACTTGACGAAGTGGAAGGATCTGGTGGATCGCTGTTACCACCCCAAGGACGAAGTTTCGATTGCCATTGTGGGCAAGTATGTGGAATACGAAGATAGTTACAAGTCTTTGAAGGAAGCTTTGACGCATGGAGCGATTGCGCACAACCTGAAACTCAAGGTGACCTGGATCGAGGCAGAGGGGTTGGAGTCGAAGACTCCGGACGACAGGAGTTACGAGTCGCAGTTAGAGGGATTCGACGGAATCCTGGTGCCGGGAGGATTTGGCAAGCGCGGCATTGAGGGCATGTTGAACGCGATTCGCTATGCGCGCGAAAAGCGGGTGCCTTACTTTGGAATTTGCCTTGGCATGCAGACCGCGTGCATCGAGTTTGCCCGCAACGTCTGCGGCTTGAAGAACGCGAACTCGAGCGAGTTTGACCCAGCCAGCCAGCACCGTATTATCTATAAATTGCGGGAGTTATTGGGCGTGGAAGAGATGGGCGGAACCATGAGGCTGGGGGCGTGGGCCTGTGTTCTTGAAGAAGGTTCGCTGGCGGCCAGGGCCTATGGCGGAGCTACCGAGATCAGTGAGCGGCACCGGCATCGCTACGAGTTCAACCGCGAATACGAAGCGCTCTTGACCGGCGGCGGCCTGCGCATCAGTGGCACCACCCCCGACGCGACGTATGTCGAGATTGTGGAGCTGCCGGGGCATCCATACTTTTTAGGCTGTCAGTTTCACCCCGAGTTCAAGTCGAAGCCGCTGGAGCCGCATCCGCTGTTCCGGGAGTTTATTGCGGCGAGTTACAAGAACAGGGTAGAGCGGCTTGCGACGGAAGGTGTTGCTACGGAGCAGGTCGCGCAGTAGCGACCCGCTTTTCCTCCATTCAGAATCAACCAATCCTATTTGACCAGGGATGGCCTGCCCAATGATTAAACTGAGTGAAAGAAAGCCGATGCAGTCCAGGAAGAGGACGATTTATGCTGTGTCAACCCTGATGACCATGGCCATCTTTCTTCCGTTCCAGAGTTACCCCTGGGCAATTTATATTGGTGCTTGCACTGGATATACCATTTTGGTTTTTGGGCTACGCTGGGCCAATCAAGCCTCCAAGTCTTCAGCGCGGACTTTAAAGCCAGCCTTGAGTCTGATTACCACCCATCTAGGATTTCTTGCGGCTGTTATCGGATGGGTATGGTTGGCACTTTTTCTCAGGCCAAATCTGCCTTATATTCTTCGCACAGAGGACAGCAGCCATCCTTATTTTGGCTTGGCCTTCCTGGGTGCCCTCGGCCTTTTGCTTCTTGAAGCTTTCGAGCAGCGATGGCTCATTGAGAATCCAGAGGAGCACCCTGTTGGCCTAGAGAGCGTTTCCACCCAACAATCGCCAAAAGCAAAGGAATAACTAGTCGATCCTGGAAAACGCATAACGCATTAAAGACTCAACGACATAGGGTCATTCTTCGTGGTAGAATACTCTCAGAAGCTGTTCAAAACATAGCGATTTCCGGGAAAATAAT